>Ga0207646_10003076_pt1 | contig 19184 bp, 24 predicted proteins | sample KBSK5502metaG_FD_184343 | JGI IMG/M metagenome (GOLD analysis project Ga0207646, IMG submission 184343) | Corn, switchgrass and miscanthus rhizosphere microbial communities from Kellogg Biological Station, Michigan, USA - KBS K5-50-2 metaG... | ecosystem: Host-associated > Plants > Roots >...
ACAACCTGGGCATCAGCCAGAACTATATTCCGGCTCTCGAGTCGGGCGCGCGCCGGCCGGGTCCCAAGTTACGCCAGGCGCTGATCAAATTCTTCAACGTGAATTTCGAGGATCTCTTCGAGGTGGTCATGGTGAACCCAGAGAGTTCTGCCGAGCAGGTGCTGGAGCCACGCGACCATCGACGCACGGGTTAGCCCGCTTACACTCGATCGGCGGAGGACCACATACGACCCGACCGCGTAGGCGGTGAACGGTCATGGGGTCCAGCGGCATCACAGGACCGAGTTCAACAGCAATTTCGGCGTGGTATCATGCCGGTCGGCACCGATCCTTATGACCTTCGACGCGTTTCGCAATTGGGCACTCGCAGCGAGTACTCGTGCCGCCCGCCGCTGGGAGGACGCAACCGCTGATGAGATGCCGCTCGCATATGGCGAGGACCAGTATGGCGACCTCCACGAAATAGCCATTCCACCGATTTATTTGCGGCACAGACGCGGTCACATTGGCTGGATGACCCAGCTCCTTCCGGTCGAGGTTGCGAACCGGAGCCTTTCGAGGCTCTGTCTTCGAGTCTCCGCTTGGACCGGCGACGATACCGAATACGAGGACTTGTCTGCCGATCCGGCGCGGACCGAACTGCTCCTAAGCGTTGTTGCCGAGCGGGGTCGGAGCGAAGTGTGGCACGCTCGAATCGAGCGCGATAGATCTGGACTGCCGAGGCTTGGGCAATGGCAATTGGAGCCTGGGGACACCTGGCAGGGTCCGTTGCTGCGGCTAATCGACGAAGCCCTTCTTCGTGGTTCCTTAAAGAAGGGCCGCACCATGCCAGCCGCAAACATGGTGCTCGGCCCCTATGACGTGCCGAGAAACTACTTTCCCGACTTTAGAGGAGACGCTTGCGGCCCAATTGACTGGATTTCTGCAGCTGACGCTACATCTAGCTACAAGGCCATTTTCAGGACGGAACAGCCCCACCACACCATCCTTAGCCTTTGCTACGTTTTCTCTCGAGACTACCGCCTAGACGGCCATATACGCGGAGCCCTGGAAGCGCTGGCAAAGGCCGGCAACAAAGAAATCGATGGACCAAACTTCGGCGAGCGATCGCACTTCTTCGACGGGCCCATGGAGGGCGGTCGCCTGCATAAGTATCAGGCAGTCTGGACGCACGGCAGCATCCTGTGTGAGCTAGGACTTGCGGGGCCTCCGGGCTTCTTCAAGGCGCACGAGCTCAGCAAGTTGGCATCGGTGCAGAATGCCCGCGTTAAAGAGGAATTGAGGGCTCCGCTTACTTCCGCCGGTTGACGCCTGCGGTCGGGTGACAACCACACCGATAGATATCCGTTCTTACCGCGACACGCACGGAAGCCTCGCCGAATACAATAACCGGTGCGCCTGCATAGCTCAGTTGGTAGAGCAGCTGACTCTTAATCAGTTGGTCCCGGGTTCGAATCCTGGTGCAGGCATTTTCCCTCTGGTTCCTCCCCATTTTGTATTCCCTTTCAGTTCGCGTGCGTTTCGCCTCGGGGGCGAGCGCGGAACCCCAAGAATTACGCGAATCAGTTGATCCACTAGATCGCAATCGTTTAAGAAGGTGATCTATCTTTCCCAGGCGCGGCGCCTGCCGAGTTCATGCCAGCGCGGTGAGCCGGGATCGGCTGGGCCGGCGATAGAACAACTGCCCGCAAGTCAGTTGATCAAACGAGGTGTCGCGGTCTACCTCACTCCGGGGTGGTTCCGACCGGCGGGCGATGCTCTGATGGCGAGCTGGATACCAGGATGGCGGCCGTCACGGTGGCGACGATCTGCTCGGCGGATCCAGGTCGGACGAGTGGCGACGCGCTGTCAGTCATTGGAAGATGCGCGGTCATTTGGGAGCGACTGGCTTCGGATGGAATCCAACCGACTTCTCGAAGGCGCTATCGATGGTCGCTGCGGAGCCGGGGCCACTTAGTAGCACCTAGGACACGGATGCCAGGCCTACCGTTAGAAACGGTGATCCTCTACATCACGGCGACCACCTGCCCATCGGTGTAAAGCGCAATGCAGAAACCGCCGGCTCACAGAGTCGAAGTCTTTCCGGATCCTGAGGCGAGACGTCCGTGGGGTTGGCGCTGGCGCTGTGCTTGCGGTGCGTCGTCGGGAGGTCTGCGCTACCCGTCGGAGCAGGAGGCTAATAAGGCAGCCCATCGCCACATTAGGGCCGTCGATGGCGAACTAACCTGAGGCCGCCGGTCTCCTGTATTTCGAACGGGACAGGGTTCAGAGGTATTTGGCTAGGGCCGCTGGCATTTCCGCCCCGAACCCAATCGCACCACCTAGGAAACTGAAGCCAAGCGCCGCAAGTCAAACGCGGGTCGAAATCCATTTGGCAGCGTGGAAAAAGCAGCATCTTCATAGGAATCGTCACTGACCTTCGGTCCGATAACAGCTAATGGGATTGAGCAATTTGCAAAGCCTGATTGGTAAGTGGGTATCAGACCGAACGGAATCCGGCGGCCAGAAAGCGACGATCTACTTCGGCCGCGACGGCAGGTTGGTTTACCTGCTCCACGGCTCAACCCAAGACGAGGCTCGTGGTGCTGATCTATAGGGTCGAGCGTAACAAGCTAATTACCCAGCCGCCATCTGCGCCCCGTGAGGAACGGACTGCCTTTGAATTCACATCGGACGGAGAGGGCGGGCCGGAGGTCCGCGTCGGCTGGCCGAACCGGGCGAGCATGGTCATTTACTTGGGCTGGGTGTCGTTGGCCGCGGTCACGATGCTTCGGTGACCGTGGGTCCGAGTATCGGGAGTTAGGACACCCCTGAGCCTCCGCGAAGTCCCTGGCGATTAACACATGACCTCGCCTCTCTCGCGTATCGCGGTTCGCGATGATATGGAGGGGTATTGGTCCCCTCCATATCATTTGTCTTCATCGCGTTCGATGCTACGGGGCTAGTACCAGGAGGTGCATTGAAAACTCCCGTATGGGTCATCTCTATAACAAGCCTGTGATCGGTCGGCCCCGGCGTCATACACCTGCGGCGTATAGATCAGCGCGCCGGCGGGGGTGCTATATGGCCAATCCACGACATCGTAATAAGCCTGGGAGCCATCGGGCGAGGAGGCGCTGCGCTCAACGAGGATTTCATAGTTTTGGCAGTATCCTGACGAGTGACAATAGAAACGGGCCCATGCCGTGTAACACGTGTTCGAAAAGCGGAGTTGCAAAGTCCCCTGCGTGACGTTGATAGAATAGATGGTGCTCGCGTTGTTCGCACAGCCGGTCGAATTTGGATCGGTGCCGTCGTACTGAGCCGCCAACACGCCAATGTTAAGTAAAGCGAGCAATAACGCGGCAAGCGGCAGTGTGAGCATGGCTTTGATTCTCGAGCGTCGCAATGTAATCTACCTCCCTAATGTTTGGTTCCAACGACGCTCGCAACCTAACTCGTGGCGTAACTTCCGACAAGTCCCATATGTTGGCTAGGTCGTTCAAGGGACACACACACGGTGACGCATAGGGAAATTGCGCCTGCCGTCGCATGCGGCGGGGAAATGCACCAACAGACGCATGCGGTACACATTTGAGTGATGGTTACTGCAGCAGATTCCTCAAGGGCGGTCCCCAAAAATACCTACAGTTCGAACGGTTCTCGGTGCGCCCGGATCACGAAGACAGCAAAGCGTCGATTAGCGACCTTGACAACGGCCTCTAAGCAGCTACACTTCCTGCTTGCGGAACTTAAACTCCTGCCTGGAAAGGGGGTTTCGCGCTTATCACGGGTAGTACTCTTTTCAACGGCGTGCCGATGCAAAGGGGGCAAAGCCATGCCTACTCGAGGCGATCTACCGCTCGGCGTTCAACATACGACGCGCCGACAGGAAGACATTCTCGCCTTGGTGGCGTGCGGCTACTCGGACAAGCAAGTGGCCGTTCGCCTCGGCGTTTCGCGGCATACAGTAAGGACGCACCTCGACAGACTATTTGCGGTCAGCGGTATTCACAACCGGACCGGCCTAGTAGCGGCATGGTTGCTCAGCCCAGAAAGGGGAACAACCAGCCCGTCCTAGGTTGTACGCCATCAAGCCGAGAGCAAGCAGCTCCACGAGCGAGAGCGCTTTCTTTCGTGAGTTCTCGTCACCGGATAGAAACCATGAGCCCGGGATCGGAGTCCGCGGCTGCCAGACGCCACAGTGGAAGCCCCCTTCAGATCAAGCGGTGACCTTCACCTGCCACTTGCATTTAGTGGAAATTTCGATGTGAAACGTTCCCGTCACTGCGTAGTGGCGGACATCCATCCCCTGAACGTTCTTTTCGGTAATTCCGCCTAGTAAGCGAGAATCCGCTCCTGCGACTTGCATTATGATGCTGTCTGCGTCACCTGAGCAGTCGTACCTCAGCTCTAAATACCAAGACCCCTTCACCGTGAAAGACTTCGTGATGGCATCGCTTTCGCCGCTTGACTGTAAGAGCATTTCTCCGCTCGGCGACAATGGAACCGGGACCCATGGCGATAAAGAAACAGAAGCGGTAGCCTGAGTCGACGCAGAAGTTGTCGGCGCGGAGCATCCTGCTAGGCATATCGCCGCTACCAGAAATACCACGATATTGTGCCTGCCCAGCATCTGCCTGCACATTATCAGGTGTGAGCTTTGACCCTGCGGCGAGCGCGGTGTCGGAAGGCAAAAGTCGGGCCAATAGGGGAGAGGGCCGAACGGCTATTGTGCGAGGGTGCTTGAACTCTCCTTGTTGATCATCGGTAGGACTCGATCGGCCGTCCGGCGTCGCAACGACCTCATCCTGGAGAACGCGTTGCTTGGCCACCAGCGCGATATGCGGCTCACGCTGGTCCTCCGCTATTACCTCGATCTGCCATTTGATGAGATCGGTAGGGTGCTGAAGTGCTCGTCGCAAGCCGCCAAGTCACGAACCGACCGGGCGCTCGCGAAACTCCGGGTGGAGATTCCGGAGGAGTTGGGTCCATGAACGAGGAACGGTTCCGACATCGTTTCCGCGGTGCGCTGGGCGAGCCCCCACCGAGCGATCTGCAGCGTCGTCTCGAGGCCAACGCGTCCGCCGGGCCGCCGGGCCGCACGTCGTCTCGCCTGGGACCATTCGCCGCCACCTTTGCGTTGCTCATCATCGCCGGCCTGGTTGGCTGGCGCGTCGTCTACCAGCGGGCGACCGCGCCAGTTACGGTCAAGCGGTGGACCGTCGCAACCGCATCGCCCACGGTTGCTGCCGTCGATCCACTAACTTGCCGACTTCCCGTCGTCGTCATACGCGAGTCGGGCCCACCGGGTCAGTTGGTGACCGAGCCAGGCTTCGTCGACACCCATACGGGGCGGTACGTCAAGGATGGCTCGGCCTCGATAGCCGGTCTTCCTGGTGGCGCGTTCGAGGGAACTGACGTCAAGCCGTCTCGGCCGGCGGCCGCCGTCTGGTCCAGCGTAGCGACCAAGCGATGGTTGCCCGTGGGCAATACCATGATTGCCCCCGATGGGCATAGCTATCTCTGGGTCCGACTGCTTCCGCAGGGCAGCAACATAGCTCCTGGGCCAGCAGCCGCAGCCCGTCCCGGAGAAACTGCGGGTCCGCCCCCTGCTCGTCCTTGCGCAGCAGGTCCAAGAGTGCCATCTGAAATTGGTCATCAACGCTCGGGTGATCATTACGCCGGACTACGTCGAATCGCGGGACGCGTTGAGGCGGTCGCAGCGGTGCGACCGAGCGGTTCTCACGGCCTGGGTCTTCGGACGACGCGGCAGTCTCAGGAAGGTTTTCCTCGTTGACCGGGTTGGCAGAACCCGGATCACGCTCGCTTGGGACTCGTACTCGGACGCCCAGCTTGACCAGATACGTGGAGCGCTGGGCCTTTTAAACGCCGACAGCTCAGCCTGAACCAGACTGCTGGCGATGAGAAATCAGCTGGTTCGCGTCATGGAAGAACGCTGAATTGGTGTGGGCTCTGGTCCCCGGTGGGACTCGCCGGTATTGTCGAACCAATGTTCGATGGCGCTCGGTCGCTGCAGCGCATCGAGTCCAGGAGCTGCGCCTGCACCGGCTGCGCCGGCCGGCTCACCGACGCGGCGCGGAGTCGGGGCGGCTGGGGCTTCTGCCGGGAAAGCCGGTGCACATGGATGATTTCCGCGATCGATGGTCACGTGTACGCGACCATGATTCCGTCGCCGGCACACGCTAGCGGTGGCAAGCAGCCGTGACCCGGATAGTTCAGGTGATAGGCCATCAGATGATCAAATCCGCTCGTCGGCGATGCGGAGGATTGCGAGGGAGAGGAGGTGCTCAGAGTGAGAGGGAGCGTGGTCGCGGTTGCGCACGACACGACCTGATGCAGCCGTCAAGTTTGGGCCGCCCGGTCATGTTTGCTCCCTGATCAACGCTACCGCCGGAAGCACCGGACGGCCACGAATGCTCTAGCGTTTACCGGTACATTCTGCTCGCGCCAGTTGTAATAGGATCGCGGCATGCCCGACGAAACCCTGGATTTGCGGGCGGCCATCAACGCAGTGTCGGACGTCGTTCAGAACCGTCCCCGACCGCTGCGCGAGTTCGACCAGATCTACATGAAGACTGGTGACATGCTGCTCCAGAGCCAGCTTGTTGCCCGATGGGCCGATGGAAAGCGGCTGGCTTTCATTGGCGACGGCGACGCTATCGGCGTTACGGTCGCCTATTTGCAGCGTCGTGGCGTGTTTTCCTTTGGCCCTCAAAGAATCGTGGTATATGACTTCGATGAGCGTATATGCAACGCGGTGGCCCGTTTTGCAGATCATGAGCGCCTCGACACCTTGGAGGCAAGGCTCTACAACGTCCTAGATCCGTTCCCAGGACCGACAAACTTCGATTGCTTCTACACGAATCCGCCATGGGGCGCCAGTAATGAAGGGGAGAGCGTCAAAGTCTTCGTCCAGAGGGGCATGGAGGCGGTCAACTACGCTGGCGATGGGATGATCGTCATCGCCGACGACCCCGAACTCGCCTGGACAAAAAAGGTGCTTGCGAAGACTCAGGATTTTTGTCTATCGTCGGGCTTCGTGGTCCAGCGCCAGATGCCACAACTTCACAACTATCACCTGGACGATGCGCCCACACTGCGGTCGTGCAATGTGATCATTTCCGCACTAGGTAATCAGGTGCCGCAGCCGAGCGAAGCCATCACGCATGCGGACCGCTTGAATAACTTCTATGGTCGGGCAACCGTCCCGCGAGTGCGCTACATTCGCGAAAAGATCAGGCTCGACTACGGCAAGGCCCATGGCGACGAGTACTCACTTGAGCTGCTGGAGGACCAGCAATGACAGAAATCGTCAAGCCCGGCACCGGATTGCTGTACATGAAGGTGGGTAAGCACGCCGGCGAGTCCCTCGAAGACATCATCCGCCGGAAGACCCGAGAAATTGAGGAAGCTGGCTTCGCCTTGTGGGGATATGGTGGCAATACGTGTCATCCGCTGAGCATGGTGCAACCTTTTGCCCGGGACTTTGAGCGCAGGGGTCAGACGATCTACCTTTGCATGGAGCCGATGGATTCACGGCATCTTGCGCCGCAGGTCCGCGCCGGTGAGTTTTCTGCGGACGGCCTCCGCTGGGAATCGATCCCTCCGACCATCAACGTTCTAGGATCGCGATACGCGCTGCGAATCGCCGATCTGCATCACGAAGAGTTCGAGCTTCCCTTGTCCGAAACAAAAGTCGCCATCGGCAACAATCTTGGAAAGCGAGGGGATAGCTACGTCATGGGTAGGGTCGACAAGGCGTGCCTGGAAGTTCTCAGCGAGCCGGAGGCGGGTGCAGGTCAGCCAGCAGTCACCAAGCACATCGGGCTCGTCGCACGGTTGGTTGAACCCTACGCCGTTTTTGTCCGCAACTCGCCCTAAGGAGCCAAGACGTGAGGGGCCTTTCCGCGGAGGTCGCCGATGTAGCTGTTGAGGCCGTCGAGCACCGATTGCGGCTGAGCCTCCGGTTGGAAACAAGAAAAAGAGTACGTAAGCGCCATGTCAACACGCTCGGCGCAGACCTTTTCGCGTATAGCCGGTACGCCAGCCTTCTCGACTAGCGCCAGCACCAATTGCTCGAGGCACTTCACCTTGGCCGAAATCGCGGCCAACTGTGGTTTCGCCCCCAACATGCTCTCCAACGCCTCGATCGCGCGTTTGTCTCCGGTTAGCATCCAGGGAATCCCGCGTATGGCGACGATCGAGCAAAGTAAGCTTTCGCCGGCATCCAGGGGAAGAGCGAGTAGCTGCGCCGCATATTCCAGCTCGGCCGCGAGATTCTGTTCGTCAGCCGTTGGGTCGAGGGCAGTTGCACCGTCGATGAAAGTCCGGAGCGCTTCAACGGCGGCACTGACATCCCCTTTAATGCCAGCCCTCCGTATCCTTCTTTCTACGACGAAGCGTGCAGCCGAAAGGGTACCAAGATCCATCACCTGACCACCCGCCGCCTGGCATAGAGCCGTGAGGAGCGAGTAACACGCTCCCTTGAAGATGATGTCGTTGTCGACGACCGCAATCATTCCTCGGAGAGCCCGAGGACCAGTTGCAGGTAGTCAAGTCCCTCAGAAGGAATTTCGCTGCGCTTGAGCTGTAACCAGGCGGCACGATTGACCTGGCTCCAGACCGGCTCGGAATCTCGGTAGACGAAGCGGAGAGCAGCGTAGGCTCCCGTCCAATCCTTTGTCGAGTATCCGAAGCACATAACGAGGACGCCCGGTTCAATGCCGAGCTCAGGCCCCGAACGGACGGCCCGCAGGGCTAGGTCGCGGGCGCGGTACTTGGGATCTTTGGGAAGAACCGTGGGGCTAGGCTCACCCGTGAGCAGCTCGAGCGCGAACGCGTCCGCAGCTTGCTCCTCAGTGTCATCCACCTCGAGCGTCGGGCTGTCCTGCTCAAAGTCTATGACGACCGGCTCCTTCTCCAAATGTCCGAGCCAAATGTGACCGAGCTCGTGTGCAAGAAAGAACGCCAATTCGGCCGGGTATCTCGAGTCTTTTGCCAGCAGTACAGCAAAACGATCGTTCACTCGGACCGACATCGCAGCCATTCGTTTTTGACGTAAGGGAAATACACGCAAATGGGCAACCGGCACTCCCATCGACCAACACAAGACGAGGACGTCGCCCAAGGCGACGTATGGTCTCCCGTTTTGCAGAATCATTCGACGCAGCGTGGCGGCGGACACTCCGCTTACCCGATTTCCTTCCGTGCCGGAGATCAACAGAGCCGCGACGGCCCGGCCGAAGGAGGTGATCGCGTCGAGCTGATGACCTGTCTCACGCCTAAGGTGCTTGAAGCGAGCCTGTTCGTGCCACACAAACCGCGGGGCTTGTGTTTCGTCGAGTAACGTGCGCGGGTCTAGGCCCAGGTTGCGAGCTAATGAAAACCGCAACTCGACGCGGGCGGACGTCGAATCTTCGGCCTCCGCGCTCCACCACTTTGGCCAAGCGGCATCAATGGCAGCTGGGTTCAAGCCGAGTTGAGTCAGCCGATGCCGCAACGCAGCGGCGTTCTCCGGCATAAGCGTGTCTACGCGGTCTCCCTCTTTTCCGGTCGAAGACCCTCCGTTGCCTTGATGATCTTCGCCACTGCACTAGCATGCTCCTCCGACCGATCCCAAACGTCGAGGAAAGCGCCAAGGACCAGCTGCTCGATCGGAGGGGGTGGCCGGTCGATAATACCAGCTTGTTGCATGTAGTTGAATACCATCTGGCCCTGCCGGGTCTGCCGGACAGGCTCCTGCTTCATAGCTCGGGACACCGTCGCCTGACTCACCCCAATTCGCGCGGCAAGCTGAGTCTGGGTGAGTTTTTCGCGTTTCAGGTAGGCACGCAACGCCTCCGCCGCACCAGCTTGTTGCATACTGTTGCATAGTATGACTCGCCTAGTCGGGGAGCTCCCTCCGCGCTTTTGCTGGACCCGATTCGGGACCGAGGCGGGTCAGGGGATCCAGGAAATTCTTGACCGCAAGGAGAGGGAGCGACGAGCCAATGACGGACTGTTCCTTTGGGGCATCGGGAACTCGGTCCGGGAAGGGGTCCGTGAACTGGTGCGCAATTGCGACCAACCCGAAGTGGTTTTCAGCCCAATAAAGGGAAACCCCCGCCCAGTCGATGTCCATCCGCCAGCTGTTCTTTCCTGGACCGCGGCCGAAACGCTCGACGGAGAGCCTTACACGCTGCCCGCTGCCTCGCTGGTACTAAGCGGCGACAAGCTGCCCGCTAGACGCTCCCACTACGCTCTCGTCTGCTACAGTCCAACGCCGCTGAAACTTGAGGGGTCGGCACCGACGTTGCCCTTCGGCCGTCTCCGAAATCTCTGTAGCGGTAACCCAGTTGGCTGGTCGCAAGTAACTGCCGTCGTGGATATGGCTCAGCTACCAGAATCTTCCGGGCACATGTATCCTGTGGCCTTTCGTGCGTCTTTGACGTTCCCATACTTCCTCCGGCTGACGGACCCCATCGAAATCGAGGTCCGGTCCAGCGGAATCTCGGGCTGACGCACTCCCCCTTATGCTTGGAAGTCAACGCTGCTTTGCGCGGAACCACACGAGGTATTCTGTGCGACCGGGCCTTGGTGCTGGTCCAAGCTCTTGCAGCCTGACCTCGTGAACGTCCCAATCTGCGCGAAGCATCTCAGCAATTGCATGCTCATCGATGCTGTCATCAGTCTCCAGCCGATCCACGTGCCAACCCCTGCCACAGAACGGCTTTCCGGCGCAGCTGTGGTGCCAGGGTAGTTTCTCTGTCATCGAGCGATCATAGTCAGGAACAGCCCCATTCGCGCCAGAACGCGCGACAGCCGGTCATCCTGCGATGCGCCCTGAGCCGCAGGGGTTCTCGCGCAGTCGGGCTAAGGAAACGGAGCGCGTCCTTCGAGCCGAGACGCTACCAGCTGATGCGGCCTAGCTCTCCTTATACTTTCAGGGCCAAATGGCCGCAAATCAAGAGAGTGAGAGGGATGGGATACTCCGCCTTCAAATGTCGGGTGGCTGGGGCGTTGCAGAGCTTGGCTCGTACTTGTCTCTCTTAGATGAGGCCTACCGTCTTGCGGCCACCCTTTCGCTGTTAGTCGCGGAACCGGAATTGCCTTTCAACTACGGTTGGCCAGGCTTGATCACTGTTCGCGGTGACTATCCAGAGAGGACCGTGTTCCCCTGGTCTAGCGTTCCGCCGGAAATGACGGAAATCAAGGCATTGGCTGGCGCAAGAGCCGGACTTCTCCGGGTTCATTCTTTCCAGTTGGAGTCACCGGGCTGGCTTGAGGTACTTGGGGCGTTGCAACCCTTGAGGATTATCGCGGATAGCATTGCACGCTGGCGGTCCGAGAACACTGAACGAAGGAGGCTGTTGCACGCTTTCCAGCTTCAACTACTAAGCCGGTTGCCTCCAGCGGTGCAGGCTCGGTACGCTGCCGGTCTATTGGAGCAGACGATGGCTGATACGCAACGCCTTGCGATAGACGTGCGGGTGTCGGAGGTAAGTGTTAGCGACGCGCCTCCCGAGCGACGAGAATAGGTCCTGGGGACTTTGCCGACGTTTGATCGGTTCCACCCTACGCCCCTCTTGATCGCATCATCATTAAGGTGCCCTACGCGGGCAACAGGACGCTCGGTGCGCGCAGGTCAGAATTTAGCTCAGAGGCGGAAGACGGGGCGCAGGTTCTTGAGAGGTTGGTCGCTGCGAGACCGCGAACCCTTTGAAGTCGCGCTCGAGCGTATCAAGAGAGCAAACATCCATCGCCAAGTTGCGCGGACGTATGGGATACCTTTCTGATCCGCGCGGCACGTGAACGCAGACCAGACGGACGGCCAGCACCCCTACACGCCAGCCACTCGATACTGAGCGATGGACGCGCCACCTTCCGATGCTCGGACCCCCGTGCCATGGAGAACTTATCAGCAGGATGTCGCCACCTTCTTCCGGTCGCTCGGTCTCGAGGCGACGACCGACGAGCCGGTCCACGGCGTGCGGACCACCCATAGCGTCGACGTCGCTGTCAGATGGACCCACTTTGGCTTGAACCTTCTCTGGATCATCGAATGCAAGCATTGGCGCCGGCGCGTCTCGAAGGTCCACGTCCTCGCGTTGCAGAGTATCGTCGAACAGGTCGGGGCGGACCGGGGGCTGATGATGTGCGAAGCGGGGTTCCAGACCGGGGCGGAAGAGGTCGCCCGGCGCTCAAACGTTCACCTCACGTCGCTCTCCGACCTGCGCGTCAGCGCGGAGTATGAGCTCGGCATGATCGGGCTGCGGACTCTCCTCGCGCGAGTCCGAGAGTGCCGGCGTCGATACTGGCAGCTCGACAAGCTCAGGCGCATACAGTCTGGTCTGAGGCCACCGGTCGGCGTCTTTGGCTACAGCGTGACGGCCACGCTCGAAGCCGTCGAAGCACACATCAACGCAGGGTTCGCAGGTCATTGGCCGTCCAGATCAGCCGACCCTACCAAGGCGGTATTGGATCGGGCCGTTGGGGTCAGGACCGACGCCATGGGCCCCGCCCAGCTCCTGCGCGACCTCGAGCCCTACGTTCTCGAGGTCGAACGCAGGCTTGCTGCATCCGAGGGTGGCAAGGACTGAGATTGGGTGGTTGATGTTCTCATAGAGGCCCGGAGGTCGACCGTGACCTCAGAACTCGCGTGTACAAGAAATTTGTAAAGACGTCTGCCCGGGTTCGCTACCAGCCGTTTGAAAAGAGGCGTTTTATCGTCCGTGCCGCAGCCCGTATCTCGTCGAGCAGGGTCACGCTAAAAGTCTAAAAGGGGCCCTGCAAATCGATTCGAGAAGTTACTTCCACAATCTCCAAATCCGCATCTGGGCGGCGTGTAACCTTCTTCGGGGAAGATATGATCGACGAGGAATTCCAACAGATAATCTCGCTTCAACATGAACTTCATGGGGTTGAGTTCAAAGGTCCGGGACCCCGAGGCGATGGGCATCTCCTAGCTAAAGTAGCCCGAGCCGTCCTGGGAATGGCTAACCGGAGGGACGGCGGCGTCGTCGTAATCGGCGTTGCCGAGACTGCCAGCCAACTGCAACCCGTGGGGCTGAACCCAGCAGACTTGACGACCTGGAGTTATGACGCGGTGGCTGCGGGGATCGCGCCATACGCAGATCCCAAGATCGACTTTGAACTGGAAATCCACCACCACCAGGGGGCTAGCTATGTAGTTCTGCAGGTTGAGGAGTTTGACGACATTCCGGTTCTTTGCGCCCGAGACTATCAAGGCGAGCTACGAAAGGGAGGCCTTTACGTTAGAACGCGCCGCCAGCCGGAGACAACCGAGATCCCCTCTCAAACGGAAATGCGGGAACTCTTGGACCTTGCGACGGAGAAGCGCGTTCGTAGCTTTCTCGCCACTGCCCAGCGAGTTGGCCTTCAGGCAGGTCCAACTTCGTTGAACGACGAGCAGCGATTCGAGGAGCAGTTGCGGGACTTCATATGAGCAAACTAACCGACGAGATCAAGTCCAAGGGATATTGGTCGGTCGTCATTCGTCCAAGTACATTCGTTGGAAAAAAGATCTCTGACTACTCCAGGTTGCTGCCCATCCTTCAAACGACTTCTGTTCAGTTGCGAGGGTGGGATTTCCCGCACATTGACCGAAAAGCCGAACTGATCCGTGACGTCGACTCAATAGGCCAGGAAACGGACTGGGAATACTACAAGGAAGCTTGGCGCTTTTTCCAAACAGGCCAATTCGCCTACTTGGTTGCCATCCATGAAGATTGGACCGCACTGGCCGACCGAACCTGGGGGCCACCACCACACTTGGCAAGCCAGGGTCCGCTGCTGGGGGTCGGCGACACTCTTTTCCGATTTACCGAAGTCTTTGAATTTGCTGCGAGGCTCTCACTGAGTGAGGCTGGCAGTGAAAAAATGCACATTAAGGTGGAGCTACACGGGCTGAACGGCCGAGCGCTGTGGGTGGATGACCCCGGTCGTGGTTCCTTTGATCATCGTTATGTTTCTGGTATGGAGACCTTTCCATTTGAAGTCGATGTCGAACGGCAGTTCTTAATCGCTAACGCCCGAGAGATGGCTATTGAGCCAACCGTGGAACTCTTCAAGAGATTCGGCTGGACTGCATCCATAGACATACTCAAGGACCAGCAAAAGCAGCTTAGGTCGCGGTCCTGAGACTTTCGCCAATAGGCCAAGAACGCTTTGACGAAGTCAGTGCAACGCGCCCTTTTGGGACATCCGGCATCACGAGACCGGGACCGCACGCCCGATGGGAGCATCGACGCCACAACCGGTGTGGTGCTTGCCTAACATCGTGGGCATGGCGTCGCTCACCGAAGAGGCCCGGAATTTGCTCCGCAAGCTTCCTCTTCCGCCCGGCCTCACTTCCGAATACCTTGAGGTACGGGTGGCGGAGGAAGGCGTTCGCGCTGCGATCCCGTACGCGAGTTGGCTGCTGCCCGGTCGTCGGCGTGACGTTAATGAGCACGCAGAACAGCTCCTATCGCTGTTGCTCCGATCGCTGCGGCCATCGGAGCTTCCAGCGCTTGACGACCACATGCGAGGATACGGGCCGTGGTGGGCCTCCTGGGATCGCATCGAGCCCGCCGATGTTCGCCGACTGAAACACAGGACATCGAGGTGGGCGAGTCTTGCCGTGCTATCGATGCATCGCAGCGGGTACGTCCGCGAAGCGGCTTTGCGGCAACTGGCGGAGTTAAAGGACGGAATGGAGCTGCCCTACATCTTCATACGCCTGAACGATTGGGTCGCTGAGATCCGCGGATTGGCCGAGTCGGCGATTGCCGAGAGGCTCACCCCCAGGTCAGCACCAAGCCTGGTTCAACTGCTTCCATTGGTTGGGCTCCTTGGTCGCTGGAGCCGAGCACCTCATGACATGGAATCTCGGATCATCGACGTCCTGTCAAAGCCTGAGTCCCGCCCGGCGATGCTTAGCGGCCTCCGGTCAAACGATGTCGGGGTCAGACGACGTGTGGCACGGCTCTTGATCGAGGCTGGAGGGGAGTCGCTCCCTTCAATACTCCAGACAGCTCTTCAGGACAAGGATGTGGTCGTTCGCACGTGGGCTGCCGCCGCAGCGAGGCAGGTGCTCCATGGCCAGGATCTACGGGACGCCTTGGACGAGATTGGCCGGAACCGCTCAGCCCGTGTTAGGCAGGAGGCTCTCATCGGTTGGGTCACCAGGTTTCCGGAAGAGTCGCACGATCGCTTGGTTACGGCCCTCCTCGATCGCCTAACCATGGTCAGAGGCTTCGCTCAATTTGAACTCAGACGACGTGGATTCGACGTCGTCGCGTTCTATCGAGCCAAGATGGATAATCCCCAATCGCCAGAGCCGATCGTCGGTCTCGGCGAAGTTGGCACCCCGGAGGATACAAACCGGGTAGAGCCATGCATGCTGGCGACGGATGAGCGAATGAAGATCGCAGCCGTCCATGCCATCGATCGCCTCGGCGGGGACAAACGTGCGAGCCTCCTGGCTTCGGCATTGCGCGATTCGGCTCCGGCCGTCTCGAAGGCCGCGCGACGCGTCCTGGTCAGGAAGCCGCAGGGCGTCGACTATTTAGTTGTGCTGTCCACATTCGAGGAAGACGCTCGCTCGAATGTTCGCCGTAACAGCTTTCAGGTCCTGACCACTGCCAGCAAGTGGGCGTGGCTCAGATATAGCCTCATCGCCGCGTCCGACACCGATCCTGATATCCGTATGGACGGGCTTGGCCAAATCGATCTCTGGAAATTGGCATGGAACCGATCCTTCGTCGAGCCAACGCCGCAAGATCTCGCGGAGATCAAATCTGCTATCGACAGTCTTGATGACGAGCTCCGGGCGGATGATCCCTGCGACCCAGTGGCCGGATCCCAGGATCGTTGAATCCTTCCCCTACGATTTCGACCTCGCGACCCACACCGTGTACGCGGGCCTGATGGGAAGCGCTTCCCATGGGACCTACGTTCCGAAGGAAGATCCCGACAGCATCGACGACGTGGACATCATGGCCATCGTCGTGCCGTCACCCAGGTGGCTCCTAGGGTTGCACCAATGGGAGCACTGGGTAAAACAGCGCGACGAGCTTGACGTCGTTGTCTATTCACTCCGCAAATTCGTCGGTCTACTCCTGAAAGCCAACCCCAACGTCGTCGGTCTCCTGTGGCTCCGGCCGGAGTTCGTATTAACTCGGCACCCAGCGTTCGAAGCAATGATCGAGAACCGGCGGGCATTCAGCAGCAAACGCGCCTACGAATCATTCGTTGGCTACGCGGAGTCGCAGCTCAACAAGATGGGACTCCCTGGCCACCGCGCGTACATGGGGGCCAAGCGAAAGGAACTCGTGGAGCGATATGGCTACGACTGCAAGAATGCCGCTCATTCGGTCCGACTGCTGCGCATGGGGATCGAGTTTCTCGAAACCGGAGAGCTGAACGTTTATCGAATGGCGGATGCTGACGAAATCCGCGCGATCAAGCGTGGGCTGTGGACGCTGGATCAAGTGAAGCAAGAGGTCGATCGTCTTTCGGGCAGGATTGCCGCTGCTCGCGACCACTCGGCATTACCCGCAGAACCGGACGAGGCCTTAGCCGAAAGGCTACTCATCGACATTACACAGAGAATTTGGTCCAGCAAAGAGGCTTGAGGGCTTGGCCTCGGTCCTCGGCGCCCAACCGGACAATCCGGATAAGAAATAGCCCCTGGCGGACACTAATCGAACAAACGAAGCTGAAGGTCGTCCTGGATCTGCTCGGCCATAGCACGATCACGTTGACCCTCGATACCTATAGCCATCTCACGCAGCCGCTTCATGAGCAGGTCGCCCGCACGATGGATGCCCTGCTCGGTATGGATTTAGTCAAGCGCTAACACCAGATCGCTGCGCCTGCGAGATTGTCAATTCCTTTACGTCATACGAGGATGGGGGCGAAAGAAGCGAGAGGCGAGGCCGGACGACCAATCGAGCAAGAGCTCGTCCTGCACCGTTCAAGGTCAAATCGGCAAGTAAGCCGGCATTGGCTTGATTACCTGGATCCGCGGCTGCTCGGAATCGTCGGACTGATCGTCGTGGTCGGTCTGGCACGCGACTTCGCGAGCAGGCGCATTTCGTGGACGATCCTGCTTTTACCGGCGGCAGCGGCTGTCTTCTTTGTCTACTACCGGCTACGGCAGACGAACGTGACTCTGTATGTGCGGGGCGAACGCATCGGACTAACCAACTGGCTTGGCGTGCATAAGGAGGTCGCAGTTAGCGAAGTGGCTGCCATCGTGATGTGTTCCGTCTCGCTCCCGCAGAGGCAGCAACCGCTGCCGTTGCTGGTGGCCGTTTCAAAATCTGGCCGTTGCCTGTTCAGCCTGTCTGGCGCTGATGAGCTGAGCGTGATTGGGATCAGGCGACTTGCCTCGGCAGCTGGACTCGAGCTGGGGGGCAGCTGGACCGACACCTTATCGTTGGCCGGCATTGAGACTCGCTATCCAGGCACCGCCCCTCCGGCTAGCGGCTTCTTAGTATGGCTGTTGGCTCACCGAAGCCTAACCAGCGCGATTGCGATAGTGGCGACAATCGCCGTCTTCATCGGCCTAGTTGTCCTACAGACCGCAGGACGCTAGTCCAACTCTGTCTCCACGAAAAGGTCGATGCGTTGAATCGACCATGGGTAGTAGCCGCGATGCGACCTAATGTGCATGAAGAGCAGGGCAGGCTCAAGCAATCGACCGAATTTTCAAATTCTGACCGTGATCGAGCCTGGCCAGCACCGGACGGTCGTCTTGCAACCTCCCGTTGAGGAATGGTTATAGCCCCTGGCGGATTCGAGCGTACGGCGACCAGTAGCGGACCATGATGCCCCCGAACGGTCGTCGCGATGGGCGCGGTGGTCGCCGCCCGTCCTTTTGCCCCTACGTGTGGTGCACATCGTTCGAGCCGCGGATCATCCCGTCAAATGAGTGCGTCGGTGCGGTATGCTGCACCAACTAATAGCGATTGGAGGTGATAGATGACCTGATCATTCGTCAGTTGGTCTAAACGACGATTCGTATTCGAAAAGCGATCACTTGACTCTTAGTCAGTCGGTCCCCCGGGTCGAATCCTCGCGCAGACCGCCGAAGGGACCTCTAGAGAGTGGGAGCGAGTGGCGGAACGATGTTCATCAGCACGATGGGCTTAGGCCGCATCTCGCCGACTTAGTTCATGCATGTATTGGATGAGCCGCGATCCCAAGGACAGCGGTTCGATCTCATAACGTGCCCACTTCCCGGTCCTTCCCGCCGTGAATGTGTAACGGATGCGTCCATTCCTTAGCTTGAACTTTGGCGCGAGGCGTCGTAAGTCTGAGGCCGGAACCAGCCAGATGCGGGTGAGGGTCATCGACTCGATATCCAACAGGCACATGACGTAAACGAGCCGGGGATCGTCCCTGATCGTATGTTTGGCATAATCCACGCAGACCTCAAACATGGCATGCGGGTGCAGGTTTGCTGAACCCTTGACCTGCAGGTAGAGGCTCGTAAAGCCGCCAAGAAGGTCGACAATGAAGTCCTTGTGGTCGACATCGGCATCTGGACGCGCAGTCGTAAGCCGACCGCGGGCGCCCAACAGCAGGTAGGCTTCAACCAAGCACTCGATCGCATAGCCCATGAGCTTGTTCGGCAAACCCTTCGAATGACCGTAACCACCAGTGCGTTTCGGATTGACCAGATTCAGCAGCAGGCCCATGATCCGATAACGCTTGGGAGCCGCGCACCATGCTCTGGCCCGATATCATCTGCCCGGCCAAGTCGACGGGCCAGAAGCGTTGGCTCTGGGACGCTATCGCCGGGAAATATTCGGGTGACAGTTGACGTTTCAGCCGATCGTGCCCCAACGGTAGCCTGCTCGCAGGCACTCGCTTAGCCAGCGTTGCACCTGGCGAAAGCGGCACCCTTAGGCAACTTTTAACTGGGTGGGCAAGTCCTACCCCTGTCGCTCATTGATTTTTGCGGGGGCAGGCAGTACATTAGCGGCTGACTTTGCGCTCACGGTCACCACCGCACTGGGGCCAGGCGCGCGTGGCTGGGGACGCCACGCAAAGGGGAAAAGAGGGTGCAAGACCTCACCGAGCGTCGCAATGAGGAGGCCCGTGAAGTGCGTGATTTGCTCGCCGCCAAACTCAAGATGCACCCGATCTGGCTGGGCGGCCTCGATACCCAGGCTGCTCGCCACATCTACCTC
>Ga0207646_10003078_pt1 | contig 19179 bp, 17 predicted proteins | sample KBSK5502metaG_FD_184343 | JGI IMG/M metagenome (GOLD analysis project Ga0207646, IMG submission 184343) | Corn, switchgrass and miscanthus rhizosphere microbial communities from Kellogg Biological Station, Michigan, USA - KBS K5-50-2 metaG... | ecosystem: Host-associated > Plants > Roots >...
TAGATCGGTTTTCAATTGAATGTATGGAACACGCCGGATCAGAACCGCGAGCGGTAGCGAGCGTAGCATCCGAGATGGCTCCACTGTGAGCCACGCTCGCTACCGCTCGCGGTTCTGATCCGTACACGCAATTGAAATCCGATCTAAGAACCTTTCTGCTAGAGCAATGGACAATGGATAGTGGACAGTGGACAATGAATCATCTTGGCTCGCTTTATTTCGCCCTGACACTCACTCATCGGAACTCTAGCAGTACGGCGGCCCGAACGTCTTGTCGAATGCGCGGTCCCTTAAGATCAGGCTGTAGGCGGCCACGAGTCGTCGACAGAACTGCAGATACTCCCTGAAGCTTTCGCGCTTGAACGGTGAGACGGCGCGCAGGCCCAGCAACGCGAGCGAGCACAGGGCATACCCCCAGGCATCCAGGTGCCTCCCGATCTTATGCAGGTAGTAGACCGAGTTCCGCTTCAGCAGGAAATTGACGCTGCCCGTCGTATTGTAACCTTCGAGCTTCTGCCGATGGATGACGCTGTCAATCGGGAGGTAGCGGACACGCCAACCGGCGCGGCGGGCGCGGTGGTCCATCTCAGCGTCTTCGATATACATGAAGATGTTCTCGTCGAACAGCCCGACCTGGCGCAGGCACGCCGCGCGGATCAGGAGGCAGACGCCGTTGAGCACTTCAGCCTCGACGACCTCGCCGCCGGAGAGTTCCGCGAAGCGCGGGTTGAGCCGGTAACGCACCCAATGCTTGAGATTGCGCCACAGCCCCGGCGCGAAGAGCACGGTATTCTGCACGACCCCGGCTTCACGTAAGAAGACGCGCGGCCCCGCGATGCCGACCTCCGGATGTGCCCCCGCATAAGCCACCATCTCTTCAATGAAGCTTGGATTCGCGAGCACTGTGTCCGGATTGAGGATCAGCACGTAGTCGGCGCCCTGCGCGAGGGCGCACTCAATGCCGCGGTTGTTGCCGCCCGTGTAGCCCAAGTTGCTTCCCGTCTGAATCACGGTCAGGTCGGGGAATTCGGCCCGGAGCATGGCCTCAGTGCCGTCGTCTGAAGCGTTGTCCACCACCACGACCTTGTGATTCGGGTAGGTCAATCCGCGCAGCGACTGCAAGCACCGGCGCACCGCCTCCCGCATATTATAGGTCAGCACGATGACCTGGACTTCGGCCTTCACCGGAGCAACATTCAACGTCCGACTCATCCCTTGTGTTCTTCCTGTAACAACGGAAGACCTGTCTGCAGATCCAGTCCTTCACCGTGCGCTAAGCGAAGACTCAGCGGCAGATGGTCCTGGCGGCGCCGGGCGCTCTTGCCAAATTTAAGGCCTCATTGCGCCTCCTGCTGCAGATAGCTCCGGCGCGCGGCCTTGTCACGATGCCGGCCAAACAAGGCTTTCGGGGCGACCAGCACCAAAGCCCCGAGAGACTCAATCACTCCCAAGGCGGCCAGTTTGACCGCCGCCCCCGGCCGGCGCCTGAGCCACTGCGCGGCGGTTCTGAGCTTGGCCAGCGGAAGGGCGATGACCGACAGCCCGGCGACGCGCAAGCGCGGGTACTTCACCGGGTACTGCTCCCAGGCGAGGTAGCCGTAGCGGTAACCCATCAGCAAAACGAACTCCCAGTAGCGCAGCCGCTTCAAGACGGTTCTCAAGGTCAGCGGCCGTTGCGAGTGGAGCACGACGGCCTCTGGCTGCCACACGATCGGTCCGAGTTCCAGCGCCCGCGCGGCCAGGTCGGTGTCCTCATATGCCGGATATGGAAACGTCTCATCGAAGCCGCCAATCCGGAGGAGCACATCGCGCCGGTAGCCGCAGTTACAAGTCAGGTAGACGCCACCGCCCAGATTCGTCGGCCCCTCGCCGAGCGGCCCAAACTCACCATCATTGTCAGCGTAAACTTTGCCCTCCACCCCCACTGCCTTGGGGTCAGTCTCCAACGCCTCACACAACTTTCTCAACCAGGCCTGGTCGGGTAACGTATCGCTGTCCGTCATCGCAATGATTTCGCCTCGGGCATGACGAATGCCCAAGTTGCGGGCCGCGGCCGGTCCCTTTGGCGGTTGCTGCACATAGCGCACGTTCAGCCCGTCCGTCCCAAGTTGCTCGACCACCGAACGCACATCTTCGTCCGATCCATCGTCACACACGATCACTTCATAATTCGCCCGCGGGAAATCCTGCGCGACCAGGGATTCTACACAGCGGCGTAAATCCTGCGGCCGGTTGCGCGTCGGGACGATGACTGAAACTCTCAGGGCGCTCATCTCATGCACTCCGGGCAGAGCAGTAGATGATGGCGTCAGGCTTTGTACAGATAAAAAGCCGCTTGATCGCCATCGTGGTTATTATTTAGCTCAACCGCTCTCGCCTGAAAAGCTTCGATCTGCTCTTTGGAGAAGATCGAACGTCGGGGATTCTCGTAATAAGACCGCTGATCCCTGAAAGGAATATCCTTGAGATATTGCTCGCTCGCCCAGAACTGGAGGTCCGTCGAGTCGAAGATGACTTCCATCACTTGGAAGCCAGCCTGATCAGCCAGCAGTTGTACGCTCTTGGTCGTATGCAAGAACAAGTGGCGCGGGGCATCAAGCTGCATCCAATTAACCCCGTAATGCCTCCAGGCGAACGACGCCACCGGCACTCGAATCAGAAGATACCGGTCCGGCTTCAAGAGACGATAGAGTTCTTTGAGTATCAGCCACGGCTGCGGCATATGCTCGAAGGAGTGGTGGAGCATAATCAAATCGAACTGCTGCTCGATGGCGGCCAGGTCCCGCTTCAGGATTTTGACCCCGTTGTCGTAAGCGATGTCTTCCACAACCAACGGGTCTACCCCGACGAGGTTAGAAAACCCCTCCTCGCGCAGCATCAACAGCAGCTGTCCCATCCCGCACCCCACGTCCAAGATCGCTGAATCAAATGTTACCTTCGCCCTCTTGAGCCACTCGTAATAACCTGGGACCCCGATGACTTTGGAGAGCGCCAGGCCGATCCAGCCTCTTCCGGACAGGCAATACTTTGCCCTTTGATGCTTAATCAAAGCTCTCGACGCCTTCCGCCCCAAGGCTGGTTTCCGGAAAGAATAATAATGGTCGGGGTAATATTTTGAGAGGTCTGGCGGGGGCTCCTTGATTTGGAGGCACCCGCACTTCGCGCACTCAAGATATTCAAAGCTGTCTCGGTACCCAAACATCATCTCGCGTACAACGTGTAACTGATTGCCGTCCGCGTGGCCGCAAATCTGGCAACGATTCATCTCGACGCCCGCCCTCAGCTCACGCTGCGTTACTTCCGCCAGCATAGACCTAGGTGATGAGCTCCCTTCGTGGCAGCAATCGGTCGCGCCGCCACTTGTGCATCAAGACGCCAACTTCCTTGAGCAGCACGAACTGGAGGCGGAGCAGGTCCCAGGCGCGGAGGAGGCTGAAATTACTGAGCACCTCCTTGCCCTTGGTGCCCAGCGTGATCAGGTACCAGCCGAAGTTACCCGCCAGTGACCGGCGCGGCTCCGTGAGCGTGTAGATGAACTGACTGTGGTCGGAGTGATAGGCCCGCCGCCGCTTGGTCTTCGGACTGGCCTCCCAGTAGCCGCCCCGGTAGTGGCGGATGCGGCTCCGCGGCACGAGCCCGGTGCGGTAACCGCAGTAAGCGGCGCGCCGGCAGAAATCGATCTCTTCGTAAAACATGAAGTAAGTGGGATCGAGCAGCCCGATCTCTTCCCACACCCGCCGCTTGACTGCGAAGCACGAACCCTCGACCCACTCGACCGGGATCCACGGCCGCGCCCGCTCAGGCTCGCGGAGTTCGGCCAGATGCGCACGCGCAGCGGTCGTCGTCCAGGTGTTGAATTCAACCTCATCGCCGTCGTAACGGAGTTGGACCGGCCCGAGGATGCCGACTCCGGGCTCGCGCTCGCCGACGCTGATGAGTTCACTCAACCACTGCGGCTCAACTTTGGTATCCGAGTTGAGCAGGACGACATAATCGGCCCCGGCCGCGAGCGCCGCCTCGGTGCCGATGTTATTGCCAATCGAAAAGCCGTAGTTCGCGTCGTTGTCCATGACTTCGACCCGCGGGAAACGGCTCCGCACGAACTCGGCGCTGCCATCGGTCGAGGCGTTGTCCACAAGGACCGCTTTGAAGTTCGGGTAGTCAGTCGCGAGCAACGTCTCGAAGCAGGCTCCGAGCCAATGCTGGCAGTTGTAGTTGACGACAACCACGTAAACTACAGGTTGCATAACAATCAGGTAAGAACTGAATAGGACCTTATTCCAACAAACCACGCCGCCGCAGTTCAGCCGTGGCCTGATCAACCTGGTCGCGCGCCTCGACGCTCAGGCTCCAATCCACCAACTCTGCCATCCCATCGCTGAATGACCATTGCGGCGTAAAGCCCAGCCTTTCGCGCAGCCGCGAATTATCGGCGAAGCAATGCCGCACGTCGCCAGCGCGGTACTGGCCGGTCACCTCGGGCGCAATCTCAACTCCCAAACAGTTGGCCAACGTTGCTGAGACTTCGAGGACGGTGCGGGGTTGGCTCGTGCCCACGTTGGCCACCTGGCCATCAAGGGCATCAGACTCCAGGGCTTTGACCACCACCGCCGCCAGGTCGTGCACACTGATAAAATCGCGTGACTGCCCGCCGTCCTCAAAGACCAGCGGCGGCCTCCCGTTGCGCAAGCGCGAGAGGAAGATGGCCGCCACTCCCGTATAGGGATTTGACAGCGACTGGCGTGGGCCGTAGACGTTGAAGAAGCGCAGCGCCACTGAAGGAATGTTATAAGACCGCCCGATGTTGAGCACCAGCTCTTCCTGATCCTTCTTGGTGATGGCGTAGACCGAGGTACAATGCAGCGGCTTGGTCTCCGGCGTGTGGACCGGGGTGAGCGGCTCGCCGTCAGTATCCCGCAGCTCCCACTCATGCTTCTGCAACTGTGCGAGCGGGCGCAGCGGCGGAGAGATCAATTTGCCGTCCGGCCGCCGGTACAATCCCTCGCCATAGCTGCTCATCGAAGCGGCCACGATGACCTTCCGCGGGCGATGCTGGCCGTTGACCATCGCGTCCAGCATCAAGGCCGTGCCCAGAGTGTTCGTGCGCACATAATGGGCGATCTGATACTGCGACTGCCCGACGCCGACCGCGGCGGCCAGATGAATCACCGCGTCGGCCTGAGGCAGCCACTCCTGCCAGACCGTCGGATCACTACAGTCGGCGAGATGGTAAGCGGCCTTCGGGTTGCGCCACTCAGGCCATTGACCGGCGGTGTGAACTTGCGCGTCCAGGTTGTCGAGAACGATCACCTGATAGCCTTGCTCAACCAGCAGGTCGCAGACAAAACTGCCGATAAATCCGGCGCCGCCAGTCAGCAGAATACGATCAGACTTGCGTTTGATTGGAGTCATGCCTCACATATTCTCTCTGAGAAAAAGCTCGCCTGCTATCAGGCCGCGCTGGATAAGCCGGCGATGGTGCAGTCGAAAATTCGAGCTAAATGGGCCGTCAGTGTGCGGCATTCGAAACTGCGGATGAATTCTTCATCGGGGAGCAGTGGGGCCGTCCCTTCGATCAGGGAGAGCAAAGCCCCTTTGATCGCCGGCACGTCGCGTGGCGAACAGAGCACGGCGGTGCGGGCCCGCTCCAAGAAGTCACGCGCATCGCCCTCCGGCGCGAGCGCCAACACCGGGCGGCGCGAGCCAAGATACTGGTAGACCTTCTGCGGCACGCAGTCGTTGCGCTCACCCGCGGGCGAGTCAGCCAGGCAAAAGAAGAGGGCGTCGGCCTGCTTCAGCAAGCGCACCGCCTCCCCGTGCTGGACGTAGCCGCGCAATTCAACCGCCTCGGCCAACCCCAGTTCATGAGCATAACGACGATGCGCCTCATCGTGGGGCCCGACCTGCACCAATTTGACCCGCCCGCGCAGGTCCGGCCGTTCATCGAGTAATTCCTTCAAGGCGTCGAGCAGAAACTTCGGCGAGTGTGTGACGCGGTCGAAATGGCGCGGCCTGTAAGCCAGGCGCTGACGCAAATCGCGCCAGCCTCGCTCAATTCCGTGGCCGTAACCATTGCCGTTCGCTGGCGCCCCGCAGAACACGCCAGAGTAAACCAGTGTATAGGCGTCTCCCTTCTCACTCACACTCTGCTCCGGAGGAAAGTCGTCCGCCTCAGCGAAGTCCTCCGCGTCATACCCCATCGTGATGCAGCTCACTCGATCTTCCGGCAAGAAATCGCACCAGGCAAGCAGGTTCTTGCGCGCCGTCGGTGTCACGGTGATGACGTGATCGGCCCGCCGGAGCAAGAAGCGTTCGAGCGCCTGCTCGAATTTGTAATGCCAGCCGGTCGGATAGGTGGCCAAGAAGTATTGCGTCCACGGGTCGCGGAAATCCAAGACCCACGGCTTGCCGAGCATCCGCTTCAACGCCCACCCGATGATCGCCGTGCTGTTTGGCCGCACGTGGGTATAGATCAGGTCAATCTTCGTTCGCCGGGCAAGGCGCCAGGCTTTGATGATCGCCGGCAGGATCCAAGTCACGGCGGTATCCGGGATGAAGCAGAGCTCTCGCAGGAAATCGAGCCGCCATCGCGTGAGCCAGGCAAACAACCGAAACGGCTGGCGTGAGCCGACGCGATGGACTTCGGTGCCGGCGGCAACATCAGCCACCCGCGACTCGTCAAGCGGCATCTTGAATTCCGAATGGCCGAGGTAATCCTCCGCCCTCACCGTGAGCACGATGGGATGGTAGCCGAACTCGCGCAGGTATTTGACGTGCTTGGTCGGGTACTGTGCGCCAGCGCCGCCCGCCGGCGGGAAGTAATAACTGATGAAGAGAACATTCTTCATGTGCTGCTCTTCGCTTCAGCCTCCTTCCGCACCAGGTAATTCTCAATCGCCAGGAACTTCAGCCCCGACCGGTCGAAAACATCCAAGGCATCCGCGGGTGAGCTCACCAGCGGATGGCCGTGCAGGTTGAACGAAGTATTGAGCACCCCGCCGCGCTTGCCCGAGAGGCGTTCGAACTCTTCGATCAGGCGGTAGTAGGTCGGATTCCAGTCGCGATAGACCACCTGCGGGCGCACCGTCAAATCATACGGGTGCGCCCCGGCCTTGAAGTCGCGGATGCGCTCGGTGGTGTCGAAGGTCAAGATCATATAAGGCGCGGCGACCCCTTTGGGGTTGACGAGGCAGTCGGCCGCCTGGCGGTCGGTCATCGAAGTGGCGAACGGCATCCAGAAATCGCGGCACTTGATCATGCTGTTGATGACCTTGATCACTTCCGGATTCGAGGGGTCGGCCAGCAGCGAGCGGTTGCCTAAAGCCCTTGCGCCAAACTCCTCGCGGCCGCAGAAGCGGGCCACCACTTCACCGGCGGCGAGTAACTCTGCGACCCGCCGCTCAGGGTCTTCGCAATATTCGCGGGCCGCTGTGGCGCTGAAGTCGAAGCGATCAATGGCCGCCTTGACTTCGGCGTTGCTATAACTCTTGCCGAAGTAGAATTCGCGCAGCGGCTCGACCTGCGCGCACCCTTCGCTTTCAGCCGCCACCAGGTAAGCGGCGCCGAGCGCATTGGTCTCGTCGCTGCAAGACGGGAAGACGAACAGGTCTTCGACTTCAGGCAACTCCATAATCGCTTTGTTGAGCTTCACGTTCATAAAGACGCCGCCGCTGAGTGCCAGGCGGTGAATCCCCGTCGCCGCGATGCAGTTCTTGACCCATTCGAGCAGCATCTCCTCGGTGAAGCGCTGCAAGCCGCCGCAAATCGAATCGAAGCGGTCGAGCTCCAGCAGGTCGCGGAAGAAACTGTAGCTGTAGAGCAAATCCGGGCACCCCTCGACGCGTCGCCACCCATAAGGCGAAGCGCCGTCGAAGGTGAAGAGCGAGCGCAGCTTCTTGTAGACTGACGCCGCCCGCCGCTCCTCCGCGTACGGCGCCATGCCCATCAGCTTGTACTCGTGTTCGAGCGGCACCATCCCCATCAGGAAAGTGATGACGGAGTAAACGTTGCCGATGGACTCCGAGCGCGGCACGGCGCCGATGCGCTTGAGCCTGCCCTCGCGCCCGATGTTCACCGACGCGCAGAGCCCATCGCCCTCGCCGTCATTCGTGAGCACGAGCACGTCGCGACCGTACTCGCCCAGCCCGTAATAAGCCGCCGCCGCATGGGCGCGATGATGATCAACGATTCGCAACTGCTCCTGCGGGATGCCGAAGGCCAGCATGGCCCCGAGTCGTCCGCCGTACTGCTGCCTGTTGGTCTCCATCCCCAGCGCACCCTTGATCGTCCGGCGCAAGCCCGGCGGTACGGCCACGTCATAGATCTGTTGCTTCCGCTGTGCCTGCCGCTGGCGCTCTAAATAACCCGGCTGGCCGATCTCGCGATACCAGGCGAGGCGGCCTTCCTTCGTCTTCTGGTCGGGCATCTCGCGCCCGACAATCGCGAAGCGTTCGACCTCCTCCAGCGCGACTTCGCACTCATCGAGGATGAGTTGGATAGCTTGGCTCGGGAAACCGGCAAAGTTCTTCTCTCGCCGCAGCCGCTCCTCCTGCACCGCCATGCGCACTTGCCCATCGACCAGCAAGCACGCCGCGGAATTATGCCCGTCATGAATCCCGAGGATCTTCATCGTCAAGCGCTCAGCGGTTGGCAGCCAGAGATCGGTCGCCGGTCGCCGCCCCCATCACACCCGGCCTCGCCCTCAGGCCAAGCACCGTCTCATAAACCTCCGTCAACTGATCAACGACTGCCTCCCACCCGAACCGTCCCTTAGCATAAGCGGCGATCTCCTCGGGCTGGTATCCGTCCAGATTACGGCAGACCTGCTTGATCGCGTCGGCGAGCGCGACGTGATCATCGACCGGCACGGCCTTCCCGGTCCGCGGCGAGATCAACTCTTCCGAGCCCCCGCAGATGGTCACCACTGCCGGGCGCCCCGCCGCCTGCGCTTCGGCCACGACGTTCGGGCAGTTCTCGTGCAAGCTCGGGAGCACGAACACGTCACACTCGGTCAAAGAGCGCGCCACCTGCTCCGGCCCCAGCATCCCGGCAAACTCACACCACTCGTCAACGCCCAACTCGCGAGCCATCTGCTCATAGCCCGAGCGCAATTCGCCATCGCCGGAGATCTTCAGGCGATAGCCCTTCCCATTCCGCTTGCCCCGACCTGTGAGCAGGCTCATCGCCCGGAGCAGAGCCGGAAGGTTCTTCTGATCGGTGTTCAGCCGGCCGACGAAGAGCAGATGATAGTCATCATCCGCCCGCGGCGGTTTAGGCCGCAGCGCAAACCTGTCAGTATCGATCAGATTCGGGATGATCTGAATCGGCCGGGTGATGCCGTACTTGCGCATCTTCGCCTCTAGCCCGCGATTGCCCGCAATCACCGCCGCCGCCCGCGTCAACGCAAACCGAACCTTGCGCCGGTTCCTGGCCGTCGTCATCAATTCATCGAAGGGGCTGGTATGTTCAGTAATCACGACTGGGCGCCGCGTGTAGATCCCGGCTAAGACGGCAGCATAACCACCGGGCAGCGTCACGTGTGCATTCACCACCTCGAACCCACCAGCCCGGATCTCATTAGCCACGACGCGGGCATAGTCCAGATGATGCACGAGCCTCCTGGCCGGGATGTTACAATGAATCACCGGATATGGCCCTGAAGTATCCACCGTCCGCGCTCGTCGCGAACCCGCGGGTGTCACCTCGGGTGCTAGTACCGTTACGTCATGCCTTGAAGCAAGCGCCCGCGCTTGCTCAGCGATGAAAATCCCGTTGACCGGCGAGGCGGGGCTAGGGTACCAAGAGGCGACAACTAACATCTTCAACCGCATAACTCGATGAGGACCTCCCTGCTGATAAATCAGGCGGCGCTTTTAGCGCCTGATCTCAGCGACTGCAAACCGACAGCTTCGAGAATGATTCTCAGCAAGCTCTTCCCAGCTTCCTGATCATACTGGGTGAGCGCTTGCTCGCGAGCCCGCTTCCCGATTTCTTCCCAGCGCGCGCGCGTCAGCCAGGCCCGCTCCAGTGCCGCGCCGAACGATCTAGCCGTTGACGCTTCAGCCACGAATCCTGTTTGCGGCTCCGCCACCCACTCGGTATTACCTCCCACGTCAGTTACCACTGAAGGCCGACCACATAACATTGCCTCAACCATCGCCAACGGTGTGCCTTCCACCCTGGAAGGAAGCACCAATAGGTGATTTTCAGACCAAATAGACCTGACGTCGCTGACCTGACCCATAAATACTACCCGCTCTGAAATACCATAATGTCGCGCCAACTTTCGCAGGTAGGTATCGTCCGGCCCTTGACCATACAAACGTAATTGCCAATCGCGACCACGCCACGCAGGGGAACTAAGGGCCTCAAAAAGAGTATCCTGCCCTTTGGCATCTACCTCTAACCGCGCAACGCTCGCCAGGCATGCTTGTCCTAACGAGGGCCAAGGCACAGCCGATAGATCAGTGAGATTGACTGGATTCCGCACTACCATGGCGTTGGGGAGAGAGGCGGCAAGTTGGCGCTCGGCAGTCCTCGCACTTTCCTCCGCTACAAACGCGACGCGAAAAGCGCGGGAGAGAAACTGTTTGGCAGACTCTCGGGCAGCTTCGTTCAGAGGGAATGTCTCTTTGTTATACTGGCAGACAACCACATAAGGCACTGAGCTAGACTCAAGTAACTCTGCCAGGTCTCTGGTCAGGAGGATAGTATCGTATGGCCCCGCTTGACCAATACAGACGACATCCGGCTTGACATCAAACAAGGTTCGGAACGGAGATCCGGGCTGAAGAAGAACAGGCAAAGAAGCCTGGATTTTGCGCGCCCCTCTCCGGATCAAGCTATTTTGCTTGGCAGAATAAGGATTGGGCCGCTTAAGCACCCGTGCACCTTGTCGAGCTAAGTCAGCGATTTTATCGGGAGTCGCCGGCCATTCATAGACTGAGATCACAACCTCATGTTTTAAATCCACAGCCTCCCGCGCCATCGCTGCCCACAGTTCTTCACTGCCTCCCCAAGGAACAGTATGTAGGGTCGAGATTATAGCGATCTTCATCAAACGCCGCAGGTTGAATGACAAAGCCTGCTTGGCTCAGTTCACAATACCTATCAACGCGCCCCAAGCCTGCCAAGTTATCCCTAACGCACAGATGCTATCTCGAAAGATTTTCCGGTCAGTTGTACGTCGATAGGGCTGACCCTCGGCTGGTGAACCACGTCCAGAAGGACTCTCAGCAAACTGCTCCCCGGAGACCGATCAAATTTTATGAGCGCCTGTTCGTGAGCCTGTAAGCCGATCTGCTCCCACCTGTCACGTGCCAGCCAAGCCCGTTCGAGTGCCGCACCAAAGGATCTGGCCGTAAAGGCTTCCGCCACAAATCCTGTCCTCATCTCCTCAACCCATTCCGTGTTTCCCCCGACATCCGTCACCACCGAAGGGCGCCCACAGATCATGGCCTCAACCAATGCCAGGGGCGTGCCCTCCGCCCTTGATGGTAACACTAACAGATGGTTCTCACCCCAGACTCCTCTCACATCGTTCACGTGTCCGACAAACTTTACGCGCTCTGCTATCCCAAAATAATGCGCCAGTTCCTCCAGGTACTTCCTGTCGGGCCCCTCGCCATACAGGCGCAATTGCCAATCACGTTCTCTCCACATCGGGGCGCCGAGGGTTTCAAAAAGTATATCCTGCCCCTTGTGGGCTGCGGCCAGGCGCGCGACACTCGCCAAATTGACTGACCGGGATGAAGGCCAGGGAACAACCGTCAAGTCAGAAAGGTTGATCGGATTTCGCAGGACGACTGCCTGAGGTATAGGGCGAGCGAGCTGCCTCTCCGCCACCGCGGCATTCTGTTGAGATACGAACGCCACGCAAGCAGCGCGAGCATAAAGTTCTCTTGATCTATCACGTAAGGTTTCATGAAAGATGTATATATAGTTGGCGTCGAGGTACTGATTGACGATCACATACGGGGCTGAGGATGCGTACAAAAGCTTTAGCAAAGCAAGCTCGTAGGCACAGTCATACGCCCCGCCGTGACTGATGCAAATAACATCGGGCTTGAGATCGAAAATAGCTTGGTACTCCGATGGCGGCGGAGGGACGAAAGGGGTTGAGGTCCTGAGGCGAGCGAAGATCCTTTGCTTTAAAGATCGGGGGCGGGGCAAAGGCCGTTTTAATATGCGCGCGCCCCTCCGGCAAAGACTCGCGATCTTCGAGGGTGTAGTAGGCCAGTCATAATATAGGATGACAACCTCATGTCCTTCGTTCAATGCCTCATCCGCCATGGCCGCCCATAATTCCTCACTGCCACCCCAAGGAATCAGACTCATGGTGGAAATTATGGCAATCCTCATCTATTCTCCCCCGATCTTTATAGTACTGCTAAAGCAGCAAATCTTTTGCCGCGCTAAATAGACCGTTAGAATAACGGTGATAACGCAGCGTCAGCAACTCTCTTAGCACCGCTGGCACACGGCTGAGCCTCCCTTTAGGCAAGCTAGCTCGCGAGCTCAAATGGCGGGCCTGCAATTCCCAGAGCGGGGCCTGAGCTATGAATCTTGAAGCAGCTTTATTCAAAGGGAACGAGTCCTTTTTAGCCATCAGCCTTTCATAGACTGCGATGTACTCTTTTGCCTTCGTCATATCGAAACGGCTTTCTCCTGCCCCTTCCCACCAAGCAGTGCTGGCTTGTGCGTCAGAGTCTAGCACGCTCGCCTTAGGCGGGATGATAGTACCTGCCTGCTGTTTCCGGTGCTGACGGTACTTAATCAGCGGCCGATCTATGAAAGCCAATTCTGCTACGGCGGCGATCATAATAGCGATCCAGCCATCGTGGATCAGCATGTATTTGCCCGGAGTGATTGGGAAGGATGGAAACGGCAGAATCAGCTCTTTGTAGGCAGACCGAAACGCCAAGGTCGCTCCGGTCACCATGTTTCGCGCCAGCAGCACATTGAACGCCCTGCCCTCATTGAAAGCGTTCTGCTCTGCCCGGCCGAAGCTGATACACTCTAAAATTCTGCGGCCCAGCGGACGCAGGCTCTCATCCACTAGCTCCGCGTCTGCAAAGACCAGTCCGGCATTGGGCCTTGATGAGAAAACGGACGCGATTGCGGCCAATTTTTCGGGATACCAAACATCATCCTGGTCGCAAAGAGCAACGATGTCTCCCTCGCAAAGCTCGATCGCTTTCCCAAAATTCTTGGTCGAGCCCAGGTTCTTTTCATTAACATACAACCGGACCGGGAATGGTGAGGCGGACGCGAATTCTTCGACGATTTCCCTGGTGTCATCCGCGGACTGGTCATCGCAGACCACTAACTCATCCGGTGGGCGGGTCTGCGCGGCAATGCTATCAAGCTGCTCTTGCAAAAACCGCCTCCCGTTGTGGGTGCACATGGCGATAGAAAGCTTCACCGCACGCATCTCCTACTTGTAACGAGTCCGCTGTTTTACTAGAAAGATCTATATTTATCGAACCAAAGACCAAATCTCGCTTTTGAGCTTTTGCTTAATGCGCGCCATGCACTGGCGTGATGAAGACCAAATCAATAATCCTAGTTCTCGCTGTGCAACAAATGGTGAGAGAAACGCACAAATAATCCAAGTAAGATTCCTTCCTATGATACCTGCCTTGGAAAATCTATAAGTTCCTCTAAACCGGCTTCCGCTTTTCACCTCCTCAAGTCCTAAGAGCGCCTCATCCTCCGCCGTGCGCGCCCGGTTCAGTTTCAAAATATCTACTTCTGTAATAATCCTCTCTGCTTTTTTTCGCACCAGCAGCCCTCTTTTGATCATTTCTCGTCTGTCTTTGCTCATACTGGACGGATGAGACCTGACGAGCGCAAGGGTGCCCTTCCAATCCTGATAATGAAATTGTTTGCCCTGAACGGCGCAGCGTATCCAGTAATCCCAGTCCTCTACCCCTTTCACTCGGCCATCAAAGAAACCAACCGATTCAATAACACCTCGTCTAATCAGAGGTGCATTAACTACCATCATGTTTGCCCGAATCAAAGCCATCAACACTTCTCGCCCTTTCCCTGATACTTGGGGCATCCATGGCTTATCCTCCTCCCACATAGAATATAGACGCGCTTCCATGTTCTCTGTGCTAAAGAATCGCGCGTCCCCATATACAATATCGACCTCCGGGTGCTGCTCCAGATAGGCTGCCTGGTATTCAAGCTTTCTTGGTTCGATCAGGTCATCAGCATCCAAGAATTGAAAATATGTGCCAGCCCCGTTGCGGATCCCGGTATTCCGAGAAGCGCCAAGCCCCTGGTTTTTCTGGTACACGTACTTGATGCGGCGATCCTTCTCCGCATAACCAGTCACCACGTCACGGGTATTATCGGTTGAGCCGTCATCGATTACGATGCACTCCCAATTCTGATAAGTCTGCGCCCTGACACTCTCTAGGGCCTGGCCAATAAAGTGGCCGTAGTTATAAGCCGGGATGACAACGGTGACCGACGGCAAGTGAGATTGAGGGATTGATCCCGGGGTCATAAACAAAATCTTCCTCGCAAAACGCCCTCTCTATAGGCTGAGCTGGCGCTCAAACAGATCAGCGCTTGGCGGCGCGGGCTTTCCCAAGCTTAGCCATTAAAGCTCTCTTCCACCTCCCCATAGAAGCCCTAGCCAGGTAAAAAGGAAAGGAATTGGAAAGCAATCGAATTCCGCCCCGGCCTTTGGTGGAAAGTAATAACGCATGACCAATAGCTCGGGTGTAGAGTTTCTCTTCGACCAGCTTACTAAATAGGAAGCGGTATTGGCCGCCTAAGGACTCCTCAAACTGCTTGGTGCGATCCTCATCCCGCAAAAACCTTCGGCCATGCTTGGAAAGCGCATAAATCACCTTCTCGGCCATCTTGATTCGATTGTGCGAATAATTATTGTCGTGCAAGACATACTCGATCAGCGGTTCGTCGAGGTATCCAATTTTCGCGCTCGGCATACACCTGAGCCACATTTCATAATCGTCTGCCGGCGCGGCCGACCTGTCTAGCAGACCAAGCCGGTCGAAGAATGACCTTCGTATCATTACTGAAGAGGCGCAAAGGAAGTTCGTTTGAATAAGCAACTCAAAGACATCGACATTCGGGTCACGAAGACCGCGCCCAACTTTGTTCAGCGCGTCATTAGGGAAAAGGGTGTGATAGAGCGTGCGACGGTCTCGCTCAATCACCAGGGCATCTGTGCACATCAGATCGCAGCCCTCTGCCAGCGCAAACTCAATCTGCTTTTGGAGTTTGCTGGGCAGCCATCGGTCATCATGGTCTAACAGGCAGAGCCACACACCGCCGGCCACCCTGATCCCCGTATTCCTGGCTGCCGCAATTCCCTGGTTCCTTTGCTTAAGATACCTAAACCGGCGATCTTTCAGGTACGGTTGGACCTTTTGAGCAGTATCATCGGTAGAGCCATCATCGATTAAGATCGATTCCCAGTTCTCGTAGGTTTGATGGCGGAGACTATTGAGTGTTTCCTCGATATAGCGGGACGAATTGTAGAGTGGTGTGATGACAGACACTTTCTGAGCTGGCATCATTTTACTCAAGCGTCAGATTGCCACTGTAGCTGCAATTGAAGCTCGCCTAAAGGTTCAGAGGGTAAGCCGGGCCGGTGCTTCAGATCCCTCCCGTCATGCTGGCCACCCACGGTAATCAGCCTTGACATTTTCTAGCCTCCCAGTGAACGTCATTGCGGGTTGGAAACTGACGAGCGCGCTAACTTTCGAGATGCCAGGCATACGGGCTGCCTGTCTTCAAACCTTTCCTCATCAGGGAATCTCCGATAGAGTTAGGCTCAGTCAGTAGCGTTCACCGGTAAATTCCATCATCTCTCTCTCGACATAATTACTTGACTGCTACGATTGCTAGTGCCGCGGGGTACTCTAAGGAGACGATCCGGCATTCTCGAAAACCCGCCTGAATGACCTGCCGCCAGGCATCATATCCATACTCGGTATGCACCAGAAGGTCAGAGTTACTGGTTTCCCCAGTACCGTGGTAGCTCGGTAGCAATCCTTGCCTCGAGATCGTCGGCCGATCAACAATGATCGGGATGGTGAAGGCGCAAAAACCATCATCCCTCAAGACGCGGCGACATTCCTCTAGTCCACGGATAGGATCAACGACATGCTCCAAAGTATCTGAGTGCACAACCAGATCGAACGATGCCTCTGCGAAAGGCAAATGCAGCATGTCAACTTCCGGATAGCTAACCACCCGGTGTCCAGGCAGGCGGGATAGCAACCTGTTCAGATTACCTGCCTCGTTGATCTCCAGCACCCGCAGATTTCGCGCCGACTTGTGTTTGATGAAGTCTTGAAACAAGTCGGGGTAACTGAAGCAGCGCATTATCGCCTGAGCCAAGGCCATTGAACGCAGGTTAGTATGGCAAGAGGTGCAGCGTAAGCCTTGCTGCCGGTCAATGTAGGCCGCCTCTTCGCAGGATAAACGCCATTCATCAATCAGCGCTTGCCAGAGTATTTTGGACGGCGCCAAATGTTGAGAGCCACAACAGACGCACCGCACGACTGGCCCGCTAGGACTCTCCGGGGGCCGCTTGCTGTCTTTGGCCGGCCGCCAGTAACTTCGAAACAACCCCTTCTTGGCTTGTTTGAGCGCCTTGAGGTAACTCACCCCGAGAATCCTTCTTAGAGATAGCCTGCCACCATCATGCGCCTGCCGGCAGCGAGCTGTTCATAAGCGTCGGCCGGAGGCCGAACTACTTCGACCTTTGAAAATCCCAGCTTGGTCATAATCCAGAGCCGCGCTTCCAGGCGGGGAATTAACGAGAGGCCAGTGATGCTCGATAGCGGCAGTTCCACCTCGTCTGTTTCATAAAAGATGAGCAGGGAAAGATCAGCCTTCCCTGAAGTATTCCTCTAGTGCGGGGCTAGACCTATAGACGGGAAAACCAGACTTGTCTTGACCCGTACAACTGCGGATCGGGATCATTTCAGTCTATTTTGAGGCAGGCATCAACCCCATAAACTGTTTTATTTTTACAAACTGCGCTCGCAGTTTCCAGAATCTGCTACTCTCCATTCCTAAGATAACGCCTTTCAATCGCCCTAGTTCCGTATAAGCTTGTTGTAACTGCGCCTGCATTTGCGCCAGTTCTCCCCATAAAGATCGCAACATATCGTCATCGTTATCAATGTAGACGGAGTTCAGAATCTGACTGCTATCAATTTCTCCGTCCGAGCACACGGCCACAAAATAGATGGGCGCCCTCAGGCGGCAAGTTTCCTGAGTTACAGAATTGCCGTCTCTAACATACGACTTGAAACTAACTGTATTTGAACCCCGCAACGGAAATATGAAAGAGCCAGTGGTAAACTTCTGGCCATAAACCTGAACAGATTGAAAGTACCGATTCAGCAAATCGACGAATTCATCATAATACAGCTCTTTAACGTGAAAAGGATTATGGTTATTAGGTTCATCAGAGTAAGTCAGCCGATCAGGCGATGAAATGATCAAAGCCCCTTGAGGTCGCAACACCCTCTTAATTTCCCGCATCATTTCCTGGTGTTTATCGTGATGCTCAATCGTCTCAAAAGAGACCACGACATCCACCGACTGCGCGGGGAGCGGGACCGACTTACAGGCGCCAACCAGGAAATTTAAATTGTGATAATTGGCGTATTGCTGCCTCGCCTGTTCCACAGCCTCGGGATCAATATCGACACCCGTAACTGACTTCGCGACTCTTGCCATTAAGGCAGACCCGTATCCTTCACCAGAAGCGAGGTCCAACACTGATTTGCCAGCCGCAAATTCCAGTGAGAGGACGTAGCGGTGAAAATGCTCGTAGTTTATTTGACCCTTCAAAGAGGGGAGGTATCTTTCACCCGTAAATTCCATGAATCCCGTAGCCATGTCTGTTGAAAGCCGGCCCCCATCCGCTGCTTGAATCGTCCCCAGAAAGTGGATTGCAGAGCAAACTCTCTCAGCGAATTGGTGACTATAACTTGGATACTGGTTCTTGTGATTTTCGCGTCACCAAAGGTGTATCACCAGCAGTTCAAGTGGGACCTGAGGCTTGGTCAGATATTTGATAAATGAGTGCCAACCGGTTCCTCAGCAACCCGCTCAGGAAATACCGTTTTCACTGGCTTGGATTGCGGCACCAATCTTTGCTGGAGCTTGGCCCACCCTTTTCTCATCACACCCAATATTCCTTGGTTTGACCAGGCTTGTAATAGACGAACTATCCATGACTGCTGCAGACGCCGCTCACTCTCGCGCAGTGCTTGCAAACGCCCTTCTAAGTGGCCGATTGTAGCGGACTGATCTTTAACTACCTGCTTTAGGTGTTGTACTTCTTGGGCAGCTTCAACCCGTAGCCCGAGTTGGTAAAAGAATTCTCGGATTCCAACTACCTCCTCTTCCGAGGCCTCCAACAACCTTCGCAGTATCGCAGGGTACTGTTGGCCGACAGCTAACACCCCTAGCCCGTGCCCGTGAATAATCTCAAAGTGCGGGTATTGAGGCTTGAGTTCATCCCATAGCTTCCAAACACCGAAATCTCGCTCCCTGACGTTGATGTCGTGGAAGAGCACGACTCCCCGGTTGCTCATCTTGGGCAACCAACTTTCAAAATCTCGTTTTACTGCCTCGTGGGTGTGGAAGCCGTCAATGTGTAAGAGATCAATGGTCCCGTTCGTAAAATAACGCAAAGCCTCATCGAAGGTACTTTGAACCAAGCGGGAAAAGCTGCCGTATAGCGGGTCGTGGTGCCCCTTCAATTCCGCCAGCACTTCAGGCCCAAAGAAACCGCCCTGGGTGTCCCCTTCCCACGTGTCGATAGCATAACATCGAGTATCAATCCCGAGTTCCTTCACCGCCTGGCAAAAGGCACAATATGAGACGCCGCGGTATGTTCCCAGCTCGACCACCACCCTTGGCCGCAAGATGTCGATCAGGAACATCCCGAAGGGTACATGTTCCGCCCAGGCCGACGGTTCCACTCTTAGCGGGTAGGTGAAAGAGACACGGTAATCTAAAGGGTTAAAATCGCTCATAATCACCCTTTCCGAACCGGCTGTATTAGAGTTGTTGTGATGTTTACGCTCAACAACTTAACCTAAAATTCCAGAGTCCAGCACAGACTCCTAAAATAACGTTGTATAAATCAAGGTCATGCATTCGTAAACG
>Ga0207646_10003079_pt1 | contig 19177 bp, 17 predicted proteins | sample KBSK5502metaG_FD_184343 | JGI IMG/M metagenome (GOLD analysis project Ga0207646, IMG submission 184343) | Corn, switchgrass and miscanthus rhizosphere microbial communities from Kellogg Biological Station, Michigan, USA - KBS K5-50-2 metaG... | ecosystem: Host-associated > Plants > Roots >...
CCTTTGCGGATCCGCAGGCTACTGCGTTCCTCGCCGGGGTCGCTGAGGTCTGTACCGAGCACGGCATGGGTCTGACCCTGATCCCGATTTCGGGAGGGTTGGGTGACGCCGACCGGATTCGCCAGGCCGCGGTGGACGGCTTCGTGATGTGGACCACAGTAGACGACGATCCCGTGCTCGCGGCGGTAGTCGCCTCGAAGTTGCCCGCCGCCGTGCACGGCGGGCCCGCCGTCGAGGGCGTGCATCTGGTGACGGTCGACAACCAGGCGGCTGCCGCAGCCATCGGCGCAATTGGACTCCGGGGAGCAACCCGTCCCGCAGTGTTGTCCTTCCCTTTGGACTTCCAAAGGAACGCCGGCCTGGTCTTCGGTCCCGATCCCGCCTCAGCGAGTTTCCCTGTCACACGTGATCGATTGGTCGGCTACCGCGAGGCCGTGGCATCGGCCGGACTCAACTGGGCCGACGTCCCGGTCGCCGTCCTCTCTCGCAACGACGGCACCGAGGCCGGGCATGCGCTCAAACAACTGCCCAGCGACACAGATGCCGTGCTGGCTATGAGCGACGAGTTGGCCCTTGCCGCACTACACACGGCCACGCGGACGGTCCCCGACCAACTCGCCATCACAGGATGGGACGATGCCGCCGCCGCGGCCGAAGCCGGGCTCACGACCGTTGCCCAGTCATTGCAAGACCAGGGCCTTCGCTGCGCGCGGCTGGTCCTCGGCGACCCACCTGGTCCCGAGCCCTCGTGGACCGTCATCACGAGGGGCAGCACACGCTGACAGCTGGTCTCGGCCAGTGCCGAGGCACGGCAGCCGCGGGCGAACTCCCAAATGCCACCACAGCCGGGACTCGGCAAGAGGAACCGTGCCTTCGAAGCCCCAGCGATTATCGAGGCGTTCACAAGCCTGGAACGCCAACTCGCAAGCCCGCAAGGCGATCCCAGGGCCAGCAAACCTGTCCGCCCCGTTCCGCGCCGACTTTGAAGCCACCTCAGTGATACAGAGACCGAACCACTGGCTGACTCTGGCCAGATAACAATATTGACTGCCGTGCAGTTTGTGTCCTCGCCGCCCAGGAAGTACGTCTCATGCCGCAGCAGGAAAGTTCCCCCGGGCTTGTCATCATCCAGCCGATCAGGGACTGGACTTGCGCCGAGTGCGGCGGCACTGGCGATCTGCTCCGCATGGACGACGCCGGGCCACTCTGCCTGACCTGCGCCGACCTGGATCACCTGGTGTTTCTTCCGGCCGGTGACGCCGCTCTCACCAGGCGTGCTATGAAAGCGAGCAGCCTGTCGGCCGTGGTCGTCCGCTGGAGTCGCGCCCGTAAGCGGTACGAGCGGCAAGGCGTCATGGTGGAGGACCCCGCGCTCGTACTGGCTGAGGAGCAGTGCCTGTCCGACAAGGACGCCCGGATGCGGCGCCGCGACCGTGACCAGGTGCGCCGGGCCAGCGCGGATGAGGAATACCAAGCCCGCCTGGCCGAAGAGATCACTCGGCTGTTCCCAGGATGCCCGCCTGGACGTGCCACCGTGATTGCCCAGCACACGGGCATGCGGGGCAGTGGCCGGGTCGGCCGATCCGCAGCCGGCCGCGCGCTGGACAAAGACGCGGTCACCCTGGCCGTGATCGCCTCGGTGCGCCACCTGGACACCCGCTATGACGCACTGCTCATGTCCGGCATCCCCCGCAGCGCCGCCCGCGACCGGGTGCGGCCCGGCATCGACCGGATCCTCACCGCTTGGCGCGAACCCAGCCGCAGAACCTAACCAGCAGGCCAGTCACCCGGCTGGTAGCTCCAAGGCAGCCGGACCCAGGCGAGCAGTGCACCAGCACCGTCCAACTTCAGGGACACGGCATCGGAATCGGTACGTCCGGCAGTCTAATTAATTAGGCAGCAGGGAACATACAACTGCCTGTACCAAACCCCCTGGCCACGTTGTGCTGCTATGCCTCCTGAACCAACCCCCATACCTGTTCCCTCCGCCGGAAGCGCTCCGCCGCCCTCCCACCTCGAAGAAATAACTCCAGCAGGACGCCGCGAGTGCCATTCGAGTGGCACTTTTCGGAGAGTGAGGTCTCGGTTCCAGGTTCGAAAAAGCCTCTTGACCTGGGAGCCCCCTTACGGAATCGAACCGTAGACCTTCTCCTTACCATCTGCAATTCCTCAGGTTCACTGCCATAAATGAACTCAATGAGAATCCACTGGCCAGGCAAGCAGGCTTTCGACTGGTGCCCGCATGGCCCTTTCCGATCGACCGCAGCGGACCATCATGCCACCGCCTGCTCGAATGCCACGTAGGACCAGTCTTTGATACCCACTGCCGACGATCGCCGTCCAGAGACACGGTCGAATGACGGTCAAAACGATCTTCACCACCTGCTGGGCCAAGCTGGAGGAGACGGTCGTGAGCAGTCACCTCATGCAACACCATCCGAATTGAACCAGTGACCTCTTCCGCATTGCCTACGGGTCGGCAGAGTAAGAGAAGTATCAGGAGGAGATCTAAGTGACAGACTGTCACTGAGTTAAGCGACCGGTCAGTGTCAGCCACGCGCATAACGCCGATTATGAATGTCTAGCTTATAAGTAGGTTTCCCGCCATTTGTGCGCGCAGAGTAACTGTTCTGTCCACGCGTCCGGTACGACCGGGCAAGACAGCAAGAGCACGGACTGAATGTGCCCAGTGCCGTGGGGGCGGTATCGCGTGCTTCGGGGCCGGCTGGGCGAGGAAGTCCAGTTACCCCCCGGCCAGACCAGACGGCCCGGCGCTGTTGGCCGGCGAGCCGAGCCGCCGTTGCAGTGGGCATGAGCCGGCTCAATGCTGAGCAGTGCTGGCGCCCAGAACAGTTCGGAGGTGGCCCAATCTGCCCGCTTCTCCGCCGCCCGGCATCGCTGCCGTCACCTGTGGATTGGGTGCTCTGGCCTGGCACGAGGTGGTCCGGTTCCCGCCCGCCGCCAGTAGCCGGCCGTAGCCAGCGCCAGCAAAATCCCCCACACCAAGAACCACAGGTCCCAGACTCCCAGGTGCCAGCGCAACGCCGTCTCATCCACCCCTGCGGCGGGGTGGATGACACCCGAAAGGACGAGGGCGGCGGCCGCGACATAAAGACCGCCGTATGCCAGCAGGAGCGCACTGGCCCCCGCGGAACTGAGCAGCAGCCAGCGGCGCGGAACTACCTTCCCCCAAGGCCGGACCAGCGCCAGCGCGAGCAGGCCGCCAGCCACCTTCGCCACCACGGCCGCGAGAGCGACCAGCACCGGAAGGGCCCCGCCCTGGCGGGCGAAGTGCTGCACGTACCCGCCGACCGTGCTCACCAGGCCATGCCCTCCCACGGCCCAGTACAGGCTCACCAGCGCGTACGCGAACCCGACGATCGCGGCGGCGTACGCCGCGACGGTGCCTACCGTAGACCAGCCGATGGGAGGCGGGGCCTGCGTACGCTCAACGCCCGTTCTGCCCATCACGCCCCCATTCTTGGCAAGCGGACTTTGGATCGATTATTGACAGGCCGGACTTTGGGATCACGCAGCGCGGTTGTGGTCATCGCGCTCACCGAGCGTCCTCCTTCCCGCTGCGGGGATTGAGCCGGCCAGCGCCGGCGCGCCGAGCAGACCGCGCTCTCGTCCTGGTGCGATTGTTATCTGCCGGGATTGGGCTCTATTGGGGCAGTGCGCGGGGGAGCCCGAAGTGGGGGAAGACGCTGCTGTCGGAGAACCAGGTGATGGCGCTGATCTGGTCACCGGTGAGGGTGAGGACGATCATCCCGTAGGGCCGGGCGATCGGGGTGTGGGCGCAGGGCAGGTAGCAGCCGAAGGCGGGCTGGGTGTTGGCCCGGGTGGGCACCAGCCGCAGCGGGGCGCCGCGCAGGTCGGCCCGGTGGCGCAAGAAGGCGGCGATGGCCGCCGGGCCCCGGTACTCCCACGGTTCGGGTGGCATGGTGAGCCAGGCGTCGTTGGTGAGCAGGGTAAGCACGGCGTCGATGTCGCCGTCTTCGACGGCGGCGGCGAACCGGCCCGCCAGCTGGCGCTCGCGGGGGGAGCCTGGCAGCGGGGCGGAGCCGCGGCCGGCGGGCAGCCGGGCCTGCAGCGCGGCCCGGGCGCGCTGCAGGGCGCCTTTGACCGAGGTTTCGGTGGTGTCGAGCATGGCGGCTGTTTCGGCGGCGGGGTAGCCGAGCACGTCGCGGAGTACCAGGGCGGCGCGCTGGCGGGGGGGCAGGTGCTGCAGGGCGGTGATGAACGCCAGCTCGACGGCCTCTTTGCCGTCGTAGCGCGCCTCCGGCCCGGGCGCGGCGTCGGGTAGGCCGTCGAGCAGCACGTCGGGGTAGGGGTCGACCCAGACCGGGTCGGCCATACGGGTGGGCTGGGGGAGCTCGGGCATCAGCGGTACCTCCCGGGGGCGGCGGCTGCGGTCGCGCAGCGCGTTCAGGCAGCCGTTGACGGCGATGCGGTGCAGCCAGGAGCGCAGCGAGGACCGGCCCTCGAAGCCCTGCAGGCCACGCCAGGCTGCCAGCAGGGTCTCCTGCAGCATGTCCTCGGCGTCGGCCACCGAGCCGAGGATCTGGTAGCAGTGCACCAGCAACTCGCCCCGGTAGGGGTCGGTGAGCTCGCGGAACGCCTGCTCATCGCCCGCCCGTGCCCGGGCGAGCGTGCTCGTCGTCACCATCGCATCCTCGCCTCCGCCTTTTCCTCCATGCCTCTCACTCGTTAAGACACCCGCCGCGCTGGAAAAGGACCGCCGTACTGGTCCGTTCCGTTCCGGCCGCGGGCGGTGTCTCAACGAGTGAGGACCTGACCAACGAGCATCGGAGACAGGCATGACCTCACTCGACCACCGGTACGACGCCAGGCAGGAGGGGGCCGCGGCACCCGGCGAAGTGCGCCGCTGGCGGGCCTTCGCGCTGCTCGCCGTCGCGTTCCTCATGACCATCGTGGACCTGACGATCACCAACGTCGCGCTGCCGACCATCGGCCGCAAGCTGCACTTCCCCGAGCAGGACCTGCAGTGGGTGGTGACCGCCTACGCGCTGACCTTCGGCGGGTTCCTGCTGCTCGGCGGGCGGGCCGCCGACCTGGCCGGCCGCCGGCGCCTGTTCATGGCCGGCCTGGCGACCTTCACCGGGGCCTCGCTGGCGTGCGCGCTGGCCACCAGCGACACGTTCCTGATCATCATGCGCGGCATCCAGGGCCTGGGCGCCGCGGTCGTCCTTCCGGCCGCGCTGTCGATCGTGATGAACATGTTCGCCGAGGGCGCCGAGCGCAACAAGGCGCTCAGCGCGTGGGGCGGCATCGGCGCCACCGGTGCCACCATCGGCCTGCTAGCCGGCGGCGTGCTTGTCCGGTACGCCGGCTGGCAGTACATCTTCTACCTCAACGTCCCGGTCGGCGCGGCCGTCCTGCTGCTGACCCGGCGGGTCGTCCCGGAAAGCAGGCTGGCAAGCGCCCGCCGGTCCTACGACCCGCTCGGCGCCATCACCGTGACCGGCGCCCTCGTGATGCTGGTCTACGCGATCTCCCAAGCCCCCACCGTGGGCTGGGCATCGGCCCGGACGCTGGCGCTGCTCGCAGCGGCTGCGGCGCTGCTGGCCGGGTTCCTGGTCATCGAGATCAGGGCGGAGGCGCCGTTGCTCCCGCTGCGGCTGTTCCGGCTGACGACCCTCGCCGGATCCAACGCCGTCAGCTTCCTGCTCGGGGCCAGCTTCTTCAGCTTCTTCTTCACCGGCACCCTGTACATGCAGCAGGTGCTCGGCTACTCGGCCCTGAAGACCGGGGTCGCCTGGCTGGCCACCTCGCTCACCGCGCTCGCGCTGGCCGGGCCGGCCCAGATCCTGGTCACCCGCGTCTCGGCCAAGCTGGTCATGGCGGCCGGGATGACCCTGGTCGGCGCCGGGATCTTGTGGGCGACCCAGGTGCCCGCGCACGGGCACTACTGGGCCAACCTCGCCGGCCCGTTGTTCGTGGCCGGCGGCGCCATCTTCGCATTCATTACAGTGTCGATCGGAGCGCTCGCCGGGGTCACCGAACACGACGCCGGGATCGCCTCCGGGCTGCTCAACACCTCCCAGCAGATCGGCGGGGCGATCGGCGTCGCCGTCGCCTCCACCGTCGCCGCCACCCACTCCCGCCTCCTGCTCGGCCGGGGGCACACCGCGGCCGCCGCGCTCACCAGCGGATTCCACTGGGCGTTCTGGGTCACCGGGCTCACCGCACTGGCCGCCGTCCCGGTCACCTTCCTGCTCATCCGGCGCACCGAACTCGCCCGCGCCGTCGCGGCGTCCCTGCAGCGCGAGCCCCCGGTAGCTGCCGCCGACTGATTGCTGAGGGCCAGGTGCGGGCCCGCCCGGAAGGCGGGCCCGCACCGGCCCCGGGCTGCGGACCGGCTTCGCGCCGGACGCCAGCCCTCGCCGCAGGCCACAGCACGGGAGCACGCGATGAGCCTGAGCCACTACCAGCACAGCCAACTCCGCCGCATCGAGGTCCGCGTTCGCCGGCGGCGGCCTGTACTGGCTGTTGCGGCTAACCGAGCACAGCGGCTACGCCGGCGGGATCCTCGGCCCGATGCTGGTCCCTCGGGCCGGCCTTGGCCTGCTGTTCGTCCCGCTGAACCTGGTCGGCCTGCACCGGGTCTGGGACAAAGAATCCGGGATAGCGTCCAGCCTGCTCAACGCCGGCCAGCAGGATGTCTCCCAGGCGCTCACGGCGACCCAGATCGCCAAGATGCACCGGCGGGCGGAGATCGCCCAACTGGCGCGCGACGTCAAACGCACCCGGCGGTGGGGCCCCGCCGCGCCCTGGCCCAGTCGGCCCCGCGACGCTCAGCCTCCCCGGCGGCCGAAGCGGGCCGCGCTGGTTGTCGTGCCGCATCCCCTAGAGATCAGTCCCAGGCATGCGGCTTCTACCGGAGTGCCTGTGTTCATCGTCACAGGTTCGCAGCGCGAACGCGCTGGGACGTTCGAGCCGCTGGCCCACACCGGTTTTGACACTGATGGCCGCAGAGCCCACGATCGGCAAATGGAGCACCCGAGACGCTGACCGGAGAGTGGAGGCACGGTGAGCATGCCTTATGCCGCCCAGGCAGCTCAGCTTCCGCCTGAAGGCCGGCGGGATCGCCGCGATGGCCGCGTCCGCCAGGGCCAAGTGGTCAGCGGCCGTGTTCGACCCGGCCGAGCCGCGGCGCAGCATCCAGGCCAGCGGCTCACCGCCGGTGTTATCGCACACCGCCAGCAACAGATGATGGCCGTAGCCTTTGAAATTCGCTTCGGCGAGTTCCTTGTCCGAGTGCGCGGCCGTCACGGTCGCATCCAGCCGGATGCAGGTCACCCCGTCCCGCGTCCTGCCCGCCAGCCGCACTCCCGGCAGCGCCCCGTGCCGCGCGGTGACCTGCGCCCACGCGTGCCGCCGCGCCGCGTTCACCGCGGCTGTCATCCGCTTATCTGCCCGGCCCCCGGCGCGGGCAATCTCTTTCAGCGTCCGCCACGCCGTCGGCACCGACGCCACCAGCCCGAACAGCTCCGCCTGATCCCGCATTACCCGCAAATCGCTGATCACCCGGGCGCCGTCCGCGATCGCGCACGCCAGGTCGGCCAGCACCCGGCCCCGGTCATGCACCAAGATCCGTCTCGTGGCCAGCGCACGCGACAGCCCGCCCGTCAGGCCGGTCTTATCGGCCAGGTGCCGCAGCAGCGCCAGCCCGGCATGCGACACGACTCCCTGACCGCCGCCGGATACTTCCAAGCCCCTCGACCAGCCGGTAACGTTCATCACGTAGAAAGTGCTCCTCGAACCCGGGTACAGCAGGACTTCGAACACCCTCACTGTCCCAGCTCAGGAGCACTTTTTACGTTAGCCGCGCCGCCCAGTCAGCAGCCCCCCGGTGAAAGGACAGGGCTATGGCAGCGGCAGCTGAGGGCCGGCTTGAGTCCTGGCACACGGCATCGCAGACCCTCCGACGGCAAGCAGCCATGACCCAACACGCCAAGAGCGGCAATTGAGGATGCGCCGTCCTCCTGGCCGCACGAAGGACCGAACTCAGTGCCATTCGAACAGAACGCCGGCTATTTGCGGCTCTCATCGATCTGTCGTCGGCTCCGCGACAAGCACAGATAGCCGTGATCTGCGTGCCACGATTGGCGACCGCAGAGCAGCAGCGAAGCGCGCAGCACGCGCTTTGGTGTGGGCGGCGGTTCGGGCCCGGCGCGGACAGCGGCCGGGCCCTTGGTGGGCCCGGCCGTGTCCTCGGGGGTTAGCCTCGATTCCCGGTGAGGTAATCCAGTTGAGGCCGGACTCCCAGCGGACAAACGTTGGCGGGCGTGACCTGGGTAAACGCCAGTAGGTCTCCGGCGGGCCAGGAGCAGGACCTCAATCGCCGCTGCACTCTGACCGCTGGAGCGCCTCCCGGAATCCCCAGGTCACGAGCACCGCTCCGCCGTCGGTGTTCGGATTCCGCGTCAAGATCCCGCTGGCTTCCATTCAGGCAGTCTCGTTGAGGCAGGGGCATCGGTCCTGGTCAGCGAGGCAGACGACGCCAGGACACCGGGCCAGCCAGCTTCCCGGGAATCGAGGTTAGGCGGTGACGTTGTGGTAGGCGGGTGCGCTGTCGGCGGCGGTCATTCCGGTTGTGATGGGGGAGGGCTTGAAGCCTTTGACGACCAGCCAGATGCCGAGCGAGAGCTCCCAGGCAGCGACCGGGAGTGCGGCCAGCGCGGCCACGGAGGGGGGCGGCACGCTGCCGCCGAGCAATGTTGCGATGACGGCGGTGATGAGTATGGGGGCTCCGATGAGCCCGAGGACGGGGATGATGCGGGGCACGAGCCGGGACTGGTACAGCAGGGTGCCCAGCAGCAGTGCGTTGATGCCTGGCATGAGGGTCTGTCCGAGCAGGAACGTCCAGTTGTAGACCGCGACGTGTGACGCGGCGGTGGTGACCAGCGCGGCCGTGTTTGCTCCGGCCGCCGCGCCCAGGTGCTGCCGCAGGGTGACCAGTGACAGCAGGCTGACGACGCCAGCGAAGATCATGCTGGCTTCCAGCACGCGGGCGGCGGCAAAGCCGAGCGCGGCGGCTTCGCCAGCCGCCGGACCTGCGACTGGGCGGACAGGTCCGCGGCGAACGCGTCCACCTGCCCGCCGGTGGCTGCGCGGATCTCCCGGGCCGCGGCCTGGGTGCGCCCGGGGTCGCGGCCGGTGATCGCCAGGTGTGCACCCATCGCGGCCAGGCCCAGCGTGGTCGCCCTGCCGATGCCCGCGGTGCCGCCGGCGACCAGCACTGTCCGGCCGGCCATCGGCCCGCTGTGCCTCTGGTCCATGTCCATGTCCGCTCCTGAGGTGTGCGCCGGGACAGTCCCGGCCGCGGCGTTCGAGCGGCTGGTCACAGGGGGGCGCCGCCACCAGGCCAATCTCTTGCGCCTGCCCGGCGAGCGCCGGGCCCAGCAAGACCCCATTGCGGCGAAGTGACGCCGGGATCTTGGCCAGGCACCGCAGGCAGCGCTTCAGATGGTGATGACGACCTTGCCCCGGGCGCGGCCTTCCTGGACGTGCCGGATGGCCGCCGGGGCCTGGCTGAGCGGGTAGGTCCGGTCGATGGCGGGGGTGATCTTCCCGGACTCGATGAGATCGCGGAGGATCACCAGGTCGGCGGAGTTCTCCGACGCGACAAACATGCTCAGTTTCTGGCTGACCAGCGGGAAGAGCAGGAGGGCACGGAGCTGGCGGTCCATCCCGCCGAGCCACCGTGCGCCGTCCTCGCCGCCGACCAGGACGAGCCTCCCCGCTGGGGTGAGGGCCCGGCGCAGGTGTGCCAGCCTGGTGCAGCCGCCGATGTCGAGGATGACGTCGTAGCGGTGCTGGCCGTCGGCGATGTCTTCGCGCGTGTAGTCGATGACGTGGTCGGCGCCGAGGGAGGCCACCAGGCCGGTCTTCGCGGTGCTGGCGACGCCGGTGACGTCGGCGCCGAACGCCTTGGCGATCTGCACGGCGAACGTGCCGACGCCCCCGGACGCGCCGATGATCAGCACCTGCTGCCCGGGCTGCACCTTCCCGTGCCGCACGGCCTGCAGGGCGGTCAGCGCGGACACCGGGACGGCCGCCGCCTGCTCGAAGGAGAGGTTGGCGGGCTTGGGCGCGAGGCGGCCTGGCCGGGTGCGGGCGTAGGGGGCGAAGGAGCCGCCGTTGCAGGTGCCGTAAACCTCATCGCCTGGCACGAACCCGGTCACGTCCTTGCCAACCGAGTCGACCGTCCCCGCCATGCTGCGGCCCGGGTTGAGGGCGTTGGGCGCGCGCAGGCCGAAGCCGGCCAGGCGTATCGGGTAGGCCAGGCCGGCCATCATGTGCCAGGTGCCCCGGTCCACGCTGGCGGCCCGCACGCGCACGAGGATCTCGCCGTCGCCGATCGTGGGCGTGGCGGTCTCGGCGAGCCGGAGCACCTCTTCGGGGGCGCTGCCGTATTCGTCTTGGACGATCGCGATCATGGTCTGGGCGGTACGGGGCATCGGCCCGGCCGGCCGGCCGGACGCTGCTGTCGTCATGTCTCTCCAAGTGTTCGCTGGCGGGGTGCCGGAATCGCTGGCGGTCCCGGCCGGCGCCAAGGCGGGTGGCCTGCCCTTGGCGACTGCTTCGCAGCCACTGAGTGGTGTGACTGGCCGGCGTCCCTTACCAGGCGCCGGGCCGCTTGCGCGGGTGGCCCGCGAGCGGCCGCTGGCCGTGTCAGGCGGCCAGGCTGAAGGGCGGGTAGCGGTCGGTGAGGAAACCGACGTAGGCCTCCACGCGGAGCGCGTATCGGTAGGCGCTGACCAGGAAGTCCCGGATGCCCTGCGGGTACTCCCCGGTGACCAGCACGGCGAAGAACCCGGCGATGATGCCCAGGGCCGCCGCGATGGCCAGGCCGGCCAGCACGAAGTACTGGGGAATGGCCAGGAACCACTTGTACAGCGGCTGCCACCGCCCAAGGTGCGCGGGATAGGCCAGGCGCAGCGAGGTATGGGGTTCTGCGCCGTCGTCGTCGGAGGACAGGTCGAAGTCGAACGGCGGGTAGTCCTCGTGCATGAAGAAGGCGTAGCTCATGGCCCGCCATTCATACCGGTAGGTCATCACGATGGCGTCGAACAGCGGCCGGGGGATCTGCTCGGTGAACAGCACGGTGAAGAAGCTGATCAGGGTCAGGACCTGGCGGAGGGTGCGCAGGGCGTAGGCGATCATCAGGTGCGGGATGGCCAGCAGCCACTGCACCAGCGGCCGCCACCGGGTGATGTGAAGGTCGGCGCGCAGCTCCAGCTGCAGCGGATACGGGGCGGGCATGGACACGGGTGGCTCCTTGGTTCGGGCCGCTCCGGAAACGGAACGGCGGGTCTTTGCGCAGGCTCTGATGCCCGCGGCCTGCGACGCCTTGGCTTACGCTGTAACTAGCGCAGGTTTACGTCGTAAGTTCGCCAGCGCGTTTGACGGGCCCGGACGGATCGTCGAACGGGTGGGGAGCCACGAGACATACAATGTACGCTTATGATGTAAGCTACACGTACAGCGTAAGTAAGTCAAGCTACGTGCACCCCGCGTTCACGTTGCTTGCCCAGCCGCATGATGGGAGCCCGCAGATGCCCGACACGCCCGATGCCGGTGCAGTGCCCCGCGTTCCGCTGAACCGCGAGCGGGTGCTGCGCGCCGCCGTCGCCTTCGCCGACGAAAACGGGATCGGCACGCTCAGCATGCGCAAGCTGGGTGAGGCGGTCGGGGTCGAGGCGATGTCGCTGTACAACCACGTGACCAACAAGGGCGACCTGCTCGACGGCATGATCGACGTGGTCTTCAGCGAGATCGACCTGCCCCCGGGCGGAGCGGACTGGAAGACGGCCATGCGCCAGCGGGCGCTCTCGGTTCGCGATGTCCTGTCCCGGCATCGCTGGGCCATCGGCCTGATGGAGTCACGGACCTCACCTGGCCCAGCGACGCTGCGGCACCACGACGCCGTCATCGGGTGCCTTCGGGACGCCGGCTTCCCGGTCGCACTGGCCGCGCACGCCTACTCGGTCCTCGACAGCTACATCTACGGGTTCACGCTGCAGGAGCGGGGCCTGCCATTCAACACCCCAGCGGAATCCTCCGCACTCGCCCAGGCCATGCTGGCGCGGTTCCCCGCTGACCAGTACCCGCACCTCACCGAGCTCACGCTCACCCATGTCCTCCAGCCCGGCTACGACTACGGCAACGAGTACGAATTCGGGCTCGACCTGATCCTCGACGGCCTCGAAACAGCCTGCAAAGCGGGCCTGATCCCTGCCGGCTAGGAAGGGCCGGGCCACCCCGGTGCGCTGGCTGCAGCGTCGGCGAGTTTCCCGCCGCTGACACCCACTGTCCACACCACCATCCATGATCATCGGAGCCGGCCCCCTTTGGGGAAGCCCGCCGGCCGCTCCTGTCAGCCGGTTGGTATGGCCCTGGCCGTGGCTCCGGTGAGAGCCACCTGGCCAGTCCTCGCCATCGGCGGGCCGCTCGCCAGCGAATCTGTGCCGTGTCGCCGCGCGCAGATCGACCTGGTCTGCGCGTTACCACTGCCCGGTGCCCGGCGGTCATTTCACGTGTAGGCGGGTCGGCGTGTGCTGGTCCAGGTCCAGGACCGATCACTTAACGTGACCGTTGCCGCCCGCTGGTGTGATTACCGAGCGCCGAATTTTGTGCTTGGCCGGCAGCCTGGCTGCGCGTCTCATTGAGCCCTTTCATCCTGATCTTGGCAGGGTTCGGCGTATGGGCTGATCGGATACGGCGTGTCGGGCCCCTGGTAGATGAGGCGACCGACCAAGGTCCGCATCTTCCGCCAGAAGGGCTTCGATGCGTTTCCACCCTGCCGTGCTGCCGTTGTCCCCGTCAGACCCTCACCCACTCCGCCGGGGACGCCCGCCGGCACCGGGCCCCGATCCGATCGGGCTGGCGCACGCTCAGCCCCCTCCCAGCAAGCCCGGCGGTACTCGCCCACCTGCGCAAGGGCGAGATGCTCGCCGAGCTGGCGGCCGGGTTTGGGGGTCGGCACCGCGACCGCTGAGCGGCATGTCAGTGAGACCGTGGCGCCGCTGGCCGCCCGCTCCCCGAAACTGCGCCGCGCGCCGGCCCGGGCCAAGCAGGCCGGGGACGCCTACGTGGTGATCGACAGCTCGTTAATCCCCGTCGACCGCCGCGCCGCCGGCCGGCCGTTCTACTCCGGCAAACACCACCGGCACGGCATGAACCCAAAGAGAAGCCGCTTACGGAATGCTTTGGGTTATTTCGCATCCCACTGCGGCATCGATTCCAGGGCCTCCAATACACAGGTCAGTCCCTCCCGCGCCTTGGAGGAGGTCGTTACCGCTGCTCCCGCTGAGCAGGTCGTTCCCCGGTCCGCCGAACAGGCTGTCGCTGCCTGCGTCACCGACGACCACGTTCGTCAGCCCGCCACCGGCATAGAGGGCATCGCCAGACCCCCCGCCGCTGATGCCGTCGTGGCCCGCCCCGCCTGTAACCAGGTCCGTGCCGGCATCGCCGAACAGCCGGTCGTTGCCGCCTTGACCGGCAATCAGGTCCGACCCGGGTCCACCAGCGATCGCGTCAGCCCCTGGGCCGCCCTGGAGTATGTCGTTCCCGCCGCCGCCGGCGATGCGATCGTTTCCGGCCCCGCCAGTGATGATGTCGTTGCCCGGGCTACCGCACAGCGTGTCGTTTCCGGCCGTGCCCACGAGCTTCCCAGGCCGGGTGAGAAAGCGGGTGCACGCGTCGACCCGCAAGAAGGCGGCCCCGCCTCCGAACGGGCTCTGGCTGGCGCGGATGGTGATCTGCTGGGCTCCCCCTGGCAGCAAGACCATGCCAGCGCTGTAGAGGCCCTGATAGAAAGCCGGCCGAGGCTGGTTAGCAGCGAACGGCGGATTGCAGGTCGGCGGGACGGCAGGGGTGGAGGTGACATCCACGACGCGGCCATTTTCCAGGATGTCGAAGCGGTCGCCCACGCAGAACAGGTCGGTAACCGACAGCACCACCGGGGTTCGGTGCGCGAACGTGAACGGCCCAGCGACACTTCCCCGACCTCCGAAGAAGAACTCAATCCAGCCGCCACCGATCGGGACCGCCTCGCTGCCACTCGACCTTGCTCCGCTCGCGCCGTTGCGGTTTGTGCCTGGCGTCCCGGTGGCCCCGGCACTAACCGCCGGGAGGCTCACCAGAAGCAACGCCACTGTGGTCACCAGCACGACTCGGGCTCTGACTCCAAGCGGCCGCATCCATCCTCCTTGGAGCTGGCTCGCCCGGCTCGAGCGAGCAAGACAAGACGATGCAACAGCCAACAATGCTCCTCCGGACCTGGCTGCCTGTAAAGGGATGAGTGATCACACTGAGCCCTTTCCTTCTCCGATCTCGTGGGTCTGAAGGACCTGGCTGGCTTTGGCCAGTTGCCCGGCCCGCCAGGGGCAGTGGAGTTTGCGCACTTTGCCTGATAATGGCGAGGACTGGAGCACACTCGCCAAGGCGGGAACGACCACCCTCCTGACACAGAGAGGAGCTATGCGAGTGAGCGGGCAACTGTGTTAGCGAGGCTCAAGGGCCCACAGATCACCTGCTCGGCGCGGCATGGACGGCGTCCCCGGCAGACCGAGACTGGCGCGCGTAACGGCCTTGGTTTGGCGCGCTCAGCCGTGGTGCGGCGTGGCGACGGTCCGTGACAGCCTGACCGGCATGGAAGCGCAGCCGAGGATGGGTTTCGGTTGTGATCATTGGCGCCGCGGTGTGGCGCGTTCCCACCAGTCGATGGTTTCCGCGTCGGCGGTCATGCGGCCCGGGAGCCCGGCGATGAACTCGGGGTGGCTGCCCCGCCGCGGGCGAAACAGAACTTCCACAGTTTTCCGGGCCTTTCCGGAATGAGGCAGAACAGCGGTCCGGCAAGGATCGCGCATGACCCACCAGGAGTGCACCTGCTGGACCAGCTCGGCGCCGAGTTTCTCCAGCCTGGTCATTTCGGCGGCTGGGTCGTCGGTGTGGATGTCGATATGCACCCTGCCCGGCCCGTCGCCGAGCCGCTGGATCAGCAGCCACAGCTCCTGGCCAGGCAGCGCAGCCCCGTGGTACTCGGGGTGCCTGCCGAACCGGGCCAGCGGCTGGCCGGTAGCCGCGCTCCAAAACACCAGCTCGCGGTCATGGTCGGCAGGGAGAACGTCGATCACGATCTTGGACAGCCTGCGGTAGTGCGCCACCCCGCAAGCCTACGAGTACTGACCGCAGCCAGCGCACCTGCACCAGACCCTGACAAGCCGCACACGGTGCGGCAGGATGGATGTCGGCCTTGGCTGCGTCGGCTGATGCCTATGGCCAGGCGGCATCCGTTTAAGGGATCTTTACTGTACTGACCACTTGTTGCTGGTAGTGCTGTGGGTTGTTGCCGGGATTGTAGGTGCTGACGAATGTCGCGTAGTCGGTTGTGCCGTCGAAGACGTTGCCGAAGTAGTCACCGATGAAGGTGTCGGTGGGAACGGATGACGACGCGCGGTCGGGGGCGTTGAGCTGAGGGTCCCAGGGGTGTTGGCTTAGCCGGATGTTGTGCCCGATCGGGTGGAGGCTGGCGGTGTAGAACTGGACGCTGGCGTTGATGCAGTAATCGGTCGCCCCGTAGGGTGGCAGGCTCCCGGCGTAGTTGGGGTTGCTGCGGTCGAACGCCAGCCCGGCCGCCAGTGCGTCTTGGGTGCCGCGGGCCGGGCAGGCAAGCCTGCGGTCGTAGAAGTTGACGCTCACCGTGCCGTCCGGGGCCACCGCGAGGTTGGGCTGGAACTCGTCGACGCGGGGGCTGGCGTTGTCGTTCACCTGGATCGGCGCGGTCCAATGCCGGCCTTGGTCGTAGGAGGCGGTGAGCAGGATGTTGCCGAACCCGGTGCTCTTGGACTCGTAGGCGATGTAGACCGGGTAGTGGCCGCCTGGGGCGAGGTGGTTGCCGACCGCGAAGGTCTCCTCGATGCCGTCTTCGAACGTGGTGTTCACATAGCCTGCTCCGGTCAGCGGCGGCACGTGGACGTCGCTGGCCGACGAACGGCCCGTGCCAGAGGTGACGCCTCCGTCGGTGGAGTAGTCCATCAGCACATCGACGCAGCATCCGCCGTGCTCCGCGTCGTAGTTGATCAGCGACGTGTAGACCACGCCGTTCGGGTCCACGTGCGGGAACAGGTAGGTGTTGTTGTTGGTGGAATTCAGCGTCGGCAGGGCCACCGGGGCTGTCCAGTCGCTGTGCGTTCCGTCGCGGTGGGCGATGGCCGTTTGGACGTATGGTTTGCTGCCGTTGCCGTTGAAATTCACGTACATCATGTAGATCCGGTCGAAGTTGGGGTTCGGGGAGCCGCCGGGAAGGGTCCTGTTAGTGTCGATGGTGATCCATTCCTTGTCCGGCTCCTGGCCGAACCCCGCGTTCGTGGTGAAGACGTAGTCCGGGTGGCCGTTGTGGGTGGTGATCCAGTCTGTGGGCCCGGTCGCGCCGTGCGGGCGGACCGCGACAGCGACGGCTTCGTTGGGCACGGCGGGATTCGGCTCGTTCCCCGGTTCGAACTTATGGAAACCGGACTTGTCGTAATAGAACTGATAGGGCAGCAGGGCCTGGTAGTAGTTCCCGTAGGCGTCGAAGGCGCCGACCGGGTCGGTGTTGTCGGTGAAGCCCTCGTAGCCCGGCACATGCGCCATCACCGGCCACGTCTTCCCGCCATCCCACGACTCGTAAAAGCCGAGCACGTGGTTGTATCCCTCGGGGCTGGCGAACCACTTGGTCGAACCGATGAGGTGCTCAGGATTCGTTGGATCGACGCGGATGTCGGACTCCGAGTGGTCCTTCACCAGCATCGACTGGGCAGCCGGGTAGGGCGGATCGCTTCCCACCTGGGTTGGGTACGGGCGCGCCGCCCCGGTGTTCTCCCCCGTGGTGGCCCCCGGGCACTTCGATTCCCCGGTGTAGCCGTCGTTCGGCCCGTTGTTCGCCGAATACGGCACCTCAGGCCGGTAGCAACTGACCTGCTGGCTGGTCACGAATACGTTCGTGACAGCATGCGTATTGAAGCTCATCGCGTACGCCTGGTTGGATTGAAGGCCCTGCGGGACGTTTCCGATCCCAGGGTCCGTGGTTGAGGATGAGCTTCCCAAAGCCGGTACGGCACTGAAGCTCAACACCGTCAGCAATCCCACCACCGTCGTCAGCAGCCGGCGTCCTGGCACTCCCGGTCACCGCCCTTCCACACTGCCCTTGACAACTACCTCGCGATCGTAGGCCTCCGAATAAGCACGAATCAACGGGCGAGTCAGCAATTTGCTGGCCTGGGAGTTCCTTGTGGTCCTGCGAAGACCAGGTGCCATCTAGACACGACCACTCATCGGCAGAGTCGGACGTCGACCGACGGTGCTGGCCGCGCAGATCGCCCCGTTCGGTCAACGCGGACGAAGTCCGGCCGAAGGTCGGCTCGCCGCCCAGATCGGCGGGTAGGCGCGCGGCCCGGAATTGAAACCTGGGCTACATCCTGTGACGGTGGCTCGTCCACGGCTATAGCCGTCTCCTGCCGTCAGGCGTCCCGGGAGTTGTCGCGCGAGCACGGTGCTCGTGCTGACCGGCCCCGGGCTGGGGCCAGGGTGCTCCTGGACACGACCCAGGCCGTCGGGTGGCTGCCATCAACGCGAGCCGCTTCGCCTACACCGCCTGTGGCTGATACAAATGGCTGCTCTCCCCCAGAGGCACCGCCTACTTCACCATCAATCTCACGCTGGTCAGCGACCTGACACCGTGTTACCCGGGCTGGTATGCCGGCGAGGACCCGTGAACGACTCCGCCCAGCGCGGGAGGCCCTCCGACGTGCGGGGATCGTTCAGGAGCGCGGGCGGGGATGCCAGGCGTGGTAGGACAGCTCGTCGAGGAACGAGGGGTCGCCGTCCTGGGCAGCGGCGGGAGTTCGGCGTATCGTCATGGTGAAGCTCGCGAATCAGCCGCTAGGTCCAGACCCCGCCTGACTGCTTCAGCAGAAAGGCGACGCCATGTTCGGCCTGGGTCACAGGACCCGTGAAAGCGCCCGGCCCGCCGCTGTGCGCGGTGTCGGCATGACCGCAGGCGAGCCATGCGCCGCCGGGCCGCGTCCCCCGCATGGGGCCGGCGCACTGCCAGCGGACGCTGCGCTGGGTCCGGTTCCCGCTGCCGCCCAGTGGGATGCCGACCAGGCGATCACGGCGATCTACGCCACGGAGTACCGCTCGCTGGTCCGGCTGGCGGCCGCGCTGGTCGGCGACGCCGGCATCGCGGGGGAAGTGGTGCAGGATTCCTTCGTCGCCATGTACGGCGCCTGGAGCCGGCTGCGGGACCGCGACAAGGCGCTGGCATACCTACGCCGGAGCGTGATAAGCCGGTCGCGATCGGCCCTGCGGCAAGCGATGGCGGCCGACGGGAACGCGCCCAAGCCCACGCCGGGCATCATGCCCAGCGCCGAGCAGGGCGCGATCACGCAACCAGAGCGCTCGGCGGTGATCTCAGCCATGTACACACTTTCGCCGAGGCAGCGGGAGGCGCTCATGCTCCGGTTCTACCTGGACCTGTCCGAACGGCAGGCCGCTTCGGCCATGGGTCTCAGCCTGGGTGCGGCGAATTACCATACGGCCCGGGCCAAGGCGGCCCTGCTGAGCGTCCTGTAGGTACGGAGGGTCAGAACGGGTGGCTAGCTGGGCTCCCGGTCGTGGCGCTTGTCGCCCAGGGGTGATACTCAGCAGCCAGCGCACCAGGCCGACGATGATCGCGCCCCAGAACGCGGGCCAGAAACCGGTGATGTGTGGAACGGCTCGGACAGCTTGCCTGCCACCCAGCTGGTGAGCCACAGCAGCAGCGCGTTGACGATCTACGGCGGCCCGCTGCGCCTGGCCAGCGACGCCCGCCGCCTCGACATCTCCCGGGGTGGCACGCCTGGGTTGCCGCCGCCCCGGCCGTGCGGCTACTAGCCCAGGTGGGCACCCAGTCCCTGCACGGCACGCCCTTCGCCTGGCGAACCGGTTACGCGCCGGAATAGGCCTGGAGCCGGGAGACTCTCCGATCGTGTCACTAGCCGGAACTTACGTGGACTTGGATAGCTGATCTTCGTATTGACGTGCGCATACCGCTGCGACACGCCCGCCGTGGTAACCACTAAAATGGTGGACATCGGGCAGACTGGCTGGCACAATTCTGCTGTGA
>Ga0207646_10003081_pt1 | contig 19171 bp, 12 predicted proteins | sample KBSK5502metaG_FD_184343 | JGI IMG/M metagenome (GOLD analysis project Ga0207646, IMG submission 184343) | Corn, switchgrass and miscanthus rhizosphere microbial communities from Kellogg Biological Station, Michigan, USA - KBS K5-50-2 metaG... | ecosystem: Host-associated > Plants > Roots >...
GGACGTGGCTGGGGTCGCCGTCGACACCCGCCACTGGATAGGCGGCCGTCGCGTCGGCTCCCCCCGGACATTCGCTGACATATCCCCGATCGATGAGGAACCCATCGCCGAGGTGGCCCGGGGCGGGGCGGCGGAGGTCGCGGCGGCGGTCCAGGCGGCGCGCGAGGTCTTTCCCGGGTGGGCGGCGACGCCGCCGGACGAGCGGGCCAAGGTCCTGCACGCGATCGCCGACGGCGTCGAGGCGCGCACCGAGGACCTGGCTCAGGTCGAGACCCGCGACAACGGCTCGCTGCTTCGCTCACACCGGCGCAGCGTGATGCCGCGCGTGGCGCTGAACTTCCGGTTCTTCGCGGACTGGCTGGGCCGCCTCGACGGCGGGGACCTGGAGATCTCCGGTCACCGGGAGCACGTCTCCTGGAACCCCTCCGGGGTCACCGCGGTGATCACGCCGTGGAACGCCCCGCTCATGCTCGCCACCTGGCGCATCGCGCCCGCGCTCGCGGCCGGGAACACGGTGGTCGCGAAGCCGCCGGAGTGGGCGCCGCTGACCGCCAGCCTGCTCGCGGACATCACCCGCGACGCTGGGCTGCCCGACGGGGTCTTCAACGTGGTGCAGGGCCTCGGCGTGGAGGCCGGAGCATCGCTGGTGGCGCACCCGGGCGTGGCCCGGGTCGCCTTCACCGGCTCGGTGGCGACCGGGCGTCTGGTCGCGGCGGCAGCGGGGGCCCAGCTCACGCCGGTCTCGCTGGAACTGGGCGGCAAGTCGCCGCTGATCGTGTTCGCCGACGCAGACTTGGACCTGGCGGTCGGCCACGCGGTCGGGCAGTTCGACAACGCCGGCCAGGTGTGCCTGGCCGGCACCCGGCTCCTGGTCGACGAGGCGATCGCCGGGGAGTTCACGGCGCGCTTCGCCGCGCGCGCCGCGGTGCTGCGCCAGGGCGACCCGCGCGACGAGGCCACCGACATCGGGCCGAACATCTCCCGCACCCACCTCCACCGGGTGGACGGGTACGTCAAGCGCGCGATCGCGGCCGGGGCGCGGCCGCTGCTCGGCGGGTCGGTCAACCCGGTGCTCGGCGGGCTCTACTACCAGCCCACCCTGCTCGGTGGGGCGGAGCCCGGCTCGGAGATCCTCACCGAGGAGGTGTTCGGCCCGGTGCTGACGCTGCAGACCTTCGCCAGCGAAGAAGAGGCGGTCGCGCTCGCGAACAGCACCCCGTACGGGCTGGCCGCGACGATGTTCACCGGCGACCGTGAGCGAGCCGAGCGGGTATCGGCCCGGCTGGTCGCCGGGACCGTGTGGGTGAACTGCTTCTTCGTCCGGGATCTGCGGGCGCCGTTCGGGGGCGCTGGGCAGTCCGGCATCGGCCGCGAGGGCGGCACCTGGAGCTTCGACTTCTACAGCGACGTGAAGAACACCGTCTACGCAGGACAGGGGTGGGGCCCCGATGGGTGAGGTCCTTGGGGCGGGGCTGCTGGCCCATGTGCCGACGATCATGCTCCCGCAGGCAGAGCGGCTCGAACTGAACGAGGGCAAGGAGATCAGCCTGGTCCCTGGCCTGGAACGGCTGCGGGCCGAGGTTTTCGAGGTGCTCGACTACGACACGGTCGTGGTGTTCGACTCGCACTGGCACACCACCGTCGAGTTCGTCGTATCCGCCCAGGCCAGGCGGGCCGGGCTGTTCACCTCGGACGAGCTGCCGCGCGGCATGTGCCGGATCCCCTACGACTGGGCGGGAGACCCGGAACTCGCGCACGCCATCGCCGGCCAGGCCGGCCGTCACGGGACCTGGATCACCGCCATCGACGATCCCTGCCTGCCGACCCACTACGCCACCGTCAACCTGTGGCACTACCTCGGCCGCGGTCTTGGCAAGCGGTGGGTCTCCGTCAGCACGGCGCAGACGGGCGACACCGAGGACTTCCTGCGCGCGGGCCGGGCGCTCGGCGCGGCGGTCGCGGCGGCGGACCGCACGGTCCTCCTGGTGGCGTCCGGGGCGATGTCGCACACGTTCTGGTCACTTCGGGAGTTGCGCGCGCACGAGGCCAGCGACACGGCGCACATCAGGACGAAGGCGGCCCGCGCGGCGGACCTGGAGCGGATCGCGTGGCTGGAGGCGGGGGACCACGCCCAGGTGATCGCCACTATGCCGGAGTTCCTGACGGTGCACCCCGAGGCGCGATTCGCGCATTACCTCATGATGGTCGCGGCGCTGGGCGAGCGGACGGTGACCGCCCCGGCGCGTCCGTTTAGTGACTATGAAAACTCGGTGGGCACGGGGCAGATCCACCTCTGGTTCGACCGCCCAGCCGGTGGCTGGTCCAACGGCGCAGCCAGCTAGGGGACCCTAATGACGGAATACCGCAGGATCCTGCTGGACGGCGCCGCCGTCACGGTCCGCCGCGACGGCGATGACCTGGTCGCGGGGGATGGGCGGCGGGTGGCTGCGGACGGGGCCGTGCACCTGCCCCCGGTCGTGCCCACCAAGATCGTGGCGGTGCACCTCAACCACCACAGCCGCGTCGCCGAGTTCGGCGCCAAGCTGCCCGCCGCCCCGACGTATTTCCACAAGCCGGTCTCCGCGCTGGTCGGGCACGGCGGCGCGGTGGTGCGCCCTGAGGGGTGCAAGTACCTCAACTACGAGGGCGAGGTGGCCATCGTGATGGGCCGCACCTGCCGGGGCGTGCCGCCGGCCGAGGTGGGGGACTACATCGCCGGGTACACCATCGCCAACGACTTCGGCCTGCACGACTTCCGCGACACCGATGCGGGGTCCATGCTGCGGGTCAAGGGCTCGGACACGATGGCCCCGCTAGGCCCGGGCCTGGTCACCGGCTGGGACTTCCACGGCAAGGGGCTGCGGACCTACGTCAACGGCGCGCTCGTGCAGGACGGGTCCACCAATGAGATGCGCTGGGACATGCACTACCTGGTCGCCGACATAGCCCGCACGATCACGCTCGTCCCCGGCGACGTGCTGCTGTCCGGGACCCCGGCCAACTCGCGCCCCGTCCAGCCGGGAGACGTGGTCGAGGTCGAGGTCGACGGGCTCGGCCGGCTGCGCAACCACATCGTCGCCGGGCCCGCCGGTATGCCTGGCGGGTTCGGGGCGCAGCCCACCGAGAGCGAGGAGGTCATCTCGACCGCGTTCGGCGGGGACTGGGAGTTCCGCGGGATCCGGCCGCCGCGCCGGTCGTGAGGCAGGCTCGCCAATGCCAGCGCCCAGGATGTGCCTGATACTCAGCGAGAACTGGACCATGACCGGGGCGCGTGACCTGCCGGTCCTGGTGCGCTGGGCGCGCGAGGCCGAGGACGCGGGGTTCGACTCGGTGATGATCAGCGAGCACATCGTGCTCGGCCCGGCCGCCGGCGCGAACGGGATCATGGCCAACCCACGCGAGTACGCGCTGCCGGGAAACCAGGACCCGGCGACGCCGTGGCCAAGCTCGGTGGTGCTGCTGTCGGCAATCGCGGCGGTGACCACACGGATTCGGCTGGTCGCGGGGGCGGTCATCGCGCCGCTGCGGCACCCGCTGCTGATCGCCCGCGAGCTGGGCTCGCTCGACCTGCTCAGCGGGGGGAGGCTGGTCGTGCTGCCGACGGTCTCCTGGCTTGAGGAGGAGTACGCGGCGCTGGGCGTGCCGTTCCGCAAGCGCGGCGACCTCCTCGACGAGCACCTGGCGGCCTGGCGGGTGCTGTGGCGGGACACTCCGGCCTCGTTCTCCGGCGCCCACTACAGCTTCCGCGACGTCTACTTCGAGCCGAAGGCGTTCCGGCCGGGCGGCCCACGGCTATGGCTGGGCGGGGCCGGGATGCACCGGCGAATGCTGGAGCGCATCGTCGCCTACGGCGACGGGTTCAACCCGCTCGGCCGCCCGCCCCCGGCCGAGATGGCGCGGCTCGCGGCCGCGATGCGGGCGGCGGGCCGGGACATGCGCGGGCTGGAACTGGTCGGCGGCACCCGGGCCGTGTTCGGCGGGCCGGACGGCGTCGCTGATCTCGGCCAGGCCCTCGCCACGATCCCGCCGCAGGCCGAGGCCGGGTTCACCACCTTCTGCATCAAGCCCTCGCAGTTCACCGACGACCCGGACGGCGTCGGCCCGCTGTGCCAGGAGGTCATCCGCCGCGTGGCAGGGATGCTCCCGTAGCTCGCGGTTAACCGGGCCGGGCCGGCCGCGGCGGCGTGAATCCGGTCCCGGGCGCTGAGCCAGGAGTCTTCGAGCGCGGGCAGCCGCGCGACCCGGAGCGGGTGGTCCTCGGGCAGCTCACGGTGGATGTGCTGCTCCCGGGACACCACCACGGCGAGGTTGACCAGATAGGGGTCGAGCTGGCCGGTCTCGGCGACGATGGCCTCGATGTGGTCGGCGGCCGCCGGGGTCCCGGCCAGCAGGATCCGCAGCATCGCCAGGTCGAAGCCGGGCAGGAACAGGCCGGTGAACTCCCAGTCGAGCAGGGCCCACCCCCCGTCCGGGGTGCTGATGATGTTGCCGGGGAGCGGATCGCCGTGGTTGAGCTGGCTGGGCGGGCCGCAGCGGCCGAGCAGGCGGTCGAGCGCGTGCCAGTCGGCGTCGGCGAAGTATCCTGCGGCGCGGTAGCGGGCGATGCGGTCGCGGTAGGTGAACACCGGCCCGAACCCGCCAGGCACCGGGCGCCAGTCGTGCAGCGCGCGGACGAGCCCGGTCGCGGCGTGGACCTCCGCGCCGGTGAGCGGGCGTGCCGGGTAGCGGCCGGTGGCCAGCGGGGCGCCCTCCAGCCGTTCCATGACCACGACGCTGTCGCCGTCGGTGTGGACGAGGCGGGGCACGCGGACCGGCGGGGGATGTTTGGCGAAGATCAAGTACACGCCGATCTCGTGCCGCAGCCGTGACTGCCACAGCGGGTTGGCGTCGCCGTTCATCTTGATCACCACCGGCTGGTCGCCGACGTAGCCGCCGGCCAGCACGGACTTGCCACCGTGGCGGAGCATCTGGCCGACGCGAAGCCCGGGGATCCGCGCGGTAAGCGCGTCCAGCCGGTCCGGCGTCAGGCCCGGCGGCGCCGGGCCGGCGCGGCCCGGGTCACCGCGCGAATCCCCGGAGATGGGGTCCCCCAGTGGGTCGCCGGGCAGGAGCCCGGTGGGCGGATGGCCGGGCATGAGGCCCTCGGGCGGCGTGAGCATCACAGGTCCCCCCTGGCGCTCGCTGACGGTGAGCGGAAAATCTGCCCGCCACACCGGGCCAGGGCGCTCCCGGTCGCGAAGTCTCACAGGCGGGTCAGCCGGGGGGCGTCAGCGAGAGCCGGGAACTCACTGAGGGCGGAGGGGCGATCCGGTAGTCGTAATCGTGATGCTCACCCCAGCTTGAGCGGCTGTAAAGGGCTATAGCATCCCCAATTTGATCCTCGCGGGGATCAGAGCGGGTGCCGCGGCCCGGCCGCCCGTGGGCCTCGCCCGGTCCGGGCGCCCGGCCAGGTTCGTCGCCCGCCGCACCGCATGGCACGCCCTCGACCACGCCTGGGAGATGGAGGACAAGCGGGAACCATGAGGTGAGGCCCGGGTCTGACGGTGGGCAGCGCTACCGTGTGATCGATCACATCCGCACCGGCCGGGGCGCCGCACCGCAGCTAGTCGAGAGGTTGGCGAAATGTCGTTCAGCGGGTGGCCGGAAGAGGCCCTTGACTTCTACGAAGGCCTGGAGGCCGACAACTCAAAGGCGTACTGGACGGGCCAGAAGGCGGTCTACGAGGACAAGGTCCTGCGCCCGATGACCGAGCTCCTTGAGGAGCTTGGGCCGGAGTTCGGTGAGGGAAAGATCTTCCGCCCATACCGCGACGTCCGGTTCAGTAAGGACAAGTCGCCTTACAAGACGCATATGGGTGCGAGGCTCGGCAGCGGGTACATCCAGTTCTCCGCCCAGGGCCTGGCCGTAGGGGGCGGGATGCACGAGATGGCCCCTGACCAGCTCGACCGCTACCGCCAGGCCGTCGCGAGCGACCAGACCGGCCCCGGGCTCGAGCGGGTGATCGGCGACATCGAGAAGCAGGGGATCGAGGTGCACGGCCGCGACGCCCTGAAGTCCGCGCCGCGCGGCTACCCGGCGGATCACCCCCGGGTCGGCCTGCTGCGGTACAAGGGCATCTTCGCCTGGAAGGAGTGGCCGGTGGAGCCCTGGCTGGAGACCGCGGTGGCCAAGGACCACATCGTCGGCTTCCTGCAGGCGACCCGGCCGCTGGAGGTCTGGCTCGGCGCGAACGTGGGCTCCTCCACGATGGAGCGCCCGGCCAGGTAACCGCGTTTGGCCCCATCAACGGGCCCTCGGCCGGCACCGGGCCCAGCCGCGCCGTCAACCGAGCTCTGTGAGCAGGTTCTTGTTCCAGACGAGGATGCGGTAGGGACCGAGGAGGTATGTCCTGGCGGGCGGGCCGAATGTCGCTTCCAGGCTGGCCAGCGGCAGGAACGCCGGCAGCCGGGTCGGCTTGGTCAGCTGCACCGCGAAGGTCGCGTCGTGCAGCCGCGGGTCGTACCAGGACTCGGTCGACTCCCACTCGTCGCGCCGGACCAGCGAGCCCGCCGCGTGGGTGGCCGTCGCCACCGGCACCACCATGACACGCTCGCCCGTGGTCAGGGTCACGATGCTGGCTTGCCAGTAGGTGCTCAGCCCGTACCGCAGGCCGTGCCCGGCCAGCCACGTCGCCAGTTGCTGGTTCATCGGTGGGTCGGACGGCGCGGCCGCCGCCTGGCCGAGACTGACCAGGTAGCCGGCGAGCACCAGGGCGAGGGCAGGGATCAGCCGGGCCCGGATCAGCGCCGGGGCCAGGAGCCGGCCCGCCAGGACCGCGCTGAACGGGAGCACCTCGGCGAACTCGCGGGTGCTCATGATGTCGCTGACCCGCCGCCCGAGGATGTAGGCGATGAGCCCGACCAGCACACCGGTCACGAGGAGCTGATCGACCAGGTCGTTGTCGCGGGCAAAACGGCGCACCCCGGCGCAGACGCCCCACCCGGCCAGCGCGAGGCCGACCACGTGGAGCAGGACCAGGAAAGCGTCAAAACCGACCTTGCGGCCGAAGAAGTCGGCGCCGAAGAGCACCAGCAGCCCGTGCCCGACGTAGGCGAAGTGCCGGGGCATCTCCGCCGAGACGGCAAGCCTGGGGCTCACCGGCCAGACCAGAAAGCCGCCGACGTCATGGATCAGCACCAGCAGCCGGGTGCTGAGCTCCGCGGCGACCAGCGCGGCCAGGATCAGCGAGAGCTCGAACCAACTGTCCGCGGCGCGCTCGCCCCGCGCCTCCATCGCCCGGTAGGCGCGGATCGCGCAGACGATCGTGAGCGGGAGGAACCCGGTGTAGAGAACAATCCCGTCAGCGACGAGCGCCCAGGTCAGCATCGCGCCGGCCAGCACCGGCACGTACCATCGGCGCGGCGCCCGGTCGAGCAGCAGCCAGACGAGGAGGACCGGCACGCCGCTGCCCACGTGGTCCGGGGACAGCAGCAGGAGGCCCGCGCCGGTGCCCAGTTGCGGCGCCAGCATGATCCCCGCGGCCAGCACCATCCGGACCGCCGCTTGGCGCCCGGTGGCGCGGCCTTTGGCCAGGGCCGCGGCCAGCAGCACCAGCAGCGTGTAGGTCAGCGCCGCCGCCACGTGCACCACGTCGGAGTTCAGCCCGTGGACCAGTTCCACCAGGGCGTACTCCGGCAGTTCGGTGGTGTAGAACGACACATCCGACAGCCACCAGCCGCGCAGCAGCAGGTTGCCGTGAAGCATGTCCCAGGCCTGCAGGGCGTTGGCGGCGCCGTCGGAGTTCGCCGGCACGGTGCGGGAGATCCGCAGGTAGCAGACGAACAGGACCATGCCGCACACCAGCCAGGCCAAGGCCGCCAGCCAGCGGCGGCGCCGCGGCGGGAGGCCGCCCAGGGCGGCCTGGACCCGGCGGGCGAGAGCGCGCTCCTGCTCGGCGGCACTGGGTGCGGTGATCGCGCCGGCCGCCCCCGAGGCCGGCGAGGAGGTCATATCGTGCCGGCCCCGACGGCCCGGGTGATCCACGGGATCACCTCGTCGAGCATCCGGTCCAGCGGCGTGGTCGCCTCGAAGCGGAGCACGCGCTTGGCCTTCTCCGTGGACGGCACCCGGCGCTGCACATCGTGAGCGAAGGGCTCGTCGTGGACGACGCGCAGCGGAACGTCCGGGCCCTTGATCTTGCGCCAGATCAGCCCGGCGAGCTCAAGCACCGTGGTGGACTCGGCCGTCGAGAGGTTGAAATCCTCGCCGAGCGCGTCCGGGTGCTCCATCGCGGTCACGATGCCGGTGGCCAGGTCGCCGCCGTAGGTGTAGTGGCGCACCTGCTCGCCGCTGCCCAGGATGTGCAGCGGGTCCTGGCCCTTGACCACCTTCTGCACCAGATCCGGGACCACGTGGCTCATCGCGAGCCGGATGTTGCCCGACATGATCTGCTCGTCGCCCAGCGCCCGGCTCTCGCCGATCCCGACGCAGTTGAACGGCCGGACGATCGTGAACGGCAGCCGGTACTGGTCCCAGGCGGCCTGGGCGAAGTATTCGACAGCCAGCTTCTGGAAGCCGTAGGAGGACAGCGGCGGCGGGATCTCGCGCTGCTGGCCCTCGTACGAGGGCCACTGGCTGGCGCTCTCGAACACCATCGACGACGACAGGTAGGTGACCTTGCGCAGCCTGCCCTCGGCGTGCGCCTTGATGGCCGCGTCGCAGGAGCCCGCGATGATCCGCTCGTTGGTGGCCAGCAGGTCGTATGCGTAGCTGTGGAAGTAGGAGATGCCGCCGATCATCGCCGCGCCCGCGATGAAGTGGTCGCAGTCGGCCAGCAGCCCGGTGAGCAGGCCGGCGTCCCTGGCGTCGCCCTCGATCAGCCGGTAGTTCGGGTCGCCGTCGTAGGACCTGGCCACCTTGCCGTACTTGGAGAAGTTGTCCAGGCCGACTACCGCGTAGCCGCGGCCGAGCAGTTCCGCGACGACGTACCCCCCGATGAAGCCAGCCGAGCCACTGACCAGAACCCTCTCCATCATCTCCCCTTGTTGGCGCCACGTTCCCTGACCTCGTCGGCGGTCAGGCGGCCGCCGAAGGCGAACCAGTACCAGCGCAGGTACTTGGGAATCCACTCGGCGACCTTGAAGTTCGACACCCCGGTCGGCCGGTCGAGCCAGATGGTCGGGATCTCAGCGACCGGGAGGCGCAGCCGTTTAGCCTTGGCGGTCAGCTCGATCCCGATCTCGAAGCCGTCGCGCGAGTCGATGCCGACCTCCCGGACGAAGCTCGTCGAGTACGCCTTGAACGAGTTGGTCGCGTCCCGCGTGCCGAGCCGCGCGAACAGCCGCAACGAGCGGCCCGCCGTCCGCGACAGCATGCCCTTGACCAGCGGCCCGCCCACCTGCTGCCCGCCCGCCATGTACCGGGACGCCGCGGCGACCGCGACGCCCCGCTCGACCAGCCGGGCCAGGTCGTCGATCTGCCGGGAGTCGTCGCAGCCGTCGGCCATCGTCACCACCGCGACCTTCGCGACCGCCGCCGCCATGCCGTAGCGGATCGCGTTGGCCGGGCCGGGCCCGTAGATGTTGATCAGGCAGCGCAGCCTGGGCTCCTTGTCGGCGTAGGCGCAGACCACGGGCACGGTGGAGTCGCTCTCGTCGTCGACGACGACCAGCACCTCACAGGACAGCCGCACCGACTCGAACAGGCGATCCAGCACGGGGACGATCTGCTCACCCTCGTTGTACGCCGGGATGATGATCGAGACGCGGGGCTCGCCCACAGTCACACAACGACTCCCTTGCCGAGTACGTTCCAGATGTCGGCGACCGGCTTGGACGTCTCCAGGCCCGCGTACTCGGGATGCGGGGCAGCGATGATCAGCAGGTCCGCCCCGGCTATCACGTCCGCCAGCGGCGTCAGGTCCGGGTCTGCCGTCACGTAGGGGTCCGTGCACAGCACCTGCTCGGCCTTGAACGCCAGCAGCCGCTTGAGCTTGTAGGAAAGGCTGGACCTGATGTCGTCGGACCCGCCCTTGAACGCCATCCCGAGGATCCCCACCGTCATCGAGTTCAGGTCGAAACGCTGCTCCAGCCGGGCGACCAGGTAGAGCGGCAGGCCCTCGTTGATCGCCATCGCGGTGTGCCCGAGCGTGAAGTTGTTGTTGTTGAAGGCGGCCAGCTGCATCGCGTCCTTGAACAGGCACGGCCCGGCCGCGAAGCCCGCACTGGGCATGTCGGCGGCGCGCGGGTAGTCCATGATGAGGCCCTGGCGGATGCGCTCGAAGTCCAGCCCGCGGTCGTTGGCCATCATGTAGAGCTGGTTCGCCGTGGCGAACTTGATGTAGCGCCAGACGTTGGTGAACAGCTTCGCGAGCTCGGCCTCTTCCGGGGTCATCGGCACCAGCGCGGGCGTGAGCAGGCCGAACAGCTTGCTCGCCCGGTCCAGGCCACGGGCAGATCGGCTGGACACGATCTGGGGCAGATCGAACAGCTCGGTCATCGCCTTGCCCTCGGCGATCCGCTCCGGGCAGAACGCCACGTCCATCTCGATGCCAAGGCCGGCGACCATCTTCTCCACCCGGGCCGTCACGCCCGGGTAGACGGTGCTGCGCAGGATCAGCAGCTGGCCGTCGGCGAAGTCGTTCGCGCAGCGGGCCAGGGCGTTCGGGATCGCCGCCTGGTCCGGTTCGAGGTGTTCTCCCACCGGGGTGCCGATGACCACGATCACGTGCTCGGCGGTGCCCACGATGGCGGGGTCCGCCGACGCCTCGAGCCGGCCCTCCGCGAGCGCGCGCTCCAGCAGCGGCGCGGCCCCGGGCTCGGCAAACGGCATCGTGCCCGAGTTCACCAGGGCGACCGACGGCTCGCTGATGTCGAAGATGCCGACCAGCGCGCCCCGGGAGGCGAAGGCGATGGCAAGCGGCAGGCCCACGTGCCCGCACCCGCCGATCACGACGACGTCACGCGCGAAGTGACGCGGGCGGGGCGACTGCGCCACCGGGTCACCTCCGGTTGATAGGGAATTCGGCGGACATTGGCCCGGCGCCCCAATTGGGGCAGCCGCCGCAAGCCCGAATGCATCCTAGCAACTACCAGCTACATGGCCGTGCAGGGACTATGCGGCAGATCAGGGAGGCGGCCTGCGACGGCGACGGACCTAAACCGGCGCATTATTAATTGGCGGTGACGATATTAACAATTCTTTGAGGAACGATGACCAACCGCCGGACGGCCCGGTCCGCGGTGTGGCGCGCGTAGTCGGGATGACCGGTGACCAGCCGGGCGATCTCGTCGGTGCCCGCACCGGCGGGCACCGCGATGGTGAAGCGGGTCTTCCCGTCGACCTGGACCGGTATCTCAACGGCCGGCTCGGCGGCCAGTTCCGGGTCCGCCTCCGGGAAGGAGGCGTAGGTGACCGACTCCCCGTGGCCGAGCCCGGCCCACAGTTCCTCCGCGATGTGCGGGGCGAGCGGCGCGACCATGAGCACCAGCGGCTCGGCGAGCGCGCGGGGCAGCGCCCCGTCGGCGGCGGCGGTTTTCGCGGCGATGGTGGTCAGCTCCATCAGCCGGGCGATGGCGGTGTTGAAGCGGAGCTGCCCGAACTCCCCGCGGACGGTCATGATCGTCCGGTGCAGCGCGTGCAGCGTGCCTGCGTCGAGCGCCCGGTCGCTGACCCTCGGCTCGCCGGTCTGCTCGTCGGTCATGCTGCGCCACAGGCGCTGCAGGAACCGGTAGACGCCCACGATGTCGGCGGTCTGCCAGGGCCGGTCGCTGCCCAGCGGCCCCATCGCCATCTCGTACAGCCGCAGCGTGTCAGCGCCGTAGGCGGCGTAGATGTCGTCGGGGCTGACGCCGTTCTTCAGGCTCTTCCCCATTTTTCCGGCTCGCCTGGTGACCGGCCGGCCCTGGTAGCTCACCACCCCGCCGGGCCCCTTGGTCACCTCCGCGGCGGGCACGTACATGCCCCGCTCGTCGGTGAAGGCATCGGCCAGGATGTACCCCTGGTTGACCAGTCGGCGGAACGGCTCGCAGGTGGACACCTGCCCCAGGTCGTAGAGCACCTTGTGCCAGAACCGCGCGTAGAGCAGGTGCAGCACGGCCTGCTCGACGCCGCCGACGTAGAGGTCGACGCCGCCGGTGCCGTCCGGCGCGCCGGCGGGCGCTCGCATCCAGTAGCGCTCGACCTCGTGGTCGGCCAGCGCCTCGTCGTTGCCCGGGTCGAGGTAGCGCAGGTAATACCAGCAGGACCCGGCCCACTGCGGCATCGTGTTGAGCTCGCGCCGGTAGGTCCGGAGGCCATCGCCCAGGTCGAGCTCAACGCTGGCCCAGTCGCGGGCCCTGGCCAGCGGCGGGACCGGCTCTTCTTTTCCCGCCCCGGGCGACGGCTCCGCCGGCGCCCTTCCACCCCCTTCTCCCGCCCCGGGCGACGGCTCCGCCGCCGCCCTTCCACCCCCTTCTGCCGGGCCGTCCGCAGGTTCGGGCTTGATGTCAGTCAGCTCAGGCAACCGGACCGGCAGCGCGTCCTCGGGCAGCGCGTAAGCAAGCCCGCTCTTGTCGTACACGATCGGGAACGGCTCACCCCAGTAGCGCTGCCGGGAGAACAGCCAGTCGCGGAGGCGGTACGACCGGGCGCGGTGCCCCGCGCCCGCCTGCTCCAGCCAGGCGAGGGCGGCCGCGACCGCGTCCTGCTGGCCAAGGCCGGCCAGGAGCGGCCCGGGACCCGGCAGATGCGCGCCGTCGCCGGTGAAAGCCGCCGGCCACTGCGCCGCGGGCGTTTCCCCGTCGATCCCGTGACCGGCCAGCCAGTCCCGCGGCGGGGTCAGCACGGCCCGCACCGGCAGCCCGAACTGGCGCGCGAACTCCAGGTCGCGCTGGTCGTGGGCGGGCACGGCCATGATCGCGCCCGCCCCGTACCCGGTCAGCACGTAGTCGGCCAGGAATACCGGCAGCCGTTCGCCGGTGGCCGGGTTGACCGCGTAGCCGCCGGTGAACACGCCGGTCTTGTCGTACGCGCCGGCCGTCCGCTGCCGGTCGGACAGCCGCGCGGCCATGTGCTGATAGGCGGACACCGCCTGCGCGGGGGACCAGTCTGCCCCGGCGCCGTTCCCCTGCGGGAACCGCCAGGCCGGCGGCGTGTCCTCCGGCCAGGCCGGCGGGGTCAGCTCGGCGGCCAGCGGGTGCTCGGGCGCCAGCACCAGGTAGGTGGCCCCGCACACGGTGTCCGGGCGGGTGGTGAACACCTCGATCCGCAGGTCAGGGCGTGAAGCCACGCCAAAACCGATGCTCGCCCCTTCGCTGGCGCCAATCCAGTTGCGCTGCATCTGCTTGATGGGCTCCGGCCAGTCCACCAGCCGCAGGTCGTCGGCCAGCCGGTCGGCGAAGGCCGTGATGCGCAGCATCCATTGCCGCAGCGGCCGCCGGTAGACGGGATAGTTACCGACGTCACTGCGGCCGTCGGCGGTAACCTCCTCGTTCGCCAGGACGGTGCCGAGGCCCGGGGCCCAGTTGACCATCTCGGTGGAGAGGTAGGCGAGCCGGTAGCCGTCGATCACCTGACGGCGCTCGGCCTCGGTGAGCTCCCGCCACGCCCGGCCGTCCGGCACGGCCCGCTGGCCGGCCTCGAACTCGGCGATCAGCTCGTCAACCGGGCGGGCCCTGCCGGTCCGCTCGTCGGCCCAGCTGTTGAAGATCTTCAGGAAGATCCACTGCGTCCAGCGGTAGTAGGCGGGATCGGTGGTCGCGATTTCCCTGCGGGTGTCGTGGCCGAGGCCAAGCCGCCGCAACTGGCGGCGCATACGCGCGATGTTCTCCCGGGTGGTCACCTGCGGGTGCTGGCCGGTCTCGATCGCGTACTGCTCGGCGGGCAGCCCGAACGCGTCGTAGCCGAACGTATGCAGCACATGGTGCCCGGTCATCCGTAGGTAGCGCGCGTACACGTCGGTGGCGATGTAGCCGAGCGGGTGCCCCACGTGCAGCCCGGCACCGCTGGGATACGGGAACATGTCGAGCACGTAGAACTTCGGGCGCCCGGCCATCGTCTCGAATCCGGCCGCGAGCGCCCCGGCCGGGTTGGGCGAGTCGAACGTGCCCTGCTCGGCCCAGCGCCGCTGCCAGCGCGACTCGATCTCGTTCGCGAGCCGCGCGTCGTAGCGGAACGGCGGCTGCCCGGCCGGGGTGGCGGCGACGGTCTCTGCTGGCTCGCGCTTGTCCATGGCATCCTCGCGATGGGCTGCCAATAATGATGGGCGCTTTCTGCGCGGGCGGCGAGCGAAATACATCGCGAATATCGCCGTGGCTCTTATTTCTTTGCCAAACGACCTGGCGGCACCAACGCCTTTTCGAGCGCGGCATCTGTCAGCCGCCCCGGCAGGCGAGCACGACCGTGGCGTTCAGCTCCGCGGACCGGACCACGCGGGGGGTCAGGCCGCTGCGGGCGACGGCCTCCGTGAGCGGCGGCGCCTGCCGCTCGCTCGTCTCGGCCAGCAGGTGGCCGCCGGGTGCCAGCCAGAGCGGCGCGGCGGCGGCCACGCGCCGCAGAATGTCAAGCCCGTCCGCGCCGCCGTCCAGCGCCATCCGCGGCTCGTGCATCCGGGCCTCGGGCGGCAGCAGCCCAACCTCCTCGGTGGGCACGTACGGCGCGTTGGCGATCAGGATGGCCACGCGGCCGCGCAGGGTGCCGGGCAGCGGCTCGAAGAGGTCACCTTCGTACACCCGGCCGCCGGCGTCGGCGACGTTGCGCCGCGCGCACCGTACCGCGGCCGGATCGAGGTCGGCGGCGTGCAGTTCCACCTGGCCTACCACCGTGGCCAGCGCCACCCCCAGCGCGCCCGAGCCACAGCACAGGTCCACGGCAACGGTCCGGGGCCGGGCGGCCTGGCGGGCGAGGGTGACAGCCTGGCTGACAAGGAACTCGCTGCGGCGGCGGGGCACGAATACTCCGGGGTCCACGGCTATCCGCAGGCCGCAGAACTCCGCCCAGCCGAGCACGTGTTCCAGGGGCTCGCCGGCGGCCCGCCGGCTCACCATGGTGGACAGCTCGGCGGGCGTGGCTGCCGCCGACATGAGCAGCTGCGCCTCGTCCTCGGCGAAGACGCAGCCAGCGGCCCGGAGCCTGGTGACGATGGCAGACCGGGTGTGCGGCGACGCAGAAGCCGGCATGGGTCGATCACGCCGGCGCGGGCGGAGCCGGGCCGAGGGCGTCGAGGACCTGCTGCCCGTAGCGGGCCAGCTTGGTCTCGCCGACGCCGGTCACCGCGCTCAGTGCCGCCAGCGTGGACGGCAGCGTCGTCGCGATCTCGCGCAGCGTCGAGTCGTGGAAGATCACATAAGCCGGGACGCCCTGCTCCTTGGCAGCGCCGGCCCGCCAGGCGCGCAGCCGGTCGAAGACCGGCTCGGCCTCGGCGGGCAGGGCGGCGGCCTCGGCCGAGGCCGCCGCCCTGGCGGCCTTCGCTGCCCTGCCGGCCCGCTCCGGCTCACGCCGGAGCATCACCGAGCGCTCCTTGCGGAGCACGCCGGAGCTGGCCGGGGTCAGCACGAGCGTGCCGTAGTCGCCCTCCACCGCCAGCAGGCCCTGTGCGAGCAACTGCCGCACCACGCCGCGCCACTCGGTGTCGCGCAGCTCGGTGCCGACACCGAACACCGTCAGGCTGGCATGGCCGTGCTGGGCGACCTTGGGCGTGCTGCGCCCCAGCAGGATGTCGATGACGTGGCCCGCGCCGAAACTCTGCCGCCGCTCGCTGCGCAGCCGGTACACGGTGGACAGGAGCTTCTGCGCGGCGATCGTGCCGTCCCACGCCTCCGGCGGCGACAGGCACGTGTCGCAGTTGCCGCACGGCCCGCTGTCCTCGCCGAAGTAGCCGAGAAGCTGCGCGCGCCGGCAGCCCACCGTCTCGCAGAGCGCCAGCATGGCGTCGAGATGGCTGCTCTGGCGGCGGCGGTGTGCGTCATCGCCCCCGGAGGCGTCGATCAGCTTTCGTTGCTGGACGACGTCCTGGAGGCCGTAGCTCAGCCACGCCGTGGCCGGCAGGCCGTCACGGCCGGCCCGGCCGGTCTCCTGGTAGTAGCCCTCGACGGACTTGGGCAGGTCGAGGTGGGCGACGAACCGAACGTCCGGCTTGTCGATGCCCATGCCGAAGGCGATGGTGGCGACCATGACCACGCCGTCCTCGCGGAGGAAGCGCGCCTGGTTCGCGCTGCGGGTGCCGTTGTCGAGCCCCGCGTGATAGGGCAGCGCCGCGATCCCGTTCTGTTCGAGGAACTCGGCGGCCTGCTCGACCGACGCCCGGGCCAGGCAGTAGACGATGCCGGAATCCCCGGCGTGCTCGGTGCGCAGGAGCCCAAGGAGCTGCCGCTTCGGGTCGTTCTTCGGCACGATGCGGTACTGGATGTTCGGGCGGTCGAAGCTTGCCACGAAGTGGCGGGCTCGCGTCAGGCCGAGGCGGGTGGCTATCTCGGCGCGGGTGGCCTTGGTCGCGGTAGCGGTCAGCGCGATCAGCGGCACCTCCGGCCAGCGCTCACGCAGCGCGGACAGGGCCAGGTAGTCGGGCCGGAAGTCGTGGCCCCACTGGGAGACGCAGTGCGCCTCGTCGATGGCGAACAGCGAGATCGTGCCCCGGTCCAGCAGCCGCAGCGTGGCATCGCCGCATACCCGTTCCGGCGCCACGTAGAGCAGGTCCAGGTCACCGGCCACGAAGGCGGACTCGACCAGGCGGCGATCGTCGAGGTCCTGGGTGGAGTTGAGGAACCCGGCCCGGACGCCGAGGGCTCGCATGGCGTCCACCTGGTCCTGCATGAGCGCGATGAGCGGCGAGACGACCACCGCGGTCCCGTCGCGCACGAGCGCGGGGATCTGGTAGCACAGGGACTTGCCACCGCCGGTCGGCATCAGCACGAGGGCGTCGCGCCCGGCGATGACGTGGTCGATGATCTCGCGCTGGCCGTCCCGGAAGGTGTCATAGCCGAAGACGCGGCGCAATGCCTCCGCTGGCTCGGTGATGCCGGAGCCGGTGCGGGGGAGGGCCACCCGGTCACTCTACGAGGATCCTGGCGCCCCGTCGGCGATTGACGTCGGATGGGGCGGGGTGGCGGGTGAGGGTCAGCAGAGGGCGGGGTGGCGGGGTCGGGGCTAGCAGAGCCCGATCAGCGCGGCCCGGCTGCGCGGACCGGCGCGGACATCTGGTCCCAGGTCATCGGCAGCTGCGATCCGGTGACCGGGAAGAACTCGAACCGGGTCTGGCCCATGGCTCCTGACGCACGCCCCTACCATCACGGGCACCTCCGGCCGGCCCTGCTCGCCGCGGCGGTCGAGATCATCGGCGAGGCGGGACCTGCCGCGCTGAGCTTGCGGGAGGTGGCCCGGCGGGCGGGGGTGACCCACGCGGCGGCGGCCTACCACTTCGGGGACAAGGCGGGGCTGCTCACCGCCGTGGCCGCCGAGGGCTACCGGCTGCTCGGTGACGCCCTGCGCGCTGCGCAATCCCAGGGCAGCTTCCTCGACGTGGGGGTCGCGTACGTGCGCTTCGCCGTCGATCACCGGGCGCACTTCGAGGTGATGTACCGCCCCGAGCTGTACCGCCCGGACGACGCCAGCGTGCTGCGGGCCAGGGCCGGCACGGCGCGGCTGCTCTACGGCGGCGACAACCCCGGTGTACAGGAGCTGGCGGCGGGGGTCGCGGCCTGGTCGCTCGTGCACGGCGTGGCCACGCTCTGGCTGAACGGCAACCTCCCCGAGCGGCTCGGTCACGACCCGGAGCAGATCACCCGCCTGGTCGCCACCCACCTCCGCGCGCCGCAGGGCTGAACCGCATCACCGGCCCCTCGTGACGCTGATCCGGCCCGAGGCGGCCGCCTCGGCGAGGGCGGCGTGGTCCCGCTCGGTCTGGTCGGCGTAGGCCGAGGCGAACCGGGTGATCGCCTGGTCGAAGACGTCTCCGCCGCCCAGGTAGGCGGCGATGGCGATCCGGTCTCCGGAGCGCGCGTGCGCCCTGGCGAGGGTCCAGCCGCACAGCTCGCCGTAGGTCCGCATGTCGCGCGCCGCCATCGTCTCGATGTCGAGGGACATCTTCCAGTCCCGCAGCTGGCGGACGTAGTAATCGCGGGCCACGCCGTCGGTATCGGCGGGGTTTCGCTGCCAGCCAAGGAAGATGTCGCTCGACGCCTGCATCAGCCGCTGCCCCGCCACGACGCGCTCCCCCTCGTTGGCGTAGCGGCTCGCGTCGGCGAATGCGGCAAGGACGGACCGCTGCGCCTCCTTGACCTGCAGGAACAGCGGGTCCTCCTGGTCACGGCCGAGCATCAGCACGATCCAGCAGCGTGTGCCCACGCTGCCGACCCCGACGACCTTGCGGGCGATGTCCGCGACCTCATACTGCCCGAGCAGGTGCCGCCGGTCGGAGGCCAGCGTCCGGCGGTAGCTCGCCACCAGGCCGGTCAGCTGTTGCCCCGTGTCAGTGGCATCCGCCTCGCCGGGCAGCAGATCGGCCAGCGGCACGATCAGCGGCGGGTCGGCGATGATCCGCGGCTTGCCGTCTACCACGTGGGTCAGCTTGCTGAACTCTTGGATGCTGTCCCGGGTCATGGCCTTGGCCGCGCCGGCGGCCACCTCCTTGCGCTGCCTTGCGTCCAGCAGCGACTGATACTGCGCCTGGAGCTCGTCCAGCTCGGCGTGCGCGTACCAGACGTCCAGGTTGGTCATCCCAGCGAAGCCGCGCATCGCCGTGCGGTAGCTCGCGACGCAGCCGAGGACGATCTCGCGGCGCTCCGGGCGGGTGAACGCGTTGTCCCGCGCGGCCACCTCCAGGCTGGCGGCCAGGCGCTTGACATCCCACTCCCACGGCCCCGGCAGCGTCTCGTCGAAGTCGTTGATGTCGAACACCAGGCGGCGTTCTGGCGAGGCGAAGATACCGAAGTTGGACAGGTGCGCGTCGCCGCAGGCCTGCACGATCAGCCCGGACGAGGGCGTGCCGGCCAGGTCAGTCGCCATGCCCAGCGCGGCCCCACGGAAGAACGTGAACGGGGAGACCAGCATCCGCCCGTACCGGACCGGCACCAGCTCAGGCACGCGCGACTCGGCCTGCTGCTCCAGCAGGCTCACCGGGTCCGGGCGGTCCGGCGGTGGGTCGAACACCCCGTGGCTGTCCCGGGGAGCCTTGGCTCGCCCCGCCTTACCCCGGGCGGCTCGCTCCGCCGGAGTCAGC
>Ga0207646_10003083_pt1 | contig 19167 bp, 17 predicted proteins | sample KBSK5502metaG_FD_184343 | JGI IMG/M metagenome (GOLD analysis project Ga0207646, IMG submission 184343) | Corn, switchgrass and miscanthus rhizosphere microbial communities from Kellogg Biological Station, Michigan, USA - KBS K5-50-2 metaG... | ecosystem: Host-associated > Plants > Roots >...
CGACATCCGCGCCTGGATCGAGAACTGGAACGCCGACCCGCGGCCATTCGCCTGGACCAAGACCGCCGACGAGATCCTCGACTCACTGGCAAAGTATTTAGCACGAATTTCAGGCGCGGGATACTAGAACGACGTGAGCGAGGTCCCGGTCTGCAGCCGCCCTGCGCAGGCCGGCCACGCCATACTGTCTAGGGCAGAGTCACGCGTACCCACGGGCCCCTCCCGCCCCCGCCTGGCGCGGTTTGCACCGAACCGACCTCGATGTCGGCCAGCATGACGAAGGCCGTCACCACACTGCGGTCGGGGCTGCGGGGGACAAAACCTGGACTCTGAAGAAGAAACCGGGCACGCTCCATCAGCTCGCGGTCACTGACGCCGCCCAGCATCGCCACAGCTTCCTCCAGGCGTTGGACAGACGCTCCTGCACTGTTCGCAAGCGTTTGGAACTTGTTTGAGATGTAGTGGTTGGTATGGGCGCCCCAAGGTCGCTCCTCGGTGACATCGGCGATGGCCGCCGAGGTTTCGACAATCTGCACGCCCGTTGGGGTGACGATGACGAACCCGTTTCCACCTGAGCGGTGATGTCGCGTCGCTTCCCGTACCGCCTCGGCGGCCGACAAGGCGCAGAGTGCGCTTCTGCTGACCATAGCACGCGGGACGCCAACCCTCGCATCGCGTGAAGAAGTTGACTGCACGCCCATGGCGAATCCACTGCCGTTTAGGCCCACGCCCGTTAGAAACCCAATACAACTGACAGTGATCACCGGCGGTCCGTCGGTTGGCTCGGAGATCAAGACGGCATAGTCGGTGTGACTTGCAAACCACATCTCGGCGTGGAGAAGAACGCCGGCCCGGCCAGCGGTGGTGCAAGCGTCAACATCGAGCAGGTCCTCGAGCATCTGCATCAACAGTACGTCTTCGATCGCGAGACACGATCCCTGCGCGACCCCGACCAACTCATCCCATCTGGCTGGAAGTTTTTGAGCGTAAGGGATGTAGTCATTGATACGAGCCTTGAGGCTCATGCGGTCGTGTCCTGCCGCCATCGCCAACTCCTCTACTGCACGAGAAGCATGCGCAATATCGGCGCGGAGTTCCTCACCGTATTGTCGGCCTATCTCGAGCCAAGAGCCTTTGCAACGGATAACGCGTGGCCCCTCCGTATGCTCGGCCATTGCCTCGGCTTCCCCTTCCTGATGACTCCATCGTCGTCGACGCGATGGTCGCGTCACCATCACTCGAGCCGAAGCGGCCGCGTCCACGTCCATGGCAAGGCGTCCACACGAGCACTGCACCGAGTCTTCCGGCCACAGCCGCAGCATCCCGCCACAGTGGCCGCACCGGCCGAACATGTCGTGCGCCATGTTCCACTCGGGTCCCGCCCCGGTGGCGCGAGGACCCCATCCGAGGAAGTGGTAGCCGGGTAGGTCGACCGGTTCGCTCACGCGCCAACCGTTACGCACATGCCGCAGACCGGGCAATGTCTTGTATCCAGAGCAGGTGCGATGGTACAGGGTGATGGACCGCCCTGGATGCAGACTCATGGCCTGGCAGCGGACAGCTCCGCATTCCCGTCAGGCGAACGGCCGCGGTGCCCCGAGTCTTGGTGCGCGGCGCGGTTCTGGCACCACGCGGGCTTGTGGCTTGTGCTAGCGCCCGCCGGCCGCGTTGTACTGTTCCACCACGCTGGCAGGGATGCGCCCACGCTCACTGACCGCTAGGCCGTGCCCTTTCGCCCAGGCCCGGATATCACCCGAGCGCTCACGGCTGGCCGCAGCCCGGCCCGGGTGGTGAGGCTGCGCCCGCCCGGCCCGGCGGGCATGCGCGAGGTAGGGCGCCAGCTGCCCGCTGAACGTGGCGGCGTTCTTGGCGTTCAAGTCGATCTCATAGTCGGTGCCCTCGAACGCGAACCGGATGGTCTGGTCGGCCGGGCCTCCGGTCAGGTCGTCCTCAAGGACGACGGTTACTTTCTGGGCCATCTCCACCTTCCCACCGTCAACGGTGCTGCACCGTGGCGGTGTCCTGCGACCGTGAGCAACGCCGCGGATTCAGGCGCCTGCGGAGTTCCTCATCTGGCCGGACAAGTATTTCCGACAGCCAGCCCTACACGGGCAGCTACGCTCAGTTACTAGTGCTGATGACGCCTCGCGCGCGTAGCCGCCGATCTGGCGCATCGGCGGGCTCTGAGCCGGCTGCGTCCTGCGTGTCCAGAACGGGACAATATGTGCGTCCGGGAGATCAGGACCCTGCTCGCTGCCCGCCTCCTCCGACCGCACCCGCCCGGTCATGCCGACCGCTGGCTGAGCTGGCGAGGCCGCCGCCAGCCCGCTCGCGCCAGTATCACCTGCGCAGGCGGCTAAGCCGAGACAGTGCCCTGATCAGCCAGCCCTTGGCGGGTACTGTGGGCCTGGTTTGTCGCCTGCCGATTCGGCGCGGTGTATTGCCCGCATGGCGCCCAGGAACAGCCGCTGCTGACTAAACGCCAGGCGCGCGGCGCAGAGCCCGCCGGTCGCCGCCATGTCGCTCAGCGGGCCGCTCGGCCTGCCGTACATCCGCCGTGCCCAGCGCGGCAGGGTCGAGAACGCCAGGGCGCTTACCGGCGGCAGCCCTAGCTTCAGCACGCGGTTGCCTTCGGGCACTGGAGGGTGGAAGGTCAGCCGCAGCGCTTGTTTCGCCTCGTCGCACGCGTACAACCTCGGCCTGATCTCCTCGTAGTAGGCGTCGAGCTGAGCCATCGAAGCGGGCGCTGCCGCACGGTCGACGCCGATGAGCTCCGCACTTGTACGCTGCTCGTCCACGAAGACGTCGAGATCTGCGGCCGAGAACGGCAGCCGGCTGCGCCGGGCTATGTCAGCGCAGGAGGCCACCTCGCCGCAATGCACCCCACAACAGCAACTCAGGCTCGTCCACCCGGTACCGGGTGCCGTCAGGGTCGGTTCCGGTGAGCGACTCGTGAATCTTGCGCACGCGGCGTCCCGCACGCTCCGCCTCGGCAATCGTCCCGAACGTGCGCGTCTCGATAAATCTCCTGGTCCGCCTTAGCCTGGCCCAGGCATCCACCGGCTCAGTGATGGTAGCGGCGTTCTGCAACGTGCCGCGTATCACCCGCGGATGCAAAGCCTGCAGATACAGCGCGCGGACAACCGCCACCCACATTATCCGGCTGTTCATGACACGCCAGGTCACGGACTCGCGGCCAAACAATCCCTCATCTTCCCTGGCGGGATCATCTGGACTTGTATACGTGTATGGCGTGTAAGGCATCGTCTTCCCCGCCTCAGTCCCGACAGCCGCAATCACAGTTCAATCGCGTCAATCGCGCCTATCACGCGCGCCAGCATATCGCGCACATCCCGCCCGCCCAGGCCACGTTCCCACTGGCTGGACCGGCGACGCCACCCCCGGCCCACTCGCACCGATACCGCCAGCGCACCCGACTGGCCCCCGAGACGCCGAGATTCGGCTCAAGCACCCGTGCGCCGGTCACCTCCTGTCGACAGGCCTCGTGATCGATCGGTACGCTGCCTCTGAGTGCTGGGTGAGCGTCGATTGTCACGGAACGTAGTCGCGGGCGAGCGCACCAACCCGCCGCTATGGCCGGTGATCTTGTGGCCGAGGTGACCTTGCAAGCTGTGCCCGACGGAACTTTATGAGTCGGCATTTCACCGACGATCCTGGGCCTGCTTACCGCATTGGCACTTCGTATCGGTAGGCGATCGGCCTGAGCGCGCTGCCTTCTGGCTTCCAGGGGTTGATGATCCTCAATACCCCGCCGGTTGCCATCGCGCGGCTGCGGTCAAGCTTTATCCCGTGCACGATGGCGAGCGTTGCGGATTCGGGATCAGCCCGCGCCTCCAGGACCTCGTTGCGGGTGAGGATGACAGCGGAACCCCCGCCGGCTGCTCCCTTCACCTCGACACGCCGCAGCAGCATCTTGTCCTCATGCCAGCACAGGCACCCGGATTCGCTGCCAGAGTCCAGAATCTCATCACGGCTCCTGCCCGATCGTCATAACTCATCCTGACCCGTTCAGGATCTGCGCGGCACCGTTCACCGGCCCGGCGGGCACAGTCGCAATCACCGGTCCCGAGAACGCCCGCCCAGCGGACCCGCGCCGCCGCGAACAGTTCAGCATGCGCGCCCGCCCCAGACGATGGCAAGCAGCACGACAAGGCCCAGCCCCGTCTGCGTGCGCCTGCGCAGCGGGCGGCGACCTGGGCTTCGCGCAATGCCCGCCTCTGCATCCAGCATGATCGCGACGAAGCGCGGCGAAGCATATGCAGGTGCGGTCTGGTGACCCGCAGATATCAGCAGATTCACCCAGGCGCCGCGAGCCGCTGCGGCGTGCTGGGCCACCCGGGCGCCACATCCGTCACGCCGGATCGGCCCGCTGAAGCGCAAGCCGCCGCTCGGTGCGGCCGGTGGCGCCTCTACCAGGACCGTCCCGGGGGATAAGCAGATGAGGTAGCTCTGGCACATCTCGACGCCCGGTCATGGCTGATATGCGGTGATCGTGAGGCTCCAGGACCAAGCGCGCTGTGCCTCGATCACCTGCATGATCAGACATGCCGAGCCCGAACGGCGCGTGATCTTCGCCGGCGGCATAAGCCCGTGAGCGAGCCTTGGTGGCCGGACGCCGGGCCGTTACCGCCACAGACCGTGAATCTGCGGCCCGCGTGTCGACGGCCATCCCGGACCGACTTGATCCTCCGCATTCGCCCAGAGCGGGATCCTGGACAGGGCATGCTTAGGCTTATGGCTCGGTGGGCCGGCGTGGACGTGGGCGGAAAGCGGAAGGGCTTCGACGTCGCCGTCATCGATGACTACCAGGTCCTGGCACTGCGGAACCGGCAGGGGTGCCAGCAGGTCGTTGACCTTGTCACGGCATACCAGCCGGCGGTCGTGGCGATCGATAGCCCTCGTTCCTGCGCGCCCGAAGGACAGACCGCCCGCGAAGGCGAGCTCCAGCTCGCCAGGTCCATCTGCGCCATCCGCTGGACACCCGACGCCAGACGCATGCGCGAAAGTCCCTACTACGCCTGGATCCTCGAGGGCCTTGCCCTCTTCGACGCGCTCTCCGGCAGCGATGTCAAGGTGATCGAGGTCTTCCCGACAGCCTCCTGGACCCGCTGGCACGGCAAGCGAGGACCGCAAACCCGCGCGGCCTGGACCCGGCAGGGACTGGCCGCCTCCGGCCTGGATGACGTGCCGGCACGGACCAACCAAGACCAGCGAGACGCCATTGCCGCTGCGATGACAGCCCGCCAGCACACTCTGGCCAAGACGGAAATGATCGGCGACATCGTCGTGCCACTGGCGGCCTGCACGCCACACCACAAGACCGGGTGATCGAACTCCCGTCAGCCCCGCTTGTCTCTTCTCACGGCCGGGATGACCGCACCAGCAACATCGTCGCCCAAGATCCTCCGCCTGATCTCGCCATAGGTGACCGGCGCTCGACCCTGACCAAGTGCATCTACCCGCCTGCTCAGGGCGCTGGCGCGGACTTTGTCCCGCCGTTGTCGCGGATAACGGGTTGATCTGGTGGCAGTCACCGCGAAGCCGACTGTGCGGCAAGCCCTCTTGATGCTGTACCGCCCCACTTCCGGGTCTGTGGCAACAAACTGGGCCGTAACTGCAACGCCTGCGCAAAACCACCCGGGACCGTGACGTGGCGGGCGTAACGTCCGCCGCGGGACCGACCGGAAACGCGCCAAAGCCGGCCCCGGACCCGGCGACCGGGCCCAAGCAAGAGCCCGTGAAGGAGGCCTTCGCCTGTGAGCGTCGCCTTAACGCCCCGGCGCCTGCTGGCAGCCCTATCCGCGGTGGCCGCCGTGGTGCTCGGCTGGTCCATGCCCGGCTCGGCGGCCACCGCCCAGGCGACGATCCCCATCCGCCACGTCGTGGTGATCTACCTAGAGAACCACAGCTTCGACAACGTGCTGGGCTACTGGTGCCACGACCACCCGGGCCGCTGCCCGGACGGGGGCATGCCCTCCTCGGTCCGGCTGTCGAACGGCGCGGTCGTCACTCCCTACGTCATGCCAGGTACGGTGCCGAACGTCAATCATTCCGTCGCCAGCCAGCTCGCGGCCATGCACATCGTCGGCGGCGTGCCGCAGATGAATGGCTGGCAGAACATCAAGCTTGGCAGCTGCGGCGCGGCAACAACCCCGCCGTACGCGTGCATCGGCGGGTATGCTCCCAGCCAAATCCCGAACATCACTAGCCTGGCGACGAAGTTCGCCATCTCCGACAAGACGTTTTCCATGGCCGACTCCCCGTCGTGGGGCGGGCACCTGTACCCGGCGATGGCCTCCCAGGACGGGTTCCTGGGAGACAACCCGGTCCCCGCCCCGGGCACCGTGGCCGGCCCCGGGTGGGGCTGCAACAGCGACAAAATCACCCCCTGGCTCGCCCCAGGCGGCAAGCTGGAAACCGTTCCCTCCTGCATCCCCGACCCTGCGCTGCGCCTGCCCAACGGCGGGGCGTTCACGCACACCCCGGTCCCTTATCTGCCCACGATCTTCGACCGGCTTGACGCCGCCGGCCTGCCCTGGAAGATCTACGGCCCGGCGTCCCCGTCCGACGGCGGCTACGACTGGGCGATCTGCCCCAGCCTGGCCGAATGCCAATACACCGCGCAGCGCACCAACCTGGTCGAGCCGTCGCAGTTCTTCACCGACGCGGCCGCCGGCCGACTGCCCGCGCTGTCCATCATCACCGCGGGCGGGGCGGGGAACCTGACCCTGGACTCCTGCCACAACAAGTTCTCCATGACCGCCTGCGACAACTACATCGGCCAGCTGGTCAGCGCCGCAGAGCACTCCCCGGACTGGTCGTCTACGGCGGTGTTCATCACCTTCGACGACTGCGGCTGCTTCTACGACCAGGTGCCCCCAGGAATCAACCCCGACGGCACCAGGCAGGGCCCGAGGGTGCCGCTGATCATCGTCTCCCCCTACGCCAAGCCCGGCTACACCGACACCACCGCCACCACCTTCGCGGGCATCCTCGTCTACACCGAGGACACCTTCGGGCTCTCCCCACTGGGGCTGAACGACGCGCACGCCTACCCGTTCACCAACGCCTTCAACTACGCCCAAGCGCCGTTGCAGCCCGTCAAGATGGTCACCCGGCCGCTCCCCGCGTCAGCCCGGCGCATCCACCTCACCCCCGCGCTGCTGAACGACCCCAGCTGAACACAGAAGGTTGGCGGCAGGCTTTCATCTTGTTGCCCCAGGCTGGCTTCGAGCACCACCGGGCGGTGCCGGCCTTGCTGCGGTCGATGAGGAACCACCCCGCCGCCATCGCCGCCTACCTCGGTGGCAGCGATGCGTTCGACACAGCGCTCACCGACTTCGCACAGCGCTACGCTGACCAGAACGAGCGACTATCAGGCATTCGTCAAGGCGATCCGATCCGGGCGGCCGCCGCGCTCAAGGGCGTCTAAACCGGAGTTACGTCGGCGTGTCGGCTGCAAATGGCCGTTGAACTGCGGAAACTCTCCGCGACCGGCCTCCTGGTGTAGGCAGAAAGTCCACTAGCCCTGTCAAGGTGGTAGGGCTGGATGACCAGCGAGTTCCTGTAGTCAGAAGGGCATCGGCCCGGGTCAGCGTTTCAGCAGGTCATGGCACGGTTTCGCATTCGAAGATCAAGTAACTTCGGTCTAAAGGCCGCAAAGGGGGGCATCCCATGCCCAAAGACATAGCCAACGATCGCGAAGGAAACACTTATGGCGGCCAGCCTCCGCTGGTGCAGGAGCCGGAACCGGCTCCAGCGGCCGCGCAGCTCTCCGAGCATCCGGCCCCTGCGGCGATGCCCAGCCCGCCGCAGGCGCCGGCCATGCCGCAGATGCCGGCCCCGCCGCAGATGACCGCTGCCGGGCGCGTCCGCGTCGCGGCACGGCGGCGGGACGAGACCGATTACATCTTCAACTACTGGACGGCGCTGGGCTGGACCATTCTCACCCTCGGGATCTACGGGTTTACGTCTTCTACCAGCTCGTGCGCCGGATGCGGGACCATAATGCGCGCCGGCTCGAGCTCCTCGACGCGGCAACCACCGTGGCGTGGGAACAGGCCGGGCGGCAGGGCCTTCAGCAGGAAATGACCCCCTCCTTCGAGCGAGCCGCAGGCCACCTGGCGGTGCTGCGCCGGATGACCGGCAACTTCCGTGAGCCCGTCATCTGGCTGGTCCTTGCCATCGTGGCTCGCGGCATCACCGAAATCGTCGCGTTCGTGCTGCTCGACCAGGACCTCATCAAGCACAGCCAGGCCGAAGCCGGCGCCGGGCGCGAGCTGTCAGTGATCTACGGCCGGCTCGGCCTGCAAGTGCCTTCCCCTGATCAGGGCCAGGTGAAGCGGCCGGACAACTATGTCGGCCGGATCCTGGCCGCGATCTTCTCCCTTGGCATGTACATGTTCTGGTGGTCCTACAACCAGATGGACGAGCCGAACAAGCACTTCACCAGCAACTGGGCCCAGGAGGACGAGCTGGTAAGAGCGGTCGAGGCGGCCAGCTAAGCGTTCAGGGACCACGTCGGCTGGCTGCCGCTCGGTTGCGCATGTCGCCGCAACAAGCCGAAACCTCGATATCAGTGCCTCGCGAGACGAGTCACTCCGCGGGGCACTGACCAATAGCCGCACGCCACCCCATTTACAAAACCGCCCCCGAACCGGCTGATCTGCATTCGCGACTACATCGCGCACCGGCGGTTGGAGACCACGCCGAGTCGGCAGGGCTGATGTAGGTGGCAGGCTTCTCTCTACTCTGCGTAATCGGCCCTCGTCTCGGGCGGGGCGCACAGTGCCGCCTAATTGTACGGTCGGAGCCTGCAGGGGACGCAGGGCTGGCGCCGCACAGATTTGGTGATCTGGGGTCCGGTTGACCTGAGCCGTTGCGGGGACCAACGTCTCGTTCTTCCCCGACGGGCAAGGCATGATTGTCGTCGCCCGCCAACAGCGGCTTGCCTGCCTGCCCGGACTGGTATTTCAACCTGACAGCTGACCCGCCTACGCAGGTGGAGGTCGAAGACGGCACGGTACAAGTCCGCGCGGAGGAACTGTCCGCTGAGGAAGCCGCCGCCTGGTGGCCGCAGATCCTGTAGATCACACCGGACTACGGCAGGTATCTGAAGAGAACCGGCCGCGTGATTCCGCTCGCCCGGCTTACCCCGTCGGCGGCGCCACCGGCGAAGGGAGTCCCGGCATCGGTCTGCGTCACGCCTTCAGGTGCTCGCCGAAGAAGGCGGCGATGCGGCGGCGGGCGTCGTGTGCGGACGGCTCGTGATACCGGGTCCCGGAAATCTTCGCCAGGAAGATCAGCAGCGGTGTCGCGTCCGCAGGATCGGGGTCGTTGATGAACCCATGCCCCGCGGCCGGATACACCTTGACATCATGGTCCACGCCCAGCGCGGTGAGAGCTTGCTCCAGCCGCGGCGCGGCGCTGCGCCCCATCGGCGAGCGGTCCCTGCCCCCGTAGCTGCCGACGATCGGGCAGGTACCGGCCAGGGCCTGCCCGGCGTTCTTCGGGCAGCCGCCGTAGTTCACACTTGAGGCCGAGTAACCATGGCCGGGGGCCAGTGCCACCGCATAAGCCCCGCCCATGCAAAAGCCGATCACGCCGATCTTGCCCGTGCACTGGTCATGGCGCGACAGCCAGGCCCGCACGCTGTCGATGTCATCGAACGTCCGTCCGCGGCCCGCCGTCATCTCGCGCATGATGGTCCACAGGCAGCGCAACCGGCTCCCCCAGTAGTACAGGTCGGGCGCCGCGGCCAGGTATCCTTCGCCCGCCAGCCAGTCAGCCTGGTTCCGCAGATCATGGCTCATCCCGGCGAAATCGTGGATGACCACCACGCCCGGCCAGGGGCCCGCCGCCGAGGGAACGGCCACGTAAACCGGCATCTGCCCAGACGGAGTGCGGATCAACTCATCGGTCATCACGGCCCCCCAGCGGGCACACCCGGGCACGGTCATTTTGCTGCCCGCCGCCCACCCTAGCGGCACCCAGTAACCGGCCCGGTTGCGTGCAGACTGCGGGATGATCCAGCCCGCAGCAGGCAGAAGGTTCTTGATGCGGGCCCGCTATTAGACCTGGCCCGGGCCGGCTGGCGCGCGCGATGATTGGCAATGGCGGTACCGCCGCAACGGTGGTGGCGTGCTGCCCGGCCCCGTGGCAACAGGACGTGATCGGCAGGAGGCCGAACCCCCGCAGTGGCCGGCCGCGTGAGCACCGCCCGTGCCAGGACACGCTCGATAGACCTCACCCAAGGAGAGGCAGCAATGGCAGTAATCAGGTTCGAGCCCTTCAGAGACCCGTTCGAGCGGCTGTTGTCTATGGCCGCGACCGGGACGCGCGCCCCGCTCGGGATGCCCATGGACGTCTACCGCGGCGAGGATGGCAGCTACCACGTCGAGGCCGACCTGCCCGGCGTGGACCCGCAAAGCGTGGAGGTGACCGTCGAGCACAACACGTTGACCATCCAGGCCGAACGCACCCCGCACTACGGCGAGAGCGACCAGGTCATTGTCGTCGAGCGGCCCCAAGGGTCGTTCACCCGCCAACTCTCCCTCGGCGAGGGCGTGGACACCGAGCACCTCACCGCCGGCTACACCGACGGTGTTCTGCACGTGACCATCCCCGCCTCGCCCAAGACCCAGCCTCGCCGGATCGAGGTCACTCATGCGCCAGGCGGCGGCCGCACCATCTCGGGGAGCACAGCTGAGCAGGCTGAGGCCCCGGGCGGCAGCTGAACACCGCCCCGATCGGGCCAGCGCGGGCCGCCTCGGCACCCGGGCTGGTGGTTCACCCTAGGTAACCGATCTCGACATGCACAAGGCGCGCGTCCCCGTCGGCCCGCGCGCCGTGCCTCCTCGCGAGGCGGTCACGGTCAGTGATCCTGCCTTGGCATCCACGACGCGCGCATCGCCGCCGGTATGCGCTCTTCTGGAGTGCGGGCTTTGATGCCGTTGGGCAGCGCATCACCGGCGCTTCTGGGCAGGTGCTGATGCGTTTTTGGGCCGGCGTAGGCAGGCATGGGCGGACGGCCGGTTGTGCCTGGGGCTCCGCCCGCCCCTTCTTGGTGGCTGACGTTGCGCACGGATGGGGGACGAAAGGCCCTTCTGGGGGTGCCGGGGCGGTGGCTAGCGTACTTGGGCTGGCCGGGAGCGACGCCGACCACGATGGCAGGAAGGGGATCGGCTGATGGGTAGCCCAGCCACGCTGACCCGGGCGGTGAGGTCGCGGTCGGCGGCCGATTTCAGCCGGCGGCCGATGCTGGTGTTCTGGGAGACCACCCGGGCCTGCCTGCTGGCGTGCCGTCATTGCCGCGCCAGCGCGACGACAAAGGCGCCGCCGGGGGAGCTGAGCACGGCGGAGGGGCAGGCGCTGGTTGATCAGGTGGCCGGCTTTGGGCGGCCGTTTCCGATCTTGGTGCTCACCGGCGGCGATTGCCTGCTGCGGCCCGACCTGTTCGACCTGGTGGGTTACGCGGTGTCGCGTGGCATCCCGGTGTGCCTGTCCCCCTCGGTGACGCCGCTGCTTGACGCGGCCATGATCGGCCGGATCGCCCGCAGCGGGGTGCGGGCGGTGTCGGTCAGCCTGGACGGCTGCCGGGCACAGACGCACGATGGCATCCGCGGCTTCGCCGGGCACTTCGACAAGACGATCACAGCCATCACCCAGCTGGCCGCCGCGGGCGTCACCGTGCAGGTCAACACCACTGTGATGGGCCACAACGCCGGAGACCTGCCCGGCATCGCCGCCCTGGTGGCACAGGCGGGGGCCCGTATCTGGGAGGTCTTCTTCCTGGTCCAGGTCGGCCGCGGGACGGCGGCAGCGCCGCTGTCCCCGGCCGGGCACGAGGACGTGTGCCATTTTCTCTATGACGCCTCGGCGTACGGGCTCATCGTCAGGACGGTCGAGGCGCCGTTCTTCCGCCGCATCGTGCAAGCCCGCCGCGCCGGCGCTCCCGCCCCCGCCAGCCCGCTCTACCAGAAGCTGTCCGCTGATCTCACCGGCCTGCTCGGCCCGGCAACCAGGCCCCCCAGCGCCCACACCGCACCCACCCGCGACGGCAAGGGCATCGTGTTCATCGCCCACGACGGCCAGGTCTACCCGGCCGGCTTCCTGCCACTGAGCCTGGGCAGCATCCGTGCCCGGCCACTGGCCGGCATCTACCGGGACGATCCGCTGCTCAAAGCGATCCGCGCAGCCCAGTTCGCCGGGCGGTGCGGCGCTTGCGAGTACGCCGACTTGTGCGGCGGATCGCGCGCCCGCGCCTACGCAGCCACCGGCGACCCGCTCGGCGAAGACCCAGCCTGCCCCTACCAGCCCGCCACCGGCTCCTGACCGCAGACAGCGGTCATCGCCGGCGGCGGCCAGACACCGGCCCGCCATCCGCCGGCACGGCTGATCATGGCCGATCCCGGTGACTCGCCGGCAAGGTTGCCCGGCAGGGCAGGACTTTGCACATCGCCGTCAGGGTTAAACGTCAGCCGCTGCGACCGGAGGTGGCAGGACGTGGCAGGACAGGATGGCGGGATGGATCGTGCGCTGTTCCCTGCCGCGGCATGCGAGTTGCTCGCAGTGCGCCCGGCCGCTGACCGGCCCGGTGACCAGCACAAGGCGCTTGGTTTCCTGGTGGACTTCGTCGGGCCCGGGTTCACGGTGGAACGGTTTACCTGCGGCGGCAGCCCAGCGCGCTCATCTACCGCAGTGCGGCCCGGCCACATTTCGGCGCAGCAGTAATGCGGCCGGCAGCGCCAGCGGGAAGCGCGCATCGCCGCCGATCTGGGCGGCTTGACGGTGGTTCAGCATGATCGTGGAGGTGGTGCCGATAGGGGTGATCGGCGCGGCTGCCGACGCTGCGCCGGGAAGGGCCGGTCTGAAGCTCCCGCCGGTTCGGGCGGCCGATGTGATCACGGTGCCTGCGTGCTGGGTTCCGCGAGCGGGGCGGTGACCCGCTGGAACTGGCTCAGTGCGTAGCCGGCGATCTCGTGGCCGCCCATTGCCGCGCCTCGCCCGAGCGCAGCGTCGTAGGCGGCCTCGCCAAGCGCGCTGCGGGCGAGGGACTAGGCGTCGTCGGTCTCGGCCTGTTCTTGGGTGTGAATGTTGCCGGCCGTGACCGTGAACTGAGCCGCGACGGCCCCGGCGAGGATCGCCGCGGGCTCCCACTCACCGAGCCGGGCGAGCACCGCGGCGGCGCGCTGGAGCGTGATGCCGAGCCCGAGCCGGTTGCCATCGCCGTGTTGCTGGACCGTTGCTTCATGCAGGACGGCCAGCGCTCCGGGCAGGTCGCCGGTGCGGGCGCGGATGGCACCAGCCAGGGACAGGGCGATGCCGTGGACGAGGTCGAAGGCTCCGGTGCGGGTCAAGGCCAGGCTGTCGTCGACGAGGGTGCGGGCGGTCTGTGGATCGGTGAGCCACAGCGCTTGCGCGGCCGCGTAGTACGCCGTCGCCGACATCCCCGGGTTCCCGGCTTTCCTGGTGACCTCCACCGCCGCCATGGCGGGCCGCCGCGCCGCGGCCTGGTTGCCGCCGGCGGTCCAGGCCATCGCCTCCATGGCATGGAAGCAACCGGCGTAGCCGTCCCAGCCCCGCTGCGCGGCTTCCTGGCGGGCCTCTTGGGCGATGCTGGCCCCGCGTTCGGGCTGCCCGGTCAGCGCGTAGATCCGGGACAGCACGGTCTTGGGCATCCCGAGGCTGTTCGGGTCGCTGGACGCCGGCTGGCGCAGGGCGTCCTCGGCCCGCCGCTGCGCGAGCGGGAGGTCACCGGCCAAGAACGCGCTCCATGCCGCGGCGCCAAGCACCGTGGCGCGCAGCTCGGGCGGGCACGTGCCGAGGTGGGGCAGGACGCGTTCGGCCCAGGCACCGACGGTGCCGCGCGTGGAGATGGCGGAGAAGGCCAGGGCGGCCACGATCCGGAAGGCGAGCTGGCGCGTCGGCTCGCCGCCGGCCATGGCCCACGTGACGGCGGCCTGGAGGTTGTCGAGTTCGGCCCGGATGCGGTGCTGCCAGGCCAGCTGCCGGGGGCCGAGCAGTTCGGGCCCGGCCTGCTCGGCGAACGCCGTGTAGTGCTCGGCGTGCCGGCGCGCCAGCCGTGCGGGCTCACCGGTGGCCGCGAGTTGCTGCCGCGCGTAGGCCCGCATCGTCTCCAGCAGCCGGTAGCGGCTGGTCTGGCCCGGTCCCTCCTCCTCCACGAGCATGGACTTGCCAACCAGGGCCGTGAGGCCGTCGATGATGTCCCACCGCTCCAGGCCGGCTGCGCCGGCGATATCGGCCGCCGCGGCGGCGTCGAAACTTACGGGGAATACGCCCAGGCAGTCGAACACGCGGCGCTCGGTGTCGCCGAGCAGTGCATACGACCACTCGACCGTGGCCTGCAGCGTCTGATGGCGCCCCACGGCATCGGCTCGCCCGCGGGTCAGCAGCCGGAACCGCTCATCGAGCAGGCCGGCGATCTCGGCCGGGCGCAGCGCCGCTACCCTCGCGGCGGCCAGCTCGATCGCCAGCGGGATCCCGTCCAGGCGCCGGCAGATCTCGCCGACGGCGGCGACGTTAGCGGAGCTCAGAGAGAATTCGCTGCGTGCGGCGGTGGCCCGCTGGGCGAACAGGGACACCGCATCGCTGGCCCCGGCGGCCGCCACGCTCGCCGCCGCGGCCGGCAGCGACAGCGGCCGCAGACCGAAGACCTGCTCACCGTCCACGCTCAGCGCCTGGCGGCTCGTGGCCAGGATGTGTACCCCGGGGCAGCCGCGCAAGATGCCCACTGCCAGGGCAGCCGCCGCGCTCAGCAGGTGCTCGCAGTTGTCGAGCACCAGCAGCAGGTTCTTCGCACGCAGGAACTCGGCGATGCTGCTGGCCATGGACATGCCGGGCCGGGGGCGGGCCCGCAGGGCGGCCAAGACGGCCTGCGCCATCGTCTCTCCGTCCCCGGCGGCTTGCAGCTCGCACAGCCACGCGCCATCGGCGAAGGACGGTAGCTGGTCGGCTGCGGCCTGCAGGGCAAGGCGCGTCTTGCCGACCCCGCCGGCCCCGGTCACCGTCACCAGCGGCGACCGCTGCACCGCCGTGGCCAGCTCCGCGAGCTCGCCCACCCGGCCGACGAACGAGCTGAGCTGGACCGGCAGGTTCCCGGCGAACGCCTCCAGCGACCGCACCGGCGGGAACTCGCGGCGCAGACCGGGCCCGGTGAGCTGGAAGACGCGCACCGGCCCGGCCAGATCCCGCAACCGGTGCTCCCCCAGGTCAACCAGCCCGCAACCCTCCGGCAGGTCATCGCGCACCAGCAGCTCCGTCGCCCCCGACACCAGCGCCTGCCCACCATGCCCCGCAGCCATCAGCCGGGCGCACCGGTTCAGCGGCTGGTTCAGGTAATGCTCACCGCCCAGCACGCCCTCAGCGGTAAGCAGGCCCATCCGGGCAGCCAGCGGCCCGGTGACCTCACCCCAGTCCTCGGCGGCCAGCCCGGCCTGCGCTGCCAGCACCGCGCGGACCGCATCACGGGCCGACGCGAACACCGCGGCCATCCCATCACCCATCGTGGAGAACACCACGCCGCCGTGCGACTCGACCGCCCCCCGGACGATCGCGTCATGACGTGCCAGCGCGTCCCTCATCTCCCGCGGCTGCGCCTCCCACAGGCGCGTCGAACCCTCCAGGTCGGTAAACAGAAAGGTCACCGTTCCCTGCGGCAGCCCCATCGCAAGGCCCCCTCGCCCAGACACACGACGCGAGCCGCGCACCTGAGGCACGAGGCGTGTCAGTGGTCGCTGCGGCGGCGCGCCTGTGACCGGATCGAGCAGAGGTTAACATCGTCAGCGCCTATCCGGCCATGCCCCTTTCAGCGCACACACACGCCCCCAGCAGGCCGGGCTGATCACCGTCGGGCCGCAACAACCACGGCGCCGCCGGAACCGCCAGCGCACTAACCGCCGCGCAGCGCTGGTGGATCATTACCGTCGGCTTGACCCGGCCGCTACGCCGGCCTCACGCGCCCGGACAGCCCAGCAGCGACCAGGCAGGGCCACCGCCGGGCGCCGCGCGTAACCGCACAGCCAGTATCAACCGCGCATCGCCGCCCAACGGGGTGATTGAAGATCACCGAGCCCTCCGGGCCGTATAACGCCAGATACACCGGTGATCCTCGCTGATTTTCCGTCCTGATATGCGGAGATGATCACCCGTGTATCACTCGATCTGCGCGATCATTGAGGTTCGACGGCTTCACGCTCGATCGCCACAGAGCTGGCTTTGTGCTCGCTGGAGCACCCTCCGGCGCACCCGCGTATCGGGCTACCGAAGGAGGAGAGGTGCCGCTGGAGGTCCGGGCCTGGTTGGTCAGGGCCGGTCAAGTTCTCGCAGGAAGGTCAGCATCTCGGCGTTGACCTCGGCCGGATGGCTCATGTTCGAGGCGTGCGTGCCGCCGTCGATGACCGCGATCCGCGCGGGCCCGGCGAGCCCGTCGCGCAGTTCCTGCGCCTTGGTGAGCGGGATGGCAGCATCGGCGCTGCCATGCACGATCAACGCCGGGCAGTCGATCTGGCCGAGGCGGCCGGTGATGTCGTCGCGATCCATCAGACAGCGGAACGCCGGGGTGACCTGCTCGATGCCGGTGGCGGCCCACTTGGCGTACCAGTCATTCCACTGCCCAGGGCCCAAGATGATCGACGAGACAACTTCCTGGACAGGCTCGGGACCCTGCTGGCGCCAGACCTCGTGCATCTGCTCGTAGGCCGGTGCGACGGCCGGGTCCTCCTGGCCCGCCTGGGTGTCGATCAAAATCAGCCCGCGCACCCGGTCCGGCGCGAGCAGCGCGGCGCGCAGGCTGACGAACCCGCCCTGAGACATTCCGCCGAGCACGGCGCGCTGGATGCCAAGATGGTCCAGTAGCGCCAGCAGGTCTCGCGCCGAGTCCCAGTAGCTGAACGGTCCGTGCGCCGGGGTTCCGCCGTGGCCGCGTTGATCCCATGTGATCACCCGGAACTCAGGCGCCAACGCCTCTACCTGCGGCGCGAACATGGACTGGTCCATCAGGATCCCGTGGCTGAGCACGACGGCCAGCCCGTTACCACCAGTCTCGGCGTAGTTGATCCCGGTCCCATTCAGAGCAGCATTCGGCATAAGCCGGAAGCTACCCGACCTGCACCTCACCCGGAAGTGCCCGGCTGACAGATCCGGCAACTTGCCCAGGGAGGCTCATGCCAGTCGCAGTGCGTGATCAATACTCCGGCGGAAGGCGCGTAACTAGCCGCCGTTAGGCGCCTCTTCGCCCGATTCGTTACCCTTCGGCTGGGCGAGCGCGTTTGGTGGTTCTGCGCGGCCGCGGCCCGCTGATAACGCGCAGGCCAGTGTGCCGGTCTGGCAGTCTCATGCGCGCCGAGGCGGTGGGGGCTGCCTGGTGAGATCGAGTTCCCAGCCCGGGCAGTACTCGGCGGTGGCCAGGCCGAGCCGCTCGCACGCGCGGACTCGATCCGGCCCGTCACCCCACGACTCCACGGTCACCTGCCCGACAGCGATCCGGGACAGCCCGGCGGCGAGCAGCGCCCGGTAGCCTGCTTCGCCGCGGTGGCCGGTAATCAGGCCCGGCGCGTCGATCTGCCCGGCCCGCGGAGTGACCCGGCAGATTCCCACGATCAGGCCGCCACGTCGCAGCCCCAGCGGCGTGCTCGCGGCCAGCTCCGCAGCCGGCCAGGTATCCGGGGTCTTGTGTCCCCACTGGCCGCGGTAGGCGGCGGCGCACAGCTCCGCGGTGTCGTGCTCACCGGGGAGCTCGATCACGCAGTCCAGCGCAGGGGCTGGCCGGGCCGGCCCGGTGAGCCGCCGGTACCCGGGCCGCGGGCCGAACCCCAGCGGCGACAGGTCGGCGGTGCTATGCGCCCAGGCCAGTTCAGTCCCGGCCGCGGCAGCGGCCGCGAGCAGCTCCCGCGCCATAGCGAGATCGCTGACTTCAGCCTCGGCGACGCTTCGCCCGTCTGCGCTCACTCCGTAGAAGACAGAAAGCGCCTGGGTCAATCGCTTGTTCTCCTGTCCTAGCCAATCAACCGCTGGCCGCCGCCTTCCAGGCGGGCTCGCGGGCCTCCCGGCGTGCCTGGCATCCGCGATCCTCACGGGAGCACCCAACGCCGTGCACGCTACCGCGGACAGACGCCGGAACCGAGGTCGAACACGCTCAGTGACTAGGACCGGCCCACCGCCACCGCGCACAGTGCCGCCTTACCTGTATCGGCCGGTGAACTGCAAGCGGTTCGATCAAGGATTGTGAGTCGTTGCCGCTGGGGTTTTGGGTGTGCCTCAGCCCGCTCCCTGCCCCCTGATAGCTGCCGGTTTTGCGAGCGGGCGGGCCGGGTCAAGGACCGGGCGAGAGCCCGGCCGGCGTAGCCGGCGCCGTAGGCGTTCTTGACGCGGCCGCCCGGGGAGCGCGGATCATGCCCGGCGGCAGGGGGCAGGGAGCGGGCCGGGAGGGGTGTGGGTGACGATTTAGCGGTTCAGGTCGGGGCCTTCCTGTCTGGCGGGGTGACCAGGCCGGTGATGCCTGGGCCGGGGGGCTGGGAGCAGCCAGCCTTACCTGGGTCCGCGGGGCGCGGGTACTGCCCCGGCGGCAAGATGATTGATTGGGTGTCCCCGGCCTGGGGGGGATGCGGCCGCTCAGTCTAATCAGGCCGCCCGCCTGGCCATGGGTGTGCGCGCAACGGCCGGCAGCGGCTGACAGCGGTTCGGCAGGAGCTGGCCGCGGTGGTCCCCATCCGGTGAATGTGGCTGCGGCGTGCCCGGCCGGGCCCGGGGATGCCGGGTGCCTGGTCATCATGGAACCGGGCGAAAGTTCAGGCGGCGGTGAGCGCGTCGCCGCCGAGTTCGGTCAGGAGGTGGCAGGCCTGCCGGACGATCTTGCGGGCCTCCGGCAGGGCGGCGCGCTTGGTGTTCTTGCGGTCGGCGACGGCGGCGTAGTAGCCGTGGTCGGGGGCGGTGGTGCGGGCGTGGGTCTTGCCGGCCTTGATAGACCGCCCAGCGCCGCACCGGCGGTCCCTGCCGGGACAGCCGCCCGGGGGGGCCGTTGCGGTCGGAGGAGTGCACGATGATGTCCAGCCCGGTGAACCGGACCGCCGTGCGGGAGCAGGAGAACCGGTCCTGGCCGGCCAGCCAGCAGGTCAGCGCCAGCGCGGT
>Ga0207646_10003084_pt1 | contig 19160 bp, 21 predicted proteins | sample KBSK5502metaG_FD_184343 | JGI IMG/M metagenome (GOLD analysis project Ga0207646, IMG submission 184343) | Corn, switchgrass and miscanthus rhizosphere microbial communities from Kellogg Biological Station, Michigan, USA - KBS K5-50-2 metaG... | ecosystem: Host-associated > Plants > Roots >...
CCTTCTCCGGCGGCCTCCCGCGCCAGCTCTACGCTGGTGGATACGGCAGCGTACGCCGGCACTCGCGCCAGCGCGCGCAGCTGGTAGGCCCCGAGGCGGAGGACGTCGTGGAGGCGAGGATCGGCGGTCGCGAGCTCGAGCATCCGGTCGAGCTGGGCGCGGCGCCGTAGCACGCCGGCCGCCAGCTCGTAGGCCAAGCGGCGGTCCCGCTCCATCAGGTTGGCGAGTGCTCCGTCGCGGGCGCCCTGAAGTGTCGCACCCCCGCGCACTGCGTCGAGCATCTGCAGTGCCGCGCGCCGGGCGGCCGTGGCGTCCCTAATCCAGCATCCCTTCGAGCGGCGAGGACGGCACCGCCACCTCGCGCTTCGGCATGCGGCCGGCGAGGTACGCCGTGCGCCCGGCCTCGACCGCAAGTCGCATGGCGCGGGCCATGGCGATGGGATCGCGCGCCGCGGCGAGCGCCGTATTCATCAAGATGCCGTCGACGCCCTGCTCCATGGTGAGGCACGCGTCCGATGCGGTTCCGACGCCGGCGTCGACCACCACCGGCACCGCGAGCCGTCGCTTGATCGTGCGCACGCCGAACGGGTTGAGGAGACCCAGCCCGCTCCCGATCGGCGAGGCGAGCGGCATGACGGCGGCACAACCCGCGTCCTCGAGGCGCAGCGCGGTCACCAGGTCCTCGTTGGTGTAGGCGAGGACCTTGAAGCCCTCCGCGACCAGCGTGCGTGTCGCGACCAGCAGGCCCTGGACATCGGGGAGCAGGGTCTCCTGGTCGCCGATTACCTCGAGCTTGATGAACTCGTTGAACCCCGCCTCGCGGGCGAGGCGCGCGTAGCGGACGGCATCCTCGGCGGTGTAGCACCCTGCCGTGTTGGCGAGCAGGAAGTACCGCTTCGCGTCGAGGTGGTACAGGACGCCCTCCGCCTTCGTGCGGTCCAGGTCCACGCGCCGAACCGCCACGGTGACGATCTCGGCGCCGGACGCTTCGATCGCGCGGGCCATCGTGTCGTTGTCGCGGTACTTCCCCGTGCCCACCATGAGGCGCGAATGGAACGAGCGCCCGCCGATGGTGAACGGCACGTCCCGGATCGTCTCTACGGCCGTGGTCATGCGCTCACCCTCCTCCGACGAAATGCACCAGCTCGATCGCGTCGCCCGGCGCGACCGTCACCGCGGCGAGCCGCGGACGCCGCACGATCGTGCGGTTGTGCTCCACGACGACGGCGCGCGGGTCGAGCGCGAGCGATTCGAGCAGCGCCAGCAGCGTCGCGCCCCGCGCCACCGCGCGAGGCTCGCCGTTTACCGTGACGTCGATCGTGTCGTTCATCTGTTCACCTCCTGGACCATCCGCCGCGCGGCGTCCGCCGGATCGGCCGCGTGCCACAGCGCCCTGATCGCCGCCACACCGTAGATCGTCGCCACGGCCATGAGCTCCGGAATCCGCTCGGGCGTCACCCCGCCGATGGCGATGACCGGCAATCCGACCCCGACGATTTCCTTCAGCTGGGCGAGCCCCAGCGGCGCCCGGTCGGGATGGGTGGCGGTCGGGAACACTGGCCCTACCAAAAGATAGTCGGCGCCGCCGGCGTGCGCGGCCGCCGCCTCGCGCACGTCGTGCACCGACTGTCCGATCCACCAGCAGGCGTTCAAGCGGCGCGCGTCCTCGGGAGTGAGGCTCCCCCGCCCCAGCTGGACACCCGCCGCGCCGACGGCGAGCGCGACGTCGAGTCGGTCGTTGACAAAGAGGCGGGTGGGCGCATAGGCGCCGAGTCGGCTGGCGAGCTCGAAGTGCTCCAAGCCCGAGAGGGCGCGACCGCGAGCGTGGAAGGCCATGCGATCACCGCCGCCCACGGCGAGCCGCTGCGCGATCTCCCCGAGGTCCGGCCGGCGGGCGATCCGCTCATCGGTGATGGCGTGCAGCCGCGGCAGGGCCGGGACGGACTTCACTCGAAACGCTGGCCCGCCTGCGCGCCGCGCCCGCGGACCCACTCCGCGCTGGCCATGCGCGCCTTGCCCGCGGGCTGGACTTCCTCCACCTGCACCGCCCCCCGTCCCGTCATGATCCGTAATCCGTCGCCCGTCTGCTGGACTTCTCCCGGCGCGCCGCGGCCCTCCAGGACCCGGGCGCCGAACAGCTTGATCTCGCGGCCGTCGAGCTCGGTCCACGCGCCGGGCCTGGGGTCGAGCGCGCGGATCAGGCGTGCGACCCGCTCCGCCGGGTCGGCCCAGCGGATGTGCGCCGTCTCGCGCGTGAGCTTGGGCGCGTAAGTCGCCCGCGCCTGATCCTGGGCGTGCGGCTCGAGCCCGTTCGTGTCGAACAGGGCCAGCGCTTCGACCAGCGCCTGGGCGCCCATCTCGGACAAATGCTCCGACAGCTCGCCGCCTGTGACTTCGGGGTCGATGTCGTGCGGGATCTGCAGGAGAATCGGACCCGAGTCCAACCCCTCCTCCATCCGCATGATCGTGACGCCCGTCTGCTTGAAGCCATTGAGGATCGCCCATTCCACCGGCGCCGCGCCGCGCAGCTCCGGGAGAAGCGACGGGTGGAGGTTGATCATGCCGTGCCGCGGGAGCGCGAGCAGCTCGGGCTTGAGGATGTGGCCGTATGCGACGACCACACCGACGTCCGGCGCGAGGGCGCGGACGCGCTCGACGAATGCGGGATCGCTGGGCCGATCGGGCTGCAGCACCGGCACGTCTTCCGCTTGGGCTGCGGTCTTTACGGGCGGCGGGACCGCGGTCGAGCGGGACCGCCCCTGGGGCTTGTCCGGCTGCGTGACCACCGCGACGACGTCGAATCCTTCTCCCAGCAGGGCTTCGAGCGAAGGGACCGCGAACTCCGGCGTGCCGAAGAAGACTACGCGCACTCAGAGCTCGCCCGCCGGCTCCGGCGTCACGTCTTTCAGGTACCCGGTCTGTCCTTTGCGCGACTTCTTCCATTTGGCGAGGAGCAGTCCTCGTTTCACCGCGCTGAGGTGATCGAGGAAGAGGACACCGTCCAGGTGGTCGATCTCGTGCTGCACCGCCCGCGCCTTGAACCCCGAGAGCTCGACCTTGTAGGGGCGGCCCTCGCGATCGAGCGCCTCGAGCCTCACGCTGAGGTGACGCTCGACGTCGCCGTAGACGTCGGGGATCGACAGACAGCCTTCCTCCGCCGTTTCCAGCACGTCGCTCGCCGGTACGACGCGTGGATTGATCAGCACCAGCGGCGGCGGGGCATCCTCGCCCACGTCGACGACGGCCACGCGCCGGGCGACGCCGATCTGATTCGCCGCGAGCCCCACACCCTTGGCGGCGTGCATCGTCTCGAACAGGTCGTCCACCAGCCGGCGCACGGCGTCGTCCACCGCGGCGACGGGGGCGGAGCGCTGCCGCAGCACGGGCGAGCCGAGCAGGTGGAGCTGGCGGATGGTCACTGCGGCGTGGCGGCCTCGACCGAGCGGTTGAGGATGTTCGCGATGTTGGAGCGCTGGATGATCAGGCGCGACTCGCCGCTCTTCACCGTGACCTCGTCGTCCTTCAGGTGCACGACCTCGCCGATGATGCCGCCCGAGGTGACGATGCGGTCGCCGCGTTGCAGCGACGCGAGCAGCTGGCGGTGCCGCTCCTGCTGCCGGCGCTGGGGGCGGATCAGCATGAAGTAGAAGATCGCGATCAGGGCGCCGATCTGGACCAGGAAGACGGTCATTCCGCCGCCGGCACTCTGGCCGGAGGGAGCGAACAGCAGGGCGAACAGTCCGTGCGCGGTCATGCGGATCCCGTGTGCAGGTAGCGGCGGCGCCACTCCGCGGCCCAGGGGCCGAGGGTGTTCCGCCGGATCGCGGCCCGCAGCGCTTCCGCGAGCCGGATCAGGTAACGAACGTTGTGCAACGACAGCAGCCGGAGCCCCAGCAGCTCCTCGGCCATGAACAGATGGCGGAGATAGCCACGCGAGAACGTGGTGCAGGTCTCGCAGTCGCACGCGTCATCGAGCGGCCGCGGGTCTTCACGGTGCTCGGCGTTGCGGATGTTCACGGGGCCGTCGGCCGTGAAGGCCGAGCCGTTCCGGCCATTGCGCGTCGGCGCGACGCAGTCGAACAGGTCCACCCCGCGCTCCACCGCCGCCACCAGATCCTCCGGGAACCCCACGCCCATAAGATAACGCGGCAGGGCGGGGAGCTTCGGCTCGAGCCGCTCGAGCATGTCGTACATCACGGCCTTGGGCTCCCCCACGGAGAGGCCGCCGATGGCGAGACCGGTCCATGCGCCGAGATCGAGGATGCGGCGGACACCTTCGGTGCGAAGGTCCAGATGGGCGCCCCCTTGCAGGATGGGCCATAACGTCTGGTTGCACGGCGCCAGGACGCTACGTTGTACGTCCTCTCCCGGCGAGCTCTTATGACTGAGCGACGTGGCGTCGTACGACGCCTTCAGCTCGTCGTGCCGTTTCCGGCACCGCTCCAACCACCGCAGCGTCCGCTCGAGGGCGTCACGGGCAGTTGCTTCATCCGCTCCCCCGGGCACCACGTGATCGAAGGCCATCGCGATGTCTGCGCCGAGCGTCCACTGGATCTCCGTGGCGCGCTCGGGGGTGAGCGTGCGGCGGCTGCCGTCCACGTGACTCTGGAACTCCACACCGTCCTCGTCCAAGCGGCGCGACCCCTCGAGCGAGAACACCTGAAAGCCACCGGAATCGGTGAGGAGCGGACGATCCCAACCCATGAAGCGGTGCAGGGCCCCGAGCTTCTCGATGACCTGCTCGCCAGGACGCACGTGCAAGTGGTACGTATTCGCGAGCACCAGCGTCGCGCCGGTGGCGCGGAGGTCGTTCGGGGAAAGCGTCCGCACACTCCCTTGCGTCCCGACGGGCATGAACACCGGGGTCTCGACCGTACCGTGTGGGAGGGTGAGGGTACCGGCGCGGGCGGGGCCGGAGGTGGCGTCGATCGTGAAATCGAACACGCGCTACTCAAGGCGGAACGCGGAAGTCGGAACGCGGAACAGGCGCTCGTCCTTCTGCTCCGCGTTCCGCGTTCCGAGTTCCGCGTTCATATGACCGCCATCGCATCTCCATATGAATAGAACCGATATCTCTCTTTCACCGCTTCTTGATACGCTCGCATGACCCGCTCATAACCCCCGAACGCGCACACCAACATTAGCAGCGTCGAGCGCGGCAGGTGAAAGTTCGTGAGCAGGCGGTCCACCGCGCGGAACGTGTACGGGGGGTAGATGAAGAGGCTCGTGTCACCGGCCCCCGGGCGGATGGTGCCGTCCGGCGCCGCCACGGCTTCGAGCGTACGGACCACCGTGGTCCCGACCGCCCACACGCGCCCGCCGGCCCGCCGTCTCCCGTTGATGAGCTCCGCCGTCTCATCGCTCACTCGGTAACACTCCGCGTGCATCGGGTGGTCCGCGAGGTCGTCCACTTCTACCGGTTTGAACGTGCCGGGGCCGATCTGCAGGTCGAGCGTAGCGAGCCCCGTGCCCCGCCGTTTGACGCGCTCCAGCAACTCCGGCGTGAAGTGCAGTCCCGCGGTCGGCGCGGCGACGCTGCCGTCGTGCTCGGCGTACACCGTCTGGTAGCGCTCGCGGTCCTCGGGTCGGGGGGGCCGTCGGATGTAGGGCGGGAGCGGCACGGTGCCGTATTTCGCGAGCGTGGCCGCGGCGTCGAGTTGACCGACAAACTTCACGCGCCGCAGTCCGCCGCCCAGCACCGCGACGACCTCGGCCGTGCTGTCGGTGCCGAAACGCACCGTTCGTCCGGGCTTGAGCTTGCCGCCCGGATGCCCCATCGCGAGCCATGTGCCGTCGGGTAGCTCGCGCACCAGCAGCAGCTCCGCATCATTTCCCGATTCCCGTTTCCCGTGCAGCCTCGCCGGGATCACCCGGGACACGTTGAGGACAAGCACGTCTTCGGGCGCCAGCACGTCGACGAGATCCGGGAAGCGCGCGTGCCGGGCGCTACCGCTCGCCCGGTCCAACACCAGCAGCCGGCTCGCCGCGCGGTCGGGGAGCGGATCCTGCGCGATCAACTCGGCCGGGAGATCGTACTCGAAGTCGGAGGGGCGCATCTCCAGAAAACGCGGAATGCGGAAGTCGGAACGCGGAACAGAAGAACGCCCATCTGTTCCGCGTTTCGCGTTCCGCGTTCAGGTGTCAAACATCGTCGGCTGTTCGGCCGTTTTCGGCGGCGTGAAGCCGAAATGCTTGTACGCGCCCACCGTGGCACACCGGCCGCGCGGCGTGCGGGCGAGGAAGCCCTGTTGCATCAGGAACGGCTCGTACACCTCCTCGAGCGTGCCCGGATCCTCGCCCACGGCGGCGGCGATGGTGGTGAGGCCCACCGGCCCGCCCTCGAACTGCTCGATGATCGTCTTCAAGATCCGGCCGTCCATGTCGTCGAGCCCAAACTCGTCCACGTCGAGCCGTTTCAACGCCTCGGCGGCGACCTGGGCCGTGATCTTGCCCCCGGCGCGCACCTGTGCGTAGTCGCGCACCCGCTTCAGGAGCCGGTTCGCGACGCGCGGCGTGCCGCGGCTGCGGCGGGCGATCTCGGCGATGCCCGCGGCGTCGGTCGGGACGTCGAGGATGCCGGCCGAGCGGCCGATGATCTGGGCCAGGTCGTCGGGTGGATAGTAGGCGAGCCGCTCGACCAGGCCGAACCGCGCGCGCATGGGCGGCGTCAGCAGGCCGAACCGGGTCGTGGCGCCGATCAGCGTGAACCGCTCCAGCGCCATGGGGATCGTCTGCGCGTGCGGCCCGTCGGCAATCCGAACGTCCACGCGGTAGTCCTCCATCGCCGGATAGAGGAACTCCTCGAGCACGGGCCGCAGGCGGTGCACCTCGTCGATGAACAGGATGTCGCCGGCGTCGAGCGAGGTGAGCATGCCGACCAGATCGCCGGGGCGCTCGAGCACCGGGCCCGAGGTCGTGCGGATGTTGACGCCCAGCTCCTTCGCCATGAGCAGGGCGAGGGTCGTCTTGCCCAGCCCGGGCGGCCCGAAGAACAGCGTATGATCCAGCGGCTCGCGCCGCTGCTTCGCCGCGTCGATCGCGATCTGCAGGGATTCCTTCACCTTCGCCTGGCCGACGAACTCATCGAGCCGCGAGGGGCGGAGGGCGGCATCGGTCAGCCGCTCGTCGGGGAGGGCGTCGGGGGTGGTGACCTGCGCGCGCGCGCGGTCGCTCATGCCGCTCTCTTCCCCAACGGCCGCGCCCGCCACCGCACCGGGCGCGCGTCCCGCTCGAGCGCGTGGCGGGTGTGGCAGCTGACGCACTCGTCCGTGGCCTGCGTGGCCGTATCGGGCACCAGGGTGCGATTGGTCGAGCCGCAGCGCGTACAGATCCATTCGGCCGTTGCCGGCATCGTCATCCGTGGGTGAGCAGTTGCAGGGCCTGGCGTACCAGCGTCTCCGCGTCACCACCGCCGTTTGCCGCGAGCGCCTGGCGCAGCGCCCGGTCCGCTTCGGCCGTCGCGTACCCGAGCCGCTCGAGTGCGTGCAGCGCCGCCTCGGCCGCTCCCCCGCGGGGGGCGGCGTCCGCCGCAACGGCCTCCTCAAACTCGCCGAGCTTGTCGGCCAGTTCAAGCGCCAACCGCTCCGCGGTCTTCTTCCCTCTCCCTGACACCGATGCGAGCAGCGCGATGTTCCGATCCCGCACCGCCCGCGCCCCGCGCTCGACCCCCAGCGCCGACATCAGGGCGATCGCGATTTTCGGCCCCACGCCGCTCACACCGATCAGCCGCTGGAAGAAGCGGCGCCCGGCTTCGTCGTAGAAACCGTACAGCGACCAGCCGTCCTCCCGCACCACCAGCTCGGTCGCGAGGCTCACCGCCTCGCCCACCGGGGGCAGCTGCTCCATCACCCCCAACGGGACGACGATCTCGTAGCCCACGCCGCCCGGGGTCTCGATCATCACGCGATCGGCCTGCTTCGCGGCCAGCCGGCCCGAGACCTGCGCGATCACGACCGGAGGATGTGCGTGAGCGCCACGGCAACGCCGTCCGCCGCATCCGCGGGTTTGGGCGCGTTCTTGAGGCGCAGCAGCCGGGCGACCACGCTGCCGACCTGCGCCTTGGGGGCGCCGCCCGCGCCGACGACCGTCTTCTTGATGGTCGCCGGGGCATACTCCGCGATCGCGAGCCCCGCCTGCTCGGCGGCGAGGAGCACGACCCCTCGGGCGTGGCCGAGCACGAGCGTGGTGTGCACGTTCTTATGGTAGAAGGCGTTTTCAAGGGCGAGGATGCCGGGGTGGTGACGCGTGATCAGCGCGGTGATGTGCTCGTGCAGCGCGTGCAGTCGGCGGGGCAAGGGGCTCCGACCGGCCAACCGGATCACCCCGCACTCGACCAGCCGCCCCATGCCGGAGCTGCCGTTCCCGGTTTCGATCACTCCGTAGCCGGTGACCGACGTCCCGGGGTCGATACCCAGCACCTTCACGCTAGGCCGTCGCCGCCGCCAGGGCCTCGGCGTCGATGTCGAAGTTCGAGGAGACCTTCGCGACGTCGTCCATCTCTTCCAGCGCTTCGATCAGCGCGAGCAGGTGCTTCGCGTCCTTGCCGTCCACCTTCACCGTGCTCTTGGGAATGAGGGCGATTTCGGCCGCCTGCACCGCGATCTTCTTGGCCTTGAGCCGCTCGGTGATCTGATGCAGCTGGCCAGCCGGTCCGGTGATCAAGAACAGGTCGCCGTCGTGCACCATATCGTCCGCTCCCGCGTCGAGCGCCGCTTCCATGACGGTGTCCTCGTCTGCGCGGGTCGCGTCCACGGTGATCTGGGCCTTGCGGTCGAACATCCACGCCACGGAGTTCGCGGCGCCGAGGTTGCCGCCGTGGCGCTGGAAGGCGTTGCGGATCTCCGCGACGGTGCGATTGGGGTTGTCGGTGGTCGCTTCGATGAGGAGGGCCGCGCCGCCGGGCCCGTACGCCTCGTAGGTGACTTCCTCGTACGTGACGCCCTCGAGCTCGCCCGTTCCCTTCTTGACCGCGCGCTCGATGTTGTCGAGCGGCATGTTCTCGGCCTTGGCGGCGTCGATGGCGGTGCGGAGCCGGGCGTTGCCCCCGGGATCGCCGCCGCCCTGCTTAGCGGCGATCGTGATCTCACGGATCAGCTTGGTGAACAGCGCACCGCGCCGCTGGTCGGTGACGGCCTTCTTCCGCTTGATCTGCTTCCACTTGCTGTGGCCGGCCATGACTCTAACCTACAGCTTTCACCGGTCAGGGTCGAGCATGTCTTCGAACCGCATCCAGCGCCGATAGAAGTACAGATCCACGAACCCCGTCGGCCCGTTGCGGTTCTTCAGGACGATCAGCTCGGTCGCTCCGTCCACCCCGTGCCCCGGGTTGTACATCTCCTCCCGATAGATCCCCAGCACCACGTCGGCATGTTGCTTGATCGCGCCGAGGTGTCCGAAGTCGTCGAGCGCCGGCCTCGCGTTCGGACGCTTGGCGTCGAACCGCGGTAGCTGCGACACCACGACCAGCGCCACGCGGCGCTCGAGCGCCAGCGCCTTGAGGCGCTGCAACACCAGGGCCAGATCTTCGTCCTGCGTCGAGCGCGCCACGCCCCGCGGCGACGGGACGAGCTGGAGGTAATCGATCACGACGAGTCCGAGCTGCCGCAGCGGATCGAGCCGCTCCGCCGCCGTCTCGAAATCCGCGGCTGCGAGCGGCAAGATGGTGAGCGGGAGGTCGCGCAGCCGCACGGCGGCACCGCCAATGCCGGCGCGCGTCTGATCGTTGAGCTTCGCGCTGCGCAGCTCGTCCACGGTCGCGCGCCCCTCGATCGCGAGAGCGCGCTCCATCAGGCGCTCCTCGTCCATCTCGCCGGAGAAGAGCGCCACGCCCGTCTCCTGCTGCGCCGTGCGCACCGCCAGCCCCAGCGCGAGCGCGGATTTGCCGGACCCGATGTCGCCACCCAGTACGACGAGGTCGCGGCGTCGGAGGCCACCACCCAAGATGCGGTCGATCGAGGGAAACCCGGTCGGCACGGTGTCCCCCGGCACGTCGCCCGGGCGCTGTTGGTCCACGCGGTCGACCATGGACTCGAGCGACGGACGTTTTGGAAAGCGGCGGGTGGTCATGAGCGCCTCTCCTGTGCGTCTGTGCCTCTACGCCTCTGTGCGTCTAGCCTACTATAGATGTATGCGGGCCGAGCGGGCTGCAACGGTGATGGCGTCTCCCGCCTCGGGACCCAGCACCTCGCGCGTCGGCGCGACGAGCTGAGACAGCGCCAGCGCCGCGGCGGCGGGTGTGGCGGGCTCCAGGTGGTGACGTGCGGCGGCGAGGGCGCGCTTCAGGGGGCCGGGGAGGGCGAGGCTCGCGAGCCGCGCGTCGAGTGCCTGCAGGCGACGCCGGTGATTCTTGCCCGACACGGGCCGCGGCGGCAGCAGCGCCTCGGCCGAGCGCACGACGAGCCACAGCGCGAACAGACCCTCGCGCTTGGGTCCCCGCACCGCGTCGGCGACCAACCCGATCAAGCGCTCCTCCGCGAGGCTGGTGGCGCGGCTCACGCGACGAGGCGCTCCACCGTGGCGGCTACCTCCTCGGGCGTGATATCGGTGAGGCAGCGATGGTGGCCGAGCGGGCAGGCCGCGGTGCCCGTCGCCGAGCAGGGGCGGCAGTCGAGCCCGCGCTCCAGCACGGCAGCCGGGGCGCGATAGGGAAAGAACCCGAACTGCGCGACGGTGGGTCCGAACAGCGCGACGACGGGCGTGCCGACGCCGGTGGCCATGTGCATGACACCGGTATCGCCCGACACCACGACCCGCGCCCGCGCGAGCAGCGCGCCGGTCTCCTGGAGCGAGAACTCGCCGGCGGCGCTGGCGACCGAGTTTCCCCCTCCCTCGGCCACGAGCTGCTGCGCCAGCCCGCGGTCTTCGGGCCCCCCGACGACGATCGGCCGGTACCCGGCAGTCCCCAGCCGCTCGGCGAGCGCGCTCCAGTGCGCGACGGGCCAGCGTTTGGTGGCGTGGGCGGCGCCGGGCGCGAGGGCCGCGAGCCGCGCCTCCGCGAGACCGCGCTCCGCGAGCCACCGCCCCGCCCGGTCTGTGGCACCGGGCCCGAGGCAGAACTCGGGCGGGCCGCCGTCGGGCTGCGTGTCGAGGCGGCGCGCCGCCTCGAAGTAGCGCTCGGCGACCGGCCCGGGCGCGCGCCGGCGGTAGGCGTCCAGCTTGGTGCCGATGAGCAGCGCGCGGGCCAGCTTGCGCTTGCGGTACCCCGACCAGCGGCAGCGCACGAGCAATCGGAGGCTCGCGCTGCGGACGCTGCCGTGCAGGTCGAGGCCGTGCGTCGGTGCGAGGGCGCGCAACCGGCGCGCAAGGTGGCGCATCGGCTCCCCGGGCTCGAGCGTCACGACGTCGGTGAGGTGGGGGTTGTCGGCCACCAGCGGCGCCATGGCGCGCTTCGTCACGTACACGAGCTTCGCCTCCGGGTGACGACGGGCGAGCGCGCGCACCAGTGGCGTGGTCAGCAGGATGTCGCCGATGGAGCTGAAGCGGACCAGGAGAACGCACAGCACGTCGCGAAATAAGTCCTGCGTTGCCCGGCTTCGCCAGTCGTCATTAGCTTTGGCCTATGGTGCGGCCGAAAACCATCCTCTGGGTGGATGACGAAGTCGAGGGACTCGCCGCGCACCGGCGCTTCCTCGAGGACCAGGGGTTCACGGTGGCCGCCGCGGCCCACGGCGACGACGCGCTCGCGCTGCTGCGGCGCCAGGCCTACAGCATCGTGCTGCTGGACGAGCAGATGCCGGGGCGACGCGGACTCGAGCTGATCGTCGAGATCCGCGCGCTCGACCCCGCCATGCCCGTCGTGATGGTCACGCAGAGCGAGGACGAGGGCACGTTGCGCGAGGCGATCGGGATCGAGGTGGACGACTACCTCGTGAAGCCGGTCCAGCCGCGCCAGATCCTCTCGGTGATCACGCGCCTGCTCGAGGGCGACCGCATCCGCCAGCAGCGCCTGGCCCGCGATTTCGTCACCCGGTTCCGCGAGCTCGAGGGGCGCCGGGGTGCCACCCTCGCGTGGCGCGAGTGGATCGAGTTGGTCGCGGAGCTGGCGCGCTGGGAGGTCCGCCTGGGCGCCGCCAACGAGCCCGGACTCTCGGATGCCCTCCGCAGTCTGCAGCGCTCGCTGCGCAAAGACTTCGCCGAGTACGTCGCCCGGCAGTACCCGCGCTGGCTCGCCGGTCCCGAAGGCGACCGGCCGCCGCTGTCCGTCGATGTGGGCGCCGAATTCCTCGTGCCCGTGCTGCGATCCACGGGGCGAGTGCTGTTCGTGGTCATCGACTGCTTGCGGCTCGACCAGTGGGAGGTGCTGCGCGACCTCGTGACTCCGCTGTTCGACGTGGAAGAATCGCATTACTACAGTATCCTGCCCACGGCGACCCCGTTCGCGCGCAACGCGATCTTTTCCGGACTCTTTCCCATGGAGATCGCGGCGCGTCATCCCACCTGGTGGGGCCAGGCATCCGACGAGGAGAGCCTCAACGCTCATGAGGGTGAGCTCCTGACGGAGCAGCTGCTGGAGCTGGTCGGCCGGCCCGTCCCCGTGCGTTACGAGAAGGTGTTCAGCTCGGGCGAGGGCGACCTGGTCCGGCGGCTTCCCGCTCACCTGGCGCAGGACGGCGTCACGGCGCTGGTGTTCAACTTTGTGGATCAGCTCACGCACGGGCGGTCGGAGAGCGCCATCCTGTACGAGGTGGCGCGGGACGAAGCGGCGCTGCGGAGCCTCACCCGCACGTGGTTCGAGCGCTCGCCGGTGCTCGCGGCGCTCCAGGAGGCCGAGCGGCGGGGCGTGACGGTGCTGCTCACCACCGACCACGGCTCCATTCACTGCGAGACGCCGGCGACGGTTTACGCCAAGCGCGACGCTACGGCGAACCTGCGCTACAAGTTTGGCGAGGACCTGAAGAGCGAGGACCCGGAGGCCGCGATTCTGGTCGAGGACCTGAAGAGCTTTGGCCTCCCGGGAATGGGGCTCGGGGTCCGGCTGCTGCTCGCCACCTCGGACCGGTTCTTCGTCTATCCCACCAAGCTGCGCGAGTATCAGGCCCGCTATCGCGGGTCGTTCCTGCACGGAGGCGTCACGCCGGAAGAAGTGATTCTCCCCGTCGCGTTGCTCACGCCGCGGCGCGCGGGCACCACGCCGGCGGGGAAGGGGGGCGCGCGCTGAATGGGTCGTAGCGGCCGGCTCTTCCTGCTGCTCCGTCCCTACGCATTCCTCTTCGTCGCCAACATCGTGGCCACGTTCGTGGCCTCCGTCATGGACGGCGCCACGTTCGTCCTGCTGATCCCGTTTTTGCGCGCGCTGTTCGGGCAGCAGGCGCTGCCGGCCACCGGCGGCTCCGTCGTGGAAACGGTGCTCGGGAAGGTCGTAGGACCATTCCTCGTCGCGGGCAATGCCGCGGGGGCGGTCCGGAGCGTGGTCGTCATGCTGCTCGTCGCCCTCGTGGTGAAGAACGCGGCGCTCTACGCCGCCGCGATGAGCAGCGTGGCGATCGAAGAGGGCGTGGTACGCGACCTGCGGGTTCGGCTGTTCCGCCACCTCCAGACGCTCCCGCTCGGCTTCTTCCAGCGCACCCGCGGCGGCCAGCTGCTCGCCCGGGTCGTCTTCGATACGGACCAGATGAAGAGCGCCGTGACCGCCGCGCTCGCATCGTTCCTGCGAAACGTCAGCCTCATCGTCGTCTATCTCGCGATCTTACTCGGCCTGTCGTGGCGTCTCACACTGATTGCGCTTGTGCTCGCCCCGCTGCTCGTGCTGCTCATCAGGCCCGTGGTGGCACGGGTGCGGCGCCGCTCCCGCGCCCAGGCGGACGACCGCGGCGAACTCACCAGCCTCGTTAGCGAGATGGTAGCGTCCGTGAAGCTCGTTCGCGCGTACGTTGCCGAAGCGTTCGAGGTCGCGCGGTTTCAGCGGCTGGCCGACCGCTACCGTGCGCGGGTGTTCGGGACGCAGGCCGCCTCGACGCTGACCAGTCCGATCAGCGAGATCTTCGCCGGCCTCGTGCTCGTGCTCCTGCTCCTGTTCGGGATCAGCCAGCTGCGACCCGAAGTCTTCATCGCCTTCATCGCGGTGGCGCTGCGGCTCATGTCTCCGGTGAAGGCGGTGGCGCAGTATCCCACGACCATGGCGGGGGCAGTGGCGGCGGCCGACCGCGTGTTCGAGGTGCTGGACCTGCCGTCCAACGAAGGTGACGCACCAGGCGCGCTACCGGCGACCTTCCGAGACCGGATCGAGTACCGCGGCGTCTCGTTCTCGTACGACGGTGGGCCTCCGGTGCTTCAGGAGGTGAGCTTCGACGCGTGTCGCGGCCAGGTGGTCGCCCTCGTCGGCCCGTCCGGGGCGGGCAAGACCACCCTGCTCGATCTCTTGCCGCGCTTTTACGAGCCGACGGCCGGCGCGATCGTGATGGACGGTGTCCCGATCTCCCGATTTCAGCGCGCGAGCCTGCGCGGCCTGATGGGCATCGTCTCGCAGGAGACGATCCTGCTGAACGACACCGTGCTCGCCAACATCTCGTACGGTCGCGGCGATTTCACCCTGGCGCAGGTCGTGGCGGCCGCGCGGGCTGCGAACGCGCACGACTTCATCTCGCAGCTGCCGCACGGTTACGACACCTTACTCGGCGAGCGGGGCACCCGGCTCTCGGGCGGCGAGCGCCAGCGGATCGCGATCGCGCGCGCCCTGCTGCGCGATCCGCCCATCCTGATTCTGGACGAGGCGACCAGCGCGCTCGATATGGAGTCCGAGCGGTTGGTGCAGGAGGCCATCGACCGCCTGATGAAGCACCGCACGACCTTCGTCATCGCGCATCGGCTCGCCACCGTCCAACACGCCGATCTGATCGTGGTGCTCGCCGAGGGGCGGATCGTGGAGCGGGGAACCCACGCGACGCTGTACGCCGCAGGCGGGTTGTACCGCCGGCTGCACGACATGCAATTTCGCACCTGACGTGATCTCCGGGTTCACCATCGTCCGGAACGCCGTCACGCTCGACTACCCGATCGTTCCGGCCATTCGGTCGATTCTCGAGCTGTGCGACGAAGTCGTCGTCAACGTCGGAAAGTCGGACGACGACACGCGCGACCTGGTCGCCGGACTGGGCGACCCCAGGGTCCGCGTCATCGACAGCGTCTGGGATTTCTCGCGCGGCAGCGGGACGCTGGCTTACGAGACGAACCGCGCGATGGCCGCCTGCCGAGGCGCGTGGGGCGTCTACATCCAGGCGGACGAGGTGCTGCACGAGACGGGCGCGGCGGCCCTGCGCGAGAAGATACGGGAGTGGAATGGTGAGGCCCGCGTCGAGGGCCTGCTGGTCGACTACCACCATTTCTACGGCGACTTCGATACGATCGCGACGGACCGGCATTGGTACCGACGGGAGGTCCGCGCCGTCCGGCTGAACCAGGGTATCCGCTCGTATCAGGATGCCCAGGGATTTCGGGTGGGTGACTCAGCGCGGCGCCTTCGCGCGCGGGTGACAGGGGCGCGCATGTTCCATTACGGCTGGGCGCGCCCGCCGCACTCCATGCGCCAGAAGCTCGTCGCGTCGCAGGAAATCTTCCTCGAGCAGGTTGATCGGATCGCGGCACGCGTCGCTGAGCAGGAGGCGCTGTACTGGACGCCGCTGCTGCGTCGCTTCACGGGCTCCCACCCGCGGGCGGCGGCGGCGTGGATTGCGGCGCGACGCGCGGCCGTGGCCGGGCCGTCCGTGGGCCCGCGGCGCCTCAAGCTCGCACACCTCCGGCTCTATCTGTCCGACTGGATCGAGCGCCTGACTGGGGCGCGCCTCTTCGAATACCGCAACTACGTGGAGGTATGACGGCGCGGTTTCGCGGGCCTGCGCGTTGTGCTGGTGGCGGCATTCAACCGTCGCTACCACCGGAGTGGCCTGGCTCTCGCCGCCGCGCTGGAGGCGCTGGGATGTGAAGTGCGCCGGTGCGAGGAGCGGCGCCGCGGGTGGAACGCCATTTTCGGGCGCTCGCTCGCCACGCGGCTCGCCGCTCGCCTGCGGCGGGGGGGGAGGGGGGCGCCGTCGACGTCGTGCTGGTCTTCAAGGGGACGGGCCTCGCTCCCGCCGAAGTCGAGGACCTGCGGCGCCGCTTCGGGGGTCGCTGGGTCAACTGGTTCCCGGACGATCCCCACCAGCTCAAGCTGTCCACACAGCTCGCGCCGGCGTACGACTGCTTTTTCACCCACGACAGCTCGAGTCTCGCGCGCCACCGCTCGACGGGTGCGCGGGCTCACTATCTCGCGTTTGGCTACGACCCCGAGTACCTGCGGCCACCCACCCTGCGGCCGGAGGCGCGTTGGACGGCGCCGCTCGTGTTTGTGGGGTCCCGCGATGACGTGCGCGAGCCCGTCTTGCGCGAGCTCGCGGATGCCGGGCTGGTCGCGTGGGGGCCCGGCTGGCCGCGTGGCCCCCTGTACGGGGAAGAGTTTGTCGGGGCGCTGCCGGGTGCCAAGGTCGGAGTTAACGTCCATCAGCAGTTCGGGGAGCGGGGCGACCCCGCGCGCTACGGGACGGGCGCGAACATGCGGGTGTTCGAGCTCGCCGCCGTGGGTACGCCGCGGCTCTCGGACGCGAAAGCCGACATCGAGCGCCACTTCGCGCCGGATCGAGAGATCGTCCTGTACCGCAGTGTGGCGGAGCTGAAAGAGCGGGCCCGCGCGCTCCTCGCGGACGAGCTGTGGCGTCGCGGCCTCGCCGCCGCGGCCCGCGAGCGCGCCGTGCGGGAGCACACGTGGCGCCATCGGCTGGAGGAGCTGCTCACGGTGGTGGTGCGGTGATCGGGGTGACGCCCAGCACGCGCGCGGGCGTGGTGTGGTTGTGCCGGGGATTGATGAGGTGTGCAAGCCTGTCTCCCAGGCTCGGCGCAACCACGACCACGGGTGTGAGCCGCGCGCCCAGGGCTTGCTCGAGCAGCGGCGTGTCGACAGGGGCCGTGTCGCTGTAGAGGATCAGGTAGTTGGGCGGCGGGTTCGCCGCGCGCGCCGCCGCCGCATCACGCGCCAGAGCGTTGCGGTCCTTGAGCACAAACACCGCCGGCTTGGGCCGGCCGAGATAGTAGGTGGGAACGGGGAACGTGTAGGCGAACTCAGCCACCACCACGCCCGTGGCGTCGTGGCGGCGTTGCACCTGCACCAGCGGCTCGACGCGATCTTTCTTTCCGTAGGAGAAGAGCCCGACGCCGAGCAGCATGGTGTTGACGGCGATGAAATACCCCCACGACCATCGGTACGCCCTCGTCCACCCCCGCCGCGCGAACCAGTCCCGCACGGGCGACATCCCAACGGCGCCGAGGATCAGAAGGGCCGGGAGCACAGGCAGCAGAAACCGCTCCTGCTTGTTCGGGACCAGGCTCGTGGCGACGAAAAACCCGAGAGTCGGAATGCCGAGGAGGGGGAACATCCGGCCTCCACGGATCGCGGCCGCCAGGAAGAGGAGCGAGAACGGCGGAAGGAAGAGAAAGGCGACGGTCCCAAGGTATTTCCAGGGCGGGCCCTGCGGGTAATCACCCCCGATCCCGGCACGGTGGCCGAAGGTCTCGAAGAAATAGTACCACGGATCCCGGTTGATCACCGCATTGCTCGCCGCCTGCAGCGCGAACATGACCAGCAGGCCCAGGACGAAATATGACCCGCGGAATCCCTGCGCGGGCCGCCACAGGACCACGGCGGCGAACGTCAGCACGAACGGGAGGGTGGGGAATCGCAGTATCAAAGTCGTCATCGTCGCCGCTCCCGAGAGAAACGACCACAACTCCGCACGAAACTCCGCGTCGTCCGCTTTCAGCCGCCACCAGCAGCCCGCGAGCAACGGGACCTGGCACACGGCCTCTTCGAATTGATGCACGGACGTGACGGGCAGCGGGAAGAAAGCCGCCACGAGTAGCCCGCCCAGGAGCGCGGCCTCCTTGCCCGCGACGCGGTCGAGAATTCGCCAGGCGAAGTACACGCCGAGCACGCCGCCGGCGGCGTGGATCAGTCGCACGACGAGCATCTCGACGTCGGGCGACGTGTTTCCCATCGCTCGCAGCGCGCGCATGACGAGCGCGACGCTGCCGGGATAGAGGATCGAACGCTTGTAGTCGCGGGGGAGCGGGATGCCGCTCGCGAGGCGGTCCGCCGTGTCGACGAGCACGAGGTGGTCGTCCACAGTGAGGAAGCCCTGGCTGAAGATGGCCGCGATGAGTCGGAGCGCGGCGGCCAGGATCAGGACGGCGAGCAGTGGGTGCTCCTCCACCGCGCGCCGGATCGCCGTCAAGCGGAACCGGGCGGCAGCGTGCCCGTCTCCGCGACGTGGCGGTACATGCGCGCGTACGATTCCGCCATGACCAGGTGGGTGAAGTGGCGCTCGGCGTGCGCCCGGCACGCCGCCGGGCTGCGCGACTGGATCGACTCCGCCGCCGCGATCATCTCGTCCACCGTATCGCACAGGCTGCCCACGTCGGGGGTGATCAGCTCCGGCAGCGCACCGCGGCGGGTCCCGAGCACGGGCGTGCCCGAGAGGAACGCTTCGATCGTCACCAGGCCGAACGGCTCGTCCCACGCGGCCGGATTCCATAAGCACCGGGCACGCGCGAGCAGCGCCGCTTTGGTGGTGCCGTCCACTTCGCCCACGAATTTGATCGATCCCGTGAAGCTCGGCCGCCAGCCGCCGGCGACAATCAGACGGTGGCCGGTGCGCTTCGCGGCTTCCACCGCCCAGTGATAGCCCTTGGCGCTGTGGAGCTTCCCGAGGAACAGGTCGTACTGCGACTGGCGTCTGGGAAAGCGCCGGAAGACGTAGTCCGCGGGATCGAGGCCGTTATAGACGAAGACATCGCTGTTGTGGCGGCGCGCGTGGTCGCGGGAGAGAAAAATGCTGTTGGGATAGGGGGGAGTGCCCGCCTTCAGGTTGCGGTGGATCGTCTGGACGAAGGGGAACGCGCCGGGTCCACCGCGCATCGGGAAGTGCGCGTGCACGATCTCGACGTCGCGGGGGATGTACGGTGCGAGCGCCGTGGGATCGGCCAGCTTACGCGGAGGCACGGCCACCACGGTCGCTTCGGGGACTCGCGTGCTCGGTGGCGCGAGCAGCGTGATGCGATGGCCGAGCGCCGCGAGCCCGCGCACCAGCGCCACGACGACGCGTTGCGGGCCGCCGTAACCCTTCGCCGGCAGCAGCTGC
>Ga0207646_10003086_pt1 | contig 19155 bp, 17 predicted proteins | sample KBSK5502metaG_FD_184343 | JGI IMG/M metagenome (GOLD analysis project Ga0207646, IMG submission 184343) | Corn, switchgrass and miscanthus rhizosphere microbial communities from Kellogg Biological Station, Michigan, USA - KBS K5-50-2 metaG... | ecosystem: Host-associated > Plants > Roots >...
CGAGGGATCGCGATTCCATTGGGAATCACGTGAATATCGTGGCCACCCAGCCCCTGTTTCAGAAGCCATTCGCGAGCGGCGCTGCTGTTCGTGATAACGCAGTCGGCGAAGCGGCACGCCATGGCCTGTGTCATGCTTCGGATCCTGTTTCGATCCGAAAAAACCCCGAGATCCCTGACGGACGCGATCCTCACGCACTTTGTACCGACAGCCGCGGGCAGAATTGTGAAGAGGTTTGGATAAAAGCCGTAGGCGTGGATGATCTGGATCTGCTCGCGCCGAATATCGCGGACAAACCTCATTTGTGCGCGCAGAGTCCGGCAGCTATACAGGCTGCTGGTCGGATACTCCGAAACCGGAATGTTCACCGCCTGAAGATCTTTCAGAAACGGGCCGATGCGAGCCAGACAGCCGACTCGCACGTCGAAACGCGACCGGTCCAGACCTCTGGCGGCATACAGGAATTGCCGTTCAGTGCCTCCAATTCCGAAATGAGTCAGGAACTTGAGTACTTTGATTCTGTTGGATGACATCCATTTCCCTTCCGAAGGCTCAGGCTGCGGCCTCGTGGATTCCTGTGAGGATCTGGCTGAGCTCTTCGACTTTTTGATCCCATGATTCCGAATCCATCTGCGATGAGATCCGCATTTGCGGTCCCGTGTGACCGCTTTCGAGAATCGCATTGATATGGTCCAGGAACTCGTTCCTGCTGCGACCGATTCGGATGAGATGCTCCAGCCTTTCGGCCTCGGGAATGGCGCAGGAGACAACCGGCAAACCCGCGGCGAGGTACTCGCGCAACTTCAGCGGATTTGCAGCGATCGTCAATTCATTCATCACGAACGGAAGAAGGGCAATATCGAACGCCTTAACGTAACCGGGAAGCTCCTCGTATGTTTTCTGCCCGAGCAGGTGAACATTACCGAGGCCTTCGAACAGTTTGACATCCGTTGTAACTTTACCAATCAAAACGAAGTTGCAATCGGGCCGGGACTGAGCGAGAAATCGAATGAGATCCAGATCTACCCAGTCTGCGATCAAACCGAAGAAACCGATCACCGGGCCCCGCAAGCGTTTCATCTCATCAGGAACAGGCGTTTGAGGATCGCAGGCTTTACGAAAATGAGAAACCTCTACGCCGTGAGTCACCAGGAATGTGTTTTTGTTATAGGGCTTTTTCGTTTCATAAAGCCGGTCCGATGAGACGATCACACAGTCGCACTTCGCCATCAGTTCGCGCTCGAGCTGAAGGATTGCTTCCTTATCTGTTCCCGTGAATTCAGAGTATTCATCGACGCAGTGATAGACGATTTTCTCTTCCCCGAGTGTTCCAACGATATTCCCGGATGCAGGATAGAAGCTCCACATGATCGGCTTTTGAAATCCCAGTTGCCGGCAAACCCGGCGCAGACTGAATTTCAGCGCCCTGCGGTTTATCCAACGGGCTACGCTGCTGCCAAAAAACGGCACTGCGATCGGAGAGAACACATAAATCCGATCGTGCACCTGCCGATGACCTCGCGCGAAATCGCGAAGTTTTTTGGCGATACGCTTCAGGTCGTAAGCCGACGCAGTGGGCTTGCGATTACCGATCGAATTGATCCAGAGCACGCGGTTATGTTTGGCAAAACGAAGCATGATGTGCTTCTTACTGAGCGGATCACCGTCCCAGTCATTGGAAAAGCAGATGATGTCCTGACCCTGAATCATAGTAATTGCTTCCGGAGCTTGTAATAGACGCGGTGGCCCAGGCGATTGAACATGGGCCACCTGGTAATTGCTTCAAACGGGCGAAACACACACGGGTACTTGCAAAACATTCTCCAAACCACAGGCAGAACCGCGCCGGATACCTGTTCGATCGCGCATCCGCGCCCGATCACCTGCCGGATTTCTGCAGGCAGCGAGCCTCGTTCTCTCCCCGACCATCGCTTCAGAAGCCCCAGGCCCAGGCCGTGTAGCGCATTGTCGAATTCCAGCACGAGGATTCCGCCTGGGCGCAGGACTCGCTTCATTTCTGCGATCATCAGCCGTTGAGTATCGAGACTGAACAGGTGAAGGAAATTCAGTGAAGTGATGACGTCGAAAGAGGCGGACTTGAATGGAAGCTGCTGGGCATAGGCAACAGAAAAGCTGCACCGCCTCTGCTCCCGTGTTTTTCCCGCGGCAAACGTCAACATATCCAGAGACGCATCCGCGCCGACCGCGAATGCCGCTTCTTTCGCGAATTCGCCGACGCCGCGGCCTGTGCCGCAACCAACGTCCAGAACGCGTTTCCCTCGCAAAGGACCAATCATCCCGCGATAGGTCGCGGCCATGACACTCTGCTTGTATTCGTTCGCCGTTCCCTTGTATCTCGCCGCGTCGTAGGAAGAGACGTCGCGGTAGCCTGCCGTCCCGACGCGATATTCGACGAGTTCCAGCTCAGTCATACTGCAACTCGGCCTGCAACTCGGCGCAAACACTTTGCAGTTGTCCCTGAAGTAATCGGAGACGCCGCTGTGCGTACAGGAAGGCCTTCTCGATAGTGAGTTCACTGATCAGCCAGACGATCGCCCGCGCAAGATACAGCTTTAGCGGGAACTCGTTTCCGGCGACGCCGTAAGCGCGGAGAAAGCCTTGTCCCAGTTTGTGGAGCGCTCTCTGCGAGTAGTACGGAACCGCGCTCAACGCCTCAACGTACGCGACGAACGTCGCGACGTCTTGATAGATGGAGTCGTTTTGACAAAAATTTTCGAAATCGACGACTCTCAATTGATCGCCATCGACGAGGATGTTCTGCGGAATGAAATCACCTTGCCTGGCGGCAGCGGGTAAGGGCTGACCTTCGATTCGATGACTGGCTTCGCTTAGTACTCTTTTTGTGGCTTCGATTAAATCATCGGCCATGCCGGCGGTGCGGCAACGGGCAAGCCGGCTATCAAGCATTGCGAGGAATTCAGAAGAATCGTGACGTGACGTCTTCCTGCTTGTCGCCTGGTGCAACTCTTTAAGCCATTGTCCAGCCAGTTGCCCCAGAGAGAGCATGCGCGTTCGCCGCAGAGGTCCCACGAGCGTGTTCGCCTCTCGCTTGAGGATGATGTTAAGCGGCCTGCCGGAGAGTGCCTCCAGAACCAATGCTGTTGAGCTGCGCAGAACCATTAGCGGCTTCGGCACTGTTCCCAGGAGTTGCGGTGGAAGTTGCGTTCTCAGGGACCGGAGCGATTCAAATTCGCGTACCACCACGGCCTCGGCTTCATCGGGCGGGACGTGATCGCTGATTCGCTTCACGACCACACCGTGCGATCGCTCCAGCGATTCAAACTCTAGAATTTCAGAGTGCCGGCCCGAGGATCTACGCCGCAGTTCTAAGCGCCACGATTTCAATGCACGATGATCTTCCAAGGTCACCGCGCTCTTCCACAGCATGACAGGTCTCTTCCAGCATTTCCCCGTCCAACCGTAAGTTGCCGAATTCATTCCTCAATAGAGGAGGAACGTTCATCTGTTGATGAAGTCGCGTTCCGTCGGAATGTCTCAATAATCCGTTTCTTGCCAGTGAAACCCCATCGCACGCAATCGTTCAGGGCATGGAAAGACCCGTGCTTGATCTCAGGTGAAGATGAATTGGAAATTGAAGTCGCGCATACAACGCGCTTGTGCAAGCCTGCCGTTGTTTCAGGAACAAGCCTACTACGTTCTCCAAAGAACATTCGGAAGTCTCCGGAATTTACAAGATCCATTTCCGATGCTCGAGGCCTGTGCCCAACTGGCGGGCATTCTCGAAAATGCCGGCAGACCTGTGGACGGCGGACGCGTCATGGAAGTGGGCACCGGCCGCGCTGTCAATATGCCCCTGGGTTTCTTCTTATGCGGCGCGGAATCGGTAGTCACGTTCGACCTGCATCGTTATCTGAAACCAGCGCTGGTGATGGCGTCGGTCCGCATAATCTCGGAAAACAAGGAACGCGTCTTCAGGATCTTCGAAGGACGAACCGAGCCTGCGGGTTTGCGAGAGCGTTTGGAATCGCTCTGTTCGGCCTCGAGCTGCGATGACGTATTGCAACGAGCAAAAATCGAATATCGCGCGCCGGCGGATGCGGCCTGCACAGGCCTGCCCGACCGCAGCATCGATATTCAAATCTCGTACACCGTTTTCGAACATATTCCGCGCCAGGTACTGAGAAACATTCTTCTGGAAGCGAACCGCCTGCTCGCGCCCGGTGGATTTGCGCTGCATCATATCGATCCCTCGGATCATTTTTCGCACGACGATCGATCGATCCTGCCGATCAATTTTCTTCAGTACTCCGAAGAAGACTGGGCCCGGCTCGCAGGCAATCAATTCGGCTATCACAACCGCATGCGGGCCAGCGAATTCGCAGATCTTTATTCCGAGTGCGGACATGAGATGCGGTTCTGGAAACCCTGTATCGACCAGGCATCGCTGGAAGCCATACGAAACGGTTTTCTTCTCGATGCTCGCTTTAGCAACTATCCGATCGACGTTCTCAGCACTGTCGTACTCCAGGTACTCTCGCATCCGCGCGCGGAGGCACGATCGTGACAGTCGTTCTGGTCGTTGCCCTGGTTCTCCTCGCGTATACCTATATCGGATATCCCGTGGCGTTGCAGATCGTGACCTTCTTCTTTCGTGCGCACCGAGCGGAATCCTCAATCGCCGGGCAGGCACAGCCGATGGTCAGCGTCTTTTTGTCGGTTCACAACGGCGCGGCGTTTCTCCCGAAAAAGATCGCCAGCCTGCTCGCCCAGGATTACCCGGCAGACCGGCTGGAGATTCTGATCTACTCCGATGGATCGACCGATGACACTGTCGCCACAGCCCGCGCCCTGGCAAGGACACCCGCGGCACGCGGCCGAATTCGCGTTGTCCCGGTTGCGGAGCGACGCGGAAAACCAACAGGCTTGAACACGCTTCGCGCGCTCGCGCGAGGCGATTTGATTCTGCTCAATGATGTCCGGCAGCCGCTCGAGCCAGGAGCGATCAGCGCATTGGCGGATGCGATGTCTGACCCCGCTGTGGGTTGTGCAACCGGCAATCTCATCGTCGAAGGAAAAGCCGGCAGCGGCATTTACTGGCGCTATGAAAACTGGATTCGGCAGCAGGAATCGCGTTTCCGCGGTGTGGTCGGCATGACCGGCCCCATCGCAATGGTCAGGCGCGCCGACCTTGAAAGTCTGCCGGAAGATGTGATCCTTGACGATGTCTGGATCCCAATGCAGCTTGCGCTTCGCGGAAAGCGTGTCACGTTCGTGCCGGAGGCGAAAGCTTACGACACCGCATTTGACGACCAGCGCGAGTTCCGCCGCAAGGTAAGAACACTGGCCGGGAATTATCAGATCTTCGCGCGCATGCCGGCTCTGGTCGTGCCTTTCAAGAACCCGATATGGTTCGAGACTGTCTCTCACAAAGTGCTGCGGCTGGCAGCACCCTGGCTTCTGCTTGCGCTCGCGGTAGCCTCTGCCGGCGCGCCATCGCTCGTAATCGGTCAACTGGCGTTTTACGCCGCAGCCTTGCTGGGCGTTCGCGCCGGACGTGTTGGCAGCGTGGCACGCACATTCGTCGTTTTGAATGCCGCTGCCGTCGCCGGTCTGTGGGGATTTGCGACCGGACGCCAGAGCGTCACCTGGACAGTAACGCAGGCGTCGCCTGCCGAAGAAAGGCGCGCGGCCTAGTGAGGAGTTGATCACGTGTCGAACTTATTAACGCTGCAAAATAACGTACAGGAATTCCCGCCGGCACAAATTATCTTCGATAACTCGTTGCTCGTGCCCCACTCGGAGATCGAGCGATACAGCAGACCTCCGGCCGATACCGTTTTCCCTCTCGAGTACGCGTTTCACCTTTTCGGAAACATCCAGGGAAAAACAATCGTGGACCTCGGCTGCGGTGAAGGCTTGAATACGATCATTCTGGCCGGACTCGGCGCGAATGTGTTTTCGATTGATTGCTCGGAGAAGAATCTTGCTGCCACGTGCCGGCGAGCCTCCGCAAATGGCGTTAGCGGAAATGTCACATTACTCAAATCCGATCGGACAACGATTCCCGCCGGCGACAATCAGGCCGACCACGTCTTATGCAGCTCGATCTGCCAATACAATGATCCTGTCGCGACCGCTCGGCAAATCCGTCGATTGCTGCGGCCGGGCGGCACGGTTGTATTCAATGAAACGGTTTACACTCCTTTGCTCCTTGCGCTGAGTAATACGCTCCGGTCGCAAGACTCGATCGATCCGCGCCGATTCTTAACACCACCTCTTGTAAACGCGATCTCCAAGGCCGTTGGCGCGGCCGGCCGGCGCCGCGAATTCTGGATCACGGTGCGCCTGCTTGGCCGTCTGGGCGTCAGTTCGCTCTCGGCTACGGCGACGTTTTCTCATCGTGTGGATGCCAGGCTGCTTCGCCGTTTTGCTGCCCTGCGTCAACTTGCCTCTCAAGTAGTGTGGGAAGCTCGAAAGGAAAAGTGAGTCAGTTCCGCCGGAGCGAGCGTCGGCATCTTTGAATTTGGCCACCAGAAGACTCGCGTGCGATGGCCAAGAATGGAAACGTACCAAACGCGGCCGATTTTATTCAGATACTTCTTGCCCGCTTTCATGCTGACCGTGTTTTCCGCGAATATTGTTGCCAGGATTCTCCTGACTCCGGATTGGTACAGGACGTTGTAGGTATACGGACGCGTGAACGAATCTAACCCTCGGCGGCGATACTCCGGCGCGGTGTACAAGGCATAGACGAAGGCTTCGCCTGGTTTTGGTACAACGTTGCGCTCGAGTTCCGGAACCAGCTCCCAGGCAGTGGTCGACCAGCGAAAGTTCGCCAGTTTTCCATTGGCGCTGTCGATTCCTACGAACCATCGGTCGCCCCGCTGGAACCGTTCGATGGCATCGCGCTTCGCATCGGCGCCATTTTCGACCTCGTCCAGCAGGTCAATGTCTTCGAGAAAGGCCTCACGGGCAACGAATCCCGGAAGCGTTTTAATTTCAGGCAGTCCTGCCGTTAAATCACATTCCATTAAGTAAAGGCTGCCGACGCGGACAACCGGTGAAAGGGTTTTCTTGAGAGCCAGGCCGAGCGTGGCTCTGAGCCCGAACTGACGGTAAAGCTCCTGGGCTCTAAGTAGGGGTTTTGCTACGGACCTCATCTCTGGTGGCCTTGCAATCGATTGGCCATGAGATTGGCGGGGGAACTGCACTTCCACCCCTAGAGCCTTTTCATCGGGGTTAAACGATGCACAATCGAATTCAGACTCCCATTTGGGTCGCAATTGCGGCTCTGGCTATAGCGCTGACGATCGGCGGACTTACATCTCCGATCGTTCACAGCAGCAACGAGCAGGCGTCATATACCGTCGCTTCTGATACCAGGACGCAGATCGTGTTTGAACAGGGATTTTCACCCGTAGTGAAAAGCTCTGCACCTGCTGTCGTTAATATCTCGTCATCCAGAACGGTTCGCACTCCTGAAGGCGGACAGAATCCCGCGCTGAACGATCCCTTCCTGCGAAAGTTCTTTGGTGAGGATTTCATGCGGCAATTTCGTGTTCCGCGTGAGCGGCGTGAGCACAGTCTTGGATCGGGCGTCGTCGTGAATGCCGCCGGCTACGTGCTCACCAACAACCACGTGATTGAAGGCGCATCCGACATCAAGGTTGTCCTTTCGGATAAACGCGAAATGACCGGCACGATTGTCGGCACCGACCCCGGCACCGACATCGCTGTCGTCAAAATTCCTACGGATCACCTATCGGTATTGCCTTTTGCCGATTCCAGCAAAGTTGAGGTCGGAGATATCGCCCTCGCGATCGGCAATCCGTTCGGGATCGGCCGAACTGTGACGATGGGCATCGTCAGCGCGATGGGCCGCGGCGGTCTTGGCATTGAAGACTACGAGGACTTTATTCAGACCGACGCATCCATCAACCCCGGCAACTCGGGTGGAGCGCTGGTGAATGTACGCGGTGAGTTGATCGGAGTGAATACTGCAATACTCAGTCCGAGCGGTGGGAATCTCGGCATCGGGTTCGCCGTTCCCAGCAATATGGTCCGATCCGTGATGGATCAGATCATCAAAACAGGGAAGGTGACTCGTGGATACATGGGCGTCAGTATCCAGGACATCACCCCGGATCTTGCAGAAGCGTTGAAACTCGGACAAACGCATGGAGCCCTTATCGGCGACGTCGATCCGAACGGCCCGGCGGCACGCAGTGGTTTGCAATCCGGAGACGTCATCGTCGAAGTTAACGGCAAACCCATAGAGGACAGCCGCGAGTTGCGGCTCATGACCAGCTCAATGGCACCCGGTTCCCAAATCAACCTGAAAGTTCTCCATAGCGGACAAACCCGCAATGTGACCATTGCGCTGGCCGAAATGCCGTTGAAACAGACGGCCGCAAACACACCCACAACGCGGCAAAAACCATCCCCGGCGCCCGACAGTGGCCAGCTTCATCTCGGCGTGGCAATCACTGAACTGACACCCGACATCGCAGAGCATCTGGAACTGCCTGCCGGTACCAAGGGCGTTGTGATCGCTGATGTGGAAGACGGTAGCCCCGCGGCAGAAGCCGGCCTTCAACCCGGCGACGTCATTCAGGAAGTCAATCGGAAGCCAGTTCGAACGGTATCCGAGTTCCAAACACAACTTTCTGCACGAAGCTCGGACCCGCTCCTTTTTCTCGTGAATCGCGATGGCCGCACGATGTTTGTAGCCCTCAAGCCGCGGTAATTGGGTAATTCCACGTCGGACGCACAATTACCGAATTAGCAAGAAACGAACTTTGAATGCTAATTCGGTAATTGTGCGTCCGACGTGGAATTACCGCCGTCCCTGAATTTTCTTAAACTGCGATGAGCTTCTGTTGAATGGCGTATTTGATAAGTTCGGCGCGATCGTGAACATCGATCTTTTTCATCAGGTTGTACTTGTGCACATCCACTGTCTTGACGCTCAGACCCAGGCGCGTTGCGATCTCCTTCACGGACAACCCTTCGGCCAGCAGCTTGAGAATTTCCCGCTCGCGCCCGCTCAGGCGGTCGTAGCTGGTCTGAGGACGCTGAGAGCTCTTCACATAACCCGCGACGACTTTTTTCAGAACGACGGGGCTGAGATACTTCTCGCCTTTCAGCAACGTCTCGATGGCATATAAGAGCTGTGATGCTGGCGCATCCTTGATGATGTAGCCGGAAGCGCCGGCTTCAAGGCAACGCGCAACGAGTTCCTCTTCCTCATGCATGGTGAGGATGAGAATTTTCACGTCGGCGTCGAATTCGCGAATGCGTCGCGTCGCATCAGGACCATTCATGTCGGGCATGGAGACGTCCATCAAAAGCAGATCCGGCTTGACTTCCTTCACCAGATCCACGGCTCGCCTGCCGTCGCGCGCCTCGCCGACGATTTCCAGAGAAGACTCGTTGCGAAGCATGGCTTTGATGCCTTCGACAAATAAGGTGTGATCGTCACAGATGAGAATTCGGGTCTTACTACTCACGATATATATGATACCGCTACATCGTCAGTTCGATCCAAAACCGGCTTCCGGAGCCCGGTTTGGAGTCGACACCGACCCGACCGCCCATCAATTCAACGGCTTTGCGGACGGAAGGCAGACCCAGGCCAATGCCCGGAAACTGTTCTTCGGAATAGATTCGCACAAACGGCATGAAAATTCTCGCCTGGTCTTCCTTGGAAATGCCGACGCCGTTATCGTTGACTTCGATACGGCACAGGTCCTGTTTGACGGATGCGGACACGGTTATCTGGGGCTGCACGCCTTCCGGCACAAATTTGATCGCATTCGAGATCAAGTTTGTCAGGGCGATTTTGAGCAGTGTCGGATCCGCCTGAACGACGCGCGCCCGGCCCTGAATCTTGATGCTGGCGTTCTTGGTTTTGATCTCTCCCTCGAGATTTCGCAGAACACCTTCGATATAACCGCGCAGATCGATAGGTTCGTAGCGCACTTCGCCGCGGCCGAGCCTCGAAAAATTCAGGAGTGAATCGATCAGTTCGCGCATCTCACGGGCCGCCCACCGGATCCGATCGAGATCCTGCCGGCCATCATTGGAGAGCCGCTCGGCCTCGGACATGTTCACTGCCTCCGCGAACATGGTGACCGCGCGAACGGATGCACGCAGATCGTGAGACATGGCCTGAATGAACGCTTCCAGATCTTCGTTACGAAGCTTCAGCTCCAGTGAGATGCGACGCGCGCGCAAGAGAATCTCGATGCGGGATTGCAGTTCGAGCCTCGATACCGGCATGGTAATCGCTTCATCCACGAACTGCCACAGGTTCGGCATGCGCGCCCACACGTCGCGTCGCGACGTGATGAGCAGGACCGGCAAGATTCCGGGTTGTTCCTGATCGCGCCGCGTCTCGAGTTCGTTCTTGAAGCGATTGAGACTCGGGCCGTCGACGATACAAAGATCAAACGCTTCCTCGAGCGGTTGTCCCGGCTCGTGTTCGCCCACCGAGTGATACGCCGAGAGGAATGCGTTCAGCAGGTGACGATTTTCTTTACTTTCGACGATGAGAACGATTCGTGCCATGGGCGCGACTCAGGCGGCAGCCGAAGGTACTTCAATCCCGGAACTTGTCAGGCGCATCAGATGGTGTCCTGGCTGGAAGTCGGATCCGCGAAACTTGAGGATTCGAATGGTCCGGCGATCGCGAACACACTCGAGGTGAATAACTCCGTCCACATCGCGCGCGCCCTCGCGCTCGTGCGACGCGACAATGAGCGTGGCGCCCTGCTCTGTTGCAAATCGAAAGAACGACTGCGCAAGACGGCGATGATGAAACGCGTCCGTTGCCAGGTTTCCAAACTGGCTGAAGCTGTCGACGAAGATCCGCGAAGGTTTGACGTCGCGAATCGCTTTCGCGATGTGCGCAGTGATGGACTCTCGTTCGACCTCTGCAGGCGAAAAGATGTCGTAGGTTTGCGTCTCGAAAAACGTTTCCGACGTTGGCGTCAGATCCAGGATGTGAACCCCGTCCATGTTGAGCCCGATGGACGCGGCGTCGGCGCGTACATGGTCTTCCGGCTCACCGAACGTGATCATCAGCGAGCGCTCGCCCGCGGAAACGCCGGCTGCAAGGAAGTGCATACCGAGAGTGGTCTTCCCCGCTCCCGGCGGACCATGAACCAGGTAGACGCGCTCGGGAATCAATCCACCGATAAGGATCCTGTCCAGACCAGCAATTCCTGTGGAGACCCGCGTCAGCTGGCCCATGGGCGGCAAAATGGCTGTTTCACAGCGATGGAAAGTTCCTGGACGAAGGTGAGATTACCCGTCGAGGGGATACTGATGTTGCTGCCATGCAGAGTAAAACTCCCGGCACGAAACGCGTTCAGAATCGTGTCGCGTTGCAGTCGTTCCGCTTCGACTTCGACGAAAACCGGCTTTCGCATCTGCGTCATTTTGTGCAGATCGATACCGCAGTATGCGGCTGCAGCTGGATTCATCGATCGAATGCGCCGCAGCAACTGGAACGAATCCGCACGCGGCGCGCGGGTGCCGTCGTATCGGCCGTTCCAGACTTCGATGCCGTCGAGCTTGCCTCGAATCGGACCGATCAGGTTGATGCTTCCCAGTGGCGGATGAGCCAGTACCGCGATTCCTCCGGCGTCATGAATGCCGTCCACCAGCTCCTCCATATTCGTGTAGCGCACACGGCGCGTGATTCCGTAGCCCAGAATGTGGATATCGCCGCCGTGAAGGGCGAATTCGAGGCCGGAAATCATCAGAAACGAATGGGTGGAGAGGGCCTCGCAGATCCGGGCATAGTCTTCCACGCGGCGTTCGTCGAAAACCTCCGCATGATCGCTCACGGCGGCGAAGCTCATGCCGGCCAGCCGGAACGCGTCGGCCAGCCGGTCGAGGGATTCCTCGCCGTCTGAAAATGAACTGTGGACGTGCAGGACACCTTTGTGGAGAGACATCTATCTAAAAAGCTTCAACCCTTATCTCGCAATCTTGAACATCTCTTTGACTTCGACTGGAACGTCGCTGTCGCGCACTTCTTCCTGCTTCTTGAGGATTGTCCTCAAGCCGACGAATGCCAAATATAAAATCTCCACCGTCGCAATTGCTGAAGTGAAAATGACCCATGCCATACCGATTGCTTCGTAGATGCTCATTTTTCCTCCGTTGAAAAACCGCCGGCCTATGAATTCAGGCGACGTAATGCCCTTGCAACTTAAGCACCACGCTCAGCGTATGCATTAAGTTTGACGGCGTCTTTTCTGAGGCGGTGAGCAGGCACAGACTCTTCGATGAATTGCTTGTGCCATAACTCGAAAACGAGCAGCGACCATACCTCCTGATACCCCGAAATTTTGCCTTTCTCCTGTAGATTGACAATCTGTTCAACAGCTTGCGGATCGAAAAATTGACGACACGCGGAGTTGGATGAAAGCAACGCGTCGCGCACCGTGTCGCGAAGGTCGTACCGCAGCCACGACGCAGTTGGAACCGAAAAACCTCTTTTTTTGCGCTGCAGGATGGAAAGTGGTAACGCCGTACCCATCATCTGGCGGAGAATCCATTTTCCCTGGCTGCCGCGTACCTTCATCGAATCTGGCAGCGCCGCAAGGTATTCCACCAGCTTGTGATCGAGGAATGGCACGCGAAGCTCAACGGCGGTAGCCATGGTCATCTTGTCGCCTTTGAGCAAAAGATTCTCAGGCAGCCACACTTTCGTGTCCGCATACAACATGCGATTCAGCGTGGATGCATTCGCCGCATGCTCAAAATATGGCGCAAAGATTTCGTCGAGCCGGCTTTCGGATTTCCGGACCCGCTCTTCACCGGTGAGAGCCAACCTGGTCTCGAGCCCTATCCCCTTGACGACGCCGCGATAGTGATCTTCTACACTGCTTCCCGTCCGCCGCAGGTACGCGCGCACCCGCTCGCCCAGAGGAAGGCCGGCCAGGGCCGGAAATATAGGCGCGAGTGGCCCGGACAGCCTTCGGATTTTCTCGAGAGCCAGAATCCTGGGATAGAGGCCGTAGCCGCCCATCATTTCATCGGCTCCCTCGCCCGAGAGCACAACCGTGATGTGCTTGCGTGCGAGTTTCGAAATGAAATACAGGGGAATGCAGGTCGAATCGGCCATCGGCTCATCAAGGTGCGAGACCATTGTCGGGATCGCATTTTCAAAATCCCGGCCGGTTACGCAGAATTCATGATGCTCGGCGCCAAAATGAGCCGCGGCTTGGCGCGCATAGGACAACTCGTTCGCCTCCTCGGCTTCAGCTCCCGACAGTCCGCTTGTCTCATAGCCGACACTGAACGTCTTCACTCTTTCGCCGCCGGTGATCTTGCTCATGACGGCCAGTATCGAACTGGAATCCAGACCGCCGCTGAGGAACACTCCAAGCGGGACGTCAGCGATCAATCTCAGCCTGACGCTTTCTTCGAGCAAGTACGCAAACTCTTCGAGACATTGCGCCGGACTGACATCGCGCGTCTCATACGATATGTCCCAGTACTTCCTGATCCTCGTTCCCGTTTCATCCACGGTCATCCAGTGGCCCGGTTGCAGCTTGAAAATGTTTTTAAACATCGTGCGCGGGCCGGGAACGTAGCGCAGCGCGAGATACAAATCGAGAGACTGACGATCCAGTTCTCGCGGCACCCGCGGATGCTCGAGCAGTGACTTGATCTCAGATGCAAAGATGAAGAAGTCTTTTCCGGCGTAGTAATACACCGGTTTGATTCCGAGCCGGTCTCTGACCAGCAGAAGCCGCTTCTGCCGGCGATCCCAGATCGCAAACGCGAACATGCCGCGAAAGTCCTTCATGCATTCGAGGCCATATTCTTCATAAGCATGAACGATTGTCTCGGTGTCGGAGCGCGTTGTGAATTGATGGCCGCGGGAAATCAGGTCGCCGGTGAGGTCCGCAAAATTGTAGATCTCACCATTGAAGACAACCACTACCGAGCCGTCCTCGTTGAACATCGGTTGTTTTCCACCGCTGAGGTCGATGATGCTCAGCCGGCGATGCCCGAGGCCGACGTTGTTCTCGACGAAGTAGCCGCACTCATCCGGCCCGCGGTGGACCTGAGCGGATGTCATCCGCTCCACCAGATGAGGGTCTACCGCCTCAGTTGCGTTGAAATTGACGATCCCGCAAATCCCGCACATACACTTTCCCTTCGTGCTCTCCTTTTTCGATGACGATACCGTTTTCCCAGAAATACGCCTGAACGTAAGGAATGGCTGTCTTGCTTTCGAAAACGGTTTCACCGCCGTGGCTGAAGGAGTAAGCATTCACAGCCAGCACACGCTGAAGGTTGCCGTTCTCCATTCGCATCCAGAAGAATTCGCCCCGCATGACGCAGTCCATGAACTGGAGATCGCCGTCTTCCGCGCAGGTAACGGCGACATCGTCGTAGCCACCATCGCGAATCACTGCCGCAATCGCCTGACTCGTATTGGCATTGAACCGGCGCGACTGGGTCGGTTCTTTTCCGGGGACCAGTAGCGTCATCATGAGCGCCTGCGCGGCACGACGCATGGATGCCCGCAAAACCGGACTCGGATGCCGCTCGCCGTATCGGCATGAGGCCCAACCCTGTATCGGATTCGTTTGTCCGCAGACCGCTTCCGCTTGGATGGGACCCGAACCGTACATGAACAGCTGAAGTCCGGCATCTTTTACCGTGGCGCGACAGTCAATCTCGCCTTTTCTCTCATCGCCGAAGATCAGCAGGTCCGTGTCCGGAGCGAAGTGGTAAAGAAAATCGAAGTCGTGCTCGCCTCTTCCATGCAACTCATCGAGCACGATCCAGTAATTGGGACGGATGTAAATCACCCGACGGCGATGTGTGATCTCGTCTCGTAAGGTTCGATATCCGTCGTGCTCGCCATCAGCGTATTCGAAATCGGGAATGGTGATGGTGCCTCGGACTCGCGCATTCGTCTTTCGTTTCCAGGAAAACGTTCCCCCAGGCTGAGCCTGGTTGTGGCCATCGACGACGACGGTGTTATGCGCCTGCGTCGAACGAAAGAATCTTCTCCACTCGGGCGCGGCGTTGTATACCGATGTGGCTGGATCGATCAAGATCTCACGGCCCTGGCTGAATAGCGTGAACGACAATGCATCCGCGTGTCCGTGGCCGCCGCTTTGCATGCCGAGACCGCCGCAATCGAAAATCATCTGGGTATCGTTATCATTCCACCCCGAACGTTGCACGAAGCAACCCGACTCGTAGTAGGAACGGCCGAGCTCAACGGGGAGTTGCGCGGATAACGATTCGAATGCGTCCCATGCGTCAGCGCCCAGCAGCCAGAGCGATTCCTCACGAAACTCGCCGCATTGAGACTTGAAATCTCCGCGACCAAACAGAACAGCTCCTGACGCGAGGCCGTCCCGGAACGAGCTGTAGTCTTCCGACGATAAAGCCATTACTCTGCCGCCGTCATCATCTCCAAAGAAAGGAATCGAACCGTCAGGCCGGGTGAGATGCATCACGTATTCGATTGCCTGTGCCAGACGTCTCCACATCCATTCCGGAAATCTGGACCCGTTCGATCGATCGAGCGCCAGCACCTGCAGATAAAAATCCGTCGCGTAGCAGTGGTAATAGGACGAGGCCTCGCCGTATACGCCCTCGCTGGAAAACTGCCGCTGCATTTCGCGAACGAGAACGGCGGACGAAAATCGATGCCAGACTTCGGCCCGAGGAAATCCCTGAAAGAGCAATCCGCCGATGAACAATGCCCCAGCCTCGCCAATGAGGTGCGTGTTTGGACTCGTGTACACGGATGGATACCGGTACACGTGATCGAGTTGAGCGAAAAGAGATCGGCAGATTCGCCGAAGCGTCCCTTCATCGAGCGATTCCGCAGGCAACAACAAAAAGATCGTCCACATCCAGGAGATCGATCGAATCGCGAGTTCGAGACTCGATTGCCAGTTCACCGTGCCCCATCGTGGATTCTGCGCGATCCAGGTCTCTATCTGCGCGACGGCTTCGCGCGCATAACGTTCGTCCCCGGTAAGGAAGAATGCCTTTGCCAGGCGCGGCAGGTGCTGATGACGGTTCAATTCATGAATGATTTTTGCGTCGCGTGGCGGGCATTTCACGAGGTCGTAATCGGCCCAATACTGTCGCGGCCACTGAAATCCCGAAACCGGGTCGCGATTCCAGTCGATCTCATCGCCAAGTGGCACGTCGCTGTACCCAAGAATGTTCAGGCGATGCTCCAGGAGGCATTCCGCGTCCTGAATTGAGCGATCGAACCATTCTGGAAAACGCTCGCTGACCAGTTGAATGACTCGCTGCCTTTCCCGTGTGGATGCATAAAAACGCCGGGCCGGTCCGTTTTGCAGCCACGTTTTAAGCGAGCTGATCTCGACATCGCGGTCGTGCACACCCGTTTTGAAACGGATTCTGTCGACCTCTTTCCGGCATTGTTCACGTAAGCGATGCGCAACTTCGGTATATGACATTTCCCGGAGCCTGCTGAGCTTCTCACGCATGCGCTGAACAAACATGCAAGTACGTCACCGAAAATCAATGGCATACGACCCGCCAGTTAGGAGTCGTGTTGTCTGGAACGGGCGTGCTCTAAATGGAACCCGGACTCCCTCGCGGGGGTAACAATTCAGGCTTGTTAGGGCAATCCGCATTCCGGCTCTAAACGTGCTTTGAATGGTTGGCTGAATGGAATCCGGATGGAGCCGAGCAAAATCAAAGTTGTGAAATTTCTTACCCACTTTCAGGTGGGGGGCACGGAACGCCAGTTCGTTTACACAACGGCCGGCCTCGATCGATCGCGGTTTGATGTGCGTGTAGCATGCCTGGGCCGGATGGGGCCGTTCATCAAAGAGGTCGAAGCCCTGAACGTTCCAATCTCCGAATACTCGACGCGAAGCATGTACAGCTATCGCACGTTGCGAGAGCAGGTGAGATTTGCGCGCGAAATCCGGCGCGAAGGCATTCAGGTCGTCCACGCGTATGGCTTTTATCCAAATCTGTTCGCAATAATTCCAGCCGCTCTGGGCACGGATTGCGTGACGATTGCATCGGTCCGCGACATGGGTGTCTTTTCTGATCGTCGCAGGCTCAGAAGCATCAGCCACGCCATTGCGTGCCGCTTTGCCGACTGCGTCATCGCGAACAGCAATGCCGCCCGCAAATGGCTGATGGCACAGGGCCTCGGCACGTATGACATTCGAGTGATTCCAAATGGAATTCCCTTACCTCCAAGGCGAGCTGCGAAAGACGCGGGCCCGATTCGATCAGAGTTCAATATCGATCGCACAGCCCCATTGATTGGTCTTGTGGGCCGGCTCACAAGAACAAAGGGATTGGAAGTCTTCCTGGAAGCCGCCGCCGGCCTTGCCATACGCTATCCGTCCGCACGCTTCCTGATCGTGGGCGACGCCTGCGTCGAACCGAAATACCGCACTGAACTGGAGCGGCGCGCAAGAGAGCTGAATCTCGCCGGCACGGTCATATTCGCCGGACAGCGCACCGATGTGCCCCAGATCATGCGAGAGATCGATATCTCCGTGCTGCCATCGCTCAGCGAAAGTTTTTCGAACACCTTGCTCGAGTCGATGGCTAACGGTGTTCCTGTTGTCGCAACCAACGTTGGCGGCAATCCGGAGATCGTCACCGATGGTGTGAACGGCATCCTCGTTCCTCCCAAAGATCCCGCAGCTCTCTCACGCGCGATTGCACAGCTTCTCGACTGCCCGGAACTCGCCCGGCGTCTCGGCGAAGCGGCGCGCGCAAAGGTCGTGAAGGACTTCTCCGTCGACTCGCTTCTGCGCCGAACCGAAGAACTCTACACCTCTCTTGTGGAGCGGCGCGTGCACGGACTTGCAAACGGTGGTTCACTCCAATGTGCGGAATAGCTGGAAAGTTTGTTTTCGGAAAACATGAAACCGTGCCGCCGGCGCTCCTCAAGCGAATGTGCGATGCACTGCATCATCGCGGGCCCGATGAAGAGGGGTTTCACTTCGAGGAGTCGGTAGGTCTCGGCCATCGACGGTTATCCATCATCGACCTCGCAGCCGGCCAGCAGCCTCTGTGCAACGAGGATGGGACGGTCTGGATTGTGTTCAACGGCGAGATCTATAACTACGTTGAATTGCGGGAAGACCTCATTAAAAAGGGGCACACGCTGCGGACGTCCTCGGATACCGAGGTGATCGTTCATCTCTACGAGGAATATCAGGAAGACTTCGTCCGCTGGCTGCGAGGCATGTTTGGCCTTGCCATCTGGGACCGCCGCCAGAAAAAACTGGTTCTCGCGCGCGATCGGATGGGTAAGAAGCCGCTCTATTACGCGGTTCTTCCGGGCCGCGGACTTCTCTTTGGATCTGAGATCAAAGCTATTCTCCAGGATTCACAAGTTTCTCGCGAGATCGACCTCGTCGCCCTTGATGCGTATCTGAGCCTTCTCTATGTGCCGAGCCCGATGACGATCTTCAAGGGCATTCAGAAATTGCCTGCCGGACACATTGCCGTCTGCACCGCTGAATCTACCTCGGTCCGCGAATACTGGGATGTGCCGTGCCTTCCGCCTTACGCCCGCTCCGAGGGTGAACTATTGGAGGAACTGGACAGCATTCTTCGTGAATCTGTGAAGATTCGCCTCAGAAGCGACGTGCCATTAGGAGCATTCCTGAGCGGCGGCGTGGACTCAACGTCGGTGGTCACGTACATGTCGGAAGCGCTCGACCGGCCCGTCGTCACATGCTCGGTCGGATTCAATGATCCGGCGCATGATGAACTCGTATACGCAAAGGAAGTCGCCGGGCAGAGACGGTGCGAACACCACGAGGATGTCGTGCAGCCGAACATCGCCGAACTGGTTCCCAAACTGGCACGGCTCTTTGATGAACCCTTCGCCGATTCTTCGGCCGTTCCGACTTATTACGTTTCCGAGATGGCACGGCGCCACGTGACTGTAGCACTGTCGGGCGATGGCGGAGATGAACTGTTCGCCGGTTATTCCCGTCATGGATTGCAATGCCTGGAGGCAAGACTCCGCGGCGTGCTGGGAGCGCCGGCACACATGCCCTGGCCAAAGTAGCGTCGTGGCTGCCGGCAATGAAAGGGCGAAATACGCTACGAAAGCTCGGCATGACGCCGGATGCATCCTATGCTCTGAAACACGCGGGCTATGTA
>Ga0207646_10003087_pt1 | contig 19155 bp, 19 predicted proteins | sample KBSK5502metaG_FD_184343 | JGI IMG/M metagenome (GOLD analysis project Ga0207646, IMG submission 184343) | Corn, switchgrass and miscanthus rhizosphere microbial communities from Kellogg Biological Station, Michigan, USA - KBS K5-50-2 metaG... | ecosystem: Host-associated > Plants > Roots >...
TGCCAACCTGATTGGCAAACAGTGACAGAAGGCGAAGCTCGTTTGCTTCGAATGCGCCGACGCCTTCGCGAGTCTCGCGATCGGCCGCCACCAGCACGCCGATGATCTGATTGTTTCCGTTGATGGGAACCGCTACCACCGTCCCGCCGTCGAGGCTGATCGGTTTCTCGGTTTCGAGCAGCCGCTGCAAGTCCGCTTCGCTGACAGCCAGCTCGCCGAATGCGCGATACGGCTTAAAGCCGCCGCCGTCGCGCAGAAAAAGCGCGGCTCGCCTTGCATTGATCAGCGAGATCATCCGAAACAGGACTTCGTCCGCCAGCTCGTCGATGTTCAGCATTCCCGTGATCGAAAGTCCGATGTCGTAGAGCGACTCGAGCTCCCACAGCCGGTATTTGAGCTGGAAATCGCCTTCGCGTGCTTCCTGTGAGAGGCGCTGATTGACGATGACGGTTGCGACGAACGCAGCTCCGGCGCGGAGAACTTCGAGGTCCTCGTCTGAGTATTCGCCACCCGTGAGCGCAAGGACGCCGAGATGCTCGCGGCCGCTGCGGAGGGGAACGAGAACGCGATCGGCCCCCGCGGTCAGCTCGGATGGCGGATCGCAGTCGAGAATCTCGGGAGCAACGAACTGCAGGCTCTTCGCCGCCAGGCGCAAGATCGCGTCGCGGTCACGGAGGTAGACGGCGCCACCTTCGAACGGCGTGTGGCGCGTGAAAGCATCGAGGATCGCGTCGCCGCGCGCCGCCGTCCGCTCGAGCTGCTGCAGGTCGTGAATGAACTCGGCGAAGCGGCGGACCAGAGGCATAGTCAGGATGTTAGGACGTTGGGACGTTGGATTTCACGGGCTTCCTAACATCCCAACATCCTAACATCCCAACCTACAACCCGAGCTCCTTGATGGCCGTCTCTTCGTTCTCGTAGATCGAGGCGTAGTTTGCGAGTCCCATGATCTGAAACGTCTTGTGGATGACCGGAGTCAGGCAGCAGAACGCGATCTTGCCGCCCGTGTCCATCATCTTCTCGATGATCTCGATGAGGATGCTGATGCCGATCGAGTTCACGATCTTCGTTTCGCGCAGGTTGAGCAGGAGAATACGCACGCCGTCGTCCATCAGCTCGTAAGCACGATTGGCGATCTCCTCCCCTCCCACGTTGTTGATGTAACCCTTGGTGTAGAGGACCGCTCCCTGGGGCTTGCGCTCGACCGCCACTTTCAGTTCCTCAGTCATGACTTCTTCTCGTATTTTGAGTTCTCTCCGTCATGATGCCTCTTCTCGTATTTCACCATGTGAATCGTCGTGCCGCCATTGCGGGTGGTGGAGATCTCGACCTCGTCCATGTGCAATTCGATCAGTTGCAATCCTCGGCCGCGCTTGTGCGGCGTGCCGGGAGCCGCCCGGTGGGAGCGCGCTTCATCGGGGTCGAAACCTTTGCCGTGATCCGTCACCCAGATATCGACCCTGCTGCCGTCGCCCTGCGAAGTGCCGAGGAATCTTAAATAGATGCGGTTGTCGGAGCAACCGGAGTGCTCGCGGGCGTTGATGCAGGCCTCGATCACCGCGTGCATCATCTCGTCCACGTGCTCGGAGCTCATGCCCATTTCGCGGGCAAGATTCCCGACCGCTCGAGCGGCGGCGATTTCGATGTCCGGAACCATCGGGAGAGTCAACTCCATCTGCCGCTCGGCGGTCGTGGTCATTGATTAGAAATCCTGAAGAGCGGGGCGATCAGAACGCCAGGAAAAGGGCAACCGCCGATTTGATCCACGCGGGAATCTGTCCAAGCTGATTGAGAGCCAGGAGAGCGAAGGTGTTGATCGCCAAAAGCATCGGCAAAGTGTAGGAATAGGAAGTGGAGACGGCGGAAAGCGTTGTAGCTCGAGTTTCTGCGACGTTGTTCATGGTGACCCCCCTCATCTGTCGGGCCACCTCCATCGCAACCGCGTTGCCACGCCCTCACGCTGTCCGAATACACTTCTAAGCCTCTGATCCTGCGTAGTTTAAACGAAAAACGCTACAGTTGGGGAAATCTGTCCTTATGTGGCATAACGGGACAACTGTTGGTGATCTGCGTCACATCGCCCCGCAACTTGCCCACTTTCAATAGCTTATTACTGAATGTCCCAATTCTCCCCATCTGCGGCATATTGGGATAAAGAGGCTCGCATCCGATAGAGAGTCTTGCGATCGATGCCGAGGATTTTGGCGGCTTTCGACATGTTGCCGCCGGTGAAGGCGAGAACGCGCGCGACATAGCGCCGTTCCAGCTCGCCGAGTTTGGGCATATCGGCCGACATCTCCTCGCCCGATGCCGTCGGAACACTTGCCGGAAGGAGAAGATCTCCCGAATCGATCACCGGGTCGGTGGTCAAGGCAAGCGCACCTTCGATGAGGTTCTCCAATTCGCGAACGTTGCCGGGAAAGGAATAGCGCATCAACTTCTGCAGCGCATCCTGCGTGATGCGCACATCGCGCAGACCTTCGCGCTTGCCGTACTTGTCGAGGAAGAAGCGCACCAGCTTTGGAATGTCCTCTTTTCGATCGCGCAGCGGGGGCAGAACGATCTCGACGACCTTCAGTCGATAGTAGAGATCCTGACGAAACTCGCCGGTCTCGATCATCTCCTCGAGGATGCGGTGCGTCGCGGAGAGAATCCTGACGTCGATCGGAATGCGCCGCCGCCCACCCAGTTTCTCGATCTCGCGCTCCTGCAGCACGCGCAGCAGTTTGGCCTGCAGCGCAAGCGGAATGTCTCCCACTTCATCGAGGAAGACGGTCCCCCCGCGAGCGAGCTCGAATTTTCCCGGGCGGGCCTCGACGCCAGTCGCGACGCCGCGCTCGATGCCGAATAGCTCCGACTCGAGCAGCGTCTCCGGCAGCGCGGCGCAGTTGATCGCCACGAACGGTCCGTCCTTGCGCGGCGAATTGCCGTGAATGAGCCGAGCCACCATCTCCTTGCCGGTGCCGGATTCTCCGCGAATCAGTACGTTCGCCTGACTGTCGGCAACGCGCGCGACGAGATCGATCACGCGCTGCATCCTCGGCGAATCGCCGACCATCAGCCGGTCGGAGTACTCGCGCAGCATGCGCTGCTTGAGATTGCGATTCTCATCCTCGAGCGACTCGCGGATGACGTCCAGACGATGGTAGTTGCGGGTGTTGTCGATCGCGGCGGCTCCGATGGCCGCGAGTGAAGAGAGAAATCGAAGATCGTCCTCCACGAAGCTTCCCCGCTTCGCGCCGCGCTCTTCCTTGCCGCCGACGCCCAGGATGCCGAGGACGTTATCGCCGGCGATCATAGGAGCGATCAGAAGCTCGCTGGCGGGACCTTCAAGAAATTTCTGCACCGCCGTCGACAGCGGCTGCCGCGACCCCAGCACCTGCTTGACCGGCGGTTCGTTGAGGATGACATTCGATGGTGTCGGAAGATCGATGCCAAAGGTGTAGAGATGTTGGACGTTGAGCTTTTCGTCGAGCGAGAAGACGAAACCGATCATGGCGTCGAGGACCGCCACGGCCCGCTGCATCAGCTCCTCGAGCAGCTCGCCTTCGGGCCGCAGGGTGTTGAGCGCGCGGCCGACGTCGTAGAGCGCTTCGAGCTGCAGCAGCTTTCGTCTCAGCTCAAAGTTCGTCTGCGGCATTCAATCCCTTCCCGTCGCTTTCCGGCACTCGCCCAGAAGAAAGTCGCAGTTCCACGTGTCATAGAACGCTTTGTCGATGCCGTAGATTCTGATGAGAAGTGTGGACGCTTCTTCGAACCGCCCGCGCTTCATCTCTGTCCGGGCGAGAAAGTACATCGCGTGCAGGGTTTGCGCGTCCTTTTCGCCTTTTTCCACCACCGCCCGAAATCCCCCCTCCGCCTCGTCGAACTTCCGCTGCTGATAGGCGCAGAGCGCTTTGCCGTAATCGTCAGTGGCCCCACAGGTTGATGGCGGCGCGGCCATGGCGGGAACCGCGAGCAATGCGAGAATGGCGGTCAGTCGCATCGACTCATTGTATGAAACTCGGCATCATCGGAGGCGGCCGGGCCGCCTGGGCTTTCGGATCGACCTGGCGCCGCATCGGCTGGCCGATCACCGGCATCGCGCTGCGCTCCGACGGTCCGATCGCGGGACTGCTCAAAAGTACGAAGGCAAGCGTCCCCGATCTGGCGAAGCAGTCGGAGTTGATCCTGATTGCGGTGAGCGATCGCGCCATCAGCGAGGTGGCGGCATCGATTCCTCCGACCAGCGCGATCATTTTCCATCCCAGCGGCATTGCCACCAGCGTCCGCGGAGGATTCTCGCTGCATCCACTCAAGGCGCTGCCGCCGGTCGGCGAGCCATCCGACCTGCAAAACGCGTTGCTGGTTTTCGAAGGGCAGCATCGCGATATCGCACAGCGACTCGCGAATGCCGCCGGCGCACGATTCGCGGAGATCACCCCGGACCAGAAGGTGCTCTACCACGCCGCGGCGGTGTTCGGATCGAACTACGTGGCGGCGGTGCTCGACATCGCGGAGGAACTCATCGGGATCGAGCACGCCCGCGACGACCTTGCGGCGCTCGCCGAATCGGCTATCGAAAACTGGCGGGCCCACAGTGGAACCGAGCGCTTTACAGGGCCTGCGGCGCGGGGCGATTCGACCGTTTTGGAGCGTCACATGGCCGCTCTCGCGAGCCGCCCGCAACTCGCAGAGATCTACCGACTTCTGGCCGACCGGATTCTTGCGAGCGCGAAGTAGCGGATGCTACCATCGGACTCCTTTGCGCGGCCGGAGCCCTGATGGTCTTCTTTAACTACGCCACTATGCAGATGGCCGCGAAGATCGTCTACTACGGTCCCGGCCTGTGCGGCAAAACCACCAACCTTCACTACATCTACGCCAAGACATCCCCACAGAGCCGGGGAGAAATGGTCAGCCTCGAAACGGAAACCGACCGCACGCTGTTCTTCGATCTGCTCCCGATCGATGTCGGCGTGATCGGCGGATTCAAGACCCGCCTGCAGCTCTACACCATCCCGGGACAGGTCTTCTACAACACCACCCGCAAGCTGGTGCTCAAAGGAGTGGATGGGATCGTGTTCGTCGCCGACTCGCAGGTCGCGATGCAAGAAGCCAATGTCGAGAGTTTCCAGAACCTGCGCGAGAACCTGAAGGAGATCGGGCTGAAGCTCGACGAGATCCCGCTGGTCATGCAGCTCAACAAGCGCGATCTTCCGAATGTGGCCGCAGTCGACGACATGCTGGGTCGCCTCGATCCCGATCGGAAATATGAGCGGATGGAAGCGATCGCTGCCACCGGCGTGGGGGTGTTCGAAACGCTGAAGACGATTTCGAAGCTCACGCTGCGGACGCTCCGTAGCAGGATGACGGGCGAAGACATCAAGGCGCCTCGCGTGGCGGCGCAGGTCGCGACGCTCCGAGTCAAGGAGCCGCCGCCGTCGACGACTGGAACTGCGCGAGCCCAGGCAGCCGGCTCGGTGGCGGTGGAGACAGCCTCCGAAGAAGTCACCGAGCAGCCGGCGCGTCAGGCATTTTCGGACACGACGCTCGCGAAGACCGCCGAGATCGACGCGCGCATCATCTCCGACGCTCCGGTGCCTGCGCCGGCGGCCGAAGCTACTCCGGCAGCCGAGCCTGACATCGAATTCAGCGAGGCCGAGAAACCGGCAAAGCAGCCAAAGGTCAAGCATGTGAAGGTGCGCTCTTCCGTCGACGTCATGGCGGAGCTCGAGGCCCTCCGAAAGCGCGCCACCCAAACCACGCCGAAGCAGCAACCCAAAAAAGAGACCTCTCCGCTGGCGGCGCTGCTGAAATCCCGCGACGTTCAAAAGACCGTCGCGCTGAAGGTCAATCCCGACACGCTCGAGAAAACGAAGTCGGTGCGCGTGGAGGTTTCCTTCGAAAACGCCAACGGCGTGCTGCAGCAGCAGGAACAGACTATCGAGCTCGGCGACCTCTCGGACGCGAAGTCGCTGACGGTCAACCTCAAGATCAACTCATAGGACGTTGTGGTGCGGCTGCCTTTCGATCCTCCGCTCGCGCCGATGTTGTCCGCTGCCGCCGACGCGCTGCCGTCCGGCGACGGCTGGCAATTCGAGCCCAAGTGGGACGGCTTTCGGACGCTCGTGTTTCGCGACCGCGATGAGATCCTACTGCAAAGTCGCGACGAGAAGCCGATGAACCGATATTTCCCTGAGCTGCTCGAACCGATCGCTGCGACGCTGCCGGAGCGATGCGTCGTGGACGGCGAGATCGTGATCGTCGGCTCAGCAGGCCTCGACTTCGAAGCGTTGCTTCTGCGCATCCATCCGGCAGCATCGCGAGTGAAGCTTCTGGCCGCCGAAACTCCAGCCTCCTTCGTTGCGTGGGATCTCGTGGCCCTGGGCGATAAAGACTTGCGCGAGCTGCCCCTCGCGAAGCGGCGCGAACGGCTCGAAAAAGTGATGGAGCGCGCAGCGCCGCCGATTCACTTGTCGCCCGCCACACGCGACCGCGCACTGGCCGAGGATTGGTTTCGCCGTTTCGAAGGAGCAGGACTGGACGGCGTGATGGCAAAGCGTCTCGATGCGCCGTATCGCCCCGGCGAGCGCACGATGATCAAGGTCAAGCATTCGCGCACTGCGGACTGTGTGGTCGCCGGCTTTCGCTGGCACAAGAATGGCGCCGGGACGATGATCGGTTCTCTTCTCCTCGGTCTCTACGACGATGAAGGGACGCTGCATCACGTCGGGGTCACATCGGCATTCACGAATGCGGTGCGCAAACAGCTCGTCGAAGAACTGGCGCCGCTGCGCGTCAATGCGTTGAAAAAGCATCCGTGGCGCGATTGGGCCGAAGCGCAGCAGGGTCAGCGCATGCCCGGCGCCGGCAGCCGTTGGAATCGCGGGAAGGATTTGAGCTGGGAGCCGCTGCGTCCCGAACGCGTGGTCGAGGTTTCGTATGACCACATGCAGGGCACACGCTTTCGTCACGCCGCGCACTTCCTGCGATGGCGTCCCGACAAGCGACCGGAGGAGTGCCGCTACGATCAGTTGGAGGTCACGCCGGCCTACGAGCTCGAACGCGTCTTCGGCGGAGGCTTGAAGCCGCGCCATGGATCGTAATCAGGATCGGGCGCTTCCTCGGCCGGCCGTTTGTCTTCCGGAACATGACGCAGATTCACGCGAATCCGCGTCCAGGTGCTGGAGCGACCGCGCATCGAGTCGATGAGGACGTCGTCGACCTCCAACTTCTTTGCAGCGTCCGGATGGCGCTTCTTCCAGCGCTCGAGACCGGCGAGCGCGTCCTCCTTGTGCTGCGCTTTCGCGACTGTGATGAGCGGTTGTGTCGACTGCCGCCCCTTCTTTCGCGACGGCGCAACGCGCGGCGGCTCACCGCGCTGCTTTTTGTAGTGCGGGGGCCAAGGCGCGTCGCCCAGGCCGGCGGCTTCCTGCGCTGCGGAGAGCTCGAGAATTTTGTCGAGCGATCCCGCCGCATCATCGATTCCTGCCGATGCGTCGCCGCGCTCAGCGAAGCGCTTTGGTGCCGTGACGAGCGTGAACTCCGCCGGATCGCAGTCTGCGACTTCATCCCATTCGAGCGGCATCGACACACGCGCGTCGGGCGTCGGCCGCACCGACCACGCCGAAGCGACGGTTCGATCTTTCGCGTTTTGGTTGTAATCGAGGAAGACACCGTGCCGCTCTTCCTTCCACCACTTGCTGGTCGCCAGCTTTGGAGTGCGCCGCTCGACTTCACGCGCCAGCGCCAGGGCGGCGCGGCGCACCTGATCGAACGTCCATCGCCGCTCGAGGCGCACATTGATGTGAATACCACGCGATCCCGATGTTTTGGGCCAGCCTCGCAATGCGTGTTCGTCGAGAACCTCGCGCGCGACCAGCGCCACGCGTCGGACATCGTCCCACTTCACGCCCGGACCGGGATCGAGGTCGACGCGCAGCTCGTCGGGATGATCGAGATCGTCAGCGCGCACAGGATGCGGATTCAGATCGATGCATCCGAGGTTCACGATCCAGAGGAGTTGGGCGGCGTCGCGGACGACGATCTCTCGCGCCGTGCGTCCTGACGGGAAGCGGAGCTCGACGGTCTCGATCCAGTCCGGATGTTGCTCGGGCGCGCGCTTCTGAAAGAAGGGCTCGCTCTCCGCGCCGTTCACATAACGTTTGAGAACAATCGGACGTCCCGCGATCCCTCGCAGCGCTCCTTCGGCGACAGCCAGGTAGTACTTCGCGAGGTCGAGTTTCGTGTAGCCGGCTTTAGGAAAGAAAATCTTGTCAGGATTGGTGATCACGACCTCGCGGCCGGCGGCTTCGATGACGGTCTGCTGCGCCTTGGCCATCAGTGCGGCGGGGCCGATTTCAACAGCGCCTTCCGATCGACAATCTCACCTTTCGAGATCACCATCCGGATTCTCTTGAGATTGCGGATGTCGGCCGTTGGATCGGCGTCGACGATCACCAGATCCGCGTCGAAGCCCTTCGCGACTTTGCCGACAGACGGCCAGTGAAATACTTCGCCGACGCTGCTGGTCGCGGCGGCGATCGCCTGCCGCGGCGTGAGGCCGAGGTCCGTCAACATTCGCAGCTCGTTGTGCAGCGAGATGCCAGGAAGAGTTCCGAAGGCGCTGGTGCCGCTGCCGGCGAGATAGCGCGCGCCGGCGCTTCGATTGTGCGCTTCGATCTTCAACAGATTTTGTGACAGGCCCGCCGGAATTCCGGGCGCTGGTTGCGCTCGCCCCGTATCGCGGTCTGCCGGTAGATGAACATCTCTCGGATCGAGAATCGCGGCGATTTCTTCCTTCCAGGGGTTCTCGTGATTCGGGAGATCAAGGTAATAGAGGCTCAGCGTTGGAATGAGCGCCACGCGGCCGGCTGCCAAACGCTTCGACCACTTTGTGACAGAGGGATCATCGGGATTGAGATCGGCCAGATACTGATAAAACTTCGTTCGCGGCGGGCCAAACGGTTCTTGGGCAACAGCAGCATGCATCTCGGGAGTGGCAAGGTCGAGCGCGTAGCGGCTCATGTGAACGAACGCGTCGACTCCGGCATCGATCGCTTCTGTGTACGGCGTCTGGCCAAGCTCGCCGATGGTCGCCAACCGGTGCCCGCGGGCCTCCTTGACGACCATGCGCGTTTGCTCGGGCGTCAGCGGATAGTAGAGCAGCAGAACTTCAGCTCCCTGTTTTGCGAGCTGGTCCACCTGATCCGGCGCGGTCACGAGGGCAAGCGGATGAATGCGCGGACTGGGCTGCGCTTTCGTGAAGAGAGCGCCGCGACGGCCGCCCGGCTCATCGGATCCGACTATCGAGGTCACGCCCATATAGAGGTATGCGTTCGCCTGCGACTGGCTGTTCATTCCCGCAAAAACGTCATTGAGGCCGGGGACGATGTACGCGCCGCCGACGTCGATCACGTGGGCGTCCGCCGGAATCGGCGTGGTCTTTCGCGGTCCGGCTGCCACGATCCGACCTTCACGAATCACGACCACTGCGTTGTGGACATCCGCGGAGCGCCGTCCCGCGTGCGAAACGTCGACGATTGTCCCGCCAGCGAGGGCCATCGCAGCCGCCAGAAGAGCGAATGTCACGATCGCGAAATATATCTCGGGCGCCGGTTGCGGTATCCTTTGGACGGGTCCCTTCAAAATATCGGCGAGGGTGGGAGGTGGAATGAGACAGGCGCAACTGGCGATGCTGGCGCTTATGTTGTGTGCTTGCGCGACCCGACCGGTACCTCCTCCCCCAGATGTGGCACAGACATTCTTGTCTGTGCCTCTTGTGCGAAGCGCGAATATCTTCGCGACGCCGACGATCACACCTCGAGCCGTGCCTCGAATTGACCTCGCAATTCCCGAACATCCTTCCATTCGCGGCGCGGTGGCGTATTTCACGACCGAGCTGCGCTCCGACATCCAGCAGTCGCTCCTTCGATCGGGGCAATACAGGAAGCTCATCGACCGCGCTCTCGACGAATACAAACTGCCGAAAGCGCTTGCGTATCTGCCGGTGATCGAAAGCGCTTACTTGCCGACTCTCACTTCGCGCGCCGGCGCGCACGGCATTTGGCAGTTCATGCCGGACACCGCGCGCGAGTACGGCCTGCGCGTCGACTGGTGGGTCGATGAGCGCGCCGATCCCGATCGATCGACGCGCGCGGCGGCGGCCTATCTGAGCGATCTCTATCGTGAGTTTCACGACTGGCCGCTGGCGCTGGCGGCGTACAACGCGGGCCCGCGACGCATCCATCGCGCGCTGGAGGAGACCGGAACCGCCACGTTCTGGGATCTCCTCGAGCGCAGCGCCATTCCGCGCGAAACACGGGGTTACGTTCCCACCTTCTTCGCTGCCATCACGATCGCGAGCGATCCCGCGTCCTACGGTTTCCAGCTCCGCGATCCCGGCGATCCCGACGTCAAGCGCGTGGAAGTCGAAGGACCTCTGTCGCTGCGCTTCATCGCTGTCATGACCGGGATCGATGAAGCAATCCTTCGCGATCTGAATCCGGCGCTGCGGCACGGAATCGTTCCGCCTGGAAAGGCAACCATTCGAGTTCCGTCATCAACGGCGGACGTGGCGCTGAAAAACAACGATCCAAACGTGGCGGTCTGCGCCTACAACATCCGCGACGGCGATACGGTCAAGAAACTTGCGAAAAAACTTCGCGTCAAGAGCGAAACCATCCTCGCCATGAACGGCCTTCGTGCGAAGACGCGCCTCCATCGCGGCCAGTCGATCTATCTGCCCGTTCGGGCGCGTGAGCTGAGCGTTCTCTTGTCGGGCGTGCGCAGCGGTCATCGCCCCATGGCCACCGGAGGAATGTAGACTGCGCGGATGCGCCGCGCACTTCTGTTCTTTCTGATTACGACGCCGCTGCTCGCGCGGGTCGATCGCGTCGACATCACCCGCGCCGACCTCGGTTCCCACTTCGAGAAGATCGTCGGCAAGGTCTACTTCGCGCTCGATCCGAAGAATCCGCACAACGCGATCATTGCGGATCTGGACAAAGCGCCCCGCAACGCCGCCGGGGAAGTCGAGTTCTCCGCCGATCTCTATGTCATCCGTCCGAAGATCAATCGCAACGACACGCTGTGGGTGGAGATCTCCAATCGCGGAGGGAAAGCATTTCTCGCCAATCTCGATCCGGCCAGCGAGGCGGATATTCGCGATCGATTTCTCTTCGACCGCGGGTACACAGTCGCGTGGATCGGCTGGCAATTCGATGTGCGCCCGGAGCCGAATCGCGTGCGGCTCTACGCTCCGGTCGCGCCTGGGATCACCGGCCGTGTGCGCTCCGATTTCGTCGTGAGCGCGAAGGTGGATCAACATCCGGTCGGCCACGTCATCGGCGGCGCGATCGGCGGCACCGGTTATCCGTTGGCCGACATCAACGATCGCGCGAACGTGCTCACAGAACGCGATAGCCAGACGGCCGCGCGGCGAACGATTCCTCGCCGTCAATGGCGCCTCACGAATTCCACCACCGTGCATCTGGACGGCGGGTTCGTTCCCGGAAAAATCTACGAGGTCATCTACACCGCCAAGGATCCGGCGATCGTCGGATGTGGCCTGGCTGCAGTTCGTGATTTCGTGGCGTACAGCAAGCACGATCCAAACGCACTCACTGCCTCGAAGCGCGCCTACGGGTTCGGGATCTCGCAGAGCGGACGTTTTCTCCGGCACTTCATCTACGAAGGATTCAACGCCGACGAGCAGGGCCGCCAGGTGTTCGACGCCATCGATGCGCACGTCGCCGGCGCCGGGCGTGGAAACTTTAATCATCGCTTCGCGCAACCGTCGCGCGACGCGCAACCGCTTTCACCGGCGTTCTATCGCGTCGATCTCTTTCCGTTTGCCGATCTTTCGACCACCGACCCGCTCAGCGGCCGCACAGAAGGATTGCTCGACCGCGCCATCGCCGAAAAAGTAGTACCGAAAATATTTTATACAAATACATCATATGAATATTGGTCAAGAGGGGAATCGCTCTGCCACACCTCGCCCGACGGCGCTCGCGACCTCCCGATTCCCGACACGTCGCGGATCTACTTCCTGGCCGGAATCGCGCATGTCCCCGGCCCCTTCCCGCCGCAGAAACGCGAATCGCAGAATCTCGACAATCCAAGCAACTACTGGACGCCTCTGCACGCGCTCTTCGACGCGTTGGACGCTTGGGTGCGCAACGGAACCGAGCCGCCTCTGAGCCGTTATCCGCACATCAGCGACGGCACACTTGTTCGCGCTGCCGATCTAGCGGTCAAGTTTCCCGTGACGCCCTACGAGCCGTACAGACTTGATCTCAGCATCGAGCCGCCGAGAGTGCTCGGCACGTATCCGACGCTCGTTCCCCAAGTCGGCGCCGACGGCAACGAGATCTCAGGAATCCGCCAACCGCGCCTGAGCGTGCCGCTCGGGACGTACACCGGATGGAATCTGCGCGATCCGCAAGTGGGATTTCCTGAAGCGCGTCAGAGTTTCGTCGGATCGTTCATTCCGTTCACGAAGAGCAGGATCCTCGAACTCTACCGCGACGAGCCTGAATACCTCGGACGCTACGCGCAAGCAGCCATGAAGCTGATCGACGAACGCTTGCTCGTCCCGGAGGAGCTCAACGCGACTCTGCGGCTCGGAGAGCGGGATTGGCGATACGCTTTGGAAGCCGCACGATGAACGTCGATCCCTTGCCCGACTCGCTTGCGACGTCGATGGAGCCGCCGTGCTGCAGAACCAGATGCTTGGTGATCGCGAGGCCGAGTCCGCTGCCGGGGATGTCCTGCGAACGGCTCTTGTCCATCCGGTAGAACCTGCGGAAGATTTTTTCGCGGTCCGATTCCGGAATGCCCTCGCCCTCATCGATGATCCGGACGACGCCGGCATCCGCTTCCTCATCGATTTCAACGCGCACGGTGCGATTGTCGCCGCCGTACTTGATGGCGTTGTCGAACAGATTTGAAAACGCCTGCTGCATGCGCAGAGCGTCGCCGCAGATGGCAGCATTGCCGCGCACCACGAAGCGGATCTGATGATGGGTCGCCTGCTCGGCAAAGTCTTCGCACAGATCGTCGATGACCTTTCGCAGATCGATGCTCCGCAGATCGAGCGAGAGATCGCCGGACTCGATGCGGCTGAGCTCCGAGAGATCCTCGACCACCCGTTCCAGCCTGCGGAGCTGGCGCGCCATGATGCGCCGCAACTGCTGATCGTCCTCGGGCGAAAGATTGGCGGCGTTGGTCTCGAAGGTCTCGACCGCCGATCGCAATCCGGCCAGCGGCGTGCGCACCTCATGTGAAAAGTCCGCGATGAAGTTGCGCCGGATCTGTTCCAGCCGCTCGATGGTGGTGACGTCGATGAAGAGAGCGACCGCGGCGATGTCGCGCGACGGCAGGGGCAGAGCGCGCATCTCGATCTTCCGCTCCACGACGCCGGAACGCACGGAGAAGCGTTCGATCGATTCCTGACCGGCGATCGCCCGATCGAAAGCCTCGAACACCTGCGAGACGCGGACGACTTCGCTCAGCGGTTTGCCGATCACGCTCTCTGAAACCGAGAAAAGCTCGGCGAACCTGCGATTGGCGATTGCGATGCGGCGATCGGCATTCACGGCCAACAGGCCTTCGCCGAGGCCGTTGAGCATCTGGAGGTCAGTCGAGCGCTGACGCTGCAGGAGCTCGAGCTGCGCGGCCAGATCCTCGCGCATCCGATCGCCGGCCACCAGCCGCGATTCGAGCAGCCCGATCCGGTACGCGGCGAACCAGGCCACGCCGATCAGGAGCACGAGCGCTGCGATGGCGACGATCATTCTTGCGGTGGATCGTAGCGATAGCCAAAACCGACGACGGTGGCAATCCGCTGCGGACCGATTTTCTTGCGCAGGTTGCGGATGTGCGCATCCACCGTTCGGGTCTCCACCTCGTCCGACATGTGCCAGACCTCGGACAAGATTCGGTCGCGGGAGATGACGGCCGATCGATTGCGCACCAGCAGCCAGAGCAGCTCGAATTCTTTTTTCGCGAGCTTGATCTCTTTCCCGTGGCGGTAAACGCGAAACGACTTCTCGTCGATCTTCAGCTCGCGATCCTGATAGATGCTGGTGTCCCCAGCCGGAACGCGCGTGCGGCGCCAGACAGCAGCCACGCGAGCGACCAGCTCCCGGACGCTGAACGGCTTGGTGACGTAGTCGTCCGCGCCGAGCTCCAGTCCGGTGATCCGGTCGCGCTCCGAGCCTCGAGCGGTCAGCATGAGGATCGGAATGGCCGAGGTGGCCGGATCGCGGCGCAGCTCACGACAGATGGTCAGGCCGTCGAGATCGGGAAGATTGAGATCGAGAATAACGAAATCAAATCCGCCGCGCTGGACCGCCGCCATGGCGTCGTTGCCGCGGCTGAAGTGCGTGACGGTGTAGCCTTCGCGCTCGAGATTGAGGCGAATGGTGAATGCGATATCTGAATCGTCTTCGATGAGAGCGATTCGCTTCATTCGTTTTGCGCCAAGATCGGAAGAGCGATCATCTTCCCCTCCACCAGGTAGACGACCATTTCGCAAATGTTGGTTGCGCCGTCAGCCATCCGCTCGAAATACTTCCCGATGAAGGTCAGCCGGATGGCCCGCGAAATGTTGCGCGGATCTTCCAGCATGTAGGTCAGCAGCTCGCGGAATGATTGTTCCGTTTCCTGATCGACGTTATCGTCCTGCGCGATGACCCGGCGAGCGAGGGCCGCGTCGCCGCGGACGAAGGCATCCAGCGCCTGACGCACCATCGTCTGGGCGTCGCTGGCCAGGCGTGGAATGGCGACTGTCGGCTTCAGAGGCGGCTCGCGATTGAGCTCGATCACGCGCTCGCAGACGTCCTGCGCCAGGTCGGCGATGCGTTCCAGCTCCGGCGTGATCTTCATGATGCTGGCGACGAAGCGAAGGTCGACCGCCGCCGGCTGCATCTTGGCGATCAGCTCCAGCGTCCGCCGATCCATCTCCAATTCCATCTGATCGATGCGGTTGTCGTTGGCAATGACTTCTTCCGCCAGGGGCGTATCGCGCTCCTGAAGGGCGCGGATCGATTGCATGATCGCGTCCTCGACCATGGCTCCCATGCGCAGGAGAAGATCCTTGAGTTCTTCGAGTTCTCGGTCGAAATGCCGTTGCATGCTTTTCTCGTCCTAACCGAATCTGCCGGTCACGTAGTCCTCGGTCATCTTTTCTTTCGGATTCATGAAAATCGTCTTGGTGTCGGCATATTCGACAAGCCGGCCCAGCATGAAGAAGGCGGTCCGGTCCGACACCCGGGCCGCCTGCTGCATGTTGTGGGTGACGATGACGATGGTGTAGTTGACCTTCAGGTCCCAGATCAGCTCTTCGATCTTTGTGGTGGCGATGGGATCGAGTGCCGACGCCGGCTCGTCCATCAACAGGATCTCCGGATCGACGGCGAGCGCGCGCGCGATGCACAACCGTTGCTGTTGGCCTCCGGAGAGCGTGAACGCGCCTTCGTGCAGACGATCTTTGACTTCGTCCCACAGCGCGGCCCGGATCAGCGATTTTTCAACCAGCGCGTTCAGCTCACGCTTGTTGTGCATTCCGCCGATCCGCAAGCCGTACGCGATGTTGTCGTAGATCGACTTCGGGAACGGGTTGGACTTCTGAAAGACCATCCCCACGCGACGGCGCAGCGCCACCACATCCGTGCCGGCGGCATAAATGTCGCGGCCGTCGATCGTGATCGTGCCCTTCGCACGAGCGTTGGGGATGATGTCGTTCATGCGGTTGATCGACCGGATGAATGTCGACTTGCCGCATCCCGACGGGCCGATCAAGGCCGTCACCCGCCGGTCGGGAATCTCGAGATTGATGCTGTGAAGCACCTTCGCCGGGCCGTAATAGAAGTCGAAATTCTGAACGCTGATCTTCGACGTTCCTTTCCCGGATTCGGCGGGCTCGCGATTGACCGGTGTGGCGATGCGTTCCATTTCGATGGTCGTCATCATTATGGCCGGTTCATCCTTTCCAGTCCGCGGACCGCAAGCCGCGCGATGATCGAGAGAGTCAGAGTGATCATCACCAGCAGAAATGCGCCGGCCCACGCCTGGCGGTGCCAGTCGTCATAGGGCGAATTGGCGTAGGTGTAGACCTGAACAGTGAGGGACGCGATGGGCTGGGTGATGTTGGTCGACCAGTAGCTGTTGTTGAGCGCTGTGAACAACAGCGGCGCCGTTTCGCCGGCGATGCGGGCGGTGGCTACCAGGATGCCGGTCAGAATTCCGGGAAGGGCGGCAGGGACGATGACCGTGAACACCGCGCGGGCTCGCGTTGCGCCGAGCGCGAGAGCGGCTTCGCGCAATCCGGTGGGAACAAGGCGCAGAAGTTCTTCCGTCGTGCGGACAACCACCGGAATCATCAGCATTCCGAGCGCCACACCTCCCGCGATGGCGCTGAAGCGCTTCACTGGAAGAACCACCAGGCCGAAGGCGAAGATGCCGACCACGATCGATGGCACGCCATTGAGTACATCGGCTGCGAAGCGCACGACCGACGCGAATCGCGAATCGGGATACTCCGCCAGATGAATACCGCAGATGCAGCCAACCGGCACGGCCATGGTGGCCGCCAGTCCGATCAGGATCAGCGTGCCGACGATGGCGTTGGCCATTCCGCCCCCCGGCTCGCCCACCGGCTTCGGCATATGCGTGAAGAACGCCCAGTTCAACGATGTGAAGCCTTGCTTGATCACGTAGAAGAGAATCATGGCCAGCGGAAGCAGGGCCAGGATCACCGCCACCGCGCAGAGGGCCTCGGCGATCGCCGAGACAATCTTTCGCCGGCCGGAATAGCTCATGCGGCCTTCTCTTCCTCCACCACCGGAGGAATCGAGATGATGTTGACCAGGCGCCTCTTAGTGCTCCAGATGAATAGGCGTGAAAGTGCGTTGACAATAATAGTGATGATAAATAGTAATAATCCGATTTCGATCAGGGCGTGCAGATACAACTCATCCGCCGCCTCGGTGAACTCGTTGGCGATGACGGCAGCCATGGTGTATTGCGGCGCGAACAGCGAGAGAGAGATTTGCGGATTGTTGCCGATCACCATAGTGACCGCGATCGTTTCGCCGAGCGCGCGGCCCAGTCCCAGCATCACGGCGCCGATGATGCCGGTCTTGCCATATCCCATCGCAACCTTGATCGCTTCCCAGCGCGTGGCACCGAGCGCGTAGGCCGCTTCGCGCTGGGCGATGGGAACATTCTTCAGGATCTCGCGCGCCACTGAAGACGTGAATGGCACGACCATGATCGACAGAATGATGGCCGCCGTTCCCATGCCCACACCCAGCGGCGGTCCGGAAAACAGCGGAAACTTTCGCAATGCCGCCGGCGTGAGCAGCTCCAGCTTTCGGACGATCGGCGTCAGGATGAAGACGCCCCACAAGCCGTACACGATCGACGGAATCGCCGCCAGCAGCTCGGTCATATACGAGAGCGGCTGCCGCAACATTCGCGGAGAAAGCTCCGAAATGTAGATCGCAATGCCCAGTGCGATCGGCGTCGACAGAAGGAGCGCAAGCAGTGAAGAGTAGAGCGTTCCCCAGATGAACGGCAGCGCTCCAAACTCTCCGGAGACCGGATCCCACACCCGCCCTGTCCAGAACTTGAATCCGAATTTTTCAATGGACAGCAGCGACTGCCGCCAGAGCTCGAATCCGATGCCCACGACCAGCAGCAAAACCAATGCGGCGAAAATGCCGGTGGTCATCCTGAAGAGGCGGTCATCCGCGGATCGATGCATCAGAGCTGGATTTTCTGCAGCGCCTGCAGCTCCAGATCGATCACTTGTTTCGGAAGGGGCGCGTAACCGAGTGGAGCGGCGGCTTTCTGACCGTCGCTCAAGGCCCACTTCATGAAGTCGGCCATGATCTTGCCGCGCACCTTGTCGGTCGGGTTCTGATACAGCAGGATCCAAGTAAACGAAGAAATCGGATAGGCACCTTTGCCCTGCGCGTTGGTGATCGAGACGCGGAAGTCCGCCGGCATGTTCGCGGCGGCACTCGCGGCCGCAGAGGTCACGGAATCGAGCGATGCGCGGACATACTCGCCAGCCGCGTTTTGCACCGATCCGAACGTAATGTCGTTTTGCAGAGCGTAGATCAACTCGACGTAGCCGATCGAGCCTGGAATCTGACGGACCATCCCCGACACGCCTTCGTTGCCTTTGGCGCCGACGCCGGTCGGCCAACTGACGGAAGTCGCGACGCCGACTCTCTGCTTGAACTCCGGCGAAACTTTCGAGAGATAGTCGCACCAGATGTAGCTCGTTCCCGAACCGTCCGAGCGATGGATGATGGTGACGTCGAGATTGGGGAGCGCTACGCCCGGATTGGCTTTCGCGATGGCAGCGTCATTCCATTTCTTGATGTTGCCGAGGTACATCTGCGCCAAAAGAGGTCCGGGGAACTTCAACTCGGCGGAAACGTTCGGCAGGTTGTACGCCGGAACGACACCGCCCAGGACGGTGGGGAAATGGAGGATCGGAGCGGGAGCGGATTTGAGCTGCTCATCGGTCATCGGCCCGTCGGTGGCGCCGAAGAAAACCGTCTGCGAGGTCAATTGCTTGATGCCCCCGCCCGAGCCGATGGACTGATAGTTGATCCGCACATCAGGACGCAGCTTGTTGTAATCGCTGAACCACTTCGAATAGATCGGATTGGGGAATGTCGCTCCGGCGCCGTTGACCATGATTCTGGCGCCCGGAGTGCCGCCGGCAGTGTTGGTCCCTGCCGGCGGTGCTTCAGTCTTGGTGCATGCTGCTAAAGCGACGAGAGCAACTACGGAAACAAAACGGCGCATCGGCACTCCTTACGCACGAATTCGGTTGAGCGCCTGCATCTCCTGATTGACGACTGCCGCCGGCAGCGGAGCGTAGCCGAGTTCCGGCGCGAACCGCTGCCCCTCGGTGAGCGCCCACTTCACGAAGTCTTTCATGATTCGGGCCCTCTCCTTGTCTTTCGGATTCTCATAAAACAGCAGCCACGTAAACGATGAGACCGGATAGACATCGTGCCCCGGGGCATTCGTGATCGAGACTCGGAAGTCTTTCGGCATAGCCTTCGCGGCTTGGGCGGCCGCGTTCGAGACGGTTTCGGTCGTTGCGCGCACGAATTCGCCGGAAGCGTTCTGCACCGAGCCGTA
>Ga0207646_10003088_pt1 | contig 19151 bp, 16 predicted proteins | sample KBSK5502metaG_FD_184343 | JGI IMG/M metagenome (GOLD analysis project Ga0207646, IMG submission 184343) | Corn, switchgrass and miscanthus rhizosphere microbial communities from Kellogg Biological Station, Michigan, USA - KBS K5-50-2 metaG... | ecosystem: Host-associated > Plants > Roots >...
CCGCCCCGCCGCGCGGCACCATCGGCCGGCCGGCGGGGAACGGTCACCGGCAGCCGGAAGGCCCGGCGCCGCGGGCGGTCTGCCGCCGTCGTCCGAAAGCCGCGCAGTGCTGCTGGCCCTGCGCGCGCTGACGCTTGGCCAACGGGAAGCGGCTGTGCTCACGTTTTACCTGGATCTCACCGAGGTTCAGGCCGCTGCGGCCATGCAGGTGAGCCAGGCCGCCCTGGGACGCCATCTGACGGCGGCCAGGGCAGCGCTGCGCGCCGCGCTCTCAGCGGAGCCGTGAGCCCCGGGGGCGCACGACCAGCCCCCTTCTCCTTACCCCATGACCCGAGCAGCCGGCCGGCTGCGGGCTACCCTCCTCATCCTCACGAGGAGGGCCGCCGACGGCACGACCTTCCCTGACATGTAGGTCGACAGGCGAGATCGCGAAGTCCCTATCCGGTCAGCAAAGTCGTGCTGAGATAGGCCGGAGCCGCTGACAAGCCTTCGCACTTCATCAGCCACGGTTCTGCGCTCCGAATCAACAGCAAGCCTGCGGGCGCGACTGACCACTCCGTCCAGGAGTTCGGTAGTGCCGTATGGCCGGGAGAGGCGGACGGCCTCAAGGACTTGCTGCGCCACGGGGCCCCACGGATCGGACTGAATGGCCTTCGCCAAGCGACGCCAGTCGGGAAGGGTTCCGCGCTCGACGGCGGCGAGAATTCCTTCGAATGGCCAGGTCTCAACCGGGTCGTTCGGCGAGGCGGTGAGGTTTCGGAACTTGAGGGCGGTAGTCATAGCACCATCTCCACTGCCACGGACCGGCAGAGGTCTGTCACGTTCTTCCAGTCTGTCCACCGAGCGTCGAGGCCCTTGTAGTGGCCAAGCTGGGTGACGGTCCGAGCATCCGCTGGCTTAGGGGCTGCTAGTTGCCGGGCCAACTGGGTCGCGACACCCTCCGCCTCGGCGCCTCGCTGGTCAGAGTAATAGTCGTCGATATGACTGAGCACATCCGCTGCGTGGGAAATCCCGTAGCGATCTGAGAGAGCTGCCACGTCGAGGTAGTCCCGCACCTGATTGCGCCGGACTATCAGGTAGCCCTTGATTCGCAGGATCTCGTCCGGCGTCGGCACTCGGAGCCTTTGCCCAGACGGCAGCGCGATTTCTACCACTTCCAGCGGGACTCTCCGGATGAGCTGCCGTACACCGGACTCGATATCCCCTAGTTCTCCTAGGATGACCTTGCCAGGGGTAACCCTGTTGGTCACCCAGCCGTCGGTCGCTTCGATCGCCTCCAGGACGGTGTCGAAACGCGCCGCTAGATCCTCCAGCACGTGGTCGTGGTCGTAAGAGGATCGGTGGTCAGCCCACAGCGCCGCGGCGGTACCACCCACTAGAACGGCATCAGGAACGATCTGCTGAAGCCTCGCCGCCGATTCGAGCACGCGAAGCAACTCAGGCCGGTTGAGCCCGGCAGGGCCGGCGCTGCCCCGGCCCGGTTCTCGACGCTGGCCCGCCACAGAACGAATGTATCAGATATGATACGTTAGACGCTACTACTCCGCCGCCCCGCTTAGGCACCGGAGCCAGACGGACAGCGGGAGCAGGCTGGCCGGGCGCGGCGGTGCCCCGGCTCGCGGGTCAGCTGCTGCGGTCCAGCACGAAGTCGCAGAAGGTCTCGAAGGCGCGCCGGGCCGGCACGTCGGGCAGCCCGGCTATCTCGGCCTGGGCGGCCGCCACCCAGCGGCCGAGGTCCGCGCGCGCCGCGTCCATCGCCGGGTGCGCGCGCAGCAGCGCGAGCGCCTCCGCGTGCATGGACGCATCCGTCAGGCCGCCGAGCGACAGCAGTTCGTACAGCCGCCCCCCGTCCTGGCCCGGCGCGGCCAGCGCGTGCAGGACCGGCAGGCTGCGCACACCTTCGCGCAGGTCGGTACCTGGTTCCTTGCCGGACTGCGCGGACTCGCTGGCCACGTCCAGGATGTCGTCGGAGAGCTGGAACGCCACTCCAAGCGCGTGGCTGGCTGAGGCGATCCGGTCCACCAGATCGCCGGGGACGCCCGCGAACATCGCGCCGAAGCGGCCCGCCGTCGCGATGAGCGACGCCGTCTTGTCCTCGACCACGCGCAGGTAATGGGCAAGCGGATCCTGGCCGGGCCGCGGCCCGAGGGTCTCCGCGACCTGCCCGCTCACCAGGCGGGTGAAGGTATTGGCCTGGATCCTGATGGCCTCCGCGCACAGGTCGGCCAGGATGTTCGAGGCGCGGGCGAACAGGAAGTCGCCGGTGAGGATCGCGATGGTATTGCTCCATCGCGCGTTCGCGCTCTCGTGGCCCCGCCGGATGGACGCCTCGTCCATCACGTCGTCGTGGTACAGCGTGGCGAGGTGGGTCAGCTCGATGGCGGCGGCGGCGGGCACGATCCGCTCGTCCCGCGGGTCGCCGAACTGGGCGGCGAGCAGGACCAGGGTGGCGCGGAACCGCTTGCCGCCGGCCTCGATGAGGTGCCGGGACGCCTCGGTGAGCAGTGCCTCTTCCGTGTTCGCGGCCTCGGCCAGCACCTTCTCGACACCCGCCAGGCCGTTCAGGATGTCGGCCGCGAGCGAGGGGTCGGCGAACTCCACGGGGACGGCAGGGATCACTACGGGCTCCACTCGTCGGTTACGGCGCATACGAGCCTAAGCCCGATACCGACCTTGGCAATCTGGTACCCGACCAACCCCGATCCCACCCCGACTTTTCCATAGGAAAAGTCGGGGGAAGCACGGGCCTAGCGTGACGCACCAGGCTGTCCACGGTCGGGATCACGCCCGCCCGGGCGGCGGTCAGCGGACGAACAGGTGGTTGGCCGCATGGTTTGCCAGGCTGAGCAGTGGCTCCGGCACTATCCCGAAGACCAGCGTCGTGAGCACCCCGATCGCCACCGCGGTTCCCGTGAACAGCCCGGGGGCGACCACGGCCGGGCCGTCGGGTGCCGGGTCGCTGAAGAACATCAGCACGATCACCCGCACATAGAAGAAGGCCGCGACGGCGCTGCTCAGGACGCCGACGATGACCAGGGGCAGCGCGCCGCCCGCGATCGCCGCCTGGAACACCGCGAACTTGCCGGTGAACCCGCTGGTGAGCGGGATCCCGGCGAAGGCGAGCAGGAAGAACGCGAACACGCCCGCCACCAGCGGCGACCGCTTGCCGAGCCCAGCCCACCGGCGGAGGTGCGCCGCCTCGCCGGTCGCGTCCCGGACCAGGGTCACCACGGCGAACGCCCCGATCGTGGTGAACCCGTAGACGGCCAGGTAGAACATCGAGCTGGACAGGCCGAGGGTGCTCGCCGCGATCACACCCGTCAGGATGAATCCGGCGTGCGCGATCGACGAGTAGGCGAGCAGGCGCTTGACGTCGGTCTGGGTGATGGCGATGATCGCGCCGACCACCATGGTGAGGATGGCCACCACCCACATGGCGGGCCGCCAGTCCCAGGTCAGGTCGCCGAACGCGACGTAGAAGACACGCAGCAGTGCCCCGAACGCCGCCACCACGGTGCACGAGGCCATGAGCGCGGTGATCGGCGTGGGGGCGCCCTGGTAGACGTCGGGCTTCCAGCTCTGGAACGGCACCGCCCCGATCTTGAAAAGCAGCCCGAGGCCGAGCAGCGCGATGCCGGCGTAGAGCAGGGTGGAACCGCTCGTGTTGGAGGACGCGGCGGCGGCGATCGCGCCCAGGTTCACCGAGCCGGAGAACCCGTACAGCATGGCGATGCCGAACAGGAAGAACGCCGACGAGAAGGCGCCGAGGAGGAAGTACTTCATCGCCGCCTCCTGCGATAGCAGGCGGCGGCGACGGGCGAGGCCGCACAGCAGGTAAAGCGGCAGCGACAGCACCTCCAGCGCCACGAACATGGTCAGCAGGTCGTTCGCGGCCGGGAAGAGGAGCATGCCGCTGACGGCGAACAGCGTGAGCGGGTAGACCTCGGTGTGCGTGATGCCCGCCAGCAGCCCCTCGCGCTCCTCCGCGCTGCCGGGAACCGCGGCCGCCTGCGCCGCGAACGGGCTCATGTCGTGCGAGGACTCCGCGATCAGCAGGACGCTTACGAACGCGAGCACGAGAATCGTGCCCTGGATGAATAGCGCGGGGCCGTCTACCGCGACCGCGCCCATGGCCGCCAGGTGACCCGGGCTCCCATGGGCGAACGAGATGCTCTCGCCGACGGCGATCGTGAGCCCGAACGCGCCGGCCAGCCCGCCGAGCGTGAGTCCCAGGTGGACAGACCGCCGCTGGGCGCGCGGCACGAACGCCTCAACCAGCACGCCGACCACGGCCAGGCCGAAGACCAGCAGCACGGGCGAGAGCTGCCAGTATTCGATGTGCGGCGGCGTGATGGCGGGCGCCACGGCGAGGCTTGCGAGGCGCGTCACGGGTTGGTTCCCTTCTCCCGGAGCAGGTGGATGGCGGTTCCGTGGCCGGGCCGGCCGCCAAGATGGACCGACACCGTGGCCGGGTGCGGTGGCACCGGGTCCGTCGCATGGACCTGCACCAGCGTGTGGCGCACCGCCGGGTTGATGATGTTCAGCAGCGGCTGCGGGAAGATCCCGAAGACGATGATCAACGCAATCAGCGGGCCGATCGCCCATAGTTCCCTGGGCTTCAGGTCGGGCATCTTTTCGACTTCCGGGCGCACCGGCCCGGTCATCGTGCGCTGGTACAGCCACAGGATGTAGATGGCGGCGAGGATGATGCCCACGGTCGCCGCCACCGCCGCCGCCTTGTACCGGGTGAAGGTCCCGATCAGGACGAGGAACTCACTGACGAACGTGGACAGGCCGGGCAGCGAGAGCCCGGCCAGCCCGGCGATCAGGAACATGCCGGCCAGCACCGGCGCCACCTTCTGCACGCCGCCGTAGTCGGCGATCCGCTGCGAGCGGCGCCGCACGATCATGAAACCGCCCACCAGGAACAGCGCGCCCGTCGCGAATCCGTGGTTGACCATGTACAGGGTCGCGCCCGCCTGTCCCTGGCTGGTCAGCACGAAGATCCCGAGCGTCATCAGGCCCATGTGCGAGACGGAGGTGTAGGCGATCAGCCGCTTGATGTCGGCCTGCCCAATGGCAACCACGGCCCCGTACAGCACCCCGACGACGGCCAGCGTGAGGATCAGCGGGATGAAGTAGTGCGACGCCTCGGGGAACAGTTGCAGGCAGTACCGGATCATGCCGAACGTGCCGACCTTGTCGAGCACGCCGACCAGCAGCACCGCGGCCCCGGGCTGCGCGGACGTGGCCGCGTCCGGCAGCCAGGTGTGGAACGGCCACAGCGGCGCCTTGATCGCGAAGGCGATGAAGAACCCGAGGAACAGCCACCGCTGCGTGCCCGGGCTGAGCGCCAGGTGGGTGAGCGGGCCGAGCAGGAACGTGCCCTGGTGCCCGCCGCGGGTGGAGTACACGTAGAGGGCGATGACCGCGACCAGCATGATCAGGCCGCCGAGCAGGCTGTAGAGCAGGAACTTGACCGCCGCGTACTGGCGCTGGCCGACCCCGTAGCTACCGATCATGAAGTACATCGGGATGAGCATGACCTCGAAGAAGACGTAGAACAGGAACACGTCCGTGGCGGCGAACGCGCCGATCACCATCGTCTCCAGCACCAGCATGAGCGCGAAGTACGTCTTCACGCTGCGCGCGGGAGGCGCGGCCGTGACGGCGCCCCCCTCCTCCGCGGGGTCCGCGTCATGCCATGACGCCAGGATCACCACCGGCGTGAGGACGGCCGTCATGCCGATGAGCACCAGCGCGATGCCGTCCACGCCGACCGCGTAGTGCACCCCGAACTGCGGAATCCACTGGTAGACCTGGTTGAACTGGAAGGCCGGCCCGCCCGGTGAGAAGCGGACCGCCATGGCGATGGTCATCCCGAGCGTGACCAGCGAGGTCATCAGGGCGACCCGCTTGACGAGCAGGTCACGCGCCGCGCCAGCGACCTTGTCATCGGCGTCGGCGGCGCCGGGGATGAGAGCCACCGCCAGCGCGCCCGCCAGCGGGATCGCGCCGATGACGGTCAGCCAGGGAAACGAGCTCATAGCGATCTAGATCCTCACCAAGAGGAAGGCACCGACGAGCAGTACCGCGCCGAAGAACATGGACAGGGCGTAGGACCGGACGAAGCCCGACTGGACCCGCCGCATCCGGCCCGACGTGCCGCCCACCGTGGCCGCGACGGTGTTGACCAGCCCGTCGACCCCCCTGTTGTCGAAGTACACCGACAGCCTGGTCAGCCACTGCCCGGGCCGCATCAGCAGCGATTCGTTGACCGCGTCACCGTACAGGTCCCTGCGCGCGGCGGTGACCGGGAACCGGGCCGCGGGGGCCACGACGGGCACCGGGCGGCGGCCGTACATGGCCCAGGCGATCGCCACCCCCACCACCACCAGGCCGAGCGTGCCGAGGCTCGCGGGCGTGAACACCCCGTGCGAGGCCGGGGGGAAGCCGGTGACCGGGCCGAGGAAGTTCACAAACCGGTTGCCCAGGATGAGGAGCGCGCCCGCCCCGGCCGACCCGAGCGCGAGCACCACCATCGGCGAGGTCATCACCGGCGGCACCTCGTGCGGGTGAGCGTTCTCCTCCCACCGGCGCTCGCCGAAGAAGGTCATGAGCATGACCCGGGTCATGTAGAACGCGGTGATGCCCGCGCCGACCAGCGCCGCCGTGCCGAGGAGTGCCCCGGACGTGCCGCCCTTGGCGAACGCGGCCTCGATGATCGGGTCCTTGCTGAAGAAGCCCGAGAACGGCGGTACCCCGACGATCGCCAGGTAGCCGATGCTGAAGGTGACGAACGTGACCGGCAGCACCGTGCGGAGCGCGCCGAAGCGGCGCATGTCGACCTCGTCGTTCATCTCGTGCTTCACCGACCCGGCCCCGAGGAACAGGCCGGCCTTGAAGAACCCGTGCGCGAGCAGGTGCGCGATCGCGAACACGTACCCGGCCGGCCCGAGGCCCGCGGCCAGCGTCATGTACCCGATCTGGCTCATGGTGGAGCCGGCCAGCGCCTTTTTGATGTCGTCCTTGGCACAGCCGATGATGGCCCCCCAAAGCAGGGTTACCGCACCGACGACGGTTACCGCGAGCCTTCCGTTTGGCGAAAGATCGAAGATGGGGGCGGAACGGACGATCAGGTAGACGCCGGCGGTCACCATCGTGGCCGCGTGGATCAGCGCCGACACGGGCGTCGGGCCCTCCATCGCGTCAAGGAGCCAGGACTGCAAGGGGACTTGCGCGGATTTGCCGCAGGCCCCGAGCAGAAGCAGCAGGCCGAGCGCGGTGAGCGCGCCCGTGCCCGCCGCGCCGGGGTGGCCGAACACGCCGGTGAACGACACCGTGCCGAACGTGGCGAACATGAGGAAGATCGCGAGGGTCAGGCCGAAGTCGCCGACGCGGTTGGCGATGAACGCCTTCTTGGCGGCCACCGGCGGCGCGGGGTTGTACTGCCAGAACCCGATCAGCAGGTAGGACGCCAGGCCGACGCCCTCCCAGCCCACGTAAAGCGCCAGGTAGTTGTCGGCGAGCACGAGCAGCAGCATGGCGGCGACGAACAGGTTCATGTACCCGAAGAAGCGCCTGCGCTCGGGGTCGTGGGCCATGTAGCCGACCGCGAACAGGTGGATGAGCGAGCCCACCCCGGTGATCAGCAGCACGAAGCTGATCGACAGCGGGTCGAGCAGCAGGGCGGCGTTGGCGTGGAACCGGCCCACCGCGATGAACGTGAACAGGTGCACGTCCCGGCTTCGCTGGCCGGCCGGGTACGACAGCATCGCGAAGAAGGCGATCACCCCGTACACGAACGAGGCCGCCGGCATCGCGACGCCGACGATGTGCCCGAACCGGTCGGTGCGCCGGCCGCCGAGCAGCAGCACCAGCGCGCCAGCCAGCGGGAACGCCAGCAGCAGCCACGCGGCCCGCTGGACCCCGGCCGCCGGCAGGACGTGCATGGCCGGGGCCACGGTCGTGACCAGGTGCGCACCAGCAAGTGAGCCTGTCACTACCCCGCCTTCCTAGTACTTGAGCAGGTTGGCGTCGTCGACCGACGCGGACCTGCGGGTACGGAAGATCGTCATCAGGATCGCCAGCCCCACCACGACCTCGGCGGCGGCGACGACCATCACGAAGAACGCGATGACCTGCCCATCCAGGTTGGCGTGCAGCCTCGCGAAGGCGACGAACGCCAGGTTGACCGCGTTCAGCATGAGTTCGATGCACATGAAGATGACCATGGCGTTGCGGCGGACCAGCACGCCCACCGCGCCGATCACGAACAGGATCACGGCAAGCGCCACGAAATGACTTGGGCTCATGGCCGCGCCTCCTCCCGCGGAGCGCCGTCGGCCGCAGCGCCCGCCTCCCCCTCCGCCCCCGCGCCCTCCCCATTGCCCGGCGGGAGTTGCTGCGCCGGGGCCGAACCCGGCACCAGCGCGCCGGTGCCGCGCGCGATGACCGGGCTCACCGAAAGCTGGGAGGGCGTGCCATCGGGCAGCAGGGCGGGGAAGTCCACCGCGTTGTGGCGGGCGTAGACGCCAGGCCCCGGGAGCGGGGTGGGATGGCCCCCCGCCACCCGCTGCCTGGACAGTTCGCGCTGGGTCGGCTTCGGCTTGGCGCGCTCCCGGTGGGCAAGAACCATCGCGCCGAGCGCCGCGGTGATCAGCAGGGCGGCGGTCGCCTCGAACGGGAACACGTACCTGGTGAAGATCAGCGCGGCGAGCGACTGCACGTTGGCCGTCCCGTACCGCGCCCCGGCGGGCGGGGCCGGCCCGATCGCGGCGTGCCCGACGATCAGGCTCAGCAGGACCAGCAGGCCGATCCCGGCCACCGCCGCCCCGAGCCGCTGCCCGGGGATGTTCTCCCGCAGCGAGTCAGCCGCGCTGACCCCCACGATCATGAGCACGAACAGGAACAGCATCAGCACCGCGCCGGTGTAGACGATGATCTGCACGAACGCGAGGAACGGCGCGCCCGCGACCGCGTACAGGATGGCGAGCGACAGCATCACGACGGCGAGCAGCACCGCGCAGTGCACGGCCCGCCGGGCCAGGACCATGCCGAGGGCCGCGGCGACCGAGATCACCGCCAGGATCCAGAAGGCTGCCGAGGACCCGCCCGAGGAGGCCTGGCCCGCGGCGAGCAGGTGCCCGGCGGTCATTGGTCCGCCTCGCTCCCGCCGTCACCGGGGCGGGCGCCCGGTGCCCAGCCCGCCGCCGACTCCGACGCCGGGCCCGCGGCGGCCTCAGCCTCCACCGCCGGGCCTGCGGAGGCCTCGGCGGCCTGGCCGCGGGAGGCCGTCACTCCGGCCGAGCCGAGCCGGTAGTAGTCCCGCTCAGAGTCACCGAGCCGCATGGGGTGCGGGGGCGCCTCCATGCCCTCCTCAAGCGGCGCGAGCAGCTGCTCCTTGGTCCAGATCAGGCTCTCCCTGTTGTCGTCCGCCAGCTCGTACTCGTTGGTCATGGTCAGCGCCCGGGTGGGGCAGGCCTCCACGCACAGCCCGCAGAGGATGCAGCGCAGGTAGTTGATCTGGTAGACGTCGCCGTAGCGCTCGCCGGGGGAGAACCGTTCCTCGGGCGTGTTATCCGCGCCCTCGACGTAGATGGCGTCGGCGGGGCAGGCCCAGGCGCACAGCTCACAGCCAATGCACTTCTCCAGGCCGTCCGGCCAGCGGTTGAGCTGGTGACGCCCGTGGAACCGCGGCGCGGTAGGAAGCTTCTCCTCGGGGTACTGGACGGTGTCCACCTTCCGGAACATCTGCCGGAAGGTGACGCCGAACCCCTTCACGGGATTCAGGAACTCAGGCACCGGTGACCTCCTTGACGGTGGCCCTGGGCACGGCGCTGGCATCGGCCTGGTCGCCGGCGGCGTCGCCCGTCCCCGCGACGAGGCCGCCCGGGCTGGCCGCCACCCCGATGCCGTGGTAATGCGGCAGGTCCAGGGGCGGGACGGGGAAGCCCTTGGCGGCGGCCTCCGTGCCCGGTTCGGCGGCGGCACCCGGCTCCGTCCCGCCGGGCCCCGCGGCCGCGGCGGTGCGGCGTTTCTCCGCGGCCACGTCCCCGGCCCAGGCCAGCACGATCAGGGCGGCGATGATGGCGCCACCCACGATGTACACCGGCACGGTGTGGTGGTGCTGCTGCCGCCAGACCCGGATCGTCGCGATCATCAGGATCCAGGCGAGCGCGGCGGGAATGAGCACCTTCCACCCGAACGCCATGAGCTGGTCGTAGCGAATCCGCGGCAGGGTGCCCCGCAGCCACACGAAACCGAACAGCAGGATGAGCACCTTCGCCAGGAACCACAGCAGCGGCCACCAGCCGGTGTTCGCCCCCGGCCACACCGACAGCGGCCAGGGTGCGCGCCAGCCGCCGAGGAACAGCGTCGTGGCGAGCGCGGCGACCGTGGTCATGTTGATGTACTCGGCCAGGTAGAACAGCGCGAACTTGAGCGAGGAGTACTCGGTGTGGAAGCCGCCCACCAGTTCGCCCTCGCCCTCGGGCAGGTCGAACGGCAGCCGGTTGGTCTCGCCGACCATCGTGATCAGGTAGATGACGAACGACGGGAACAGCAGCACCGCGTACCACGACGGGTAGTGCAGCGTCACCCCGGCCAGGTGGAACGTCCCGCCGCTCGCCTGCGCGTTCACGATGGCGGAGGTGGACAGCGAGCCCGAGTACAGGAACACCGCGACGAACGACAGCCCCATCGCGATCTCGTAGCTGACCACCTGGGCCGACGACCGCAGGCCGCCGAGCAGTGAGTACGGCGACGCCGACGCCCAGCCCGCCAGCACGATCCCGTACACGCCGATCGAGCTCATAGCGAGCACCAGCAGGACGGCCACCGGAAGGTCGGCGAGTTGCAGCGGGGTCTGCACCCCGAAGATCGAGACCTCGGGGCCGAACGGGATGATCGCGAAGCTCACGAACGCGGGGATGAGCGAGATCGCGGGGGCCATCCAGTACAGCAGCTTGTCCACGTTCCGGGGGACGATGTCCTCCTTGAGCGGCAGCTTGAGGCCGTCCATGAGCGACTGGAGCAGGCCGAACGGGCCGGCCCTGTTCGGCCCGGGGCGCTGCTGCATCCGGCCGATGACCCGGCGTTCCGCCCAGATCGCGAACAGGGTCATGAGCATCAGGAACAGGAAGATGACGACGACCTTGAGCAGGATCATCCACCAGGGCTGGCCGTAGAAGTCGGCGATGGTCACCGGGCGGCTGGTCGGCGGAGGCACCTTAGGGGCGGCGTGAGCGGCGAGGCCCGCGGCGCCGGCCAAGCTGATCATTCCGGGCTCCTCAGGGTCACCAGGGTGCCGTTCCCGGCACCGAGTTCGTTCCGCACCTCACAGCCCGGCGCGTGAGCCGGCAGCCAGACCACCCGGTCGGGCATGTCGTGGACGCGCACGGGGAGCGTGATGGCCCCCTGCGGCGTGGTCACCGTGACCCTATCGCCGTCGGCGGCGCCCGCTTCCGCCGCGGTGGCCGCCGACATCAGGGCCTCGGCTGGCCGGGCCGTCCCGGCGAGGAACGGTTCGCCGTCCTGCATCCGGCCGGTGTCGATCAGCTGGGGCCAGGTGGCCAGGACGGCCTCACCCGGGCCCGGCAGGGCCCCGGCAACGGACGGGAACGACGGTGGGTCCACCCGGGTGCCCCGCCAGCCGGCCAGCGCGCCCAGTTCGCGCCGGGCCGCGGCGGCATCGGGCAGGCCGAGGTGGACGTCCATCTCGTCGGCGATCCGGCCAAGGACCTGCAGGTCAGGCTCCACCCCGGGCACGTCAAGTGCGGCCTCGAACGACCCGGGCCTGCCCTCCCAGTTCACGAACGTCCCGGCCTTCTCGGGCACGGCCGCCACCGGAAGCACCACGTCCGCCCGGTCGGTGACGGCGCTCACCCGCAACTCCAGGCTCACCACAAAGGGCGTGGCCTCGATCGCGGCGAGCGCGAGCCGCCCGCCGGGCAGGTCGCCCGGGTCCACGCCGGCGACGACCATCGCATCCAGGTCACCGGCGACCGCGGCGGCCAGGATCTCGCCGGTGTCCCGGCCGGGCCCGGCGGGCAGCGACGCGACCCCCCAGGCGCGCGCCACCTCGGCCCGCGCCTCCGGGTCGGACACCGGACGCCCGCCGGGAAGCAGTGCCGGCAGCGCGCCGGCCTCGACCGCGCCGCGCTCGCCGGCCCGCCGGGGCACCCACGCCAGGGCCGCGCCGGTCGCGGTGGCCAGCCGGGACAGCGCGGTGAGCGCCCCCGGGGTCTCCGCGAGCCGCTCGCCCGCCAGGATCACCGCGCCGTCAGCGGTCAGCGCCTGCGCGGCGGCTTCCTCCGCGGGGCCGAGACCGCTGCCCGCGGCCAGCCGGGTGAGCGCCTCCGTCTCGGTGCCGGGCACGGCCGGCAGCAGCACGCCGGACAGCTTCGCCAGGCCGCGCGTGGCCAGGGCGCCCAGGGAGTAGACGGTGACCCGCCCCGAGCGGGCGCCCTTGCGCAGCCGGAGGAAGATGATCGGCGACTCGTCCTCCGGCTCGAGGCCGGCCAGCAGCACGGCCGGCGCCCGCTCCAGATCGGTGTAGCTGACCTCCACGCCGCGGCCAGCCACCCGGGCGCCGAGGAATTGCGCTTCTTCGGGGGAGTGCGGACGGGCGCGCGAGTCAATGTCGTTGCTGCCCAGGGCCAGCCTGGCGAACTTGGCGTAAGCGTAGGCGTCCTCCAGGGTGAGCCTGCCCCCGGTCAGCACGCCCGCCCGGCCGCGGGCGCCCGCCAGGCCGGCCGCTGCGACCCCGATCGCCTCCGGCCAGGACGCGGGCCGCAGCGCCCCGCCCTCGTCGCGGACCAGTGGGGTCACCAGCCGGTCCGGCTGGGTTGCGTAGGTGAACGCCCACCGCCCCTTGTCGCAGTTCCATTCCTCGTTGACCTGCGGGTCATTGGCGGCCAGCCGGCGGGTGACCACCCCGCGCCGGTGGTCGGTGCGCTGGCGGCACCCGGCCGCGCAGTGCTCGCAGACGCTGGGCGTGGACACCAGGTCGAACGGCCGGCTGCGGAACCGGTAGGCGGCGCCGGTCAGCGCCCCTACGGGGCAGATCTGCACGGTGTTGCCGGAGAAGTAGGAATCGAACGGCACCCCGTCGGCCGTGCCGATCTGCTGGTCGGGGCCCCGCTCCAGCAGGTCGATGAGCGGGTCGCCGGCGATCTGCTCGGCGAACCTGGTGCAGCGCGCGCACGAGACGCAGCGCTCACGGTCGAGCAGGACCTCGGTGGAGAGCGCCACCGGCTTGGCGAAGGTCCGCTTGGCCTCGGTGAACCGGGTCTCGCCCTGGCCGCTCGACATCGCCTGGTTCTGCAGCGGGCACTCGCCGCCCTTGTCGCACATGGGACAGTCGAGCGGGTGGTTGATGAGCAGGAACTCCATCACCCCGCGCTGCGCCTTCTCCGCCACCCTCGAGGTCAGGTGGGTGCGCACGGTCATCCCGTCGGTGCAGGTGGTGGTGCACGACGCGAGCGGCTTCGCCTGGCCCTCCACCTCGACCAGGCACTGCCGGCACGCGCCCACCGGGTCGAGCAGCGGGTGGTCGCAGAACCTGGGGATCTGGATCCCGAGCAGTTCCGCGGCGCGGATCACCAGCATCCCCTTGGGCACGGTGATCTCGAAACCGTCGATGGTAACGGTCACGCCCTGGGCCGCGGGGGCCAGCGCGCCCGCGTCATTGGCCGTCGTGGTCATCGGTTATCGGCCTCCGTCGGCCCAGACAGTGGAGGCGGCGGGATCGAACGGGCAGCCGCCGCGCTTGCCGTGCTCGATGAACTCGTCCCGGAAGTACTTGATGGACGACACCACCGGGCTGATCGCGCCGTCACCGAACGGGCAGAAGGCGCGGCCCAGAATGTTGTCGCAGATGTCGAGCAGCTTGTCCAGGTCCTCGTCGGTCCCCTGGCCGTGGTCCAGCCGGTCGAGGACACGCACCATCCAGTACGTTCCCTCCCGGCACGGGGTGCACTTGCCGCAGGACTCGTGCTGGTAGAACTCCGTCCACCGGAGCGTGGCCCGCACCACGCAGGTGGTCTCGTCGAAGATCTGCAGCGCCCTGGTGCCGAGCATCGATCCCGCCGCGCTGGTCCCCTCGAAGTCGAGCGGCACGTCCAGGTGCTCGTCGGTGAAGATGGGCGTGGAGGACCCGCCGGGCGTCCAGAACTTCAGCGTGTGGCCGGCGCGGACCCCGCCGGCGAGATCGAGCAGTTGCCGCAGGGTGACGCCGAGCGGCGCCTCGTACTGGCCGGGCGTGGTCACGTGGCCGGTCAGCGAGAAGATGCCGAACCCCTTGGACCTCTCGGTGCCCAGCGCCGCGAACTCCCCGGCGCCGCGAGCCACGATGAACGGGACGCTGGCGATCGACTCCACGTTGTTGACCACCGTGGGGGAGGCGTAGAGCCCGGAGGTAGCCGGGAACGGCGGCTTGAGCCGCGGCTGGCCACGCTTGCCCTCCAGCGAGTCGAGCAGGGCCGTCTCCTCTCCACACTCGTACGCGCCGGCTCCCGCGTGCACGGTGATGTCCAGGCTGAAGCCAGAGCCGAGGATGTTCTCCCCCAGGTACCCGGCCTCGTAGGCCTCGGCGACCGCGTGGTGCAGCCTGCGGACGACGTGCAGCACCTCGCCGCGCACATAGATGAAGGCCCGGGCTGCCCTGATGGCGTAGGAGGCGATGATCGCGCCCTCGATCAGCATGTGCGGACTCGCGAGCATGAGCGGGATGTCCTTGCAGGTACCCGGCTCTGATTCGTCGGCGTTGACCACGAGATAGTGCGGCTTGGTGTCGCCCTGGGGAATGAAGCCCCACTTGACACCGGTCGGGAATCCCGCGCCACCGCGGCCGCGCAGGCCCGAGTTCTTGACCATCTGGATGATCTCGTCGGGGCCGGTACGCAGCGCCTTGGGCAGCGCCTGGTACCCACCGGCCCGCTTGTAGCCGGCCAGCGTGAACGAGTCAGGCGCATCCCAGTGCGCAGTGAGCTCCGGAGTAAGGACGGAGGTCAAGAGGTGCTCCCATCGCCAGCGCTCTGCTCATCCCGCCCCCGCGCTGTGTTTTCCCCGCCCCCGCGCTTCGCGCCCGCCCCCGTCCGGCGCCCGCCCCCGTCCTGCGGGCGGTCCCCGGCAGGTGCCGCTTCGGCGGCTGCCGCAGGAGTATCCGGCGTCCAGCCGTGTTCCTTGGCTATCCGCAGCCCGGCGAGCGTGGCGCGCCCGGCGGTGTGGCCGGCGGTGGCCTGGTCATCCGGGAACCCGGCCAGGATTCGCGCCGCCTCCTTCCAGGTGACCAGGCGCGGCGCACCGCGGCTTGGTGCGATGATCTCGAAGCCGTCGATGTCGTGGCCGGCCCGCAGGCCGTCGACCAGTGCCCGGGCCGACGCGGGGGTCATGTCGTCGAAGAACTCCCAGTTGACCATAACGACCGGCGCGTAGTCACAGGCCGCGTTGCACTCGACGTGCTCCAGGCTGACCTTGCCGTCCGGGGTCGGCCGGTCGTCGCCCACGCCCAGGTGCTCGCGCAGATCGGCCAGGATCTGGTCGCCGCCCATGATGGCGCACAGCGTGTTGGTGCAGACGCCGACGTGGTAATCGCCGACGGGCCGGCGCTTGTACATGGTGTAGAAGCTCACGACGGCGGTGACCTCTGCCTCGCTCAGCCCGAGCCGGTCCGCGCAGTAGGCGATGCCATCGTCGGAGACGTAGCCCTCCTCGGCCTGGACGAGGTGGAGCAGCGGAAGCAGGGCCGACCGGGAGTGCGGGTACCGGCCGATGATCTCACCGGCGTCCGCGTCCAGCCGGGCGCGCGCCTCATCGCTCAGCGGCATCAGCGGTCCACCCCTCCCATCACCGGATCTATCCCGGCCACGGCGGCGATCACGTCGGCGACCAGGCCGCCCTCGGCCATGGCTGCCAGCGACTGGAGGTTGCTGAACGAGGGATCCCGGAAGTGCGCCCGGAACGGTCTCGTTCCGCCGTCGCTGACCGCATGGCAGCCTAGCTCCCCGCGCGGCGATTCGACGGCCGCGTACACCTGCCCGGCCGGAACCCGGAATCCCTCGGTCACCAGCTTGAAGTGATGGATGAGCGCTTCCATCGACTGGCCCATGATGTGCGCGATGTGATCGGCGGAGTTCCCCAGCCCGTCGGCCCCCACCGCGAGCTGGGCCGGCCAGCCGATCTTGGGGTCGGCGACCATGATCCGGTCATCTTTCGGGCGCTTGGCCGCCAGGCGGTCCACGCACTGCTCAATGATCTTGAGGGACTCGTCCATCTCGTCCATCCGGACCCGGTACCGGCCGTAGGAGTCGCAGGTGGTCTGCGTCGGCACGTCGAACTCGTAGGTCTCGTAACCGCAGTAGGGCTGGCTCTTTCGCAGGTCCCACGGCAGCCCGGTGGTCCGCAGCACCGGACCGGTGACGCCGAGCGACATGCAGCCGGCCAGGTCGAGGTAGGCGATGTTCCTGGTCCGCCCCAGGAAGAGCGGGTTGGCGTCGAACAGCGCGCGAATCTCACCGAGCAGCGGCGGCATCACGTCGAGGAACTCACGCAGCCTCTCCAGCGCGCCGCGCGGCAGGTCCTGCGAGACCCCGCCCGGGCGGACGTACGCGTGGTTCATCCGCAGGCCCGAGATGAGCTCGAACAGGTCGAGCACCTTCTCCCGCTCCCTGAGCCCGTACAGAAGGACGGTCGTCGCGCCCAGCTCCAGCCCGAACGTGCCGATCGCCATCAGGTGCGAGGAGATTCGGTTGAGCTCCATCATCAGCACGCGCAGCACGCTGGCCCGCGTTGGGATCTCGTGCTCGATGCCGAGCAGCCGCTCCACCGCCAGGCAGTAGACCGTCTCGTTGAAGATGGGCGCGAGGTAGTCCATCCGGGTGCAGAACGTGACGCCCTGCGTCCAGGTGCGGACCTCCATGTTCTTCTCGATGCCGGTGTGCAGATAGCCGATGACCGGCCGGAGCTCGGTCACGGTCTCCCCGTTCAGCGTCAGGATGAGCCGGAGCACGCCGTGCGTGGACGGATGCTGGGGGCCCATGTTGACCACGAGCCGTTCCTCTCCGATGTCGTCGGCGACGGCACCGACGAACTCATCCCAGTCCTCGCCGCTGACCGTGTAGAACTTGCCCTCCGCCTCGGCGCTCACGAGTAGGACCTCCGGTCCTCCGGTGGCGGCACGGTGGCGCCGCGGTATTCGACCGGGATGCCGCCCAGCGGGTAGTCCTTACGCTGCGGGTGCCCCTTCCAGTCGTCGGGCATCTCGATCCGGGTGAGGGCGGGATGGCCGTCGAAGACCATGCCGAAGAAGTCCCAGGTCTCCCGCTCATGCCAGTCGCACGTCGGGTAGACGCCCACGAGCGAGGGAAGGTGCGGGTCGGCGTCGGGCACGCTGACCTCCATCCGTACCCGCCGGTTGTGCGTGATGGACAGCATCGGGTAGACGGCGTGCAGTTCGCGGCCGGAGTCCCAGGGATAGTGCACCCCGCTGACTCCCAGGCACATCTCGAAGGCCAGCGAGGGCTCGTCCCGCAGCAGCGTGGCGACCATGACCAGGTGCTCGCGGGCGACGTGCAGGGTGAGCTCGCCGCGCTCCACCACCACCCGCTCCACCGCGTCGGAGAACCCCGGGCCTTCCCGCGCCACGGATTCCGCGAGCCGGTCGGCGATCTCGTCGAAGTACGACCCGTAGGGGCGCGGAGTGGACGGCGCTGGCGGGCGCCGCACCTGCAGCCCGCCGTACCCCGACGTATCGCCCGAGGTGAGGGTGCCGAACATGCCGGTCCGCTCGACCGGCAGGGCAAGCTGCTGCTCGCCGGCCTCGGCCGCTGGGTCGGGGGCGGAGGGCGCGTTCTGCACCCCTGGCGCGGGGCCCTGATCGGTGGTCACGGGTGCTCTCCTTGCTCCGGCTGGCCTTGATCCGGCCGGCCGGGCCCGGCACCGGCGAGAAGCCGGGGCTGGCCCTCGCCAGCCCCGGGCGGGCTGGCCCCCTGGGCGAGCGGCAGCCGGCGTAGCCGCGCCTCCTCCAGCTCCGTGATCTCCGCCTCGCGGTTGGGGCCCAGCTTCATGTTCTGGATCTTGTCGTGCAGCTTGACGATCGCGTCGAGCAACATCTCCGGGCGGGGCGGGCAGCCGGGCAGGTAAATGTCCACCGGCACTATGTGGTCCACGCCCTGCACAATGGCGTAGTTGTTGAACATGCCCCCGCTGGACGCGCAGACGCCCATGGAGATCACCCACTTGGGGTCCGCCATCTGGTCATAGATCTGGCGGAGGACCGGTGCCATCTTCTGGCTCACCCGCCCGGCCACGATCATCAGGTCGGCCTGCCGTGGCGTATTGGAGGCGCGCTCCATGCCGAACCTGGCCAGGTCGTGGCGGGGACCGCCGGTCGATATCAGTTCCATGGCGCAGCAGGCGAGGCCGAACGTGGCCGGCCACACCGAGCTCTTGCGGGCGTACCCGGCGACCTTCTCGACGGTTGTCAGCAGGATGCCGCTCGGCAGCTTCTCTTCCAGTCCCATGTGCTAATCCCAGTCCAGGCCACCGCGCCGCCATACATAGGCGTACGCGACCAGCAGTGTGGCGATGAACAGCACCATCTCGACCAGGCCGAACACCCCGAGGCTCGTGAAGGTGACCGCCCACGGGTAGAGAAAGATGATCTCGATGTCGAAGAGGATGAGCAGCATCGCCGTCACGTAATACTTCACCGGGAACCGGCCGCCGCCCCTGGGCTGGGGTGTGGGCTCGATCCCGCTCTCGTAGGCCTGCAGCTTCGCCCGGTTCCACCGTTTCGGGCCCGCCAGCGTGCCCATGACAAGCGAGAAGGCCGCGAACAACGCGGCCAGCGCCGCCAGCACCAGGATCGGCACGTACAAGGTCAGCACCGGATGCCTCTCCCTTCTGTCTCGTCGTGGTCGTGGCCCGCTGTCAAGCCGCGGGCGTGAGCCTGGACAGCGCGTTGATCACGCGGTCGGCCGCATCACCGCCCCGCGGCTCGGTCAGGTTCGCCAGGAGCTTCAGCGTGAAGCGCATCAACGCCGGCCGGGGCATCCCGTGCCGGGTCGCGAACTTCATCACCTTCGGGTGACCGATCGCCCCGACGAACTTGCGCCCGAGAGTGTAGTAGCCACCGAAAGCGTCCCTCA
>Ga0207646_10003089_pt1 | contig 19147 bp, 19 predicted proteins | sample KBSK5502metaG_FD_184343 | JGI IMG/M metagenome (GOLD analysis project Ga0207646, IMG submission 184343) | Corn, switchgrass and miscanthus rhizosphere microbial communities from Kellogg Biological Station, Michigan, USA - KBS K5-50-2 metaG... | ecosystem: Host-associated > Plants > Roots >...
TGGGCTGCGGAGAATGCGAAAGGTCATTATCCTTATCACCGGTTAACGGCTGCGGATTTTCCGATCAATGACGCCGTTCATAAGAAGTACGGCATGCACACCCATGGATTCTTTGAGTTCCGCTATCATGATCATTGGACTGAAAACCACGGCCACGCGGTCGCGCGCATCACGGAATGGAACGTCTGGTCGGGGTTTGACCGGAATAAATCGTCGCGCAAGAGCTGGTTCAAATACGTACAGGAAACTTTACCGCACGAACAAGGACATCTCGATCTCAGCGAACTGCACTCCAAAGTTCTCGCCGATATGCCGCTGGATAAATTGCCGATCGGCGAAGGAACGACTGGAAAAGAAGCCGACGCCGATCTGCAGCGCAAAATGCACGCGTTCGCGGAAAAGTTCAGCGCGGAAGGTCAGACCGAGCAAGACCGCTACGATGCCGAAACGGAGCACGGCAAGAACGCCGCGAAACAAAAGGAGTGGACAGCCGCAATTCAAGAGCGTCTCCAGCGCGCCGACATTCACTTCTGAAGCTCTCGCGTAGAAATATGTGGATTAATCACTTGTGGAATCTGAAACTTCGTCCAAAGGCTGCACCACAGTTACACTTGGCTGTTGGTTGATCGCTTTCGGCATGATCTGGCTCGCCTTCGGCTACTTCTGGCGCTTCCCAGATCTCACACGCACAGTAGGAGTAATTACTCGCTCGGAGCCCCAGGCTTACGGCGTCACTCGCCGCGAAATCGCTTACGAATACGTTGCTCAGGGTGTGCGTCACCGAAGCGAGCGCTTTCTCTGGATCTCACCCGTATATCCGCGGATGTACGATGTTGGGAAACCTTTTGTAGTTTATTATGTAACGCGGCATCCGGAAATCAGTTATGGACCGCTGCCCCCGCGATCACAAACAATAATAGTTATCGGGTACATGTTTATTACGTTCGGCTTAGTGTGTCTGTTCTGGCGGCCAGGCCACTAGGTTCGAAGGCAGCACGTGGCCTCGCGTTACAACCAAGAACCAATCGACATCCGAATCAGGTTTCAAATCAAATGGATTACCCCAAAGAAAACAGTAGGTCGCTGTACGATTACTCTGACAAGAGCGTGCAGCACGCAGGTTACGCGGCCATCGCGTACGCGATAGTAAGTTTGTTCACCGGCCTGCTAGCGTGGATTCAATACTTCCTTTATCACAGGCCAGGCAATGCCAGTGTCCTGCCCGATGATTTCGCCGCACAGCAGTACCTTCAGCACACGCCATTAATTACGGCAGTCGCTGTTGCATTTAGCGTTTTACTGGCCGCCGTTTCTGGTGTTCTTGCGTTTTTCATTTTTCGTCGCAGTCGTGTTGCCATCGCCGTCATGCTTGCAATAGTCATTCTGCTGCAACTTTGGACGTGGCTGGTCGCGCATTCGCTGGCCGGCAGCGTTGTCAGTATCGCAGTCGTGGCGTTTCTACTGCGCGGAGCCAGACGGATGTTTCAAGATCATGCGGAACGCCAAATGGACACGCAAAAGATCTGATGAAAACATCGCGCTCTCACTGGAGGTGGGCGTCACCCGCATTGGTTATCATCGCTGCGTCTATCGGATTGATGAATCCAATCTCCCACCCTTGGATGCGAAAGGCGTGGTGGATTTTGCTAACAGTCGCCGCAATCCAGTTTGGATATTTCCTTTACATTCACTTCCGCGACTCGCGCATACGCTAGCTTACGCTCCGACGAGTTTCTTTTGCCACGGAACAAGAAGCGCGTCGGCGCGGGATTGATCGGCGGCGATGGCTTCGAGAGTTGCGCGCGGCGCAATGAACGAACTTTCGATGTGCAGTTCTTTCGCAGCGTGATCGCGATTGGAGCGAAGTTTTTCGATTCGCTTCACCACTTCGGCGGTTGGACGAGTTCCGGTTCGCTTTGGTCGGACTGGCCAATCTTTCTCCGGCAATTCGATTCCTCGCTTTGCCGCTTCGCGAAAATTACGACGGCGGCGATCGGAGAAATGTTTGTAATCGGGAGTTTCGCCGACCGTGAATTTTTCGGCGGAATGAATGAGCTCTCGATTTTGCAGAATGTGAAACGGCGGACGATCGACGGCTTCCGCTTCCCTCTCGCGCCAGTTCCAGAGTTCGCGCAGAACGGCCGAGGCCCGACCGCGCAATGCGCCCGCGCCGGAAATGCGCCAGGCTTCATCGACATCCCGCTCGCGGTCGATCGCGGCCATTTCGAGCGCGCGCTGGCAAGATTGCCAGAACCAATCCGTGCGACCGAGCGGTTGCAATTCTTTCTCCAGACGTTCGGCGAGTTCCAGCAAGTAACGGGTGTCATTGATCGCGTACTCCGCCATTTTTTTGGAGAGAGGCCGCTGCGCCCAATTCGCTTTTTGCGAGCCCTTCGTCAGTTCGATGTCGAAATAGCGTTTTACGAGCGCGGCATAGCTGAATTCACGAATGCCGATCATGCGTGCAGCGATGACGGTGTCGAAAATCTTTGACGGCGCGAAATTCAGATTTCGCCGCAGCAACCGCAAATCGTAATCGGCGCCGTGAAGGACGATCTCTTTGCTCGCGAGCGCCCCGCTGAGCGGGGCAAGATCGACATCCGCCAGTGGATCGACAATCACGTCATGGTTCGGAACGCTGATCTGGAGCAGACAAAGTTTTTCTTTGTAGCAATGAAGACTGTCCGCTTCGGTATCGACCGCGACTCGATCGACCGATTCAATTTGGGGAAGCAGCTTCTGAAGTTGGGGGGTGGTCGCGATCACTTCAATCCGCTCAGCAGCAGCTCCGCGTTGGTCTTGGTCGCGTTCAAGTTGTCGATCAATTTCTCCATCGCCTCAATCGGCGGCAGCGCGGCCATCGCTTTGCGCAAAAGCTGAACCCGCTCCCACTCTTCCGGGTGATAAAGCAAGTCTTCGCGCCGCGTCGCCGAAAGCAGCGGATGGATCGCCGGGTAAAGACGTTTCTCCTGCAACGCGCGATCGAGATGCAGTTCCATGTTTCCGGTGCCTTTGAACTCTTCGAAAATTAATTCATCCATTCGGCTGCCGGTCTCGGTGAGCGCAGTCGCGAGAATGGTGAGACTGCCGCCTTCTTCGACATTGCGCGCGCTGCCAAAAAATTTCTTCGGCTTAATGAGAGCTTTGGCTTCGACGCCTCCGGACATGATCCGTCCTTTGCTCGGCTGCAAATTATTGTAGCCGCGCGAGAGCCGAGTCAGACTATCGAGCAGAATCACGACGTCTTTCTTTATTTCGACCAAACGTTTGGCGCGCTCGAGCACCATTTCCGCCACTTGGACGTGGCGGGTCACGTTCTCGTCGAAGTTCGAATGATAAATCTCGCAATCGATTTCGCGCTCGAGATCGGTCACCTCCTCGGGCCGCTCATCGACCAGCAAGAGAATGAGAACGATCTCGGGATGATTCACGCGAATCGCTTTGGCAATTTCCTTGAGCAAAATTGTTTTGCCAACCCGCGGCGGCGCCACAATCAGCCCGCGTTGGCCGTGGCCGAGCGGCGCGAGAAGATCGACACCCCGCGCACAAATCGAGTTGGTCTTCGGATTTTCGAGCATGATCCGGCCCTGCGGAAATTGCGGCGTCAATTTTTCAAAATCAGTCGGCTCTTTCCATTGTTCGGCCGGTGCGCCTTCGATCGTGAGGACATCGTCAAGCACGAGTCCTTTCTCGCGATCGCGCGGGAGACGGAGTTTGCCGCAAAGTTTTTGCCCGGGACGCAAATGATAAAGCTCAATCGCCGCGCGCGGAACATAAACGTCTTCCGGCACCGGCAAGAAATTCAGTTCCGGATAACGCAAGAGGCCGAACGAGTCGGCAGCTTGATCGAGAAAACCTTCGGCAGTCACGGTTGCGCCCTGGCCAAGCGCGGCGCGCGCAATGTCGAGAATGTGATGATGCCGCGTGCGGGCCGGATGGAGATGCAAATCGAAATCGCGCGCAATGCGGAGAAGATCTTCGGTTTTTTCGAGCTCGTTAACGCTCAACTCGCGCGTTGAAGCTGCCGGTCCGAGCCGGACTGGCGTAGTCTCAGCGGCAGAATCCTTTGGCTCCGCGCTAAGATCGACATCTTCCGGCGTCGCGACTGTTTCGGCGGGATTCTCGTTTACGCTTTCGTCCATTTTTCCTGACGCCAAAGTTCCACCAAAAGCGCCGCCTGACCGGCGAGCGCAGTCTTATCGCCGTTGTTCCAAACAACGTGATCCGCACGTTTGATTTTTTCGTCGATCGGCATTTGGGATTTGATCATCGCTTCGGCTGCGCTGTGCTCGAGTTCCATCTTGCGCATGAGATTGGCCAGCTGGATGTCAGGTGAAGAGGCCACCACAACCACTCGGTCACACAAAGTTTCGCCGCCGGTTTCATAGAGAAGTGGAATGTCTGCGAAGAAAAATTCGGGAAGTTCGCGGTGCCTGTCCGCCTCAACGCTCCATTGCTGACGAATCCGCGGATGGAGAATTTGTTCGAGCGCCTTTCTTTTGTTGGCGTCCTGGAAAATTATCGTCCGAACCGCCTCGCGATTCAAGTCGCCGCTGCGCAGAAAAATGCCGAGCCCGAACTTGGCAAGCATCTCCTGCTTAACTTCCTCAAGATCGACAAGTTGGCGGGCGACATCGTCGGCGTCGAAGAATTTGGCTTCAGGAAGCAACTCGCGCAGACAATGGCAAAAAGTGCTTTTTCCCGTGGAAACTCCGCCGGTGATTCCGATCGCAGGCATTTATTGCGTAATTCCGTTGATCGCTTGGCGAGATGACTTGTTGCGGAGTCGCTGCATCGCCTGGTTAGGTGTCATCGAGTTGAGTCTTGTCGATCTGTAAAAACTCAACCGGCGCCCCATTATCTTCGATGAACGCGACGGTGACGCCCGGGCTGGGGCTATTTGGTGCGATAATCACCTTCTTACCCTTGAGTTCCTGCTCAAGGTCGTCGACCTGAAAAGCAACATGCGGAAGGGTCTTGACGAGCTCCGGATACAGGGCATCCGGTTCGTACCTCATCCATTCGATGTGGTAGGGACTTTCTTTGTAACCACTCACATAGATTTTTAAGTGCTTCAGGTGCACTTCGCCGTCTCTTTTTTCGATGGTCGGAATTCCGAGATGATGATACTTCCTCATTTCGAACACTCCTCTGAACATATTGAAAACGCCGAGCGAGAATGGAACGGACTGACAAGCCGTGACATAGACGGGAGGCCCGGAGGCTGAGCAAATGTCATGAGCGAATCAATTAGACGACACGCAATAAAAGGCGAACATTTTCTCGTCTAATGCGATCCACTCGGGCGCGATAAATATCGCCGCGTGAGCAACGAAATTGTCAGGCCGATAAACAAAAGAATCGCGAGGACGGCATTGATTCGAGCGGGAAGTGTGGCCGCAGCGGGCCGAGGCGGAACTCGCGAAAGCGGCACTATTACGAAGTTCATAAACAAATACACGAACGCGCCGTAGAGCAAGCCGCCGAGGACGGGCCGGCGGATCAGAAAATCGAGCTTCCGGCTGAGCAGGTAGAATACAATTGTCCAAAAAAGCGCGATGAAAAAATGGATCGCCCCGCCGAGCGCGATTGAAGTCAGGCCGTAACTGCGCGCAGCATCTGCGCCGATCAAGCCGCTGGCGATGAATCGAAAGACCATCGGCGGCGTAATTCCCCGGAAGGCGTTGAATATGAGATTGTCAGCGATGTCGAGCGTGCCGGCGACCAAACCGATCCAAAAAATGGCGATCAACGTTCGGGACTTGGTTCGCATGGCTGCTTGGATTATGAGCCGACGGCTGGCAAAAAGAAAAGCGGCCCGTGCTTTTCGCACGGACCGCTCTTAATTAAATCGCGACTGGTTTAACCAGTCAAGTTTGAGGAGCAGTTCGTTTCGGAGATTACTTTTTGTAAGCCGGAATCTCCGGCAACACCGGTGGCTCGACCATTTCCTCTTCTTCTTCGGCCTGATTGACCGGTTGGCCGGCCGGGTTCACCAGTCGCGCGGTGACGAAGATGATGAGGTTACGTTTTACGTGTTGATCGACATTGGTTCGGAACAAACGGCCGACCATGGGAAGGTCGCCGAGAAACGGAGTGCGATCCTCAACTTTTTGAACGTCTTCGCGCATCAATCCGCCGAGGACAACAGTCTGACCGTCCCAAACACTTACACTCGTCGTGACTTTTCGTGTGCTGAATATCGGCTGATTGATCACGTTATCGGTGAGCGTAATCGATTGGGTCAGTCCGGTGATGGCGGACGTTGAGCCAGTGATGAAATTGAGCAGCGCCGGATTCACGGTCTTGATCGGGCTGCCGTAATTGATGAAGCCTTCAAACTCGACGACTTGGGGCACGAGATTCAGATCAATCGTCACGCCGTCCGGACCCACGACCGGTTCGACTTCCAAAGTCACTCCGGTATTGCGCGTCTCAAAATTCGAAGGCGTCGATGGGCCGACGACCGGCAACGCGATCGTCGTTGTGTTCGCATTACTGCTCGTGCCGCGGCCGCTGATATCGGGAACTTTCGGTTCGGTGAATTGCGTCGGATAACGAAATTCGCGCACAATCTCGATTACTGCGCGTTGTCCGCTCTTGGTAGTGATTTTCGGCGCAGAAAGGAGATCGATTCCTTTCTTCTGGTTCAACGCGCGAATCACGACCTGGAATTGCGGATCGGTGAACACGCCGGACAAACCAAAAATCCCCGGTGCCAGCGAGCTCGCGCCGATTGTCGGAAACAACAACGCATCGATCGCGTTCGCACTGATCGCGAGATCGCCGCTGCGATTGCCGGCCGTGACTGGAAATTGCCCAACCGGCGTATTGCTGCCTGGTGGAACGAACGGCCAGTCCGCTGGATTGACGGCCGGCGCTATCCCAGACGTTCCTCCGCCCCCAAACACGCGATGATTTCCGATATTGAACTGACCGAGAAGCCAGTCGAACCCGAGCTCCTTCAAATTATTTTGATTAATCTCGATAAACTTCGCTTCGATCTCGACCTGTTTTGGTCCGGCCACGCTCGCTTGTTCAACGATCGCGTCGACCAGTTCCAAATTGTCGGCGGTGTTGCGAACAATTAACCGGCTGTTTTGCGGCAAAAAATGCGCGCTCGCTCCCGGCGGGAACGGCACGCCCTGGCTCTCGAGAAATTCCCTCGCGCCTTCACGATTAACAAGTTGATGCCCACCGGTTGATTCCTGGGTGTCTTTACCCGTTCCAGTCGGAGCCGCGGCAGCAGCGGGCGCGGCGGCGCCAGTTTTATAAGCACCTTGCTCGAGTGCCGACGTTCCGACGTTCACACTCGTACTGATGAATCCGGGCGGAACGCGATATTCTTTCGTGATCAGATCGTTGCTCTGCTCGGTGATCGGAATGATCGAAACCGCATACGGCTCAATTTTCACCTTCAATCCCGCCTGGCTCGCGATGTAACGCAATGCTTCGCCGAGCGGAATTTGATTTAGCGTAATGGTGATGCGCGCTTCAGCCGGAGAGATTGGCGCGGCTGCGACTACCGCAGGATTGACAATTGGTTTTGCCGGAACCGGCGTGGTCACGGCGCTCGGAGGCGCTGCTTCCGGCGGGACGGTTGATTGCGATGGCTCAACTGGAATTGCCGGCGGCGCGATTTGTCCGAGCGGCGCCAAACGCAAAACAATATCGACGCCCTTCTTGCCGCCTTCCGGATTCGAATCGTTGGCCGCGGCTTGTTGGCGAAGAAAATCGATCGCTTCGCGCACACTCGCGTCCCGAAACTCGACCCGCGGAATAATGATCGAGTTTAATTTCTGGCTGATGCGCGCCGTGCCCGTGACATCGCGCTGAAACGCTTCGGTCAGCGGCTCGATGTTCTTGCCGTATTGTTTGACCGGTTCTTCCCAACCCTTTTCGACCTGCCAAACCGCGCGCGCGCGCGTTTCGTTGTAGGCCTCCTGGTTGTAAAGATATTTCGTGTTGTCGATCTTCTCTTCGCCGTGGCGCGCGGCGGCGTTGTAGGGATCGATCGCGAGCACTTGTTCGTATTTCTTGAACGCGAGATCGTAGCGGCCGGAGTTGTAATAGCCGTCGGCGTCAGCCAGCAGCTTTTTCACTTCCTCAACCTTTTCGACGAACTTCGGGCCCATCGTTCGGTTGAAGTAACCGGGTTGCTGCAAGTGAGCGACCAGCTCCAACGCCGGCCGGCAATTTGGATCGTAACGATCCTGCAAAACTTCACGGACGGTCTCTTCGGCCTGCTCAAACCTCCCCTCGGCGATCTGTTGCTCGGCAACTTTGACGCCGCTCTCACAAAATCCGGCGAGCGCGTCGTCGTGCGCTTTTGCCGAAGTAACCGCGTCCGGCAAAAGATTCAGAGCGTTGCGAAATTCATCATGCGCGAGAACGTAATTTTTCGCCTGCAACGCGGCCTGCGCGCGGGCGAGAGCTTCCGCGCCACGCGGTAAGCCTGCCTGCCGGCGCTCGATTTCTTTTTTCGCAATGCGATCGACGTTCTGCGCGGCAGCACCTGAAAATAGTGTCAGTTGCAATCCGACAAACAAAACGACACAAAGAAAGCCACGGCACAATTTTGAGTTCATATGCGGCAGATCAGGGATTGAACAAACCAATTTCGATCGGCTCGTCTGCCCTTTGCGAGTTCACGATCACCGCCTTGGCCGGCCCAACGTCTACCAGCTTATATTTGATCTGCTCTAAAGGTTTCAATGAAAATTCCTGGTCTTTTCTGACCTGAAATTCCTGTCGCCCGCCCCAGGCGTAGATGAGCGTCGCGACTGATTCGGGCGAGATCGCGACCTTTTCTTTAACCAGCGTCAATTGCTCGCGCGTTTCAATCTGCTCAAGCGTCAGTTCTGAAACATCGACATTCGTTCCGTATTGGTTCTTCTGATATTTCTCCTGGAACTTTGCGATCTTGAAACGCGTTCCCTTGATTGCGTCGCCAACTTCGAGGAACTGCGTCGGCTGCTTGAGATCAATCGTGTTGATCGCGAACGTGTCTCCGACCCACGATGAGAAAACAAGACGAAATGGTTCCTCGGTCGCCGATTTGAGTTTCAATTTCGTGTAGTACTCGGGATGCGAATTCGGATCAGTCGGATTGGTGTGACCTGACCATTCGTCGAGATTATTGAAACCATCACCGTCGGCGTCCTGTTCAAGCATATCGGAGTCGGCGATCGGCAACCCGAACTGCTCGACCCACTCGTTCGGCACGGGCGGGTGCACTTCCGTGGTCTGCAACGTCGCCGGCAATCCATTCAAGCCGATAAAATGTTTTTCCGGCACAAACAATCCGGAGCGGCCACCAAACGTCCACTGCGGCGGTTGATGCAATTTCTCCGCGGCCACGGCGAGCTCCTGAGCTTTTGCCATTGGCGAAACGCTTTTGAGCGACGGCGCCGGCGGCATCACCGCGAGCTCCGAACTGAAGCGCGCGGCGTTGCGCCAAATCAGAACCGAGCAGAGAAAAAGCACGAGCGCCGCCGCAATCAGCAGCACTCGTTCAGAATGAGCACGCACCCAGTTCATATTTTTAGAACGTGAATCGCACGAGCTCGATCCGCGCGGTTGTTTCGACGTGCTCGTTGCCCACGATGAACTTGAGCGCGGCATTCGGCTGGTTTGTTGCAGCCGCAGCGGTGCTGGCGGCGGCGCCGGTTTGCTCGCGCGAAGGTCCTTTCAACTGCTCATTGCGAACATACAAGGTGCGAGCAATGAAGAATTGTCGCTCGGAGCTTGCGATCTGATTCAACACTTTGCGCAGCGCCGACGGGGCGGCGGTGAAAGTAAGATCGACAATCGCTCGTTCGATGACTGGCGGCACAGCGTTTGCGGGACCAGACGATTTCTTCGTCGGCGTTGCCGGCGCCGTTCCGCGCTTCACGGTCGCGATCGCGTCGACGCGCGCGTCGATCAAAATTCCAAGAAGCAATTCGACTTGGCCGAGTTCTTGTCCAAGCAATCCCGCCGCGGCCGCGTTCCCCGGCAGACTGGTCGCGAATTCGTCGAAGCCGAGATGGAAATTTTCGGGAAGCTTTACTCGATTCGTTCGCGCTTTCTCGGTCGTGCTCACAATTGCCCGACGCAATCGTGTTTGAAATTCGTTCGGCGCCAGTGGCGCGGCCTGCGGCACGTGCGCTCTCAGTTCGTCTTTCAATTTGCTCAGCGTGGCGCCGTAATTATCAAGCGCGGACTGCGTTTTCCGGAAATTGTCTTCATTCGGGAAAGGATTGAGATGTTCAAGACGGCTGCGCTCGGTCGCGGCGGCGTTGAATTCCGCGGATGCGTCGCCGAACCCACTCCGCGCGGAGAGCAGAAACCAAATACCGAGGAGCGCGGCCAGACCGGACGCGGTGAAAAAATTTCCGAGCCAACGATTCTCGCGATACCAGTTCATGGAGCTTTCACCGGTCTCTTGAGATCGAGCCGCAACTCATAGGGAAAGGCCCACTCATTGTTGTTCGGGATTGTCGATTTGATTACGCGCGCCTGATTGTTTGGATCGACATTGAAGAACGGCGAAGCCACCAAATTTTTGAAATAATCGACGACAACTTCCTGCTGTTTCGGGTTGAACAAATAAAGTCCGCGCAACAAAACGCTGTCGATCACGGCCGCTTGTCCTTTCGTTGTCGATCTTGCCGCCCCAGGCGCCGGCGTAATTTCGGCAGCGGGTTTTTCGTCCACGCCAATCGGTTTGCCGGCTGACATCGGAATCAGTTCGGTGATCCAAATATCTTCCTTCGGCAGCCGCGCGTTCAAGTCCTCGAGGATCTCGATCCAGAAAGATCGGTCGTTGATTACCGAGGCAAGCGGCGCGGCGACAGCATCGAGCGACACGGCTTGTTCGCGCAGCTTCTCGATCTTTGCTTCGGCAGTCTGCATGGGCGCGTTGACCTTTCGAATTTTCTCAGCGCCCGCCCGCGCAACTTGGGCGGCGCGAGTGAAATAAAATCCCCAGCCGAAAATCGCCAGAATCACCGCGGCAGCGGCCATTACGAAAAACGGACGGCGTTTTTCCAATTCCTGGCGCCGAACGACGACCGCCGGCCGAAGATTCAACTCCATCGGGCACGCACTCACCGAGCGCAGTGCCAGACCGACGAGTTCGCCGAGCAAATGCGCCGCGCGCGTTACTTCGTTCACCGGCGCCGATTGCGCGACAGCCACATTACGAAGCGGATTGAAGAACTCGATGGGCACCTGCAATTTTTCCCGGAAAAATTCCCGCATGTACGGCGTGCTCGCCGTTCCGCCGCAAAGAAAGAGGCGCTCGGGCGCATTTCCCTGTTGTTGCGCGCGATAATGACTGATCGAACGCATCACTTCGGCGTGAAGCCGGGTCATCGTGGTGCGCATGAGTTTTGAAACGCGGGCAACTTCGGGATCGGTCGGTTCAGCGTAAGCGCCGCCGAGACTAACGAAGCCGTCGCGTTTCTTGCGAACCTCCGCGGCGGCAAAGGACTCGTTGAATTCTTTGGCGATCGCCGACGTAATCGAGCTGCCACCAACCGGAATGCTGCGCGAGAAAATTTTTTGCGGTTCGACGAAAAGCAGATTGGCCGTGCGCGCGCCGAGATCGATCAGCAGCGAACAGCCGCTCAAGTCGGCGTAGTTGTAACGAAACGCGTTATAGAGCGCCATTGTCGCAACACCAACAATCGCTGTGCGCAAACCGGTTTCCTCAACCGCAGCGTTGAGCTCATCGAGCAGGTCCGACTTGACCGCGACGAGAACAACCTGGACCTGATCGTCGCCACCACCGCCGATGAGTTGGTAATCCCAAACCACTTCGTCGATCGGGAACGGCACGTTTTGCTGCGCTTCGAAAGCGATGATGCGCTGGATTTTTTCTTCTTCGACCGCGGGCAATTTCACGAAACGGGCGAATATAGACTGGGCCGAGACTGCGTAATTGACCGGTTCGTGATGCAATTGCAGATCGGCCATCATTTCGCGCAACGCCGCGGAAATTTGCGCGCTACGGATTTCTTCGCCGGCCGCATCGACGAGCAGTTCACGCAAGCGATAGTTTTGCAGAATGAGCCCGCCCTGGGGTTGGCCTTGGAATTCGGCGAGACCGATCGTCTGCGATCCGAGATTCAAACTGATGATGCGGGTCGGTTTGGCCATACGATCGACAATCACCGCGTTTTGATTTGCGCGTAATGATCCCAGGAGAGCGGCGCGAACGGCGTTTCGTTTTTGTTTAGCACGAATCCGGCGATCGGCGGCAATGTTGCGAACCATTGCGCCGGCGCGCGGGCAAGACTCGATTCATCTTTCAACGCGCCGCCTTGCACGATTTGCACCGCGATATTTTGAAAAGCATTCGGCAGCAACGGGCGATTTCCGCCGAATCGTGCAAGCGCCAGCGGCAAAACGTACATGACTGATCGATTCAAACCCGCCGGAATATTTACGTGCGTTACTTCGCCGGTCAGCAATCGCCCGTTGAAAAGAACGTAATATTTTAGTGTCAGCTCATCCGTCCAATCGGGTGCGGCGTTAAATTCCGCTTCCACTTCGAGCCAGCGTTCATTCGCTGCTGAACGATATTGCCCGATTCCGAAATCCGGGGTCGCGACCAGGTTCTTAGTGATCTTCGTAATTTGAAATTCACGACCGGCCGGCGCGCGAACTTGCGCGTACCCGGACAACGGCCACAGCACCGCGGCCAACAACACCAACCAAGCACGGCCTCTCATTACAAGATGTCGATCTTGCCGTAAGAGCTAATCCGACAGCCAGCCGAAAAATTTCTACGCCCGATTATTAAACTGCACGCTCGAGAAAAGCTTCTCGAGATCTGGAAGCCGCACGTGATTAGCAGATCACGGGACAGGGATTGGAATAGGGATAAATGTCGGTGGCGGAATTTTCGGCGCAAAATACCTGGGACTCTGCCACGACCGCACGCCGTGTTGGCGCAAAATCTCCGCGGCACGCTCAGTCAGTCCGCGATCGATCAACGCTTTGTTCTTCGTGATCACCATCACGGTAATAATGTCACCCCGAAGCACCTGAAGTTGATAGGCGCGAATCATGTGTCGCACATCGACTCCGTTGAGCTCGCGATATCTGATTCGGCGTTTCACGGTGGCAGTCGGAAGGTCGCCCTGCAGCAAATAAATGGAGTCGTTCGTCAAGACGATGAGTCCGTTACCGCCGTTCTCTCCGGGATGTTTCTCACCTGGCGGGACATCTCCAAAATCGCAATAGGCAACGAATTCCACTTGCGGTGGTGGCACACCGACCAACGCGGCAGCAGGCGCAATGGTTTTGGGAATATCCAATTGCGCGGCACAAGCGCCAAGCGTGAACGCGATTCCCACCGCGAACAAAGCTCTCATTAACGCGTTCAAAATTGCGAAAGCGTCTCGTTCAATCGAGCAAAGTGATCGTGCCGGTAACGCTTCGCGTGAGTTGGGGTACGCCGTACATCCCGCCGTAATCGGATTCGTTGTTATGCATGACCGGCGGTTTGGTGATTTTGAATTTGTGACCGCCGGCCACCATCACGGCTTTCTTTTGCCATGCCCCTCTGAGTTCGTGCTCGTCACGTAAACGCGAACCGCCGGCGGTGATTTCAAAACTGTGCGGGTAAAGCGGTGTCACCGCGAAGGAGATGCCGCGCCCCACTCCTTCCGGCCGAGGCTCGGCCGTTTGACAACTAGTGAGAAAACTCAGCGCGATGATCGCCGCCCCCGCAGTTAACGAAAATTGGAAGCGCTTCACGATCACATGAAAGGTTCGGCGACTGTTCGTCCAGTTTTAGTCGTCACCAGCACCAGCTTTTTGGCCAACGCTTCCGCAGCTTCGTTGGCCATTTTTGGCCAAAGAGACGGATTCGCTTCGATCTTTTCCAGCAATGCAGTCGTTTCGCTGTTGGCCCACTCGTCTTTGTTCCAGATTTCTTTCCCATCACGGCCGGTCAAGGTGGCATGCGCGGCAATGATCCCGCCAAGCTCCCGACCATTCACCGGACCGACGCCGTATGCCTGAACTTCGACTTTCAAAGTGGTATCGGCGTTGGCCGTAACGACCTTCAGTAATTGCGAGCTGCGCAATGCGTTGTCGGTTTGCTTTCGGACGACCGCACGAATGTCCACCGGATTTTTTCTGGCCGCGGCATCGAATCGGTGAAAGCCAGGTCCCTCGGAGGCAGCACCGGCGAGCAGCCCGATGAGACCGCCGCCCAAACCGCGCCAGCGTTTTCCAGTGATGTCACGGTAAATGTAATGTTCCGGGACTTTGATATCCGGATCGAGGGCGACAGTTTTGTACTTGCTACGGTCGATGGAACTCAACGGCTGTTGGGCACAGCTCGCGAAGAGGAACAACGCGACTGCTGTGATCGCGCGGGCGAAGGTAATTTTCATTTTGTTGTGGGTATTGGGTCTAACGGTTTCGATGGCGGCCGAGTCGGCGCTCGTCTCGTCTATCGGTTGCGAGGGGAAAGCGCGCTCCAGCACGTGACGGCGCGCACGGTGCACTAACGAGTGCCCGTAATCAACAAAAATATCGGCTATCGATCGCGCCGCTATCGCAGTCGTTGATACCGCGTGTTCGGGCGCCCAATCGTTGCTGATTTGGAACACCTTGCGCGGGAAAAGATCGACAGCCTTATTTTTGGCGCGTCGGTGGGCCGAAAAGATCATCCGGGCAAAAGAGCGGCGTAAGTCAAATGCCTGGCCGGGGAAATCAGGCGGCATCCGACATGACTCAAAATCCGTCTTTGTGATAAGATCCGCTTGCCTGAGATGAAGTGCGGGAGTGAGAGACGCGCTTCTTCTGCGGCCTACATCCTTACTCCAACGAAAACAGACTCTCGCATCGCGCGGATATTAGCGGAACGCCCACGCACAAGGAGGCTGGCGTTAATGGCGTTCCTTTTATTGGCGATTTGGGCGGCCATGTTTTCATCGACCTATCGAAATCCATTTTTTTGGGACGATTATCACTGCATCCGGCCTTATTCGGCGCACGAACTTCTGTCGACATTTCACGGATGGGACGATCCGGACAAAGTGGAAACTCCGGCTCTGCGTCCAGTGGCCGCTTTGTTGTTCGCGTTTCAGGGAGTTGCTTTCGGTGAAAACGTAATTCTCCACAACATCTTCGAGACAGCGTTGACGTGGCTCCTGCTTTTGCTGCTTGGTCTCTTGCTGGCGGAACTTGAATTCAGCACATTTCAAATCGGTCTCGTTTTCGCGTTGTTTGTTTTTTCCCGGGTCTTTGCCACGCTCAACATGTGGCTAATCCAGACAAGCCTGATCCTTTCTTACACGTTGATGGTTTTCACCATCTTACTCTTCGTCCATTGGATAAAGCGCGGCAGTTTGCTCGACTTCTTTCTGATGACGATGGGCGCGCTCGTTGCCGTCTTTACTCGCGAGGAAGCTTACAGCCTGTGCGTCGTGGTCCTTCTCGTTTGGGCGCTTTTGCCCGAGCTGCGAAAATTTTGGGGGCGCGCTCTGACCGCGGCGGCCAGCCTTCTCGTAATCGCACTGTTTCATCTCTGGTTGCGCACGGTGTTCGTTCCCGAAGCGCCATTGCCGAAATTCACGAGCGACGCGTTCCAGAACTTTTGGCTCTCGATTAAATCGTCCTGGTTCCCGTGCGGTTACACCACAATCGGTCTTACCGACGACCTGCTCGCCAGTTTGTGGATGGGATTTTTGTTTCTCGTTTTCATTTTGTTTATTCGAATCGGGCGTCCTCTGCGAGTTTGGCAAACCATCGGGACCTGTTGCATTGGCGTGGTGCTGGCTTCTCCGACGATTGCCGTTGCCCATTCCTATAGTCTCGCGATGCCGGCGCTCGCCTTTCGGGCTGCCATCACGATGGCCATCGCCGAAATCTTGATCCAAACGGAGATTGTCAGCTGGTTTAACAAACAACGGCGCTACGCGCTCGTCGCCTTTCTTGCTCTAGGTTTGGTGATCGGACTCACCGGTGGAGTGCTTCGCTCCATGTATGTCGCCGAATCTCTGCACCAGAACTGCGCCCTGAGAATGTTATACGATGCGAATTTTGTTTACGACTTGTATCAACGACCGACCACTGTTCCCGAACAGAGAAGAGAGGCTGCTCGTTCCCGATTTGCCGCGGCAGGAATTTTCACAATCGAAGATCTTCAGCGCCTCTACCAAAAGTGCGCCGATTACGATCCCGAATACGTGAAGAATCGCGACACTCGAAAGGCGCCGTTCCTGCCAAAGTATTCTTTTACCTCCTATTGATTAACGAGCGCGATAGCGCCGCGACCGATAGCCGTATCTTTGGCGTGGTAAGCCGTAAAGAATTACCGGAACAAGCGCAACGGCCAAAGCGCTGACGAAAATTCCAACTTGAAACATCGGTTCCAGGCCGAGCTTTTGTAACGGTTCGGACGTTGCGCCGGCGAGGGTAATAACCAGAAAGACCAACGCGACAGTTTCGAGTTTGATGAAGCGACCCAATTTACGGCGACGGCGTTCTTTTTCTGATGAACGCTTCGGAACCGAGACCGGAAAACCGCCTGGCGGCTCGTAGACAATTATCTTCGGGACATCCAGTTTCTGAACCGGCGGAGCCGATTCGACAAAATCCGGCGCCTCTTTGATGTCGAAGTTGAGCGCGCTCTTTTTCATCCCTGTGTCCCAGAACAGCGACCGAGCTTCTGCCGCTGCTTTCAGATTAAGTGATTTCTATGCTGTTTTCCGGCGACGGAAAAATCTGTCGACGCCGATCGCGGCCGCGAGACTGAGGATCGGAAACAATGAAGATGGTTCCGGCACCGGCACCGCGACAGTCCCGATGTTGCTGACTTTCGTTCCGGCATTCGGTCCGCTATTGCGAGTCGCTTGCGCGGTGAATTGGCCGTCTTTGAGTTGGTCGGTGCTCGTGACCACTGTAAACATTCCAAGCGCGGACGAGCCGACGATCGGAGCTGTACCGTTGTAAGTCCAAGTCAGGTTCCAAAGATTTGGATCGTCGGTTGGACTCGTGAGCGGGGCAGTTGGCCCGACCAGAGCTGTAGAAAATGTCCACCCGCTCGGCTGCGTCGTGGTGGTCGGCATGATCGAACTGAAATCGTAAATGGTGAAGAAATCGCCGGCGTTAACGGTTTGATCGACGGTCACGTTGGCCGAATAATTCCAGGTAAAATTCGGCGACGAGCCGGTGACCGACGACAACGTCGGAATGATGTCGGCGCGCGCGGTGATTGAGAATGCAGTGATTGCTGCAAGAACAAGAAAACATTTGCGATTCACAGACCCCTTTTTTTCCATGCACCATTTTGCGCACAATTGACTGCTAAGCGCCATCAGCTGTTTCCTGAAAAACACGTAGGGGAATGCCTGATACCGATCCGGTTTCGTTGCTAAGATCGACAATCAGAACTCCGAGCAGTTCATCACCACGCGGCCGCGACAAGTTTCGCTTCGGCAAATCACTTTGCACTTTTCCTGCACCGCGACCGCGCCGCAGACGGGACAGCGGATTTCAGCGCTGACTTCGCTTAAAGCGATAGGACGGCTCTCTGTTTCTGGATCGGACTTCGCGAATTTCGCCGGTTCGGCCAAGATGTCGATCTTACGGGCGCGAGCGTGAGAAATGCCCGTTAAATTCCTGATAGGATGCGCCGACATTAATCTGCAAATGCTCGTTACCGACGCCGCCCATGATGTAACTGCCGACTTCGTCGCCGCCAAATTTGCCAGTCGAATGTCCGTAGAAGAATCCAAGTTCACCGCCGGTCCAAGTGAGCGACGCTTTCTCGGCCGCGAACGATTCAGCCGATGAGTAATCTTTCCCGTCTTTCGGATCTCTCACCGCTCCTGACGCGCTTGCTTTTTGGCGAACGTCAGTGTTCGCGACGGTCATCGGAAAATTAGCGACCGGCGCACTTCCCATTCGCCCTAATGGCGTGGAACCAGGTACGCGTCCGTCTAAAAGTTGCCGCATCGGAAGATCTCCCACCAAATCAGAGCCATCGGCCGTCGCGAGAAGTTCGGGCCGATAAAACCCGAAGATGGGATCGAAACCGTCCGCACGAGCCGTTTGCTGCGGGCATAATCCAAAACCGGTCAAAGCCAAGACCGCAAAGAGTGCCCGCTTCATCATCCGATAGTTCACAACCGAAATGGTATCACCGCCAGCGAAATTTTGCATGTCCACATTTTAACCCCTTTGTTTCATAACAGTTGCGCATTTACTTCACTTCGCTTCGATGTGAAACCGGTGAAGCAAACGGTGGACAAAAGGCGCGATCATCACCGAAGCAATGCCGATAAAAGCCAGCCCCGAAAAGAGGGCGTAAAACGATGCGAATAGTTTCGCGGCATCGGACTTGAGCGGATCGACCGGGCCCATTCCGCCCAAAATCATCGATGCGTTCAAAAGCGAATCGATCCAGCCCAAGCCACCGAGCGAATGATAACCCATCACTCCAATTCCCAAGGCAATCGCAATAACGACGAGCGCGATTAAAGCGTGACGCGCGACGCGGCGAGCAAATTTCGCGCGACTCAGCAGCGGATGGTTCCTCCGTTCGTACATCGGAGCGCTATTCAATCGCCGATATTAATTCCAGTTCGGTGTTTGACGCTAGTGTTCCTTTTCGAGCGCCTTGATCGTGTCTGCGATAATACGATTTGGATAGATCCGATAAATTTCCTGGTATTCGTGGAGCGCTTCGCTTTTCTTCCCCGCCGCCTCGAGCGAGCGCGCTTGTTTCAGACGCGCTTCGGCCTCGTCCTTGGCTCGATTGCCAACCGCCAAAGCGGAATTGAGGTAGCTCCACAAAGCTCTTTCAGTGTCCGCGCTCGGTCGGGAATAGCGCTGGAGAAAATTCGACAGCTTCTTTCGCGCAGCCGGCGCATCCTTTGCCGCCAGATCACGCGTGAATTGATCGACAATGATGAGGGCCTCGACCGTTTCGATTTGAGCGAGGCATTCGTAGATCGCCGTTTCGTATCCAACCTTCGCGCGAAATTCGCTCGCCTGATTGGCAATCAACGTGACTTTGGCGGAAACGGCGGCGGGCAAAGCTTGAACCTTTGCGAAATCATCGATCTCGCGAAAATTTCCAGTCGCACCCGCGACCGAAGCCAGCGCAGAGTCCGTCTGCTGTTTGAACTCCGCGATA
>Ga0207646_10003090_pt1 | contig 19145 bp, 15 predicted proteins | sample KBSK5502metaG_FD_184343 | JGI IMG/M metagenome (GOLD analysis project Ga0207646, IMG submission 184343) | Corn, switchgrass and miscanthus rhizosphere microbial communities from Kellogg Biological Station, Michigan, USA - KBS K5-50-2 metaG... | ecosystem: Host-associated > Plants > Roots >...
GAGAGGACTCCCGCGTCACACTACCCCACTCGTGTGACCTCGGCCAGGGGACCCAGGGTATCTTGGGCAGACCCCCGCCACGCGCCTTCAAGGAGCGAACGATGCCGAGCCGCCTCGCCTTGCCCCTCCTTGCCACCGCGTTGCTGCTCGGAGGCGGGTGCTACCAGGACGATACGAGCGGGCCGGCGACCCACAAGCCGCTCGCCCGAGTGCTGCTGACTGACGCGCCGTTTCCCTACGACTCGATCACCAGTGTCAACCTGCACGTCGTGCGGATCGAGGCGAGCGCGCAGCTGGATACGACCGGTGGGACGTGGGTGGTCTTGGCGGAGCCGCGGCGCACGTTCGACTTGCTCCAGCTGCAGCAGGGCACTACCGCGCTGCTGGGCGAACAGCAAATCCCCGCGGGTCTATACCACGCGATCCGGATGACCATCGACACGAGCCTGTCGTCCATCGTGGGCCCGGCGGGTCCCATCCCCGTCAACTGGAACAACTACTCCGGGTCGAACGAAATGCCGCTGTACGCCTCGGTCGAGTATCCCATGAACGTCTCGAGCGATGGCGCGGAGATCGTCATCGACTTCGACGTGGGTCGGAGCTTCCTCTGGGCCTTGTACGGCACGCGCGAGTTCACACTGTTCCCCTGGCTTCGGGCGATCAGCACAGCCGCAACCGGCGCGATCCAAGGGACGGTGACCAGCGACTACAGCGGACCGGTCGCGCCGGTCGCGAATGCGAGCGTCACGGTGTGCGGCGCTAATCCGTGCGATTCACAGAGCTCGGCCAACGTCATGGCCAGCGGTCGCAGTGACAACGCGGGACACTACAAAGTGGCGTTCGTGCGCGCCGGCACCTACACGGTGCGGATCGAACGGGCCGATCATCCGTGGCTCGACCCCGTGGTCACGACGGGGGTCGCGGTGACGACCGGCGGCACGACGACGCTCTCGGTGGCGCTCCCCCGCGCGGGCTCAGGGGGCGCGTACATTCGGATCTCGGGACCGACGTCGGTCGGCATCGGGGGAGCGATCCTGCTCCAGGCGGCCGTGGGCGACGCCACCGGCGCTCCGGTTCCGAACCCATCAGTCACGTGGACGAGCGACAACCCAGGCATCGCCTCGGTCTCGTCGTCGGGGACCGACACGGCGGCTGTCACCGGCCATCAAGCGGGGTACGCCACCATCACGGCGACGAGTGGCGCTTTGAGCGACGCGATTACGATCCAGGTGCTTGGGTCGCCCGGCGCCCCCGTGGCGAGCGTGACGGTACAGCCCGCGAGTGCCAACCTCGCGGTCGGCGACAGCGTGTACTTCACGGCGGAAGTCCGTGACTCTACAGGCACGCTCCTATCGGGTCGACCGGTCTCCTGGTTCAGCACCGACAGCTCGGTGTTCGTCATCCAGTACCAGGGCGGCACGAATCCTATCGCGATCATTCGCCCCCGCAGCACCGGCAGCGCGTTCCTCCGGGCAACGAGTGAGGGCAAGACGGGTCAGGCGACGATCACGGTGCACTGAGCCGCACGGTCGGGGAGGGCCCGCGGTGCGCGGGCGAGGGGGAAGGGGGCTCCCCTCGCGCGCCGCGGGCTCGTAGTTTGCGGTTCCCCGTTTCGGTTCGGAGGTCGTTTGCGTTTCGTTCCGCTCGTCGCCCTGGCCCTGGGACTCGCCTGCGCGCGTCCACCGCGCGCGACTGCTCCTCCTCAGACCGGTTTGCTCGGACCTTCCTCGCAACCGGTCCTCCTGCCGCCGCGGCAGCTCGAGGCGGAAGTGCCGCGCACCGATGCCCAGTGGCGGGCCGTAGGTCGCGAGGCGGCGACTCTGCTATCGCAGTATGTGGCGATCAACACCACGAATCCGCCCGGCAACGAGCTCCTGACGGCGCGCTGGCTCAAAGCGGTGCTCGCGCGTGATGGCATCGAAGCGCAGGTGTTCGAGCCCCAGGCGGGAAAAGCGAACCTGTACGCTCGCCTCAAGGGAGACGGCAGCGCCCGGCCCCTCATCCTGCTCAACCACATGGACGTCGTGCTCGCGAGCCCGGAGTACTGGACGGTCGCCCCGTTCTCGGGCGCCGTCCAGGACGGGTACGTGTGGGGACGCGGCGCGCTCGACATGAAGGGCGAGGCGATCGCACAGCTCATGACGCTGCTCACGCTCAAGCGCGCCGGCGTACCGCTCAAGCGCGACGTGATCTTCCTCGCCACGGCGGACGAGGAGATCGGAGGCGGCGTCGGTGCAGGCTGGTTTGTCGAGCATCACCGCAACGACGTCCAGGACGCCGAGTTCCTCCTCAACGAAGGCGGCACGATCCGCACCGATCCGAGCGGCCGAATCGAGTACTACGGAGTGGGGACCACGGAGAAGTCACCCTTTTGGCTGAACTTGACGGCACGCGGCACCGCGGGGCACGGGTCGCGACCCACGCCGGACAACCCGGTCCACCGGTTGGTGCGAGCTCTGTCGCGGATCGCGGCATATCAGACGCCTCTGGTCGTGACGCCGGCGGTGGAGCGTTACTTCCGCGACCTGGCCACCATCGAGACGGACCAAGGGCGGCGTGCCGCGCTGGCGGACGTGCGCGCGGCCCTGCGCGACTCCGCCGCGGTGCGCTTCCTCACCGGTGATCTCACTTACAACGCGCTGCTCCGCAACACCATTTCGATCACGGGCCTTCAAGGCAGCGACAAGACGAACGTCATTCCACCGGTGGCGCGCGCGGCGCTGGACGTGCGGCTCCTGCCGGGCCAAGACCCCCAGGCCTTTCTCGCGGACGTCGTGCGGATCGTCGGTGACTCGGCGGTCGAGATCACTCCACAGGGACCGAACTGGCCCGCCACCGAGAGCCCCACCGAGACGGAGCTGTTTCGCGCCATCGTGGCCGCGGCGCGCGAGCGCACACCCGACGCGCTCATCACCACGCCCCCCCTCACAGGCTTCACGGACAGCCATTACTTCCGACGCCTGGGCATCGTGAGCTACGGCCTGTCGCCGTTCCCACTGAGTCAGGCCGAGTCACGGGGCGTGCACGGCAACAATGAGCGGGTGAGCCTCGACGACCTGGTCTTCGGGGTGCACTTCCTGTACGACGTCGTCGCGCGCCTCGTCGCGAGGTGATCGGGCTGTTCATCCATCCACGCCGTTACCCGCCCGCGCGGGAGCGGCGCGCACCGCGGCTCGAGCGCGTCACCAAGCGACCGCTCGGGTGGCTGGCCGAGCGGCTGGCGCGTCCGCTCATCCGCTGGGATCGCGCCCGGCTCGAGACACCGGACATCGCGGTTCCCGTGGACGGCCTTCCTCCCGGGCTCGTGGACTACCGCCTGGCACTGGTCACCGATCTGCACCATGGTCCCGCCGTCCCCACGTGGTGGCTTGGGCGCATGGCCGACCGGGTGCGTGAGCTCGACGCCGATCTCGTCGTGCTGGGCGGCGATTTCGTCAGCCATGCGCGCAGCGACATGGATGGCCTCGAGCGGGTCCTGGCGCGCTTTCGCGGGCGCGACGGCGTGGTGGCCGTGCTCGGGAACCACGACCACTGGATAGATCCCGACCAGGTCGGGGCCGCGGTCGAGCGTAGTGGCGCGACGCTGCTCCACAACCGGCACCGGCTCATCCGTCGGGGAGCGGCGATTCTGGCGGTGGGTGGCGTGGACGACTTCACCCACGGAGCCGTCCGGCCCGACGAGGCGTTCGCCGGTGTTGGGGCGGACGTGCCACGCGTGCTCATCTCGCACAATCCCGATCTCATCGAATACCTCCCCGCGGGGCTGCGAGTAGACGTGATGCTGGCGGGACACACGCATAACGGCCAGGCGCACCTGCCGCTCCTTGGGCCGATCACGGCGCCGTCGCAGTTCGGCCGGAAGTACCTGCATGGGCTGAAGCGCGTGGGGCAGTGCTGGCTGTATGTCTCGGCGGGCGTGGGCAGCGCGTGGATCCCGCGGTGGGGCAACCCCCCCGAGCTCCCGGTGATACGGCTGACGACGGCTACTTGAGGGAGGCGACGAAGCGCACGAGCACGGTTTCCGCCGTCTGGGGCGCGACCGTGCAGAAGCACTCGACGCCGATCAGGCGCTTCACCCCCAGCACCTCGGCTTCCGCGATCCCCGGCACGTCCCGATACGTGATCTCGAGCGTCGTACTGTCGATGATCCGGTAGGCTACGGGGCGCCCGAGCAGGCGATGATGCGGATCGATCCTGGCGAGTCCGTCGCTGAGGCGGTGCTGAATCGCGGCGGCCTGCGCGCGTTGCGGCGCGGGAACCTCAATCACGGGCGACGCCCGCCACGGTTCGCGAGCACCGCTGCGACGTTGCGCCGCATACCGGTGGCGCCGGGGCGCTCGAACGGTGTGTCGCCGAAGCGGCGTTGGAACGACTCCGGATTTTCCTCGAGCAGCGCCGCCAGATCCGGCTCGACAACATCTGAGCGCACGCCGAGCTCGACGTCGCGCGTCGGGCGCGCGAACTTCACGTTCCACGGACAGACGTCCTGACACACGTCGCATCCGAACAGCCACTCGCCTACGAGCTGCTGCTCGGCTGCGCCGAACTCGGCTGCGTGCTCGATAGTCAGGTAGGAGATGCAGCGCCGCGCGTCGAGCACGCCCGGTGCGACGAAGGCGCTCGTCGGGCAGGCGTCCAGACAGGCGCGGCAAGTGCCGCAGCGATCCGCCTCGAACGGCAGATCGGGAGCGAGATCCGCGTCGGTCAGCACGACGCCGATGAACGTGAACGAGCCCCGGTCGGGGTCGATCAGCATCATGTTCTTCCCGATCCAGCCGAGCCCGGCCCGCTGCGCCAGCTCCCGCTCGGGGACGGGTCCCGCGTCGACGTAGCAGCGGACTTTCGCGCCGGGAGCGATCTCGCGAACCACGGCGGCCAGCCGCTCGAGACGCCGACCGAGCACGCCATGGTAATCCGCCGACCAGGCATACTGGGCCACTCTGCCTAGGGCTGCACTAACCCCGGGCTTGCGCCCGGGGTCAGCGTTGCCATGGAAGTAGTTGGTGAGGGTGACCACGGCGACCTTGGCGTCTGGCATGATGCGGGCGGGGTCCTTCCGCTTCTCCGCCTGGCGATGCAGGTAGGTCATGGTGCCTGCGTACCCTGCGGCGAGCCACTGATCGAGCTCGGCAGCGTGCGCGTTCGGCTCGAGAGTGGCTATCCCGACCGCGTCGAACCCCAGCTCGAGCGCTCGACGCTTCACCTCGACGCTGTTGCGGGACGTCTCCGCGCGACGTCGTTGCTCGACGTCGTTTCTCATACGTGCATTGTTTCGCGTCGCCACCGCGCAAACCGGACGATGTCTTCGAGCGGTGGCACCGCGTCCTCATCGCCGTACGCGGTGAACATGCGCCACCGCACATAGTCGCGCGGCGGCAGCGGTAGGAACGGAGGGCGTCGATACCAGTCCCGCGCCCGAAAGCTCCACGTGAGACGCACGAGGTCGAGCGCGAGCCGCGGGCTCACGAGGGCCCGGAGGACGAGGCGCATGGTGAGCGTCGGCCAGCGGGCGGAGGCTCTCATGGGAGTGAATTTAGTCGCGAGGCGTGCCCAGCGCGCTTTTCCTCCTGTATATTGACCGCCTATGACGCTCGCCAGCGGTCTCGATGCCGGCGCATCGGCGGGGGCTCACGCCCTCGCCCGCTATCGGAGCGAGTTCCCGATCTTCCGCCACGCGGTGTACTTGAACACCTGCTCGCTCGGCGCGCTCGGCGAACGCACGCGCCGGCGCGTCGCGGAGTTCTTCGATCTCTGGCAGGCGCGCGGGGCGTCCGCCTGGTACGACGTGTGGTGGGCCGCCCTCTCGGAGCTGCGCGCGCGCTACGCGCGGATCGTCGGCGCGGGCCCAGAGGAAATCGCGCTCGCGCCGAGCGTTTCGGTGGCGTTGTCGGCAGTGGCGGAGGCGCTGGACTACGGGCGCCGTCCCAAGGTCGTGGTCACGTCGCTCGACTTTCCCACGGTGGCTTACCAGTGGCTCGCAAAGCGGGCTCGTGGCGTGGAGCTGGTGGTGGTCCAGAGCCCGGACCAAGTCTCGGTGCCCGTCGAGGCCATTGCACGGGCAGTGGACGACCGGACCGCTCTCGTCGCGACTTCGCACGTGTACTTCACGAGCGGGGCCATTCAGGACATCAAGCGGGTGGCGGACGCCGCACGGCGGTGCGGCGCGTTGAGCCTGGTCGACGCCTACCAGTCGGTGGGACAAGTGCCCGTGGACGTGAAGGCCGCGGGAGTGGACTTTCTCACCGCGGGTGGGCTCAAGTGGCTGCTCGGTGGGCCGGGGATCGTGCTGCTGTACGTTCGTGATGAGGTCGCACGGCGGCTCGCTCCCGGAATTGTCGGGTGGTTCGGCCACAAGAACCAGTTCGCCTTCGACCCCCGCACACTCGAGTTGCACGACGATGCCCGGCGTTTCGAGCTCGGGACGCCGGCGCTCGCGGCGGTCTATGCGCAGCTCGGGGGCCTCGATTACATCGACGAAATCGGCGTCCCCGCGATTCGCCGGGTGACGGCCGCGCTCACGGAGGACCTGGTCGCGCGGGCGGGGGAGTACGGCTTCCGGCCCAAAGTGGCTCCCCGCGCCGAGGATCGTTCGGCGATCGTGATGCTCCCCGCGGCCGACCCGGCGGCGGGCGTGCGACATCTCGCCGCTGGCGGGATCATCGCGGACGCCCGGCCGGGACACGTCCGTCTTTCTCCTTTCTTCTATAACGTGCAGGACGACCATGTCTCAGCGCTCGAGCGGCTCGCAACGCACACCGGTCACTGAGGACGAACGCCTCCTCGCCCAGGTTCCCCGCGAGCGACGGGCGTTCGTCAAATCGGACTCGTGGCGGGTCCTGCGAATCATGGGGGAGTTCGTCGAAGGGTTCGACACCCTCTCCGACGTGTACAACGCCGTCACAGTGTTCGGATCGGCGCGCACCACGCCCGACGACCCGTACTACGAAAAGGCCGTGGAAACAGCGCGCATGCTCGCCGAGGAAGGGTTCCCGATCATCACGGGCGGCGGCCCCGGGATCATGGAGGCCGCGAACCGCGGAGCCCAGGAGGGGAACGGCCTGTCGATCGGCTGCAACATCGAGCTGCCGTTCGAGCAGGGGCTCAATCCCTACGTCGAGCGCTCGATCAACTTCCGCTACTTCTTCGTCCGCAAGACGATGTTCGTGAAATACTCGACCGCCTTCATCGTCTTCCCAGGGGGATACGGGACGATGGACGAGCTGTTCGAGGCGCTCACGCTGATTCAGACCGGGAAGGTGAAACACTTCCCCGTGATCCTGTTCGGAAACGAATACTGGGCCGGGCTCGCGGAGTGGCTGCGGGAACGGGTGGCGGGAGAGGGCAAAATCGCCACCACCGATCTCCGCCTCTTCACCATCACCGACAGCCCGCGGGAGGCCGTCGCGACCGTACGGCAGGCACGGGAGCGTCGCAGCCAAGCCTCTCCGCTCGAGAACCAACGCGACGCGGAGGTGCCATGACCACACGCAAAGACTTCTTGCGCGGCCAGCGCATCGATCCGAAGCCCATCACCGGCCGCGAGACGGTTCCCGAGCTGGTGGACAACGCGTTCCTCGCCTACAACTCGGGGCGCCTCGCCGAGGGGTGCCGCCTGTTCACGGAGCTGATGCTCGAGGAGGACGTCACCGTCGGCATGAGTCTCACCGGCGCGATGACGCCCGCGGGACTCGGAATGTCGACGATCATCCCGCTCGTCGAGGCGGGGTTCATCGATTGGGTCGTCTCGACCGGTGCGAACCTGTATCACGACGCGCATTTCGGGTTGGGACTGACGATGCACCGGGGGACCCCCTTCGCGGACGACGTGGAGCTGCGCGAGGAGGGTGTCGTCCGCATCTACGACATCTTCTTCGACTACGAGGTGCTGCTCTCGACCGACGCCTACATCCGGGACGTGTCGGCGGGCCCGGAGTTCCAGCGACCCATGAGCACGGCGGAGTACCACTACTTGTTGGGCGGCTACATCCTCGAGCGCGAGAAGGCCCTGGGGATCTCGCGGAAATCGGTGCTCGGCGTGGCGCACCAGTGCGCCGTGCCGATCTACACCTCGTCCCCGGGGGACTCGTCCATCGGGATGAACGTAGCCGAGCAGGCGCTCACCGGATCGCAGCTGCGGTTCGACCCCAGCGCGGACGTGAACGAGACGTCGGCCATCGTGTTCGACGCGAAGACCCACGGCGGCAAGAGCGGCATCCTGATCATCGGCGGCGGCAGCCCGAAGAACTTCGTGCTGCAGACGGAGCCGCAGATCCAGGAAGTGCTGGGCATCAGCGAAAAGGGGCATGACTACTACCTCCAGATGACCGACGCCCGCGCCGATACGGGCGGCCTCTCCGGGGCCACGCCGGCCGAAGCCGTGAGCTGGGGGAAAGTGGACCCCGACAAGCTCCCGGGCACGGTGGTGTGCTACCTCGACAACACCGTTGGTTTCCCGATCCTCGCCGCGTATGCGCTCGCCAAACGAAAGAAGCGGCGGCTCAAGCGGCTGTACGAGCGGCGCGAAGAGATGATGCGGCAGCTCACCGAGGCGTATCAGGAGGCGAAGGCGGACCGCGACGCGCGCGCGGAGGGGACGACTGTCGGGCGCAGACCCTGAGCGCGCCGGCCCCGCGGGCACGTCTCGGGCGTACGCGGCGTACGCCCTGGGGCTGTTGACGCTCATCAATCTCCTCAACTACATCGACCGGAACGTCGTCTTCGCACTGTTCGAGCCCATCAAGCGGGAGCTCGTCCTGTCGGATCAACAACTCGGCTGGCTCGGGTCCGCCTACGTGATCGTTCTCTCGCTCGCGGCGTTGCCGCTCGGTGTCGTCGGAGACCTGAAATCCCGGCGCGCCGTGATCGCGTTCGGCGTAGGGTTATGGAGTGCCTTCACGGCGCTCGGGGCGACGGTGAGCCGCTTCTGGCAGCTCTTGGCGTGTCGCTCGCTGGTGGGCGTGGGGGAGGCGGGTTACGGGCCCGCTGCCCAGGCGCTGCTCGCCGAGTTCTTCCGGGGCAAACAACGCGCCTTTGCCCTCGGGATCTACTCGGTTGGGATGGCCTTCGGCGGCGTGCTCGGGATCTGGCTCGGCGGCGTCCTCGCCGAGCGCTATGGCTGGCGCGCGGCGTTCGTCGCCCTCGGTGTCCCCGGCTTTCTCCTGGCGCTGCTCGCGTCCCGGCTGCGCGAGCCGCGCCAACGCCCGCCGCCGACGATCCGGGCCACCGTGAAGAGCTGGTACGCGCGCGGGCGCGTGGGGGCCAACGAGGCACTGCGGCTCGGCGCGCCACTCATCGGGCTCACGCTCGCGGGCGCGGCGCTGTCCGGCGTCCTCGACGTGTTCGAGGGACTGCCGCGCGGTCTGGACACTGCAGTGTTCGCGGCGTTCGTGAGCATCGGCATCGTGTGGACGGTGCTCCGGCTCGTGCCGGTGGCCGTCCGCGGCACCACCGAGGCGAGCGAAGTCGCCGCCACGGCATTCGGCGATTTCCTCCAGGCCGCCGGGACGGTGCTCCGCACCCCGACGCTGATCTGGATGTTCGTGGGGGGCGCGCTCGTGACCTTCGCCGTGAACGGCCTGATCGCCTGGGCGCCGAGCTTCTTGGAGCGCACCCATGGCCTTCCGGTGGCGGCCGTAGGACGGCAGTTCGGCGTCTGGGGGCTCGCGGGCGGGGCGCTGGGCGCGTTGTTCGGCGGTCGGACGGGAGACTGGCTGCTCACACGGTGGAGTGGAGGACGGGTCGTCGTGTCCGGCGCGGGATTCGTGCTCGGCGGGCCGGTCTGCGCCGGGTTGCTCCTGATCGACGAGCTCCGGCTCTTCGTCCCGCTCCTGTTCGGGACATTCTTCCTCTACTCGTGGTACAACGGGCCGCTGTCCGCCGTGATCCTGGACGTGGTGCCGGCGGCGGTCCGGGCATCGGTGCTCGGTGCTTACGTGCTGTTCTCACACCTCGCCGGCGATGCGATCGCCCCGCCGCTCATCGGGTACCTGTCCGACCGCGTCGGCTTGCGGCACGCGATGCTGCTGCTGCCGACAGCCGGCGCCGTGGGGGGGTTGGTGATCCTGATCTCGCTCAGCACGGTGGGGCGGGATATGGCGCGGGTGAAAGTATGAGAGTCCCGCCACTCCGCATTCCGCATTCCCCATTCCGCATTGGGCGGGGAGGGGCGGGGCGGTGAAGATCGCCGTCGTGTTCGACACGCTGCATCCCGACTGGGGGGACGCCGACTACAAGAAGGAAGTCGACGCGAAGGTCGAGGAGGCGGAGTACGACGTGAGCCGGGCGCTGATGGCCCAGGGACACGACGTGCTGATGGTCGGGGTCGCCGACCAGCTGGCACCGGTGCTCGACCGGCTGGCCGCCTTCCAGCCGAAGCTCGTGTTCAACGGGTGTGAGTCGTTCCGCGGGCACGCCCGGCACGAGTACGCGCTCGCCACCGTGCTCGAGATGCACGGCTATCGTTACACGGGGTCGTCTCCCACGGGCCTGCTCGTCGCCCGTAACAAGTCGCTCACCAAGAAGATTCTCGCGCACCACGAGATTCGGGTGCCGGCGTTCGCCGAGTTTCGCCCGGGAGAGAAGCCGGTACGGCCGTCGGAGCTGCGGTTCCCGCTCATCGTGAAACCGCTCTTAGAGGACGCGTCGGTGGGTATCGCGCAGGCGTCGGTGGTGGAGGACGATGAAGAGCTCGGGGTACGCGTGAAGTTCATCCACGAAAAGTTCCACCAGGCGGCTATCGTCGAAGAGCTGATCGAGGGCCGCGAACTCTACGTCGGCCTGATCGGGAACGGCACCCTCCAGGTCCTGCCCATCGTCGAGCTGACGTTCGGCGAGTCTGACGGGGAGCATCGCATCGCGACGTACAAGGCCAAGTGGGATGAAGAGTACCGCAAGCGGAAGAAGATCAAGAATGTGTTCGCGAAGGGACTGTCGGACGAGGTTGCCGCTAAGATCGCGGACACCTGCACCACGGCCTTTCACGCCTTGTGGCTGCACGACTACGGGCGCGTGGACCTGCGGCTGACGCACGATGACGCGGTCTACGTCCTGGAGGTGAACCCCAATCCGTTTCTCGCGCAGGAGAACGAGATGGCGGACGCGGCGGAGAAGGCGGGCATGAACTACGACGGCTTCATCCAGCGGATCGTGGACGAGGCACTGGCCCGTGGCACCGCGTAAGCGCGAGATCCCGACGCCCGAGCTGCGCTGTCCCACCTGCGCGGCCGAAGTGCAGCGGTTCTGGGCCAATTGCTCGAACTGCGGTCGCCGGCTCGAGTGGCGCGACACCACTAAGGAGACCGGCGCGGAGTGCTACTACTGCGGTTGGGTCGTGTCCGACAGCTTCTCGTACTGCCCCTGGTGCGGTCGCGACATCGCCGACCGGGACTCGAGCCCAGAGCCGCTCAAGGCTCCCAAGGGGTTCAAGTATCACCGGCGCTGCCAGTGGGGCTGCGGCGGCGGCGTGATGTACCCGATGCGGTCGTGCCCCTGGTGCGGGCGCCCGCAAAAATGGCGGTATCAGGAGTTCCACAACATCTGCCCGCATTGCAACAAGGGCGTGGACGATTGGATGGACGTCTGCCCGTGGTGCGGCAAAGACGCGACCGGGCGCGGTCTGATCCGCCAGGCGCTGCGGCGGGCGCGGCAGCTGCTGGTCGTCGGCCGCCTCAAGGTGTGGAACTACCGCGTGCTCTTGCGCCCCGGCGTTTCCGGTGTGACGCACCGGACGCCCAAGATCATCGAGATCGAGCGCCGCTACGTGACCAGCAAGCGGCGGCGACGCGACGAGATCTCCTGGAACATGCTGACTGGACTGATTCTGCACGAGCTGGGGCACTCCTTCCTCTATCACAATTGGTCGTTCACCCGGACGGGGCGATTCCGGCGGGCCTTCGGGGAGGTACGCAAGGCGTACCGCGTGTCCGACTCGAAATGGGTCGATTTCGAGCGTCGCGGCGTCACCACCACGCTGCCGAACTACGTCACTGCGTACGCCGCGACGCATCCGCAGGAGGACTTCGCCGAGACGTTCCGGTTCTACGTCTCGCGTCGCGGGCGGCTGCGCGAGCTGTTCGCCGAGTTCGGGCGCAAACGCAAGGGCGTGCCAGTGTTCGAGAAGTTCCTCGTGCTGCACGACTACATCCGGAGCCTCAGGGGATGGAGGTGAGCATCCGAAGGAACGTCGAGAACTAGGTTAAATTGAAGGACCGCACTCGAGCGAACGAGGAGCCATGGCTTTGATGCGCACGTCGAATCCCGCCCTGAACGCGAAGACATTTGCCGATGTTCGGCGCGACCCTACCGCACCGGCCATGACGGTCGAGGGCACGGTGAACCGGACAGCGTTCCTGTTGTTCTTGGTGGTGCTCCCTGCGGCGTGGGTGTGGGCGCAGGTCCGCACGGCACTCAATCCCTCGGTTGCAGGCCCGTGGATCATGGTCGGTGCGATCGGTGGCTTCGTGGTTGCCATCGTCACGATCTTCAAGAAGGAATGGTCGCCGGTGACCGCTCCCATCTATGCGGCGCTCGAAGGATTGGCTTTGGGTGGGCTGTCGGCGTTGCTCGAAACCAAGTACCCGGGGATCGCGATGCAGTCGGTGGGCCTCACGTTCGCGACCCTGGCGGCCATGCTCCTCGCCTATCGCTCGGGGCTCATCCAGCCGACCGAGAAGTTCAAGCTCGGCGTCGTCGCGGCGACTGGCGCGATCGCCCTGTTCTACCTCGTGGGATTCGTGCTCTCCTTCTTCGGGATCGCCATGCCGTTCCTCCAGGGGAACAGCACGGCCAGTATCGTGGTCAGCGGAATCATCGTGGTCGTTGCGGCACTGAACCTCATCCTCGACTTCGATTTCATCGAATCAGGCGCGGCCGCCGGAGCGCCCAAGTACATGGAGTGGTACGGCGCGTTCGGCCTCATGGTCACGCTCGTCTGGCTGTACCTCGAGGTCCTGCGACTCCTCGCCAAGGCACGCAGCCGCAGGTAGCGCCGTGGCAAAACTGATCGTCGCGGTAACCGCCGCGTGGCTGATCGCCGGCTGCCAGCACCCTAAGGCGCCCGCTCGAGTGACTGGCTTTCAGGAGCGCGCTCAGGAAGCCGGGATCGCGTTTCGGATGCATGACCTCCCGAAGGAACAGGGCGAGCAATTCCACATCAATCTGTACGATCACGGGTCGGGACTGGCGGTCGGCGATTACGACAACGACGGCCGCGAGGACATCTACTTTCTCAACCAACTGGGCGGGAACGCCCTGTACCGCAACATGGGCGACGGGTCGTTCGTCGACGTCACCGCAAAGGCGGGCGTGGCCCTCCCCGGCCGGGTCTCCGTAGCTGCCACGTTCGCGGACTACGACAACGACGGTTGGGAAGACCTGTACGTGACCACCACCCGGGGCGGCAACGTGCTGTTCCACAATAGGGGGGACGGCACCTTCGAGGACGTCACTGCGGCCGCCGGCCTGCGCTATGTCGGCCACTCGCAAGCCGCGGTGTTCTTCGACTACGACAACGATGGCTACCTGGATCTGTTTCTTACCAATACGGGTCGCTGGACCACCGACACGTTCGACTCCGCGACGGGAGCCTTCGTGGGCAAGGTCGACCTCGGAACCACCATGACCACTCCCAGGGAGTTCAACCGTCTGTACCACAACAATGGCGATGGGACGTTCACCGATCAGACCGACCGTGCCGGTCTCCGAGGCCGCGGCTGGGCCGGGGACGTCGCCGTGTTCGACTACGACGAAGACGGGTTCCTGGACCTGTTCGTTCCCAGCATGTTCGGCCGCGGTCAGCTGTATCACAACAGCGGCCACGGCACCTTCACCGACGTCACCGCGTGGACGCTGGGCCGGACGCCGTACGGCGCGATCGGCTGCAAGGTGTTCGACTATGACGGTGACGGACGGCTCGATCTATTTGTAGTGGACATGCACTCGGACATGTGGATGGGGGTCGATGCGCAGCACCTGTCGCTCGAAACGGCTAGGCGGACGCAACATCAACGATTCCTGTCCCCGCTGGGCCCGACGGTGGACGAGACGACCCCCGGCTTCACGACGACCGTACGAGCATTGTTCGCGAGGCTGGGCGAGGATTATAACACCCTGCTGTTCGGCAACGCGCTGTACCGCAATCTCGGCCAGGGGCGATTCACCGAGACGGCCGTCCCGGCGGGACTGGAGACCTTCTGGCCGTGGGGGGTGGCCACCGGGGACTTCGACGACGACGGCAACGAGGACGTGTTCATCACGTCGGGGATGGGCTATCCCTTCTACTACTGGCCCAACCAATTGATGATGAACAACGGGGATGGCACGTTCCGCGACCAGGCCGCCGCTCTTGGCATCGAGCCCCCTACGGGTGGCATCTACTTGGAGGAAAAGGTTGGAGGCAAACCGGCTGCGCGGAGCTCGCGGAGTGCGGTCGTGGCCGATTTCGACGGCGACGGACGGCTCGAGATCGTGACCAACAACTTCAACGGCCGCCCGTACTATTTCGCGAACCGTTTTCCCCACCGGAACTACGTGGAGTTCCGACTGACGGGAACCAAGAGTAACCGGGATGCGATCGGCACGGTGGTTCGGCTCTGGGCCGGGAACAAGGTGATGGTCCGGCAGGTCAATCCGGCGGGCGGCTACCTGGCCCAGTCGACTCGCGTGGTGCACTTCGGTCTCGGCGACCGGAGCCAAGTCGACAGCATCGCGATCCGCTGGCCCCGGGGGATCATGCAGACGCTGCGTAATCCCGCGATCAATACGCTACATGAGGTGCGAGAGCCGGCGCGCTAACTGCCCCTTGGGGAGCGCCGTACACCCGGGCTCCCGCTGCCGTGTCGGGCGTGAGCGATGCCCACTCAGCGAGGCGGTTGGTTGCGGATGGCGGCGCGATGGGAACGTCCCGCGACACGAACCAAAGGTACGCGACGATATCGCGCATCTCGAGCCGGTTTGGCGACGCCCGTCGTCGAGGTGGCAGCTGACGCAGCGGAGTCTGTTGGCGGCTTGGTAGCCGGGGCCGCCTCCGGACGGCCGCATACGAGCGCCAGTATCGGCGTGGCGAGGCATGCCGGGGTCCGAAGAGCGCGCATCGGGAGGGAGATAGTATCAGCGTTTCCCGAGCCCCGCTACTTCCTTGGCGAAGGCTCGCGATCGCTCGACCAGCTTCAGGTACTCCGCCACTTCCTCCGCCCGGCGTGCTCCATCCCACCCCAGCGTCTCGGCCAGCCGGTCGGCGACGGCGCTCGTCGCAAGCACGCCCTGGTCTCCGAGCGCGTAGAACAGGTGCAGCCGTCGCACCAGCACGTCGCAGAGGCGGAGCGCCAGCTCGCGCTCGACGGCGTGCACCACCTCCGCCCATAGCTCCGGGCGCCCGGCCACGATCCGACCGCCCAGCGCCCGATCCCGATCCACGAGGTTGAGCACCGCGGCCGATTCGCTGCCGTAGGCAGCCACGAGGTGGCGGGCGGTCCGCTCTGACGCCCCCCGCTCCATCGCCGCCTTGACGAGTCCTTCCAGGTCGGCCGTCTCGCCTCCCGGGAGGGGCAGCCGGTCCGTCGGCGCGCGGGGACCGCGGGGACGGCCATCCAGCTCGCGCAGGCGGGCCGCGACTCGGTCCACCGTGTCACGGGCCATGACGCGATACGTGGTGAGCTTGCCGCCGGCGATGGTCAACAGGCCGCTCGGGCTCTCGACCAGGCGATGCTCGCGTGAGGCCGCCGACGGCCCCACCTGCCGCGGCGGTCGCAGCAGGGGTCGCAGGCCGGCCCAGCTCGCGATCACGTCCGCGGGAGAGAGGCGCGCGTGCGGGAAAAATGCGTTGGCCGACCGCAGCAGGTAGACGACGTCGTGTGCCGTCGCGCGCAGCTCGTCGGGTGACGCGTCCTCGTCCGTGTCCGTCGTCCCGATGTAGCTCAAATCGCCCCACGGGAGCACGAACATCACACGCCCGTCGATCGGGGACATGAGGGTGACCGCCTGCGTGTGCCCGACGCGCTTGCGGGGCACGGCCACGTGCACGCCCTTGGTAGGCCTGAGCAGCAGCTCCGACCCGGCGTCGTCGAGACGCCGCACGCGGTCGACCCACGGACCCGTGGCGTTCACGACCACGAGCGCCCGTACAGTTGACGTGCGGCCCGTGAGCTCGTCGCGTACGGTCGCGCCGCCCACCCGGCCGTCCGGCTTGATGAGCGCCGTGACTTCGGCGTAGTTCGCGACCAGGGCGCCCGCGTGCGCGGCGCTGCGCATGGTGGCGATCACGAGACGGGCGTCGTCGGTCTGCGCATCGTAGTACAGGGCCGCGCCCTTCAACTCCTTGTCCCGCAGCCCGGGCTCGAGACGCAGCGTGGCCTTGCGTCCCAACCAACGATGCACCTTCACGTTGTGGAAGGCGGCCAGCAGATCGTAGATCCACATCCCTGCACGGAGCTTCCAGGCGGGGATCCGCGCGCCGCGGTACACGGGGAATAGGAAGGGCAGGGGATGCACCAGATGAGGGGCGATGCTGAGCAGCACACGACGCTCGCGGCTCGCTTCGAACACCAGGCGAAACTCGCCTTGCTCGAGATAGCGGATCCCGCCGTGAATGAGCCGTGATGAAAGCGACGAGGTGCCGCCCCCGAGGTCGCCCTTGTCCACCACTGCGGTGCGAAAGCCCCGGAGCGCCGCGTCACGGGCAATTCCGGCACCGGTGATCCCGCCCCCGATGACCAGGACGTCGACCGGCTCGGCCGCCATTGATGCCAGTGCCGCCGCGCGCGTGCGATGCGAAAATGGCGTCTCGCTCGTCGACGTTCTCCAGCTTGGCCCGGCAGCGGGGTCGGGGTAGGTTTCGACGGACATGTTCCCCGGGCTGAAAGCCCGGGCTCGGCGCGAGTGCGTCCTTAAGGACGCGCCCCGAGCCGAGCGCGCCCTCTCAGGGCGCGTACTTCGGCCGAGGAGAATGTAATGCCGGTTGCCAACGGACGGCGCGTGGCGGTGATCGCCGGCTGCCGCACGCCGTTCTGCAAGTCGGGGACGGTGCTGAAGGACGCCCGGGCGGTGGACATGGCCCGGTTCGTGGCGCGCGAGCTGCTCGAGCGGACCAACCTGGACGGCACCGCCGTAGATGCCGTCATCTTCGGGCAGGTGGTCCCGTCGGCGCTGGTGCCCAACGTCGCCCGCGAGGTGAGCCTCCTGCCGCAATTCCCCAAAGAGATCCCCGCCTACTCTCTGAACCGCGCCTGTGCGTCTTCCGGACAAGCCGTCGCCAATGCCTACGACGAGATCGTGCTGGGCGATGCCGACGTCGTGCTCGCGGGCGGGGTGGAGTCGTTGTCAGACATACCCATCCTTGCGTCGCGCCGCCTGGCTGACATCCTGGTCGACGCGAGCAAGGCGAAGTCGCTCGGCGCGCGCCTTCGGACGCTGAGTAAGATCCGGCCGCGCGACCTGATCCCCGTGTCCCCCGCCATCGCCGAGCCGTCCACCGGGGAGTCGATGGGGCAATCGGCGGAGAAGATGGCCAAGGAGAACCACATCTCGCGCGCCGCACAGGATCGCTGGGCGCTCCGCAGTCACGAGCTCGCGGCCCGGGGAACCGACGACGGCCGCATCACGGCGGAGATCGTGCCCTGGTTCGGGCCTGGAGGCCGGGCGGGCGACGGCGTGGTCACCCACGACAACGGCATCCGCCGGGACACCTCGCTCGAGCAGATGGCCAAGCTGAAGCCGGTCTTCGACCGCCGCTACGGCAGCGTCACCGCCGCCAACTCCTCGCCGCTCACCGACGGGGCGTCCGCGGTTCTGCTGATGAGCGACTCGGCGGCGCGCGCGCTCGGCTACACCCCGCTCGCGTACGTCCGCTCCTACGCCGTCGCGGCGGTGGATCCCGGGTGGCAGCTGCTGCAGGCACCCATCTTTGCCGTCCCCAAGGCGCTCGAGCGTGCAGGGATCCAGTGGAAGGACCTCGGGGTGATCGAGGTGCACGAGGCGTTCGCCGCGCAGGTGCTTTCGAACTTCCAAGGCTGGGCGGCGAAAGGCTGGGAGATCAACGAGGCCATCATCAACGTGATGGGGGGCTCCATCGCCATCGGGCATCCGTTCGGCGCGACCGGCACGCGGATCGTCACCACGCTGGCGAACGAAATGGTCCGGCGGGACGTCCAGTTCGGCCTGCTGTCGATTTGCGCACAGGGCGGCATGGGCTTCGCCATGGTGCTGGAGCGCCGCTGATGGCTCCGGGCGCGGCACTCACCTGGGAGCTCGCCGACGCGGGCGTTGCCGTCGTGACCTTCGACCTGAAGGGCGAGCCGGTCAACAAGCTCTCGGCGGCGGTGAAGCAGGACCTCCTCGCGACGTTCGATGCGTTGGAGCACGACGCCGCCGTGCGGGCCGTCGCCTTCTTCTCGGGGAAATCCGAGAACTTCATCGCGGGGGCCGACATCGAGGAGTTCGTTCGACTCACGACCGCCTCGGAAGCCGAGCGGCTTTCGGCCGAGGGGCAGGAAATGCTCGGGCGGGTGGCCCGCTTCCCCAAACCGGTCGCGGTCGGGATCCATGGGGCGTGCCTGGGCGGTGGGCTGGAGTTCGCGCTTGCCTGCGGGTACCGCGTGGCGTCCGATCACTCCCGGACCCAGCTCGGCCTCCCGGAAGTGCAGCTCGGGATTCTACCCGGCGCGGGCGGTTGCCAGCGGCTCCCCCGGTTGATCGGGGCCCGCGCGGCGCTCGACATCATCCTCGCCGGCAAGGTTGAAGCTGCCAAGAAAGCATTCCGGCTTGGCATCGTCGACGAGCTGGTCCATCCCGCCATCCTCAAGGACATCACCATCGCCGCCGCGCAACGCATGGCGGGCGGCTGGCGCCCCCGTCGCAAGCGCCCGGGCGGCTTCCGGGGCTGGCTGCTCGACGGCAACGCGGTCGGCCGGGCGCTGGTCTTCCGGGCCGCGCGGAAGCAGGTGCTCGGGCAGACGCACGGCAACTATCCCGCGCCGCTCGCCGCATTGGAAGCGGTGGAGCACGGACTCAAACACGGCATGGCGGCAGGTCTGAAGCGCGAGGCGCAGTTGTTCGGGCAGCTGGCCGTCACCGACGTCTCGCGTAAGCTGGTCCAGATCTTTTTCGCCACGACAGCTCTCAAGAAGGACTTCGGAATCCCCAACCCACCGCCG
>Ga0207646_10003091_pt1 | contig 19142 bp, 17 predicted proteins | sample KBSK5502metaG_FD_184343 | JGI IMG/M metagenome (GOLD analysis project Ga0207646, IMG submission 184343) | Corn, switchgrass and miscanthus rhizosphere microbial communities from Kellogg Biological Station, Michigan, USA - KBS K5-50-2 metaG... | ecosystem: Host-associated > Plants > Roots >...
GGCTACTTGATTGGTAGGCACTGGGGCAGCAGAGGGCTGGACTGGTTGGAACGTCCAGGAAAATGGAACCGTTTCATTCCGCCGAGAACTGTTGAACGATCTCGCAACTACTTTCGCCAGCAGGGCGGCTGGGCGATCTTCCTCAGCCGCTTTATCTTCTCAGCGTTGGGCGGCGTCATTAACCTGCTTGCAGGTTCAGAACTCTACCCTTATCATTACTTTGTCCTCGCCGACACCTCTGGCGAGGCACTGGGTGCGCTTATCCCGCTGCTGCTTGGTTATATCTTTGGCGCAAGCTGGGAAGCTGTAGGAGATGTGCTCGGACCGCTTTCGCTTTTTATTTTGGGCCTATTAGTCGTCGTACTATTAGTCACCAGCCTGGTTAGATATATGCAAAGGTTAAAGCGAGCGCAAACCGCTAAGGTTGATCAATCTATGGATGTTCTGAGTAGTCCGGCAGGAACACCCATGGTCGACACACCCGCCGGGCCATCCGGCAATTTGCCACTTTTATAGGTCTGAAACGTATTAAAATATAGTGAATGTGGAAAGTACCAGAGAGAGGGAAAAGCAAGGAGAATGTGTTTCGTTTCAGGTAGGAAGCGTCTCTAAAGCATTATCAGTTGATGAAAGGAGACATTTGCGTTATAATTGGGGTAATGAAGGAATATTTACCGTTTTGTCTGTGTTTCTATAGTTAGAGAGACAGATGTGTGTGCGTCTATAAACTTCCTCCCACCCGGTATTCGGACATAGTGTCCCAATCGAAAATCGAAAGATCGATCGAAGGATTACTTTCCCTGAGTCAGGACCGAGCCGGCGGAAGAAAAATGCTATCTTGCTGCTTAAGATGCTACTGTTCATGGAGGGCGCAAAATGATTGATGTACAGCGTGCCGCGACTGGACCTACGCTTACTCTGGATGATAACAAAGATAAGAATGTCGATCTTAGTAAGCAATGCGACGAAATTGTCGATCGCTTGCTGACGAAAGATCTTGAATATAGTGAGGATGAGGTGGAAAGCCCAGGCAAAGAAGAACAGGAATTTGAAGAGGATATCGCGAATCTGGACACAGGCCCTCTTGAGCTGGAAGAATTATCTGAAATTCATGAAGATCTAACTCAGCTGCCGGACTCACCAGTCCTTGAGACCTCCTCAATCCTGACATTGCCAAGAATAACGACGGAAGATGTGCCACCTGCCCGGCGCGTAAACGTGCGCCGGCGGCGTTCAGAAGACCAGGACGAGAATTCGGTGAATCCTACCGATGCGGGCGAGTCGGATGCGGTAATGACCTACCTGCGCGAAATTGGACGTGTGCCGATGATTACGCACGAGCGTGAAATCGAGCTTGCCCAGCGCATCGAGATGGGTGACCGCGAGGCTATGAAGCAGTTCATTCTGGCCAACTTGCGCCTGGTGGTAAGCATCGCCAAGCGCTATGTCGGACGTGGCCTGACGCTGCTCGACCTGATTCAGGAAGGCAATATCGGCCTGATTCGCGCCGTACAGCGCTACGACTGGCGCCGTGGCCACCGTTTCTCCACTCACGCAACCTGGTGGATCCGCCAGGCGATTAGCCGGGCGGTTGCTGATAAAGGACGAACGATTCGACTGCCTGTATATGTCAATACTGCGTTGAACCGTATCCGGCGGGAACGCCAACGCCTGTTACAGGAACTTGGCCGCGAACCAACGGAACAAGAACTGGCCGAAGCGACAGGCTTAGACCCCATTCGCATGGTTGAATTACAGGCGGCTCCTGGTGCTCCTGTTTCCCTGGAACTGCCAGTGGGCGAGGACGAGGAGCAGGAACTGGGTGACGTGCTTGCCGATACGGAGTCCGCTTCACCAGAAGATATCGCTACCACGCAAACGCTTAAAGATGAAGTGCAGCGCGTGCTTGAATCAGTGCTGACGCCGCGCGAGCGACTGGTCTTACAGTTGCGCTTCGGTCTTGGCAATAGCCAGGCACATCCACTCGAACAGGTGGGACGTGAACTGGGTATTACTCGCGAGCGAGTCCGCCAGATCGAGGCCGGGGCACTTGCCAAACTACGCCAGCCACCCGTTTTGGAGCGATTACGCGGGTAAAATCTTATCAAGTATAAAAATCTGGCACCTCAAAAGGTGCCAGATTTTTATTTTCTCTTAATTTTGCCAAGGTCCCGCTCAACGGCTCTCACATCCTTGACCTTTTCAAGGCGTGCGAAGACGCGCTGCATCTGATCCAGGCTTTCGACTTCCAGCGTGGCGCTGATTATTACTAACTCTTTGCCGGCACCGACGTTGGAACTTACGGAGGTCATATTAACGCCTACTTCGGAGACAACCGTGGCAATATCGCGAATGAGGCCCGGACGATCTCGCGCGGTTATCATCACCGGAGCCAGGTAGCGCTGGTAGCCCATTGTCGTCCAGCTCACATTTACCAGGCGCTCGCGATCACGCTCACGATAGCGTTCAATATTTTTGCAATCAGCGCGATGAATAACGGCGCCTTTACCACGGCTGATGAAACCAACAATCTCATCGCCGGGTAACGGACAGCAGCAGTTCGCCAGGGTGGTTAGTAAGCCGCTGACCCCTGCTACCTGCAAACTGGCCGAAGTCGTCTGCCTGGTAACACCGGGCAGCGCAAGAGGTTCATCTACTTCCTCTTTTGCCTCTTTCCCATCCCGCTGCTCCCGCAGTTGCCAGAAATCCACCAGCTTGACTACAACTGCGTGCTGGCGGATATCATCCCCACCGATAGCCGCCAGTATATCCTCAAACGACCCCTTGCGATACTCCTCTATCAGCCAATTTTGCGCTTCTTCGTTGATTGCCTCGATGCCTCGCAGCCCCTGCACTTTCAGTTCCCGGTCCAGGCGCTCGCGGCCGATAAGGATATTGATATCCCGTTCATGAATCTTAAGATAGCGCCGGATTTTACTGCGAGCCGCAGTAGTTCGAGCGAAATTCAGCCAATCGCGTGTCGGGTGAGCTGTACGGCTGGTCACGATGTCCACAATCTCGCCGCTTTTCAGTTCGTAGTCCAGCGGCACCATGCGTGTCACAAGTCGTTCACCATCACCACTGCCACTTTCGGTGATGATGCGCGCACCTGAGCAGCTATCGCCCACCTTTGAGTGAATGCGGTAGGCAAAATCAAGAGGAGTCGAGCCAACCGGCAAATCCTTGACCTCGCCCTTGGGCGTAAAGACAAAGATCTGTTCCTGGAAGATTTCGTCTTTCACCGCCTCGACAAACTCAGTATCGTTAGCGGTGACAGATCGTAGTTCTCGTTGCCAGTCCGCAAGCTGGCGCAACCAGGCCAGTAGTTCTTTAGCTGAAGCCAAGGCATGATCGCCGACATCCTTGTAGTGCCAGTGCATCGCCACACCATATTCGGCCATATCATGCATGGCATACGTGCGGATCTGAATCTCTACGAGCCGGTCTTCCTCGCAAAAGACGGTAGTGTGCAGCGCCCTGTATCCATTGGGCTTAGGGTTGGCAATAAAATCTTTGATGCGACCGTCTTTTGGCTTCCACAAGCTATGCACATGGCCCAGCGCCACATAGCAATCAGGCGTCGATTCCACGAGAATGCGGAAAGCAATCAGATCATGAATCTGGCTGAAATCGGCAGCAGCTTTGAGGTCCTCCAGTCGCTCGACATCGCCCGAATGGCGCCGCAGTTTCTTATAGAAACTATAAAGGTGCTTAACACGCCCGGATACCTCGGCCTTCAAGCCAAGTTTTGCCATCTCGTCACGCAGAATCGTACAGACACGCTCCACGTAGGAGCGCCACTGCTTGCTTTCCGCCTCGACCTGGCTGCGCACCCACGCATATTGCTCCGGCTCCAGGGTTTCAAATGCCAGGTCCTCCAGCTCGCTCTCAACGCGCGACATGCCCAGCCGTCCCGCCAGGGGCGCATAAATCTCGCGCGTCTCCTGGGCCATGGTCAACATTTCCTGCTGATCTACAGTAGATGTGTGCGCAGATATCATACGCATCGCGTGCAGCCGGTAAGCCAGCTTGAGTAATACCACGCGCGGGTCTTCCGACATGGCGAAAAACATTTTTCTGACAGTTTCAGCCTGCTGGCGTCGCAAAGCCTCGCGTATGCGCTGTTTCTTCTGCTCACGGTTATTTTCACTCTCGCCTGCAGGAGCATAACCTGCCACACCCGCTCCTACACGCTTCTTACGCTCCAGGATATTCATGCGCAGCATACTGCCCACAACACGTGCCACGGGAGCCCCAAGCGTACTCTCAGCACGCTCAAGCGAGAGAAGATCTGAATCAACAGCCTCAAAAACCAGGCCGGCGGCCACACCAACCGCGTCAATATGCATTATTTCGGCTAAAATGGTTGTGACGGCCAGTGCGTGTTCCAATGGGGGCACCGGCCGCTCGCCTCTCACGCCTCCACAGGTCTCTTGCGCAAGCCGCAGCGCTCGCGCAACCTGGTCAACTTCGGCAGGTGGCATATACTGTCGTACGAGGTCGAGTAACTGTTGCGCCTGCTTGTCGGTTTGTTCACTCGCAGGAATTTGCTTATCTATAGACATATTTATCATACGTATCTCTGGTTCATCGGTGGTAATGTGTTATTCTATCCTAGTCGCCTACCCACATCACGACTGACACTCACCACATTTTTAATCTGTTGTAGTCGTTCGAAGATCGGCTCGATCTGATCTACCGCTTTAATCTCCAGTGTAGCAGTAATGACCGCCTTTTGCAATGAAACGTTAGTAGTCGATGCGACCGCCGTCATATTGATACCTGCATCCGCAACCACCCCGGCCACATCACGTAAAAGTCCGGCCCGATCATGAGCAATAATGATGATCGGTGCCAGGTAATGCTGGGGTTCTATCTGCAGCCAGTTGACATCAACCAGCCGTTCGACCTCTTGTCCCCGGCGACGCAGCGTTCGACAATCGCCGCGATGCACCATAATGCCCTTATTCGGGTTCAGAAAACCCACAATCTCATCACCAGGAAGGGGGCAGCAGCAATTGGCTAATTTGACAAATTGCTGCGGCGTTTCATGGCGCCCGTTGCCATTATGTGCATGCCCATTTTTTACAGCTTCTGCTTCCTGTTTTATCTCACCGCGCTCCCGCATGGGCGGTATTAGATACTCAAGCACTGCCCCTACCGTCATGTCCTCACGGCCTAATGCTATATACAGGTCATCCGGCGTTTTGTATTTTTTGATCGCGTTTAAGCGCGAGAGATCTTCGTCGAGCACCGCACGTACACCCGGCGCTCCTACAGCCTTCAACGCGAGGTCCAGGCGTTCGCGGCCCAGTTGCAGGTTTACTTCCCGCTCATATGTCTTTAAGTAACGGCGAATCTTGCTGCGTGCAGTCGTGGTACGAGCGAAAGAGAGCCAATCGCGGGTCGGATGCGCCACGTCACTCACCAGAATATCGACAATTTCGCCGCCTTTCAGTTCATAGTCAAGGGGCACAATACGAGTCACCAGGCGTCCGCTCTCATCCATATTGGTGATGATACGTGCGCCAACGCAGTGATCGCCTATATCGGTATGGATGCGATATGCCATATCCAGCGGCGTCGAGCCCCGCGGCAGGTCTTTCACCTCGCCTTTCGGGGTAAACACGAAAATCTGTTCCTGGAAGATATCGCCTTTCACCGCCTCCACAAACTCGTCCGCGTTCTGCGGCAATTCGCGTTGCCACTCGCGCAGTTGTTCTATCCACGCGATCATCTCACGAGTAGAGAGGCGGGCTCCTCCACGTTCCTTCAGGTACCAGTAACTGGCTATACCATAATCGGCGATACGCTGCATCTCATGCGTGCGAATCTGTATCTCCGCCAGTTGGTTATCCAGGCAGAACACCATCGTATGCAGCGACTGGTATCCATTCAGCTTCGGTGTAGCGATAAAGTCCTTGATGCGCCCATCCTTAGGACGCCACAATGCATGGATATGCCCCAATGCCAGGTAGCAGTCTTGCACGGAATCGACCAGTATGCGATAGGAGACCAGGTCATGAATCTGGCTGAGTTCATCTCCGCTCTGCTCCAATTTGCGATTGATACTGGCGAGATGTTTCTGCCAGGCGTGCACCTCCGCGTGTATATCCGCTTTCCCCATCTCTTCTTGCAGAGCCTGGCAGATTTGCTCGATGGTAGGCTGGCGCTTGCGACGCTCTTCTTCCACCTCATGCGCAAGGCTGACGTATTTCTCCGGTTCCAGGTAACTGAACGCCAGGTCTTCCAGTTCCGCCTGCACTAAAGCCATGCCGAGACGCCTGGCAAGCGGCGCATAGATCTCGCGCGTCTCACGGGCCTTGTTTTGCTGCTGGGCAGGGTTCATCACGCTCATGGTGCGCATATTGTGCAAGCGATCTGCCAGTTTAAGCACCACTACGCGCGGGTCCTCAGCCATAGCCAGCAGCATCTTGCGTACTGTCTCCGAGCGTTGGCGGCGTTTCAGATCACGGACTAAGCGCTGCTTCTGTTCGATCTGCTCAGAGGTCTCCAAGAGAGGAGGCCGGTTTAGCGTGTCTATTCCATCTTGTGCCGCTATGGGCTTACCTGCCAGGGCTTCAAACTTGGTGACGCCATCAACGATATTCGCCACTGCATCACCAAATTGCCGGCGCAGTTCGTCTAATGTGAAATCTGTGTCTTCAACGACGTCATGCAATAAAGCGGCCACTATGCCATCAGCATCGATGCGCATATCGGCCAGCAAGCGTGCAACCTCCAGCGGATGCTGAATGAAAGGTTCTCCCGAACGACGAAGTGTACCCAAATGCGCCTGGCTTGCCTCTTTATAGGCACGTTGAATCGACTCCACGTCTTGTGGAGATAAGTACTGGCGAACCTCCGCTAGCAGATCCTCCAGAGTCATTTGCGAGAACACAACCATCCCGTCTTCACCTGGATTAACGGCCGTCATTGGAATACCTTTAAAGCTGCTGATAGTAACCACCTGTTCATAGTTTAGACCACAAACGCATACAATGCAACTAAAAATGTATAGCATTCGTTTGTGTAGTGTGTTACGGATAAGTTATAAGTAACATAGCTATACATCAGGAATTGTAGGGATAAATGTGATACAGCATTGTGAGGAATCAGCAACATTGCTGATACAGATCGCCATCCCTATTAGTAATAACAACGCGCGGGGGGAGTATATTCAAAAAATGTCTCGAATATAAAAAAAGAAGCAAGGCCGCGAACCTACCTTGGTCCTGCTTCTTTGTTCTGACCACTCCATCGTCATCTAACAGTTGATGAGATGCGAGATAAATCAATAACGAACTGATCTCTGCATAATACAGGGATCACTTAAGAGTCACGTGCCACTCGAACCTTGTCATAGCACGTGCTGCAATAGACGGGACGATCATTCTTGGGTATGAATGGCACCTGCGTTTCGGCTCCACACTCAGCGCAAATAACTGTATGCATCTCGCGTGGGCCACGCTCTGAACGGCTACCTGAGCCGCCAGATGCGCGACGCGCCGAACGGCAAGCAGGACAACGACTTGGCTGATTCATCAAGCCTTTTTGCTGGTAAAATTCTTGTTCACCCGCGGTGAACGTGAAATCATTACCACACTCCCGACACCTAAGGGTTTTGTCAACGAAACTCAACTAGGGACCTCCTTGTGATATGTTGGTATTCCTCCAGGTCCATATCCTAGCAGATGTCACCAGTTTGTATGTCACCCCTAGCAGCGCGGGACTAAAATGCTGGACCATCACCGTATGCCAGACCGAGATCGGATACCGCAAGAAAGCATACACTATCTTTTGCCGATTTGCAAGACTTTTGTTCTCCAATTTATCGAACTGCCTGCATTTTTATTTATTTTTTATGTGTATTTCTCACACTAAGGAGGCATTTTATGTGGGTGGATAGTATGCTGATCTGTTCCTTGACGCATGTGAGACAATACAAGTTATAGAGTATATACAAGTGTGCCCCATCAAGTGGGAAACCAACAGGAACGCATGTCACTATTTTCGTTTACAATAGACGCCGGGTGTCCTGAGACCTGGGCGCGGGCAGGAACGATCAAAACGCCGCATGGCACCATCCAGACACCTATTTTCATGCCTGTCGGCACGCAGGCAACAGTGAAAAGCGTTTCACCCGAGGAATTGCGCGAGGCAGGCGCAACCATCATACTTGCTAACACCTACCACCTGATGTTACGGCCCGGCTCTCAACTGATTGCCGATTTTGGCGGCCTGCATGGTTTCATGCATTGGGATGGCCCTATACTTACTGACAGTGGCGGCTTCCAGGTCTTTAGCCTGGGGCACCTGCGCAAGTTGAGTGAAGAGGGGGCCACCTTTAAATCACATCTCGACGGCTCTTCCCACATGCTCACACCCGAAAGTGTGATGCAGGTCGAGTCTGAACTTGGAGCTGATATCATGCTGCCGCTGGACATTTGCGCTGCATATCCGTGCCCGCCAGGTGTTGCAAAGGAGGCTATGGAGCGCACTCACCGCTGGGCTGAGCGTGCACTTATAGCCGGGGAACGCTTTCAAATGGAGCAAACGCTTTTTGGTGTCGTACAGGGTGCATTTGAGGCAGAGCTGCGCCAGCAAAGCGCTCGCTTCATCGGCAATCTACCGTTCCCTGGCCTCTCAATCGGGGGCCTTTCGGTAGGTGAACCCAAGGCCGTAATGTGGGATATGTTGCGTCATGTCACACCTGAATTGCCAAAAGCCAAACCCCGCCACCTGCTGGGCGTAGGTTCACCCGAGGATTTTGTGACAGGCGTCGGTCTCGGTATGGACATGTTCGATTGCGCACTGCCAACACGCGTAGCCCGTCATGGTGGCCTTTTCACTAACGCTGGGCGCATCAATATTAAATCCGCGCGCTACCGCGCCGGGCATGGTCCCATCGAGGAGGGCTGTGATTGCTATACCTGTCGCAATTACAGCGCTGCTTACGTACATCACCTGGCACGTACCGGAGAACAACTGTATTATCGTTTAGGAAGTATTCATAACATACGCTACATGCTGCGGCTCGCTGCTCAAATGCGGGCAGCAATTATTGCTGGGGCATTTCCTGCTTTTCGCGACGATTTTCTAGCGCGCTATACGCCGACTTCTGAAGAAGTGCGCGAAGATCAGCGTGAAAAATGGAAAGCTGCGCGTTCGCGTTAAGTTCAGAGGCAGCTTTATCGTGTGATTGCCCGGACCGGACTAGATAGATAAGGAAATCCTTGATGCACAAGCAGTATCGTTTCATCGACACACAGGTACAGGACGCGGCCATGAATATGGCCATAGACGAGTCTGTACTTGCGCATCATCTGCAAGGCGAAGTGCCGCCGACCCTGCGTGTCTTTCGGTGGTCTCAACCCTCGATCTCTCTTGGTCGTTTCCAAAGTGTCGAGCGCGAGATACTAAGCGAGGTGTGCCAGCAGCAGGGGGTTGCCTTAGTGCGCCGGCCAACGGGAGGCAGAGCTGTCTATCACCGAGACGAATTTACCTATAGTATCGTTATCAGCAAGCGCTACGGAGTCCCGCCAGGCGTAGTCGCAGCTTATGCCCATCTTGCCCGGGGACTGCTTACGGCACTCGCAAACCTTGGCGTGCAAGCTGAACTCAGTGATGAGCGTGTCAGTAAGCATCCCTCCGCGGCCTGCTTTGCATCCTCAACTCAGGCAGATCTGACAAGCGGCGGCTTCAAGCTGATAGGCAGCGCCCAGGTCTGGAAGGATGATACCTTGCTGCAACAAGGATCATTACCGCTCGACGACCGCGCCGCCGAATTTTTCACCATGCTGCGCTATCCAGACGCGGCTGCAAGGGAGGAAGCATTGGCCTTGTATCGTGAAAAAACGACGCCGTTACATACGCTTGTGCCCGGTGCGACATGGGCTGATGTAGCAGGTGCATTCCGCAGGGGATTTAGCACGGCCTTACAAGCAGAATTTGTGCCGGGGGAGCTCAGCACCTCGGAATGGGATCTGGCGCACAGGCTTATCGAGGAAAAGTACAGCAAATTGGAATGGCGCAAGGAGCGCATCAGCCTGACGAAAACGGCGTAGAACCCTCTCATACCCCTTGTAGGTAGCACGCTGATAGGATATACTGGCATCAATACCATATGGTGAATTGATGGGCGGCAATTATTCATCGGCCGTCAAAAAGGAGCATTCCTTGAGTTTAACGGTAGAAGTTGCGCGGAGAATACTGGAGGCCAGCAGACAACGCGCTCTTGAATTACGGAGCCCTGTTAGCATCGCGATTGTAGATGCGGGCGGGCATCTTGTGCTTTTTGAGCGCATGATGGCCCCCTATGGTTGGGCTACAGGCCATATAAGTCTTGCCAAGGCCGGCACAGCGGTGATGTTCAATCAATCGACCGATGCCGTAGCCCAGTGGGGAGCAGGTATTCCAGGCTTTGCTTCGAGCATGGCATCTATGACGCAGGGAGGATTTATCATGGCCGCCGGCGGCTGGCCCATTCGCATCGGCGGCGCTACCGTGGGCGGTATCGGCGTAAGCGGCGGTAATGCGCCCGGCCGGGACGACGAAATTGCGCGCGCGGGCCTGGCAGTAGCAGAGGCCATGGCTCCGGCAATGCAGCCTTCAAGCGTTACACCACAACCATCACTACAGTCATCTGTACAGCACACACCATCATATCAATCGACGCCACTAGGGCAACAGCAGCCACAGGTCGCTAGCTCCGTTAACTCGACAACGCCGCAAAGCACCCAGGCAAATACCTATCACCTTGGTTCTGATCAAGATAATCCGTACGGTGATGAGCAGTTGCCTTTTGACCAATTCAATGAAAGCCGTGGAGATCAGTCATGAATCAAGAAATGAATTCAGAAGCGCTGGACAACCAGCAGGAGAGACCTGCTCCCTCTAAACGCAGTAGCCGTGGAGGACGAAAGCGCCCCGTACTTGTCACTACTAATCCGAACAACGAAATAACGCAGGATCAGCCGGCGGAGGAAACAAGCGACGCCGCACAACCCGTCGAAGAAGTTGCCTCAACGACGACAGTCAAGGCTCCTCGTACGCGCAGGCTGCCAAACTTCTTCTCGAGTGTAGCCAGGAGCGAGCAGGAGCCAGCAGTTTCAGCCAATCCGGAGGCTGCCCGCATCGCGCGCGCCACCCGCAGCGGCGCACCCTCGGCGAGTAGCCGCGCGGCTAAAGAGGGCAAAGCAACAGAATCCGGGGCACCAACCAAAACAAGTACAAACAATGTGCCTGCTCCAACAACTTCTGCCCGGCCCAGGCAGGCTGGTGGGTTTAAGACGAAGTACCTCTTTGGCATGCTGCTCTATCTTATCGCTGCTGAAGTAGTTGGAGGTCTTGAGCGCAGCCTGTTAGTTGCTAACCACGCGGATAAGTTACTTTTCCAACTAGGGTCGATAGGCGTCTCTACTTCGACTGTGCTTTTCTTGTTGACACTGCTCGCTCTCTTGTTCATACTGGCGCGTCTTGATCTTGTTCCTCGCAGTCTTGGAGCGATGACAGGCCAGTCGCCGTCTCAACGAAGGCCAGGCCAGTCTCAGCAGAACACTTCTAATAACCCTGGCGGCGTCAAGAACCCACCACCGACCATGAAACAGGGTGTTAAAGGAGCAGATGACGACCTGTACCAGGAGTACCGCGAGCAACAGCGCTATCTCCAGCGCCGCGAACGCAAGAAATAAATCCGCCCCTGGCACTCGCAAGGGATGGGTGCCAGGGAGGACCAGACCAATCGCCTGTAGCAGGAGTACTTACAGACTCTGAGCTAGCCCTACATAAACTCGACTCACACTGCATTTTTATGGTATACTTTCAGTATCCAGAACTCTGAAAGTATTGTCTTGGCTATACAAGCCAGTTCGTCCACAATTTGGGTGGATGAGGGGCGATGTACTGAAATCATGGGAGTCCGAACACGATGCCTACGCGTATTATTATTGCAGACGACGAAACTATCCAGCGCATGGATCTGAAAGATATACTGGCTAAGCAGGGGTACCTGGTGGTCGGTGAGGCAGGTGATGGCGTCAGTGCCGTTAACCTGGCCCGTGAGTTACGTCCAGACCTGGTGATTATGGATATTCGCATGCCTGACATGGATGGCATTGCTGCCGCCGAGTCACTTACAGAGGAAAAAATAGCGCCAGTCTTGCTGCTTACGGCTTTTGGTGATCAGCAACTGGTTGAACGAGCCAAGGATGCGGGAGTTGTCAACTACATCGTCAAGCCTCTACGCGAAAGTGAGGTAGCGCCTGCCATTGAAGTTGCTCTCGCTCGCTACAACGAATTTCGTCTCCTCGAGGAAAAAACTCGCACCCTCACCGAACAGCTGGAGACACGCAAGATTGTTGAGCGTGCCAAGGGTGTACTGATGGAGAAACAGGGTCTTAGTGAACAGGAGGCTTTCCGCAAGATCCAAAAAGCCAGCATGAACAATCGCAAATCTATGCGAGAAGTAGCAGAAGCCATCCTTCTGGCAAACGAAATGTAATTATTGATGGAGGGACCGGCACATCACCGCGCCTGATCCCTCCAGAAGCTCGATAATGGATTTTAAGAAATTAAGGGGTAGTTGCCAATCCCGATTATTTTGTTAATCTCCTTTATCGCGCTCCTATGGCGAGGATCGAGAACAATGTCTGTAACGACGACCCTGGATAATATAGTCACAATCGTCGGCATTCGTTTTCGTCCAGCAGGGCGTATCTATTACTTTGACCCACAAGGGGCAGCCTATACAACTGGACAATATGTCATCGTTGAAACGGTGCGAGGAGTAGAAGCAGGACGTGTAGTCATCGCTTCGAAGAAACTGCCAGAAAGAGAACTGAGCGATCCTTTAAAGCCTGTACTTCGCCTTGCTGCCGAAGACGAATTGCGCATGATGCTCTCTTTCAAAAGCAAAGAGAAAGAGGCGTTGGTACAATGCGCCCGGCATGTGGAACAGCACAAACTGCCGATGAAATTAGTGGAAGCGGAGTATACCTTTGATGGCAGCCGTTTAACCTTTTACTTCACTGCTGACGAACGCGTTGACTTCCGAGCGCTGGTACGCGACCTGGCAGCAACTTTCCGTACTCGCATTGAGTTGCGGCAGATCGGAGCACGCGACCAGGCAAAGCTTCAAGGTGGAGTAGGGATGTGTGGCAAAACGTTGTGCTGCAGCTCATGGATCACCGACTTTGGCGTCGTTTCCATCAAGATGGCAAAGGAGCAGGATTTACCGCTCAATCCGTCAAAGATCTCTGGGGTGTGTGGTCGCCTGCTGTGCTGTCTCTCGTATGAAAACGAGAACTATATCCAGGCAAAGCAGAACATGCCACAGGTGGGGACGATACTGGACACTTCTAGCGGCCCTGGCAAAGTCGTCTCAATCAATGTCCCGAAAGAATCGGTCGAGGTGATGCTTGAGAGTGGCGTCATCATCCAGGTTCCCGCTCAACAACAAGAATTGAGTAATAGCAGAGGCGGCGCGTGTAGCTCGTGTGGGGCGAAGGGGGGCGGCTGTGGTAATGGTGGTGGGTGTGGTAGTGGTGGCTGTGGCAGTTGCGGCAGCGGCGGGGGTGGTTGCTCAAAAGGTGCGAAAGGCGGTGGCGGATGTGGATCTTGCGCTATCAAACGCAAGGGCGGCGCGATGGACCGGGCTCCTACAGCGGACTTATGATAAGCCAAAACGAAATGGAGCACATTCCACATTTCTGATGCGGAAAGGAGGAGTGAGCGCATATGACATCTGAACAGGACGATTCTCATGCCATATGGCAGGGTCCCAATCATTCGGGGCAGCCAGATGATCTTACTTCAACACCAGGTGCACCGGGCCAGCAGCAGTTAGTAGCTTCCCCACAAGCTCCACCTCCCCAGGGGGAAAAACCATCATTTTTCAGCAGGGAAAGGCTGGGCAGATTTGCACGCCAGTTCTCGCCTGTGCTTGTGCCTCTACCATTCGCAGCCCTGATCTTCTTATTCACCTTACCTGTAGCATTGCGAGGACAATCAAATCTGCCTCTTTTACCGATGGGCGTCCTGTTGGTCGCACTGGTTGTGATGCAGGGAACTTTGCTCTACTATGCAGGCTCTAATGATACACTCTGGACGCTCTATGTGATCATAGGCTATGTACTCTTCCTGCTGGTCGGCACGCTGGCTATCTTCGGCTATATTGCCAGTTTCGTCTTGCTGATCATACTGCTGATAATCGGTAGTATTCTGGCCCGTCGTTCGGTCCATCCAATACCAGAAGGATATATGGATATCGTGACGTCATATGGGAAATATGCTCGTACGCTTAATCCTGGCCTCAACTTTCTAATGCCCTGGGAAAAAGTAAATAGCCGTTTATCTACGCAAGTGACAACGTGGACATGTCCTGAACAGGTGGTGCACATTTCACGAGACCAGGATGTCAGACTTAAAGCAACGATCACTTATCAGTTGATTCCAGCTAATGCCCATATTGCGCTCTTGAATCTGAAGAACTGGGAAGAAACCTTGTACAATGACTTCGTGGCAACGTTACAGAGCGTGATCAATGAAATGACACCCGCGGATTTCATGAGCTGGTCGCAAAGTAAACATGCGCGTACATCTGTGGATGTTAGCGCAGTAGATGTTTCGACAACACGCTGGGAGAACGTCAATGCTGCGCTCGTAAGAAGTATCCAGGCTCAAGTAGCTGACTGGGGCATACAGGTGCATTCCGTGCATATCCTGGATATTACGTTGATACCGCACCTGGCTCCAAGTGCGAGCCCGGTTGCAGGAATGGTGGGACGACCAGTGGACGCTGGTACACCACGAGGTGCGCCAGCAGTAGCAGCACAACCTTTACAAGCCCAGGTAATGGCCAGGACTGTAGAAAAGCAGCCAGAACCAGCGCCAGTACAGCAGGCACCCACTGTTAGCATCTCGCCCGGGGTAATGAACATCGATATGCTAAAAGATGCGTATGAAGCGGTACGCGCAGGGCGTTTAAAAGATCCCAAAACGATTCGCGATATAGCCCTCCGTTTCGAAGCTCTTGCAAACGACCCCGGCGTTGAGTTTGATGCCGCGCGCGCCGCACAGAACCTCTACCAGCGCGCAAGGCTGTACGAAGAAAGGGCCCGTTCAAGCGTGACCTCAAACGTCGCGCCACCACCAAACACTAGAGAGCAACCTCGCGATAATGAAAACCTGTGGACGGGCGGTTAATCTGAGAAAATAACTTTCGCGAAGAGGAATTCCGCCTTTGCTATGAGGTATAATGGGGACGAGAGAAATATGATCTACAGAGCTTTCGCTGATTGACATGTTGCATCACCACCAGAGGGTGAAGGAGTAGGAACCCACGATGTTAAAGAACTATATCCGAGCGGCTATGGGCAAAGCGAGATATGAGATTTTGCCAGACGATGGCACTTTCTATGGAGAGATTCCCGGTTTTGATGGAGTCTATGCCGATGCAGAAACGCTCGAAGCATGCCGTGATGAGTTAGAAGAAGTACTGGAAGGCTGGATTTTGTTGCGCGTCTCTCTCCACTACCCGCTCCCTTCTGTTGAAGGTATCAAATTGACCGTTGGAGAAGTCGCCTGATGCCTCATTTAGGCCTTATTAAGCAGAGGCCTCATCCTAAAAACACTCTCAACGACATGAGCGGCGACCGCTTTCTCTATTTTACCAAGAGCGTAATAACCACATCTTTCCCAAGCGCGTACAGCCATGAATTACGCAAAAAGCACGGTGCGAATAAGCCGCCACAGCTTATGGCGCTGCTGATCGAGTTTTTCACAAAAACGGGGATGTCAGTACTTGATCCTTTCGCGGGAGTTGGCGGGACACTGATAGGGGCATCCATTGCCACACCCGGCCCTCGTAAATGTGTCGGCATCGAGATCAACCAGCAATGGACCGATATCTACGCTCGTGTGCTCAAAGAAAACCCAGACTTGCTTCCCCAGGCAATGATCCAGGGAGATTGTAGTGAGATAATGGATCGCCTGCTGGCGAACCAGGGCGTTCCGGCTATCGATGGACAAGAGGTCCGGGCCTGTGAGGCAGGGAAAGAAGCCGCCTTTGATTTTATCGTGATGGACCCACCGTACAACATCCACTTAGAGCAGACTATGAGCGGAAACGGGGGGAAACGCTACGCGGAGAAGTACTCCAACAGGCGCAGCGACTACAATATGCGTTCCGCTGATAAGCGGGACCTGGCAAACCTGGCATCGTATGATGACTACCTCGATGCTATGGGCGAGATCTTTGAACGCTGCCTGCGCCTGTTGCAGCCAGGACGCTATATGGCAATCATCGTGCGCAATGCCTACCAGCATTCAGAATATATGTTTACGCATGTAGACCTGGCACGGCGAGCCAAATCCATAGGATTTGTACCCAAGGGCGAGATCATCTGGTATCAAGCCGGAACGAAGTTACGGCCTTACGGCTACCCACGTAGCTATGTTCCTAATATTGCGCACCAGTATATTGTTATCCTGCAGCGTCCACGCCCGGCTCCGTAGGACTATCCTTCAACGCGTCCAAGGCGTGTTTCAACTTCTCGTATACACTACTCAACAGTTCAGGCAAAACCTTGGTATCCGCTATTACCGGCATGAAGTTTGTATCACCATACCAGCGTGGCACGACATGCATATGCATGTGGTCGGCAACACCTGCTCCCGCCACTTTGCCGTCGTTGATGCCCATGTTGAAGCCATCAGGATTCATGACCTGGCGCAGCCCTCGCAAAGTTAATTGAGCCTGAGCCATCAGTTCGGCGAGCGTGGCGGCATCCAGTTGCTCGATGCTTGCGACATGTTGATAGGGAGCAATCATGAGGTGCCCGTTATTATAGGGATACCGGTTCAGCATCATGAAGCAGAGCGTACCACGATAAAGGATATAGTTCTCCGCGTCACGATGTTCAGCAGGTAGGGTGCAAAAAATGCACCCTTGTGGTTGAGGTGTTTGCGACTCGATATATGCCATGCGCCACGGCGCCCATAAATGTTCCATGGTGCTAGTATAGCACAAGGGGGTGTTAAGAGGCTACAGGAGAGGAAGCTCCCTATGATCCTGCATTTTCAGCGGCATATCCTGAAAGGGTACCCGGCAATGGTATCCACTTTTCGGCCCACTCGTGGATGTCATCCACTACAGGTTTGAGGTCGTAACCCTTCTCGGTCAGACGATACTCGACACGCACGGGGATTTGCGGGTAAACCACGCGCTCAATTATACCTTCATCCTCCAGTTCGCGCAGGCGATCGCTGAGAACACGATCTGACAGCCCTTCGACCGCAGCGGTCATTTCACAAAAGCGACGGGGACCTGCCATAAGCGTATCCAGGATCAGGCCTGTCCAGCGTTTACCCAGCAACTGGATGGCATGCTCATAACGCTTACACAGCTGATAGCCTTGTATTGAATTTGTCTCTGCTGGCTTCGTTGCCATTTCGCGCCTTACCTTTTCCAGTCAGATTTGACTAGACTAGAACTCTACTATAATCTGTCTGCTAACAGTATAACATGTTTTCTCCTCTAAGGCAAGCATCGATACTATCAAAAAGTAAGTAAAAGAAGTGCATGCCACAGGGCGGCTAGCTACCCTGTGGCATGCACTTCTTTTCTCTCCTGGTGAACTCCTTGCACGCGTATAATCAGCTCGATTATACTAAAGACATGCTAATAGCCACTCTCGACACTCATCTAAACAGCTTTCATCTCGGCCTGAGCTTTTCTGCCGGGGCAGGCAAAACGACAGTTCTGCTCGGCGAAAGCGGCGCGGGCAAAAGCACGGTCCTGCGGCTCCTGGCTGGCCTGCTGCAACCACAGCGCGGGCATATTTCCCTGGAGGACGTCATCTATTTTGACAGCGAGAAGCATATCAACATTCCGCCCCAGGAACGTCCTTTCGGCTACGTCTTTCAAGACTACATACTCTTTCCTAACCTGAGTGTCTTCGAGAATGTGGCCTTTGGTCTGCGTGCCCAACACCTGCCACGCCAGCTTATACGCCGGCGCGTTGGGGAGGCGCTGGAACAGGTACGCCTGCTAGGTTTCGATCAACGCCGTCCCGCGCACTTGTCTGGAGGCCAGCAGCAGCGGGTTGCAGTTGCGCGAGCCTTAGCGCTGCAACCTCAACTTCTATTACTCGATGAGCCATTATCAGCCTTAGACGTACAGACCCAACGCGAGGTACGCCAGGAGTTGCGCTCCATCCTCTCTAGCGTCGGCATCACCACGGTGCTGGTAACACATGACTATCTAGAAGCCCTGCTCTTCGGTTACCATATCCTGGTGCTTGAGCAGGGCCACGTGATACAACAGGGCAGCCAGCGTGACCTTGCGCAGTACCCGCGCTCGTCATATGTAGCAGAACTTGTGGGGATGAATTTCTTTCGCGGGCATATTGTGGCTTGTGAGACAAACAGGCTTTGTACCATCCAGCTGCAAGGCAATGGCCAACCTGGTATCAAGGTAAGCGCAGTATTGGAAGACCACGCGCAGACCAGGGAGGTGCCAGGTACGGAAGATGAGGTCTTTGTACTGGTTGATCCGCGCAGCATCACACTCTATCAAACGCTGCCCGATAGCTCGGCGCGCAATGTCTTTCACGGTGAGATCGTGCAGATGTTGCACCTGGGAGCCAATTTCAATAATGGCAATAAGAGCGACGGCCGCGTGCGCGTCGGTATACTTGTCGACGATTTCTCGTCACCGCTTACCGCCGAAATTACCGGAGCCTCGGCCGCACGTATGGGACTGGGCGAGGGTCAAAGTATTTATGCTACCTTCAAGGCAACCGAGGCCCGCGCTTACATGTGAAGCAGCCATCCATCCCTGCCTGGTCTGTCAGGATCAACAGCGAAAAAAACTGGTAATTTGTCCAGGCTTCCACTAGTCAAATGGGTGATGCTATCCGCCTGCTGGTGGCTTATAGTAGCTTACCAGGGTGTAGACACCCACCCCTTTGATGATGTAAGCTCACTGATGGGTAACCTGGCCCGGCATAATAACCAAAGCATTGTACAGTTACACATCAGTCCCGGTGTAGAAGGAGCCATTCGTGATTAGAGTGAGGAGAAGCCAGAACGTCGCAGGCCTTACCACCGGTCGCATAACGGCTTTTAGTGATGGCGTGTTC
>Ga0207646_10003093_pt1 | contig 19138 bp, 14 predicted proteins | sample KBSK5502metaG_FD_184343 | JGI IMG/M metagenome (GOLD analysis project Ga0207646, IMG submission 184343) | Corn, switchgrass and miscanthus rhizosphere microbial communities from Kellogg Biological Station, Michigan, USA - KBS K5-50-2 metaG... | ecosystem: Host-associated > Plants > Roots >...
TCATGCCCGCGTTCGGCTCGAGCGCGTAGACCTTGGTGACCCTCGCCGGGTCGTAGTGCGTGAAATTCACGCCGGGGCCCACGCCGATCTCGAGGACTTGCCCCTGGGCCAGGGGAACGATCCGCCCGCGAATGTCGCGGATGGGCTTCGGGTCGCCCAGCATCTCCACCAGATGCGGGTAGACATGATCTCTGTAGAAGGGCATGCCCGCCTCCCGCTATCGTGTGCCGGCGTCACCCCCGATTCGGCACAGGCAGTAGATGATCGGCATCGAGCGGTCCGGGGCCGCCCGTCGAATCAAGCCGAGAGAGACCGCCGCCTCACGCTGGTACCAGCTGACCTCCGTCGGTTTCTTGGCTCCGTAGACCTCTTCCCAGTGCCGCCGCGCGTCCATCTCCCTCTCCTGGCGCGAGAGCGTCGATCCGGCTGGTCGCCGCCCTCGGAAGGGGTAGTGTACTCGTGTCTTGGCCTCCCTACGCCTTCTTCGCGTATCGATCGGCGCCCAAGAAATCGTCGGGAGATGCGTATGGGCTCGTTCATCGCTGATCCAGGGCCGAGCGCATCGCTTCGAAGATGCGGCCGGCGATCTCCCGGCTCACGCCTTCCCTCAGGCTTCCGCAGGCGACGCGCTCCTCGCGCCCACCGCGAACGTAGAGGGCGACTTCCCACTTCTCCCCTCCCTCGTATTCCTCGGGCGGCGTCGTGTCGGGCAATCGCTCGCCATCGCGGGAGAAGGACGCCATCACGGCGCCGTTCAGCAGCAGCCGGGCGCCCCGGATGTCGCGTTTGCGCGCCTGCCGGCCGCCCCAGTAGAATCCGGCCTCGTCCTCCACGAAGAAGACGATCTCGTCGTCGGAGAGGGGGATCTCGGCCACCACCCGCCGTCCCCGCGCCTGCTCCGCGGCCCGGGCGTCCTCCCGGGAGACCTTCGCCCAGCGCAGGCCCATGGCGAAGCGGAACACCGTCCACAGGGCGAGGACGAGGGCCAGCAGGGCGAGGGCCTGGATGATCATGCGGACGTGGCGATTCTAATGCGGGCGGTCGTCTTCGACTTCGACGGGGTCCTCGTCGACAGCGAGGGTCTCCACTTCCGCGCCCAGCGCGACGCCCTCCTCACCGCGGGCATCACCATCGAGAAGGACGAGTACTACCGCCATTACCTGGCCTACGACGACCGCGGGGCGATCCGCATCGCCCTCGAGCGGCACGGCCGGCCTTCCGACCGCGAGGGGGTGGAGGCGCTCGCGCGGATCAAGGCCAGGAGATACGCCGAGCTGCTTCCGGAGGTCCCGTTCTTCGCCGGCGCCCGCGAGCTCGTGCGGGCACTGGCCCCCGACTACCCGCTCGGCGTGGCCTCCGGCGCCTTGCGCCGGGAGATCGAGGCCATCCTCACCGCCGGCGGCATGCGCGACGCGTTCGCCGCCATCGTGGGCGCCGACGACGTCGGCCACACGAAACCGCATCCCGAGCCCTACCTGACGGCGATGAACCGGCTCGCGACTCGGGCCCCGGGATTGCGCCCGACCGAGTGTCTCGTCTTCGAGGACTCCGGGCCCGGGATCGCATCGGCCCTGGCCGCAGGGATGAAGGTGGTCGGGATCACCAACTCCTACTCGGCCGACCAGCTCCGCTCCGCCCATCGTGTCGTAGACTCGCTCGAGGGACTGACGCCCGCCGAGCTGAAATCCCTGTTCGCAGGCTGAGAACATGCCGTCGCGCTTCCTCGACGCCGACCAGGCCCGCCGCCACGCCGAGCACCGTTACGACTTCAACCGCAAGGCGCTGGCGGGCCGCGTCGTTCTTCTCCCCGGGGGCGCCGGTGGCCTCGGCGCGGCCATCACCGCGCTCCTGCTCCAGGACGGCGCGCTCCCGGTCGTCGCCTATCGCTCGGCGAGAGGCCGCGCCCTCGCTTTCCAGCAGAAGCTCCAGGACCTCTACGGCGGCCCGGTGACGCTCGTGGAGGCCGACGTTTCCCGGGCCGAGGGCCGCCAGCGCTGCCTCGACGCCGCCTTCGACGTGAAGGGAGAGCTGTACGGTCTCGTCGCCCTCACCGGTGACCCGGCGCGGGTGAAGCCGCAGGAGCTCGACGGCCCCGCGCTCGAGGCCTCGTTCGCCGCCAACTACGAAGCGCCGATCCTGCTCGCCCGGGCCGCCGCCGAGCGGATGGTGGCGAAGGACACCCACGGCGCGATCGTGCTCTTCTCGAGCATGCAAGGGGTGCATCCCTTCGAGGGCAGCCTCGCCTATGCCGGCCCCAAGGCGGCGCTCATCCAGGCGGCGCGAATCCTGGCCAAGGAGCACGGCGGCGAGGCGGACATCCGCGTCAACGTGGTGGCGCCCGGTGCGACCACCGCCGGCATGGCCCGCGCGTCGATCGACTCCGGCAAGTACGACCGGTACGTCGAGCGCGGCGTGATTCCCCGCTTCGGCCGGCCCGAGGACGTGGCGAAGGTCGTGCGGTTGCTGCTCGAGCCCGACTCCTACGTCACGGGCCAGGTCATCACGGTGGACGGAGGCTTGACGCTGCGCCGTGATGCGCTGCCTAGCGGCTGACCAGAGGCTCCCCTCCGTCATCCAGGCTCTCCACGTCCAGCCAGTGCCGCTGGGCCGCGCGCCAGCGGGCGCGGACGAGGCTCGCGTGGTAGGTCGCGCGATGAGGCTCGGCGCGCACGGCGGTGGCGTAGAGTCCCGCCGCCACCGTCCAGTCCCGCGCCCGGGCCCGACCCAGTGCCTCCTCCGCCGCGGCCGAGCCCGTGGCCGGCCGCTCCACCTCGTCGGGGCCGTAGAGGAAGACCTCCCAGACGCCGAGGGGCGGGCCCGCGTCCTGGAAGATGATCCGCACCTCGCTCGTGGTGCGGTCGCCGAGCGGCACGGCGAGCAGCGCTTGCTTGCCCGCTCGCGGCACTCCCCCCACCCACTGCAGCCCGTAGCGGGCCGGGCCGCGGGCCACGACCTCACCGTCGATCGTGCAGACCCACGGCACCGCCAGAGGCGAAGGCGACAGGTCGACGCCGAGAACGAGCGCCGAGAGCCGGCGCGGCTCCGTGACGCGGACGGCGAGGCCGGTCCCGCGCGCGATGCCCAGCGGCGAGCGCCACTCCGTGGCGGCGTTGCGGTCGAGCACCTCCGCGGAGACCGGCGCGCCATCGAGCGTTCCCACCCACACCGACTCTTCGGGCACCGGCCGCGTCTCGTCGTAGGGAGGAACGAAGCGCCGGAAGACGACGAAGTCTCCGGGAGCGTCCTCCTTCCACGTTCCTCCGATCTGCTGAAGCAGATCGCGGAAGCCATCGGCCCGCGGCATCCCGCGCGACAGGCGATGAGAGAGCACCCACGCCGCGCGCGGGTCGAGATCGACTTCGTCCCGGAAGCGCAGGGGGTCGCCGGGGATGCGCTCGTTCCAGGCCTGGCTGGCGATCACGTGCTCGTCCGACTCGAGGGCCAGCCGGCCCGCGAACTGGAGGCTCGCGTAGACGCTGCGCACGCCGGCGCGGTCCAGCGTCGAGAGAACCGGCTCCAGCGGTGGCACCTGCCATACCTTGACCGCGTGCTCCGGGTCGCGCCACGCCTTCACCAGGATCGCGTGACCGACGCACCAGGGCACCACGACGGCGACGGCGAGGACGCCGGCCGCGCGGCGGCGCGCCCAGAGTGCGGCGAAGCCCACTCCGGCGAGGGCGAGCACGGGAACCACGAGGCCGAAGAGGTACCGGATCTCGTCGGGGCCGGTGCGGCGGCTGAGCGCGAAGGCGGCGGCGAGGGCCGCGGCCCATCCGACGAGCGGCCACGACCGACGCGAAAGGCTGCCCGCCGCAAGCATGACCGCCAGACCCGGCCCGAGGGCGACGACGGCGACGAGCGGCAACGCCGCCCGCTCCGGCCCGTCCACCACGAGCGGAACCTGCAGCCCGAGCAGCCCCTGCGCCGCGCGCGCCAGCGCAACGACGCCGTCCGCCCACAGCCAGCGTGGACGCAGCGCGGTGACGGGGCTGGAGCCCGAGGCCCCGATGAGGCGAGCGACGAGCAGCGGGCTGGCCCCGAGCGCCAAGCCTCCGGCGAAGACGCCGACGCCGGCGAGCCGCGGCCGCAACCCCGCAAGGAAGAGACCCACGCCGACGCCGGCGAGCGCGGGCAGGGCGAGGGCCGAGTCCCAGACCGCGAGACCGGTCACCAGACCCGACGCCGCCACGGCTCCGAGCGACACGCGCCGCCCGTCGAGGCAACCCAGACCGAGCACGAGCGGGACGGCCACCAGGAGGGGGACGAGGAAGTTGGGAGTGGGACCGGTGGCGGCCATGAGCGCCATGTAGGGCGTGCCCACCGCCGCGAGGAGAGCGGCCGACCAGCCCGCGGCTTCGCCGCCGAGCCGCCCCGCGAGCCAGCCGACGAGCCCCACGAGCAGCAGTCCGCACGCGGCCTCGTAGGCCCTGAACACGGCGTGAGAAGAGGCCACGAGCAGGCCCGGAGCGAGAAGGTACGCGTCCAGCGTCCCGTTGTAGGGCTGGTTCCAGAGGATCGTCGCCAGCTCACCCTTCAGGATGTGGCGAGCGATCAGCAGCGGGATGGCGTCGTCGTTCGACACGGGCAAGGCCTGGGTGACGAGGTGCAGCGGACCGCGCACGAGGACCAGCAGGGCGGCCACGCTCGACCCGAAGATCACCCGCCCACGGGAGGTCATGGCCGCCCAGTCTGCCCGAAGCGGCAACGGGTGTACATCGGTCCCGCGGGACTTGGTCCCCGCGCCACCGGCATCCGCGACAAAAAGCGTGTCAGAGATGTCATACTCCGGGCGACGAACCGGGACGAGAGCCCCTGCTCGCCATCCGGGGAGGCGCCGCGCCGCCGGAGGAGGACGATGCCGGAGCCTGCCGTCCCTTCGCGCCCGCTGAACGCGCGGATCGTCGTCGGCTTTGGCACGGCGCTCGCCATCCTGGTGGCGATCGGCGCCGACTCCTACCTCAACGCGCTCCGCCTCGCGGAGAACTACCGCGGGGTGGCGCACACCCACGAGGTCCTCTCGATCCTCTCGGCGCTCTACGCCGACGTCCTCGATGCGGCGGCCAGCCGGCGTGGATACGCTCTCACGGGCGACGAGGGCCACGCGGAGCGCGTCCGAGCGGCCGAGCAGTCGATCCGCAGCCGCCTCGCGGACCTTCGGCGGCTGACGGACGACAACCCGCGGCAGCAGGGCCGGCTGGAGCCGCTCGTGATCCAGAGGATCGCCCAGATCCAGGGGGCCATCGCGCGACGCCGCCAGCATCCGCATGATCGCGAGGAACAGGCGGCAGCCACGCTGGAGGGAACGAGGGAAACCGACGAGATCCGCGCCGCCCTCGGCGGGATGTTCGCGGAGGAGCAGGCGCTCCTGAGCCAGCGCGCGGCCGACGTGGAGGCGAGCCTTCGGCGCACGAAATGGGTCATCGTCCTCGGCAGCACCACCGCCGGCCTGCTCGTGGCCATCGCCAGCTTCCTCTTCCATCGGGAGTTCCTGCAGCGCGAGCGCGCGGAGGCGAACCTGCGCCGCAGCGAAGCCCTGTACCGGGCCGTCTTGAGCCAGTTCCCAAACGGAGCGGTCCTCCTCTTCGACCGCGACCTGCGTTATCGGCTGGCCGAGGGGCAGGGGCTGCAGCAAGTCGGCCTGTCGAAGGCCGGGCTCGAAGGGCGGACGATCTGGGAGGCCTTGCCCGCCGAGACCAGCGCCGCGATCGAGCCGGCCTACCGCGCGGCCCTGGCCGGCCAGGCGACGTCGTTCGAGATCCCCTTTGGCGGCCGGCACTACTCGGTTCACGTCAGCCCTCTCGCCGGGGCCCCGGGCCAGACTCTCGGCATGGTGGTGAGCCTCGACATCACCCCGCGGAAGCTGGCGCAGGACGACGTCCTGCGCCTGAACGCCGAGCTGGAGCGGAAGGTGGCCGAGGCCACCGCCGCCAACCAGGAGCTGGAGGCCTTCAGCTATTCCGTGTCCCACGACCTGCGGGCGCCCATCCGCCACATCAACGGCTTCGTCGACATGCTCCGGCGCCGGTTGGGGACGGGCCTCGACGAGACCGCCCAGCGCCACCTGCAGACGATCGCCCGGGCCTCCCGGCACATGGGCGAGCTCATCGACGACCTGCTCGCCTTCTCGCGGATGGGACGGGGCGAGCTGATCCAGGCCCGCGTGTCCCTGGGCTCTCTCGCGCGCGAGGTCATCGAGGGCCTGCGGCCGGAGATGGACGGGCGCTCGATCGAGTGGAAGGTCGACGGGCTGCCGGACGTCACCGGGGACCCGGCGATGCTGCGGATCGTCCTCACGAACCTGGTCGCCAACGCCGTCAAGTACACGCGCCCGCGGACGCGGGCCCTCATCGAGATCGGGCCGGCCGCCGGCGCGCCGGGCGAGGTCGTGCTGTTCGTCAAGGACAACGGCGTGGGCTTCGAGATGAAATACGCGGACAAGCTCTTCGGCGTCTTCCAGCGCCTGCACCGGTCCGAGGAGTTCGAGGGCACGGGCATCGGGCTCGCGACCGTGCGGCGCATCGTCCACCGCCACGGCGGGCGGACGTGGGCGGAAGCGTCCGTCGACGGCGGGGCCACGTTCTACGTCGCCCTGCCCGCGCCGGGAGGGGAGAGCTCATGAGCCAGCTCCGGCGGATCCTCCTCGCGGAGGACAACGAGCACGACGTCGAGCTGACGCTGAACGCCCTGGCCGAGAACCGCCTCGCCAACGAGGTCGTCGTCGTCCGCGACGGCGCCGAGGCCCTCGACTACCTGTACCGCCGGGGCGCGTACCGGCTCCGCGAGGAGGGCAACCCGGTCGTCGTCCTCCTCGACCTCAAGATGCCGAAGGTCGACGGCCTCGAGGTCCTGCGCCAGATCAAGCAGGACGCCTCCCTGCGCCAGATGCCGGTGGTGATGCTGACCTCCTCCCGGGAAGAGAACGACCTCGTGCAGAGCTATGAGCTCGGCGTCAACGCCTACGTGGTCAAACCGGTGGAGTTCGGCCGCTTCGTCGAGGCGGTGCGGGAGCTGGGCGTGTTCTGGGCCGTGGTCAACGAAGCCCCCCCGGGGAGCGTGCGTAGGAGCCCGTGACCAGCGCCCCGCCGGCCGGCCGCGTCCGCATCCTGCACCTCGAAGACGACGACATGGATGCCGAGCTGATCGCGGCGACGCTCGGGGCCGGCCTCGACTGCGAGCTGAAGCGGGTGGTGACGCGCGCGGACTACATGGCCGCCCTCGAGCAGGGCGCCTTCGACCTCATCCTGGCCGACTACGCCCTTCCTTCCTTCAGCGGACCGGCCGCTCTCACCGCGGCCCGGGCCCGCCAGCCCGAGCTGCCGTTCATCTTCCTCTCCGGAACGCTCGGCGACGAGCGAGCGGTCGACACGCTCAAGGCCGGGGCCACCGATTACGTGCTGAAGGACCACCTCTCGCGCCTGGTGCCCGTCGTTCGCCGCGCCCTGGACGAGGCCGCCGAGCGCGCGGCCCGCCGCCAGGCCGAGAACGCGCTGGCCAGTAGCCAGAAGTTCCTGCAGCGGGTGATCGACGCCACTCCCCACGTGGTCCTGGTCTTCGACCTGCCCGCGCGGCGCGTCCTCTACGTCAACCGGCAGGTCGAGAGCGTGCTGGGGTACACGCCAAGGGATTTGCAGGAGCGCGGGTCGGACTTCCTGGCGACCGTCACCCACCCCGATGATGCGGTCCGGGTGGACGACCTGCTGGCCCGGCTCGGCGCCGCCCGGGACGACGAGGTGATCGACGACGAGCTGCGGGTCAAGGATTCCAAGGGGAGCTGGCGTTCGCTGCAGTTCCGCGACGTCGTCTTCAGCCGGGCCGCGGACGGCTCGGTCGCCCAGATCCTCGGGGTGGTGGAAGACGTGACCGACCGCCGGCACGGCGAGGAGCGCCTGCGCGAGCAGGCCGCCCTGCTCGACCTGACCCACGAGGCGATCTTCGTCCAGGACATGGAGTACCGCGTCCGGTACTGGAACCGGGGGGCCGAGAGGCTCTACTCCTGGCCGGCGGGAGAGGCCGTCGGGCAGGACGTCACCCATCTGCTGAACGTCGGGAACCGGAGCGACCTCTTCGAAGCGCGCAGCGTCGTCTTGCAGGACGGCGTCTGGACCGGCATCCTGCAGCAACGGACGCGGGACGGCCGCGACCTGGTCGTCCAGAGCAGCTGGACCCTGGTGAGGGACGGCGCGGGCCCGCCCCGGTCGATCCTCGTCGTCAACACCGACGTGACCGAGATGCGGAAGCTGGAGGCCAAGTTCCTCCGCTCGCAGCGCATGGAGAGCATCGGCACGCTGGCCGGCGGCATCGCCCACGACCTCAACAACGTGCTCTCCCCCATCCTGATGGCGGTCGGCCTCCTGAGGCGGCAGATCGACGACGCCCGCGGCCGGCGCATCCTGGAGACGCTGGACACGAGCGCCCAGCGCGGGGCGGACATGATCCGCCAGATCTTGACCTTCGCCCGGGGGGCGGAGGGCGAGCGGGTGCCCCTCCAGCCCGCGCATCTCATCAGGGAGATGCAGAAGATCGCGGAGGAGACCTTCCCCAAGTCGATCTCGGTCCGCGCGGAGCTCGCCGAGGGAATCTGGATGGTCTCCGGCCAGGCGACACCCCTGCAGCAGGTGCTGATGAACCTCTCTGTCAACGCCCGCGACGCGATGCCGCAAGGCGGCACGCTGTCGCTCGCGGCCGAGAACGTGATCCTCGACGAGCGGGCCGCCCGCAGCAACCCCAAGGCGCGCCCGGGCCCGTACGTCCTCATCAAGGTGGCCGATACCGGCTCGGGGATCCCCCCCGAGGTCATGGACCGCATGTTCGATCCCTTCTTCACCACCAAGGGCCTCGGGCACGGCACGGGCCTGGGGCTGTCCACGACGCTTTCCATCGTCGAGAGCCACGGCGGGTTCGTCGACGTCTACAGCGAGGTCGGCCGGGGCACCGCGTTCAACGTGTACCTCCCCGCCCTTCCCGCCGGAGCCAAGCAGCGCGCGGCCGAGCGCGCGGAGGCGGTCCCCGGCGGCGCGGGGCAGTTGGTGCTGGTCGTGGACGACGAGCCGTCGATCCTGGAGATCACCCGCGAGACGCTCGAGGAGAACGGTTACCGGGTGATCACGGCCCCCAACGGACAGGCGGCTGTCGCCAGCTACGAGCGCCGCCGCGCAGAGGTGAGCGTCGTGCTGACGGACATGTCGATGCCCCTGATGGACGGGCCCACGACGATCAGGGCCCTCCTCGCCCTCGACCCGGGCGTCAAGATCATCGCCTGCAGCGGGCTGCGCTCGGACCCGGGCGCCGAGCAGGTCAAAGGCCTGATGGTGAAGGCCTTCCTCACCAAGCCCTACACGGCCTCGACGCTGCTGGCCACGCTGCAGAGGGTGCTCGCGGATTGACGGCGCGCGGCGGGGCCGCTACGCTCTTTCGATGACACGCCGCCTCTTGTCCTCGACGTGCGTTCTCGCCCTGCTCGGGGTGACGGGCTGCGCCCGCTCGCGGGCCGCCTCGCCTCCTTCCGCCGACGAAGATCCCGGAAAGGTCGTCGCCCGGGTCGGAGGCGCCTCGATCACGCTGGAGGAGGTGGACCGCCGCGCGGCGGGCAAGCTGCAGCGCCTCCGGAACGAGGAGTACGACGCGCGCCGGCAGGCCCTCGACGAGATGATCGTCGAGCGGCTCTTCCAGAAGGAGGCCGCCGCGCGGGGCGTCACCCAGGACGCCCTGCTGAAGGCGGAGGTGGACGCGAAGGTGACCCCTCCCACCGCCGGGGACGTGAAGACGGTCTACGAGCAGAACCGCGCCGCGGCCGGCACCCGCACCCTCGCCGAGCTGACCCCCCTCATCGAGCGCTCGCTGCGCGAGCACCGCCAGGCCGAGCGCGCGGCGCAGTTCCGGGACGAGCTGAAGGCCAAGACGGGCGTGAAGGTGACCCTCGACGCGCCCCGGGTCGCGATGACGGTCCCCGCCGACGCTCCCACCCTCGGCCCCGCCGGCGCGCCCGTCACGATCGTCGAGTACCTGGACTATCAGTGCCCCTTCTGCCACCGGGCCCAGGGCGTCGTCGACGAGGTCCTGAGCCGCTACGCCGGCAAGGTCCGCTTCGTCCACCGCGACTTCCTGCTCGGCAAGCCCCGCTCGCTTCCCGCCGCGCGGGCCGCCCGCTGCGCCGGGGAGCAGGGCAAGTTCTGGGAGTACCACCGGAACCTGCTCGTCGGCTCGGGGGACATGAGCGATGAGGATCTCCGGAGCCGGGCCACGGCGATGGGACTGGACGCCGGGAGGTTCTCCGCCTGCGTCGCCTCCGACCGCTTCGACGCCGACATACAGCGCTCCACGGAGTCGGGCAACGCGCTGGGCATCGACGCCACGCCGACCTTTTTCGTCAACGGCCGCCGCTTGATGGGCGCGCTGCCCGCCGACCAGTTCGCCGAGGTGATCGACAGCGAGCTCGGGAAATCGGGGGGATAGACGGCCCCCCCCGTTTTTCTGTGGACTTCCCCTCCCACCGCGCTACAATTTCCATTCGTGCGCGCACGCAGGAGGTGTGAGGAGCGTTGCAGACAGAGCTGAGGGCCTGGACCGTCAAGGACTCCCTCGAGCTGTACAACGTCAACGGCTGGGGACGCGACTTCTTCACGATCAACGACGCGGGCCACGTCGAGGTGACGCCCGCCGGGCCCGGCTCCCCGCGCATCGACCTCCGGGAGCTGATCGACGACCTCCGCAGCCGCGGCCTCAACATGCCGCTCCTCATCCGGTTCTCCGACATCCTGCGCACGCGCGTCGAGCAGCTCTGCGGCTCGTTCCAGCAGGCCATCGCCGAGAACGACTACAAAGGCGTCTACCGGGGCGTCTACCCCATCAAGGTCAACCAGCAGCGCCACGTCGTCGAGGAGCTGACCGAGTACGGCCGGCCCTTCAACCTCGGCCTCGAGGCCGGGTCCAAGCCCGAGCTGCTGGTGGCCCTCGCCCTCCAGGACAACCCCGACGCCCTCATCCTGTGCAACGGCTACAAGGACAGGGCGTACATCGAGACGGCGCTGCTCGCCCAGAAGCTCGGCCGCAAGGTCGTCATCACCATGGACCGGATGGCCGAGATCGACACGATCCTCGCGGCCGCCCGCGAGCTGGACATCCGGCCCGCCATCGGCGTGCGCGCCCGCCTGACCACCAAGGGCGCGGGCAAGTGGATAGAGTCCACCGGCGACCGGTCCAAGTTCGGCCTCACCACGAGCGAGATGGTGGCCACCGTGGATCGCCTGCGCGCCGAAGGCATGCTGGACTGCCTGCAGCTCCTGCATTTCCACATCGGCTCGCAGATCACGGCGATCCGCGCGATCAAGGACGCGCTCCGCGAGGCCTCGCGCATCTACGTCGAGCTGCACGCGCTCGGGGCGAGCATGAAGTACCTGGATTGCGGGGGCGGCCTGGGGGTGGACTACGACGGGAGCCAGACCAACTTCCACTCCTCGGTGAACTACACGCTGCAGGAGTATGCGGCCGACGTCGTGAGCCAGATCGCCGAAGCCTGCAACGTCAAGGGCGTGCCGCACCCCGACATCATCACGGAGTCGGGCCGGGCCCTCGTCGCCCACCACTCCGTGCTCGTCTTCAACGTGCTGGGGACGAACGAGATGCTGCTCGGGCAGATCCCGGACACGCTCGCCAAGGACGAGCCGCTGGTGATCCGGCAGCTCTACGAGACCTACCAGGGCGTCTCGCGCAAGAACTTCCAGGAGGCGTACCACGACGGGTTGCAGCTCAAGGAGGAGGCCATCACCGCCTTCAACCTGGGCGTGCTCGACCTCAAGGCGCGCGCCCGCGTGGAGCAGCTCTTCTACGCCGTGTGCGAGAAGATCCTGAAGATCGTCCGCGACCTCCCCTACGTCCCCGACGAGCTGGAGGGCCTCGAGAAGCAGCTCTCCGACACGTACTACTGCAACTTCTCGCTCTTCCAGTCCCTGCCCGACCATTGGGCGGTGCGCCAGCTCTTCCCCACGATGCCCATCGACCGCCTCAACCGCGTGCCCACGAGGCGGGCCGTGCTCGCCGACCTCACGTGCGACAGCGACGGCAAGATCGACCAGTTCATCGACCTCCGGGACGTGAAGAACTTCCTGGAGCTGCACCCGGTCAACGGCGAGCCCTACTACATCGCCACGTTCCTCGTCGGGGCCTACCAGGAGATCCTCGGCGACCTCCACAACCTCTTCGGCGACACCGACGCCGTCCACGTCAAGCTCGACGGCGACGACTACCGCGTGGAGCACGTGGTGGAGGGCGACTCGGTGGCGGAGGTCCTCAGCTACGTCCAGTACTCCAAGGACGACCTCATGTCCCGCGTCCGCCGGGCGGTGGAGCTGGCCCTGCGGGACAAGCGCATCACCCCCGCCGAGTCGGGCCGCCTGATGCGCCGCTACGAAGAAGGCCTGGAAGGCTACACGTACCTGACCGTCAACGACTGAGCCGGACCGTCCTTCCTGTCCGCGCGGATTCCCGCGCCGCCTCCAGGATCTCGGTCACGACGAGGTTGTTCTCGAGCGAGGACAGGCCGGACGGCTTCCGCCCGCGGACGACGGCGGTCAGGTACGACAGGGAATCACGCTCGTCGGCGGGCAGCTCCGCGGGCGTCGCCGCCTCTTCCTCCGCCTGCCCGGGCCGCCGCACGCGCAGGACGCTCCCGCCCACGGCGCGGGCGTAACCGCTCTCGCCGTAGACGTCGAGGTCCTTGCGGCTGAAGGGCCAGTTCCAGGACGCCTCGATGATTCCCTGGGCCCTCGGGTACTCGACGAGCACGGTGGCCTCGTCGTCGACACGAGGATAGACCTGGGGCTTGATGCGTTGCGTCAGCGCCGTGACCACCCGGGGTGGCTGGCCGTCCATGAGCCACGTCATGAGGTTCGCGCCGTAGCAGCCGAAGTCGTAGAGCGCGCCGGCCCCGTTCTTCACCGGGTCGGTGAGCCAGCCGAAGAACTCCTCCGGCACCCCGATCTCCTTCGGCCCCTGGTGGCCATCCATGGCCACCAGCTTGCGGATGTCGCCCGCGCTTCGTTCTTCCTTGATGAACTTCCACAGCGCGCCGTGGCTGCGGTACCAGGTGGTCTCGTAGTTCACGATCACGTGGATGCCGCCGCTCTCCGCGGCGCGCTGGATGGCGCGAGCGTGCTCGACGCTCACGGCGAGCGGCTTCTCCATCATCACGTGGATGCGCCGGCGCGCGCAGGCCTCCACGACGCGCGGGTGGTCGTACGTGCTCGTGAACGCGGCGACGGCCGCGGGCTTCACGCGGTCCAGCATCGTTTCGACGTCGGTGAAGAAGACCGCGTCGGGCAGGCCGTGGCGCTCCGCGTACTTGCGATGGAGGGCGGGATCCGGATCGGCGATCCCCACGATCTCGACGCCGGGCCGGTTCTTCGCCGCGCGCAAGAACCCCTCGACGTGGCCGTGGACGAGCCCGGCGATGGCCAGCCGGAGCGGCGTCTCGTCCGCGCCCTCCGATCGGGCCTCCGACGAGAGGAGCGCCAGGAGGCCCAACGACGCCAACAGGCAGACCGCGACGCGCATGAGGATCGTGGCCGCAATCATATCGCTTACAATCACGGGCCTGCCTGCCCCAAGCGCAAAGATCCTCGCCGTCCCTCTGGGGTGCCTCGCCGCGCTGGCCGCCGTCGCCCCGACCGCCGCCGCACCGGCCGCCGCCGACCACGGCCAGCCCATCGTCCAGGCCGAGCGGGCGCGAACTCCGATCGCGGTGGACGGACGCCTGGACGAGGAGGCGTGGGGCCACGCGCCCGTCCAGAGCGCGTTCCGCCAGCGCGACCCCAACGAGGGCGAGCCGGCGACCGAGCTGACCGAGCTGCGCATCCTTTATGACGAGGATGCCCTCTACGTCGGCGTCCGGCTCCACGACCGCGAAGCGGGCCGGATCGTCCGCCAGCTCTCCCGCCGCGACGTGGTCGCCGAGGCCGACAGCTTCTCGCTCTTCCTCGATCCGCACCACGACCACGTGACGGGCGTGGAGTTCCAGGTGAGCGCCGCGGGCGTGCAGCGCGACTCCATCCTCTACGACGACAACTTCGAGGACGACTCCTGGGACGCGGTGTGGGAGTCGGCGGTCAGCGTCGACGACGGCGGGTGGACGGTGGAGATGCGGGTCCCCTTCTCGCAGCTCCGGTTCCCGGCGTCGCCGCGCCACACGTGGGGGATCAACGCCCGCCGCGTCATCCAGCGCAAGAACGAATCGTCGTGGCTGGCGCTGGTGCCGAAGAACGAGAACGGGCTCGCTTCCCGGATGGCGCACCTCGCGGGCATCGAGGGGATCGCGCCCGGCAAGCACCTGGAGCTGCTGCCCTACGCATCGGCGCGGGAGGAGCACGTGGCCCCGGCGCGGGCCGGGGATCCCTTCAACGACGGCTCGCGAGCCTTCGGCCGCGCCGGCCTCGACCTCAAGTACGGCCTCGCGACGAACATGTCGCTCGTCGCCGCGTTCAACCCCGACTTCGGCCAGGTGGAGGTGGACCCGGCGGTGGTCAACCTGACCGCCAACGAGACCTTCTTCGAGGAGAAGCGTCCGTTCTTCATCGAGGGGGCCCAGGTCTTCTCGCACTTCGCGCACAGCGGAGCGAGCGATTACCCGTACTTCTTCTACTTCGAGCCCCTGATCTTCTACTCGCGACGGATCGGGCGCACGCCCCAGGGACTGCCGGCCGCCCCCTACGTCGACGTTCCCGATGCGACGACGATCCTGGGCGCGACCAAGCTCGCCGGCCGCACGCGCGGGGGCTGGACGGTGGGGGCGCTGGAGGCGGTGACCGGCACGGAGTACGCGCACGTCTCGGACGGCCTGTCGCGGGGGCGGATCGAGGTGGAGCCGCTCACGAACTACTTCGTGGCCCGCACGCGGCGCGAGCTGGGACGCCGTGCGGCGGTCGGCTTCCTGGCCACCGCGGTCAACCGGCGACTGCGCACGCCGGAGCTGGAGAGCCTGCTCGTCGATCAAGCCTACGTCGGCGGCATCGACGGCCACGTCTTCATCGACTCCAAGCGGGATTGGGTCGTCTCCGGAGGCATCGCCGGCAGCAGCGTCTCGGGCTCGCGGGCGTCGGTTCTGCGGCTCCAGCGGGGCGCCCTGCGCTATTACCAGCGGCCCGACGCGCCGCACGTCCACCTCGATCCGACCGCCACGTCGTTGTCAGGCTGGAACGGGAGCCTGGGCATCAACAAGAACAGCGGCAACGTCACCGCCAACGCCGGGGTATGGGGCATCAGCCCCGGCTTCGAGCCGAACGACCTCGGCTTCGCCACCCAGGCCGACCGCGGCGGCGCCCACGGCCTCGTGCAGTTCCGCAGGCTCACGCCCGACCGCTGGACCCGCAGCCGCGCGATCTGGTTCGCGAAATGGTGGACGTTCAACTACGGCCGAGAATCGCAAGGCGACGGTGTGCAGTCGACGGCCAACGTGCAGCTCCTGAACTATTGGCGGCTCGTCCTCAACCTCCAGCGGTCCTGGGCCACCCTCGACGACCGGTTGACGCGCGGCGGCCCTACCGTCGTCCGCCCCGGGATCCAGAGCGCGAACCTCACGGTCACGACCGACGGCCGCCGCCGCCTCTGGGCGAGCGTGAACGGCATCCTGCAGAAGCGCGACTTCGGGAACTGGATGCGGCTGCTGAGCGCGCAGCTCAACTACAAGCCGTGGGCCGCGCTCACGCTCTCGGCGACACCGTCGCTCCTGCGGGTGCGCTCGGTGGCCCAGTACCTCGCGACGGTGCCGGACGCCACGGCCACGTCGACCTTCGGCGCGCGGTACGTCTTCGGGAACCTCGGCCAGACCGAGGTCGCACTGCCCCTGCGCGCGAACCTGGTCCTGTCGCCGAAGCTCTCGCTGCAGCTCTACACGCAGGCCTTGCTCTCGGCCGGCCACTACCGCGCGATCGAGGAGCTGGCGGCCCCCCGGACCTACGACTTCCCCGCCTACGGGGCCGACCGGGGGACGCTCGCCTACGATCCCGCGGGCGCGGCGTACCTGATCGATCCCGACGGCGCGGGGCCGGCGGCGAGCTTCCGTCTCGCCGACCCCAACTTCAACTTCAAGTCGCTGAGGGTGAACGCGGTCGGACGATGGGAGTTCCGGCCCGGATCGAGCCTCTACCTCGTGTGGACGCAGCGCCGGCAGGATCAGGCGTACCCGGGCGACTTCGAGCTGGGGCGCGACGCCAGGCGCCTCTTCCGGGCGCGGCCCGACGACGTGTTCCTGGTCAAGGTCGCGTGGTGGCTGGGCCGGTGACGCGGCCGACGCCGAACTGGTCGCCGGCGCGCACGGGCACGCCGCCCGCGAAGTCGATCTCGAGCAGCTTCTCGCTCTGCACCTGCCGGCCCTGCTCGTCCTGGAGGTGGGCGACGATCTTGCGCGTCCTGGTGTCGATCACCTCGCCGGTCGAGGGATAGGCGTAGGCGCCGTCCAGGCTGAAGGTGACCCAGCCCGGCTGGTCCACGAGCAGCTCGATGCTCGTCAGGTACGACGGCGGCATCGCGGTCGCGTCGAAGACGTGCACGCGCTGGTTGGCGCCGTCCACCACCCACAGCTCCTTCTCGTCGGGGGTCAGGCCGACGCCGTGGCTCGGACACCCGTGCCGCTTGAGGTTGCCCTGCTTGAAGCCGGGCACCTCGACGCGCGCCAGCATCTTGCCGCTCGTCACGTCGCCCACCTCGAAGCCGAGCAGGCCGTTCACGTTGACGAAGGCCAGCGTGCCCGCCGCGTTCACCGTGTAGGGCCGGATGGGAGCGCTGAACGGGCCGACGCGCTGGACGATCTCGTGGGTCGCGGGATCGGCGGCGAGGAGCGTCGGCGATCTCAGGTCGGCCATGAAGACGCGGCGGCCGCTCGGCAGCGCCAGCGTGTTGTGGGCGCCCGTGCCCGTGGGGAGCTTCCGGACGACCGCGCCCGTCTCGGCGTCCACGACGTTCCAGTGCGGCCCTTCGAGGGAGGGGACGTAGAGGACCTTGCCGTCGGGCGTGATCGACATCCGGTCGCAGCCGCCTTCGAGCGCCTGGACCCAGAGCGGCTTCTCCGTCACGAGGTCGATGCAGGCGAGCCGCGTCAGGCTCGTCACGTAGAGCCGCCGCGTCGCGGCGCTGGCGCAGACGCCCTTGATGTTCTCGACCTTGCCCCCGGGATCGTCGAAGGGCGACGCGATGCGCTTCACGAAAGCGTGGCCGTGGTCGATGTCGTAGACGAGGACGCCCTTGCCTCCCCACTCGACGTAGTTCCGGATCCCGGGCGAGGCCACGTAGAGCCGCCGCTGCTCCCGGGCCGGAGGAGCGGCGGTGGCCACTCCGATCGCGGCCAGCAGCGCGCAGAGCGTCTTCACGGGCCGCACCTTCTCACGGGAGCGCGTGGTCGCGGAAGCGCTCGCGCAGCGCCTTCTTGTCGAACTTCCCCACCGACGTCTTCGGGACCTGGTCGATGAAGACCACGTCGTCGGGCAGCCACCACTTGGCCACCTGCGGACGCAGGTGCTCCAGCACGCACTCCCGGGTCAGGCGCGCGCGCGCCTCGGGCCGGGGCACCACGCAGGCGAGCGGCCGCTCGCACCAGCGGGGATGGGGCACCGCGATCACGGCCGCTTCCGCCACGTCGGGGTGTCCCATGATCAGGCTCTCGAGGGCCACGCTGGAGATCCACTCGCCGCCGGACTTGATGAGGTCCTTGGTGCGATCGGCGATGCGGATGTATCCGTCGGGGTCCATGGAGGCCACGTCGCCCGTCCGCAGCCAGCCGTCGTGGAAGCGCTCGCCGGACGGGTCGCGGTAGTAGGCGGAGGCGATCCAGTTGCCGCGCACCTCGATCTCTCCGACCGCCGTCCCGTCCCAGGGCAGCTCGGCTCCGTCCTCGCCCACGACCCGCACGTCGACGCCGAACACCGGCCGGCCTTGCGTGGCCAGCAGGGCGTCCAGCTCGTCCCCGGCCAGCCCCTCCCGGGCCGCGATCGCCCGGCACACCGATCCCATCGGGCTCGTCTCCGTCATGCCCCACGCGTGCGTGATGCGGATGCCCAGGTCGCGGTGGAACGCCTTCTGGAGCGCCGGCGGCACCGCGGATCCGCCGCAGATGATGTAGCGGAGGCGGTCGAGGCGATCGCGGACCTGCCGCATCGGCGCGAGCATGGCCTGCCAGATCGTGGGCACCCCGGCGGCGAACGTCACCCCGCGCTCGACGAGCAGCGACGTCAGGACGTCGGGGGTCATGAAGCGGCCGGGCATGACCATGTCGGTCCCCGCCATGAAGGCGGCGTAGGGAAGGCCCCACGCGTTGGCGTGGAACATGGGCACGATGGCCATCACCACGTCGCTCTCCCGGACCCCGAACGCGTCGGCCGTGCACAGCGCCATCGAATGGAGGACGTTCGAGCGGTGGCTGTAGAGCACGCCCTTGGGATGGCCGGTGGTGCCCGAGGTGTAGCACATCGCGCAGGCCTGGTTCTCGTCCACGTCGACCAGCTCCGCGGGCTCGGCGGAGGTGACGAGGGTCTCGTAGTCCAGGGTGCCGTCGGGGGCCGGACCCGGCGCGTCGTCCACCACGATCGTGTGGCGGACGCAGCTCACCCGCGCCGCCACCTTCTGCCAGGCCGGCCAGAGGCTCTTGTCCACGATGACGACCTTGTCCTGCGCGTGGTCGACGATGTAGGCGAGGTCCTCCGCGAAGAGGCGGATGTTCAGCGTGTGGAGGATCGCGCTCATGCACGGCACGCCCACGTAGGACTCGATGTGCTGCTGGTGGTTCCAGCAGAAGGTGGCCACGCGGTCGTCGGGGCCGACCCCGAGGCGGCCCAGCGCGGTGATGAGGCGGCGCGCGCGCGTCAGCAGCTCCACGAACGTCACGATCCGGAGGCCGTCCGCCGTCTTCGACGCCACGGTCTTGCGCGGATGCACGCGCTCGGCGTGGCGCACGATCATGGGGATGTTGAGGGGACGCTCCTGCATCAGGCCCTTCATGGCGGCCTCCTGCGCGTCGGGGGGACGGGTATCGGAGGCACGCTAGCCCCGCTTGCTTGCGCGGTCAAGCCCTCCCGCTGTAGCCTCGGGCCGTTTCCAGGGGGTGGATCCTCGATGAGCATGAATCGACGGAACTGGGTCAAGGGCGCCGCGCTGTTCG
>Ga0207646_10003094_pt1 | contig 19131 bp, 30 predicted proteins | sample KBSK5502metaG_FD_184343 | JGI IMG/M metagenome (GOLD analysis project Ga0207646, IMG submission 184343) | Corn, switchgrass and miscanthus rhizosphere microbial communities from Kellogg Biological Station, Michigan, USA - KBS K5-50-2 metaG... | ecosystem: Host-associated > Plants > Roots >...
TGGCTGATGAATTTCCTGCATCAGGAAATTCATCAGCCAGCATCACCGCCGAGTCGCCGAACCACAGTTCTATTTGCATAAATTTTCCACCAGGCACAGGAATGCGCCCTCGCTCTTCGGCCCCCAATGCTGCTTTGTACCACTCGGCGGCTCGTGCTGCATCTCGCACAACGAGATGTGGAGTGATGGTGTGCATCCCATCGGGAATGGCTTGTATCTCCGGCTCGGTCATGATCGTTCTCCTCTGTGTTGCAAGCAGCGCGATGAATACCACCGCGCTGGTGGACATCCATTTGTCCATCGACGAAGGCCAGATTCCTCGCCAAAGGTCATCGCGCCGAGAAAGACTTCTGAGACACGCAATCCGTTTGTCCCTAAAAGCTGGTACCTCATACGTAAAACTCCATGGAGTCGTGTGCTCGCCATGTCGCCTTGAACAGCGACGAAGAAGCATACATGCTATTCATACACTATGTTCGGACGAATTGTATACTATCTCTGTAGCATTTGTCAAGACGAGGGCAGAAGCCAACTTCCGCTCTTCTTCTGGCTTTGTGACATGGTGCTGCTGCAAGAGACGTGAAATAGCATGTGAGGAGAATGTTTTATGCCACGACGATTTGCTAGACGCGATGATCAAAGCAATATCCGAGAAGAATCTAAGTCACGGGACGTGCGGGAGACTATTCTGAACGCCACTGAAGATTTACTCGCGCAACAGCGTTTCGACGAATTGAGCGTCGCCGATATTCTGAGTTCCGCCCAGGTTTCGCGTGCGAGCTTCTATTTCTATTTTGAGAGCAAATACGCGGTCCTGGCAGAGCTGGTTCGACGCGCTGTCAAACAGGCCCATGCAGTCGCTCAGCCCTGGGTTGAGGAGGAGGCCGAATCCCCAGAGCGTACGTTGCGACAGGGAACCAGCCAGGGATTACAGCTCTGGATAAAATACGCGCCCGTGCTGCGAGCGATCGTCGAGCATTGGCGTTCTGACGAAAGGCTGGCTGCGCTGTGGATGGAAATGATGGAAGGCTTCACGACGGCAGCCACGCATCGCATCGAGCACGACCGTGCGACCGGACGCGCCCCCCTAACTGATGTGGATGCACGTACCCTGGCAAGCATGCTCACCTGGATGAGCGAGCGTATTTACTATCTTGCAGCAATTGGACATCCAGCGTTCCGTAATGAGCAGCAGGTAACTGATGCCCTCACGGATGTGTGGTTGTCTGTTATCTATAACGGACCTCCTTCAACAAAGGGGTCAAAATAATACTCTCATTGCGCAACACGTGGGGAGAACCAATTTAATTGTCTTTTTCATCGTTACCAAACCAGTCATCTAGCTTATCCCTCATTTCCCGCTGCATCGAGGGAAGCACATGCCCGTACCGGTCCATCGTCATACTGATCGTAGTATGTCCTAAGAGCTCCTGCACCACTTTCACAGGGACACCCATACTGAGCAAAATAGTTGCCGCACTATGACGGAGATCATGAAAACGGATATCGGGTAAACCTGCCTCATGCAGCAATTTCTTGAACCGCACTCGTAGATTCGTTGCTTCAGTAAACCCTCCTCGCTCGTTACTGAAGACGATATCCCTTTCTTGCCATGCTGTCCCTGACTTTGCCCGCATCTCTGCTTGAGAGAGTCGGTACTGTTTGAGCACATCGAGGACGAATTGCGGCAACATGATCTTCCGCTTGCTTTGCTCCGTTTTCGGATCGTTCTCAATAATGCCATATTTCCCGGCACGGCTCACGGTACGGCGAACCTGGAGACTGCCCTCCTCAAAGTTGATATCGTGCCACCGGAGCGCGAGCAGTTCACCGCGCCGCATGCCGCTGGCTACAGCCAGGGTCAATACTGCCTCCAAGCTGCTTCCTTTTGCGGCTTCTAATAATTGTTTTGCTTGCTCCTTAGTGAGGGGATGGTGCTCATACTTGACCTGGCGCGGCTGCGTCACCTTATCACAGACGTTGTAGGGAATACGGTTCCATTTTACGGCGTCATTGAGTGCCTTATGTAGCATCCTATGGATACCGCGCACCGTTTCCGCCGCATACCCCTCCTCTAACTTACGTGCATACAGTCCCTGGACATGTTCCGGTGACAGTTGCTGAAGTCTAATATGTCCAATTGCAGGCAACACATAATGATCGAGATAGTGACGGTAGGCTCTATAGGTGTTAATGCGAACGCTGGGTGGCTTATGCACGTCCTCTAACCAGTGTTCCAAAAATTGCCCGACCGTCTGTTTCGGGCCAGTCACTAACGTTCCCTGCTCCAGCTCGCGCTGCATCCTCTTGAGCTTTTCAGAAGCTCCCTTCTGTGTCTTCGCAGAGCGCGTCATATACCTGCCACCCTCCAACTTGACCTGTGCCACCCACCGATCCCTGTCCGGGCGATAGAAGACAGACCCCTCACCTTTACTGCGTCGTTTCGCCATACTTGTTGCTCCTTTTCATGCTCCTGAAAAATATAGTGGTACGTTTTGAGCTATCCCCAAACCCGCCAGGATGACCGAGAACCCCTTAGTTTTGTGCCAGGGGTATGAATAACCATCCCATGCAATCAAGTTGGTTCTCGGTCATTGTACGTACCTCTCATCTCGACATCCGGTTTTCCGTACATCAGCTCATGCGCTACGCTGCTCATCTTCACATTTGGCGATGTACTGCTCTAGCGACCTGGTCGGGACGCGGCGGGCCGTGCCAACTTTGATCGAGCGCAATTCCTTGCGGTTGATCAAGTCGTACACGGTATTGCGTCCTAACTGAAGCCGCTGCATCACCTGGGGAACAGTGAGGAGCAATGGTTCTTCTTCCGCCATTGGGGTTGGTTGTTTGCGTCTACTCATGGGTCACCTCCCGCTCTATCTTGTTCCGCTCAGTGGAAACATCATGTATTTTTGGCCGGAGCGATAGAAAACAAACCTGCAAACCTGCAAACCTGCAAAGCTCATGCATTATCTTTTCCTCCGATACGTGCTAAGTAGTACAGACGTGCGGGGAAACAGCGCCCGCAGCCGCTGCCACTGCTCATCCGTCAGTCTGCCAAACTTCGCCGGGCGCGGGTAGCACAGATGGCACATCTGATACCGCCCGGACTAGTAGAAGAGCGTACAGCCACAGCGACTGCATGGCTCTCCGATCTCTGACCCGAGGTCAGCCGCAAGGGCCTCCAGCGAGTCCTGCCTCTGGCCGCTCTCATGCGGCATGGCTTGCGCCGGATTGAGCGGCTGCGTCGCTCCTGGTGTGATCGGCTCCGGCGCTGCTTGCGTAGTCATCCCCGCATGCGTAAAACCAGCTACCCCCCAGGCAGGAGAGGCGTGCTCGTTGGTGACGTGTTGCGCCTGCGCGCGCAGGAATCGATAGTGCTGCCAGCCCGCCTCGGTCATGATGGAGGCGATCCAGGCTGGGGGTTCGTCCCCTGCCCTGGCTGCGCTTTCCATGGCATCGCGTGCCTCGTGCACGACCATGCGCGCTACCTCGCGCATGGTGGCCGATTTCGCTGCCTTGGATTCTCCGCTGCGCCTGGCAGCGAGCTCTAATGCATCGCCGCCGTCGTGCTTCCCATCTGGAAGCCTTGTGCGCACGCTAAAGTCCACCCATGCCAACCCATCTTTGGTGAGAGCCGTGCTTGGTGTGCGCTCAGCCACGCTCGGGGAGAACGCCATGCCGTTTTGCTCTAAGGGCAACATGTCCGAGAGGGGGTGTCGCTCATTGTAGAGTGCGGCCAGTCGCCGGGGTGTGAACTGGAACCAAAGCGTGCTCTGCTTGTACTGCTGGTGCCAGCGGTGATCCACCTGCCCCATGGCGATGGCTGCCCTTGGTTGCGCCTGGGACTCTTGCCTGCTGTGTACATCTGCGAGCTCAACGCTGTGCCTCACCGCGTCATGCTCCAGCGGGCCTTCTGGCACCAGTTCGGCAGGGGTCTGGTAATCTAAGAGCACACGCGCCGCGCCTGGCCCGTCGGTTGCCAGCAGGCTACCCTGGGCGTCAGCGAGTGTGCACCAGGCGTCAAAGCCGGGCTTCACATACTTTCCAGCGGGCAGGCGTACCTTGAGCGCAGAAGCAGGCCAGTACTCGAAGATCGCCTTGAGGATGGGTGCCAGGGACAGCAGGTGACGCTGCGCGGCATCCGCACACACCAGGTCAGTGAAGATGATCCAGCAGTGCCCACCACGCCCAATTGGCGAGGCTTCCAGCAAGGGCAGGTAGCCATGGCAAACTACTTGACGAGCAGCCTCCAGCAAGCGGCTCCAGTCGTCGGGAGTGTCCGCGTCGTAGCACAGGGCGCGCGTCATACCATCCCGGTGGCGCAGCGTGGCTCCTTTGGTGCGCCAGCCCAACAGGTGAGCGCGGGCGTCTCGTTCGTCCAAGGGCCGATGCACGTCGTAATATTTCTTGGGCCCGCGCGCTGACATTTCGAGATGTACCGACTCCGGGCCTGCGATGCCTACCAGGAGCCTGGCAGCAACTGCAATCTCCTTGGTGAGAGAAGTCATATGTCACCTCCTGATTCTGTTTGCAGGTGTGCAGGTTTTGCAGGTTCAATTCTGGTCAATTCGTCAGAAAATTTTTCGCCAAAAATACTCCTCTCCCCTCCCCCCAAGCGCTCTGAGGGGGGTAACTGGTTATAAGAATCCGAATCTGTGAGGTATAAAACCTGCGAAACCTGCACACCTGCAACTTGCCAGTAAACGGCTCCGCTGCGCCGGTCAGTGGCAGCCTTGACCAGGTGCAGGCCGCTTTCGTCAAACTGGCTGCCCACGCGGGAGGCAAGCGCCTTGCCGAGCCTGCGCCTGAAATCGCCCTTGTGGATGTCGCTGAGCTCGTCGGGCAGCGTGTTGTAGAGATCAGCGCCCACGGCGGCGTTTTCTAGCAAACCCGCCTTGAGGTCGCGCACCACGTCAGCGACCAGCACCTCGCGTTCTCCGTAGGTGGCCTGCCAGGCGTGCAGGAACGCGGCCCACTGTTGGGCATCACTATCGGCCTGCGTATACAAGTCGTCCAGGTTGTCTAAGAAGTTGGTGAAGCCCGCAAAATGCAGGATGCCGCCGACGACCTCTACCCAGGCTTGAAAACTGCCCATGCGGGGCAGCGGTTTCTCGGGCACGGGTCTGCCTGCAGCATACCAGGCGCGTGCCAGGGTTAAGAGGGCTGCTATCAATTCACCTCGATGGGCCGGGATCCATTCCTCCAGATTGTGGGTAAAGCCGCCGCGCGTCCAGGGCTTATCCGTTTGCGCATCCATGCGGATCCAGTAGGAGCGCCGGGGCATGTCGCCGCCCAGCTGGATGTTGTTGCCGGTGGCCATCCAGGTGGCCCGCTGCGCATACACCCCGTTTTTGGATTGCCCTAAGATGCGTAGCGGGCCACCTGGATGGCCACGCGCCAGGTCTAAGGCAGCTGACTGCAACTTGCCATGCACATTGTCGATCACAATGATGGTGGCTCCATCGGAGAGCGTGGAGGCGATGCGCTTGCGCCATTCATTGTCATCGTTGTAGGGCGCAGCCATCATGGCGGCTTTGCGCCCGGTGGCGATCATGGCGACCGTTTCCGCCAGCAGCGTCTTCCCGGTGCCTGGCCGCGTCGCGTCAAGCAGCGCAAGCGGCACATGGCCGCTGATCGATTGCCGGATGATAGGGGTCAGCAGGAGACCATAGGCGTTGGCATGGCTGGCGGTGTCCTGGTAGGGAAACTCCCCAATGGCCTCATCGATGAGCGAGATCGCGTCCACGATGTCCTCATCGGTGGGATCGTCTGCCACGGGTGGGATGAGTAGCTTGGGGTTCGGGGCGTAGTACAGACGTGTTGCCGTATCGTAGCCTGGCTGGAGAATCAGCGTGCCATCGGGCCGGAAGACCGGGAACTCGATGATCGCTTCCAGGGGCGCAAACGGCCAGGTAGGGCGCGCGGTGATGTTTTTGACGATATCGTCCGGGGGCGCGACGTGAATGGGCCCCTTGTGGCCGATCTTCACAAAGTTCATGGCATGCGCCAGGACATCTTTCAAGGCCGGGTCGGACAGGGCTTCAATGGCCGGGGTGCCGTCCTCCTTGCGCACAATGCGTACCAGTTCGCTCTGGCGCACATAGAGGGACGTCTTCGCCTTTGAGAGGTAGCTCAGCGCTTCATCGGCAATATCGCGCCAGGGTCGCAGCGCTGAAACGAACACGCCAGAGAGATTATCGGTCTGCAATAATTGGGCTAAGATGTGCGCCTCGCGCTCGTCAGTACTCATTGTTCACCTCGTTGCATGACCCACTGCCAGAAGACTGGCGCGCAGCGCTTGACGTACGCGTTGCAGTCTACCTGCACTGCACCAAGCTGCAGGGAAGCCGCTTGCTTGCGCAGTGTGATGTCGAAATGTGGGTGCAGGATCTTGTGTTGAAACCAGACGCGTGTGAGGCCAAGCCGCCTGGCGAATGCATGGAGCGCATCCAGCCCTTGCGGGCTCTGGTCATGGGTCCCCATGTGAGCCCAGGACGTATGGCCGTGCACCGGGGCAAACGTGGCGAGCGTATCAATGTACATCATGTGTACACCTCTTTGAAACCTGTTAAGGAGGTAGGTGCTCTGCTTGCGGCATCGTTTTTCAGGTGATGAAGCAATGCTTTGAGCAAAGGATGCATGTGGAAATGTGTTCTGTTCATGCGCGCACCTCCCACGACGAGAGCGGCACCGGCAGTGCCTCTTGCATGAGTTTGGCAACGAGGCTCCGATGACAGGCCCGCTCATCTTTGCAAGCGCACAGCAACACGAGCGACGTTCCTTCGCATAGGAGGATCGCCGCCTCACGTACGGCGTCCTGATAGCCCGCCGCGAGCTCGATGCCGCGCTCGGGTTCCCGGTAGTAGATAGTGCCTAACCGCCGTTCCCACACGTACCGCCGGCCATAGCGGGCGGTCAGGGCTGCGCGATTCCACTGGGATGCCCAACGTGATGTGGGCTGATAGCGCACATCGACGAGCAACATACGTGGGTTGCGCATCAGGCGCTTGAGCCGGGCGGCTGTTTCAGGGCGTGTGTAGCCAAGGGTGTAGATGGTGCCGCGCTCAGTCGCACTCATGCCTTTGCCTCCATTCCCTGTGCAAGTTGCGCCCGCCCGCGGGCAAGCCAGTTGCGCACCGTGCGCGGCGTTTTGCTAACCAGGCTCGCAATCTCCACCTCGCGGTAGCCTGCAGCGTACAAGGTGAGCGCCTCGCGCTCGCACCGAGGCAGAGTGGAAAGCGCAGCAGCCACCTGTTCCGCTCTGTCCTCGTAGCGGGTTTGCGGATCGGCTGCCTCGCGATCAGGCACCTCCCAGGGCAGGCTGTCCAGGGAGAGGAGTACAAGATGGACCTTGCGGTAGCCCGCCTGGTCTCTTGCTGTGTGCGTGGCAATGCGATATAGCCAGGTCGAGACTGCCGCACGCTCAGGGTCAAATGTTGCCAGGTAGCGCCAGGCGCGCAGGAAGGTCTCCTGGGCCACGTCTTCAGCCGCTTCATGGTGCTTGAGCAGGCGATAGGCCCGACGGTAGACAGCTGGGTAGTAGGTCTGGTAGAGCTGCTCAAATGAGCAGGATATGTCGCTCATCGCTGCACCTCCAACCATTGCATGCGTAGGCAATGCAACGCGCTGGCAATGGCATCCAGGAGGTCATGTGCCAGCCCGGACAGGTTGCCGACTTGCCAGTAGAAGCGGTCGCCCTCCTGCCGGATGGCCAGGCCCGCTCCGCGCATTTCCACGAGCAGGCGGCTCGTGCTCACCACCTGGTAGCCCTGCCGGTGTGCGGCTGCCGGATGCCGCTCCGTACGCCGGTCGTGCTTCATATGGCAGGAGGGGCACAAGGCCCGCAGGTGTGCCTGGGGGTTGTCGGGATCATGGTTGATGTGCGCCGCATGCAGGTACACGACATAGGGACTCTTGCTGCGTTTGCCCACCCGCAGCACGCCATGGGCGATGCCGCACTCTTCGCAGCGATAGCCAGCACGGGCTAAACAGGCTGCTGCCCGCGCTTTCCAATCAGTGGGATAGAGATGTTGTTGCATGATGGGAGGCTCCTCCTCGCTCGTCCTCTTGCATGCCTGGAATCTCCCTGCTAGAATAGACAGAGAAACCCGTTGGCTTTGCTTTGCCAATAGGATCGGTTTCGTTGATGGCTAGCCCGCAATGCTTGGCGGCAGGGGCTAGCTTTTTTGTTGCGTCGCCCGCGAGACGCGACATGCTGTAGAGCGACTTTGTCGGCTCTACCAGCGCGAGCAACGTTGCCACGTATGGAGCGCTTTCGGCACTGTCGAGCAGCATGTCCACTCCTGTGGAGTTACCCTGGTAGTCCTGCCATTGCTTCATGCGTCTGCCTCCTTGCCTCTACTCCAAGCCAGCACCGCCAGGCCGGCTTGCATGTCCTCAAAGCGCTTCCAGGGCTTGCGCTCATCGGTGCTGTGAGAGCTACCGTGTTGTACCATGGGATTCCTCCAACTTCCTGACATCACTATGAGAACACATTCGTACGAAACACCATCTACACGTCCGCACGACAGGGACTATAACGCGCTCATAAACCGACGTTCGATGCATGCATCTCTTTCACATGAGACACCCGATCAGCGCCATGTTGGCTGGCCTTTTGACGCGCTTGCAGCACCGCATGAATGCTGCGCATCGTGATGCGGTTCTTATTGCGAGACGCGGTTTTCAGAACGCCTTTTGACCGCAGCTCACGCACGTACTTGACCGTATACTTGAGCAGCGCCGCTGCTTCTTCAATCGAGACCGTTCCTCGGCCTGTATCCGGCACTGACACCCTACCAGCAGCCACAGATTCTCCCACAGGATTCACCACGATCGTGTTCCGTTGGACCACCAATGGCTTGCGCCACATCCACCGCAGTTGAATCAAGCTTGGCCGCAGCAACGTGTTCCGTGTGCGGTTCCGATGGGAGCCCTGCTTCAGTTCCCTCAACGGTTCCCTCACGTACGGCAACTTGGCTGCTGTGATGGCTGTCAATCCCTGACTCCTGAGTCACTTCTTGAGCCAACACCGCCGCCGCTTTGATCCGCCACATGCGCGCCGCTTCAAGGCGCTTCAACTGCAACAACTCTTTGATCATGGCCTCAGCAGTACCAGCCTGTTCTTCCGCAAGCAGTTCGGGCGTATCGCGGAAGAAATCCACCACGCGCTGAACGACACGATCAACCATGTCAGCATGCTCCTCAGTCTCAGCACGCAACGCTTGCAGCCCCTGCTTTGCCTCCTTTACGGTACCGGCAGCACGCTGTATCAGGCTAGGCCTGCTATGCTTGCGCGCCTCTTCGATACGCCGCTGCGCCTGAGCACGCCGCTGCGCCTCGTGCGCCTCAGCCTCCAACTCCTCGACACTCTTCGCCGCAACCGCTTTCGCATGAGCCAGTTTGGACAGCATGTAGGTATACGCAATGATAAAGACCGGCAAGGCCGAAATGATTATAGGGGTGAGTTTCCCGACGGTCAGCGCGGGCATGACTCCCCATGGGCCGATCAGCACGATCGCCCACACGTCCCTGCCAGGATTGGCCGGGTCATGGGCCAGGGCATAGATCCAATTGAAGTACCAGGACATCGCCACCAGCGCCCCGATAAAGAGCCAGGCCTCCCACATATCGCCGGCTTTCTCCCCGGTGCTCTTGATATGCGAAAGCCAGGCAATCACCGCATCAATAGCGAGCGCAAAGCCATAGGCAAGCGGCCACCACACCCCATCAAATCCGTTGGTCCCCTGTGGCTCATAGGCCCGAAACACCCAGGCGACATGAGGAATAGACACTGCCAGGAACACACCAAACGCGACCCAAAACAAGCCGCGTGTCACTTTCTGCGTTTTCATGCTGTCACCTCGCTTGCTGCTGTCCGGCGGGCCTCTGACGGCTCGGGTGGGGCAGGCTCCACTTCTACTGCCTCCCAAAAGTCCTCGCCCTGCGCGCGTACGACCGCATAGCGTCTGCCCTGGTAGGCTACGATGCCAAACTCGGCGGGCAGGCTCGGCGCGCGCCGGTCGTAGGTACGCATCCAGTAGGATGCACGCACCGTGCAGGTGCCTTTAACGGCCACCGTGCGCGTGATGCGGTTGTAGCTGCCCTTTCGCCCTTGCAAGCTGGCAGGAATGTGGACGATCTGGCCGCGTTCCTCGCGTTGTGCATCTTGTGCGTAGTGCTGCACGTGTTCAAGCTCCATAGGGTGCTTCTCCTTGCAGGCTGGCTTCCATTTCATCCAACAACGCGATGAGATCGGCAAGCAGCAGTTGATCGGCCTCATACGCCTCACCGGTCGGGGTATGCATGCCACGCGCGGCACGCCGGTCAAGATAGGCCCACTCGCGTGCTTTCTTCTTGTGCAGGGCGGCGCGGGTCGTGTGGATCCAGGCTGCGAGTTCGTCATAGGACATCTCGTTGATGGGTGGCCGCTGTGGTTTCGTTGCCTGTGGCCGGTTCTTCCGCATGCTTACACCTTGCTTTCCTTGGCCGCTGGCCTCACGTGGAAAGGCACCACCGCCAGGTGATCTTCCGTCTCCAGGCCCAGGTAGTGTCCGCTTGTGGACTCCCGTAGGACCACATCGATAAAGACTGGCTCGCCGTTGACGCGCACCGCCTGTACCTGTTCAATGATCGCTTCGACTTCTTCAGACGTGTATGCGGGTCGCTTCATGGATGCCGTCTCGCTTTCTGCCAGGCATAGGCCACCTGTGCGTGAGATTGACTGCGTCGATAAAGAGAGATGAGCAGGCATATCAACAGGGCTAGGCCAGCCAGGAACAGGGAGAACCCTGTCATACCAAGCAGGCCATAAAGCATGCCGCCATCGATGCCAGTGATAAACAGGACAAACAGGTACATGGACAGCTCAACAGTGTGCAGGTGTCGTTGCATGGCCTTACGCCTCGCTTTCTTCGTGGTGGTCATCGTCGCTATATGCCTCCAAAATGCGCTCGTAGATCGCCTCTGCTTCCTTGTAGCGTTTCGATCCTCCTTTGGTGACCGGCCAGATTTTTTCAATGATGGCCTGTTTGCCCCAGCCCAGGGTGCGTAATTTCATGACTTTTGCGGCCACTTCGTCCATATCGGCTTGCCATGCCCGTTCATCAGTGTGCTCGCCTGTGTTCTCCGCCCGTTCTAGAGGGGTTCGAGCGGCCTCAAGGATGCGTGCCTGAGGGGAGGAGAACGGGGTCAGAACGCTGCCAGCATGAGGGGAGCGGCGAACAGTTCTGCGCTCCAACTCCTGCAATCTGGCTTTCACGTCAAATTGTGGAGCCAGCATAATATCCGTGCAGCCGGTGGTTTCCAGCACGAACTGGCCGCGCTGTTTGGCCTCAAAGTTTTGTTGCAAGAGTTCGTAGCTGGCAAAACCCGCTGCTTGCGCTGCGCGCGGGCGCACGGCAAAGGACATATTGACGTTGAACTGGTTCATGGCCTCGCGTAGCTGCTTGTCGCTGTAGTCCACCTGCGCACAGGCTAACAGGTACAGGCCGTACTTGCGCCCGCGTAGCGCCAGGATACTGAAATCGTCGAGCATCTGGTCTTTCAGGTTGGGGTCAACCTCGCGCTTCAAGCTCAAGAACTCTTCGACGTAGATGAACAGGAAGCGCTCGCGAGCCAGGTCGTACTCGCTTAACTGCTTGCGGCGGTCAAGCTCGCGCCGCAGGTAGTGCAGGTGCTCGGCCACCTCGTCGGGCGAGGTCGCCACCAGAGGTACACGCCTGCGCCCAAGCGTCAGTTCGGCAATGTGGGGCAAATCCTCAAACAGGCGGCTGGTTTTGTGTTCCAGGTCAAGCAGGGCAATCTGGAGATGATCGGGATCGTTGGTGTGCGTCGTCATCTCCAAGATCGCCGCCGCCTCGCAGGACTTGCCAAAGCCGGAGCCGCCGATGATGCGGTAGTGCGTGCCCTCTACGAGATTGATCACAAAGGGTTGGCCGGTCGTCGTGCTCACGCCCAGGCAGACCTGCGGGCATTTTCTTGCAAGAGCGCGATCACGTAGTCCATCGAGGGATGCTCTCGCGGGCCAGAGGGCAGCAAGCCTTGCTTGTACTCTTCTTGCGTCGCATGCGTGCTCGTGTCACGATAGGTGTAGGTGCTATGCGGGGCGTAGTGGGTCGGCACATTCGGAATAAAGTTCCCGCTGGCGACTTCGATCACCTGACCGGTACGCTCATGATAGATAAATGCACGATTGCCCTGCTCATCGGCAGGCAGACGCGTCTTTGCCAGGTGTAATTCGACCTCGTGCTTCTCGTTCATGCGCCGGCGCGCATCCTGTTTGGCGGCAAGCTCCTCTTTGGCATGCTGGATATCCAGCCAGGCCAGATAGGCCCGCTTCAGGCAAAAGCCGATGAGCGGCAGCGCGACCAGGATGGCGACGACTATAAGTAGCTTGACCTGCAGCGAGGAGATGGCCTGAAAGGCATTCCAGGCTGCCACCAGGCCGACTGTCGCAGCCAACAGGGCAAGCAGGCCCAGCATACTCAGGACAATCAGAACGGGACGGTTCATAGCGACCCCCTCCTTTCGGGCGCAGCACGCAGCACGCGGTAGCACTCCCAACACAGGTAGGCGTGCAGGTCATGGCGATAGTGCCTGCCCGAGACACCCACATGGCAGAGCGCACAGCAAAGACAACTATGCACCCGCCGTTGCCGCACGTTCTTCCTGTGCCCGGAGCTGCGCCAGTACGCTTGAGCCATTGACACGACCTCCTATGAACGGGGAGCTACACGCGCAGGCTCCCCTTGCTCTAGGCTTTCACCCGCAGATAGCCCAGGGTCCGAACCAGTCATACCAGGACGCACTACGACTGACATGCTTCACAGCTATACCTATGTCCGTGGGCGAGCAGGTATCCATGCACGATGCCCTTGTCCAATTGCTCAGAGTCAATCCCGCGTTTCCTGCCAATCCTGATGTGTTCTCCTGCAAGCTCGCGCCCGTCCATGTCAGGCTTTTCGCGTGCAAGTTGCTGCCCCAACTCGTATCCAACTGCTTCCTCTCGCGGTTCCTGCTAAACAATCCCATCGGTATGTCCTTTCTTGACTGTGTGCTCGCTCATACGCTGGGCTGCCTTGGCCACAAAGGCTGCTGCCTGACGCTTTACGTAAGACGCGACCGCGTCAAAGGCTGACTTCGCCTACTCCTCGGCCGTACACTGTTCGATCTCCAGGCCATCATCGACGAGGGTTGGCCGGGCCTGGATCCGTAATGCTTGTGTCATGGCACACCTCCTGCTATGCTACGTCGGTATCGTGTGTTGGCGGCTCTGACGAGACGACATGCTGCCAGGTGAGATTCCACTTGACGGCAATGGCGCGGGTAATCCAGCCAAAGGCCACGCTGTCAGCACCCGCGTAGGCAAAAAAGCGGCTGTTATGGGCAGGGAAGTGTTCGCCATGCAAAGGGCTGTCGTGCCCGGCCAGGTAGATGATGCTCATGCCATCATCGCGCTCGAAGTGATATTGTGCTGGTAACGCAGGCGTGTACTGATCATGGGAGACCTGCGCTGCCATTTCAAAGCCCAGGGTAAAGCCAAGGGTATCCAGGAAGTCCGTTACCTCGTAGGGCTGTGGGCAACTGCGGCAGAACGCCTCCAGTTCTTGTAGAGGGTGTGCTGATACCATGGTTTTACCTCCCGAATAACCAGCGTAAGCGCATGCGCCGCCGTGGTTGCGGATCAAGACTGCGATAGTAGTCGCGCTCCTCTATCGTGCGCCGTGCCCGCACAAGCCAGTCCCAGGCTGCCAGTCGCCCAGCCAGACTATCTTGAAACCAACCGAAATCGCCGTTGCCAGGCTTGTTCATCCAGACATCGCCCAGGCTGTCGTCAAATGTGATCTCAAGGTCAGTGGCCTCGCGCCGGATGGCCTCCCAGGTGGGTTGCTTGTTCGGTTGCTCGCTCCTCATTGCCTTTTTCCTTTGGGAACGTTGGGCACGCCGGCGGGTCCTGCACCGTGCCCAACAGGACGCACTATGGGTTACTCATCGGGAACCTCTACAAACGGATCAAACTCAGGAGTCGAGCGGGCCTGTGCATCGGCCTGCTCACAGTCTTCCAGGTAGGACTGATAGGACGTGATCAAGGCAGTCATCTCGTCAGCAGAAGCCCCATGCGTACTGCTTGTCTCATCGCTTTTGAGTCGGTGAATGACGACGTCATGAGGTGTGAATGCAGCGATGGTTTGGGTGATGCTGGCGTGATAATACGGGTCGCTGTCAAACTCACTGGAGAGCAGGACATAGCGGGTACCGTACTCTTCACCGAGCACCTGGCGGGCTGACACCGAGGTCACAAACTTCAGGTAGTCCTGGGGGCTGTAAAAGTAGTGGGTACGGGCTGACGATTCATTACGCACGGCACGCAATGCACGAGGTGCAGCATTACGTAGGTCATCGGACTTCAAGATTTCAAACTCCGGAGGAAGCACTCTGTCTACATCGTTCAAGCTCAGAGTGTGTGTGATGTCGTTGGTGGTCATGCTGTGAAACCTCCTTGTGGATGGGTTGATACAGATCAACGCTCGGTCACGTCTATGCACTCTTCACGAGGAGACTATGCCAGGGATACGCTTTGGCCAGTTGGGCATCATTCACCACCACGGTATAGCCGTGGGAGCGAAGCGCTTCTGGGGATACCGCGACACGCGCCAGATAGGTCCCATCATGAAAAGAGCAGATGAGCTTCAGGTAACAGAGGCTGCCACAGCTAGCCTCCTCGCGCAGGCTGGACGGATCATCTTCGTGCGTCGGTTCAGCGGAGAGCACATCGGCAGGCACCACATATGGATAGTGGTACCAGATGTGCCGAGTAAGCGATGTGTTGTTCATACACAGGCTCCTTGCTGCAAAGCAGCGATTGACAGCCGAGCCTGGTGCGATATAATGCAGGCAGGCTCAGACGGCTATGCATGGATGCTGGGTAGGTCTGGATAACTCGTACCAGCATCCACGCAGGACTGAGTCACTGAAACACTTGTGGTTGCCGCCGCAGGTGTTTCTTGTGTAGAGGATATCTGTTTTCTTCACAAAGGAAAACGCCACCAGGATACCACGAAGACCTCACGAATGCGCCATCAAGACGTCACAATCATCCGCTCGCTCTGGCATTTGTGACACCGCGTTTCCTTCGCTATTAAATAATTATGTGATATATAGCACCTAATTGTCAAGTGTCTAGCTATACTTCCGGAAGCATGGTATACTTTTAGCAAGATTGGGTGATATATCGCACATTTTTGAAGGACGTATGTCGCAACGAATCAGCAGTGAACGGGTGCTTATGCCTACGGCGGAAGCATGCAAAATAGCGGGTTTCAGTCGGCAACACATTCACCGACTTCTCCGTAGGGGTCTTATCGAGGGCATCAAATTAGGCCATGATTGGCTTGTCTATGAAGACTCTCTCACGGCCTACCTCGCTCAACCTCGAAAGCGTGGGCCGAAAGGTCCACATACACCATCTCCACAGGGTCATACTGAGTGACCATCAGCAGGTATGCAGCAGAAAGATGAATCAAGTACCAGCTGAAATGTTGCTGTAGATCGAGTAATATGGAAAACGGATCATTCTTCCTGATGGAAGCGTCGTGAGGTTTTGGTGGGGTTTTGGTGACGTTTTCTTTCTCAAGGTGATCGATTACACTTGTAGTACGGGCGTGTCATATCACGGTTTCCTACCAGGATTGATGGAGCAGGATCGATGGATGCTTATTCAAAGAAACCCAAACCGAATCATCTCCTCCGTCAGCAACGACTCGAGCGGGGGTGGACGCTGGAGCATGCTGCCGATGAACTCTACAAACTCTGTGGATCAAAGGTAAGCGTTCGCGGTGACATTAATGCCAAGATGATAGGTAGATGGGAACGCGGGGAACATCTTCCTAGCCTGTTCTACCAGAAGAAACTCCGGCTTCTTTATGGGAAGCCGCTGCAGGAACTTGGCCTCATCCAACCCTGGGTCGCAGGGGATGAGAGGGCGGAAGAACCTGCGCAAGCGCCAGAGCACCTTCCTGCCCTGGCTACCGGCTCAGCACTTCAACGCTCACCTATCGACATGACACCCCATCGAGCGATTGATCTCATACATGAAGCACCCCACCTCACGCTCGACCAGCTCGTAAGCGCGTGGTTAGCACTTGGAGCAACTGATCTTGCGACGTTGTTTGATGAGGGATGGACGCTTGAGGAGGTGCTCACATCGTTACGCATCGTTTTACAAGGGGTGCAAGCCATGCCGAACATCTCACGACGTACTTTTGGACGCAGAATGCGCGAACTGATTGCTGCCGCTGTGGCCAGTTGTATTCCCATTCCTACAGAGGAACATATTACAATAGAAGAACGAACCCAACTTCACCAGGCCTTGGGTGAAAATATTGCTGCAGGCTGGCAGTTGTTCCATACCGCTGGAAATGCTCAGGTGCTTGCCGTAAGCCAGGCGCAGCTCTATCTCGTACAGCATACCCAGGTATACCTCTATCCAAGCATACAACCGATCTTCTATTCGGGTGTGTACAGGCTGATGGGGGCAGCGCTCTTCTTTCAAGGCTGGTATGAAAAAGCACAACATGCGCAACAGAGTGCGTATACAGCTGCGCTGGAGGGCGCCGATGCATGGAATATGGCTCAGAGCCGGACCTGGCAAGTCTACGGATATCAAGCGCTCGGTCAACACGACCAGGCGATTCAGGCGATTGTATCCGCATTGCGACTCACCACAGGGCAGGATGATGAGGCTTCCCGACGCTTGCAAAGTCATTTGCTTGCCTGCTGGGCTGAAAGTGCTACAGCAATGCGAGAGGACCGTATAAGCCAGGAGAAACTGGAGGCTTCGGCCAGTTTCCTCGATGATATCCATCCCAATGAGGAATTTGACCGCAGCCACTGGCTCCAGATTGCGGCCAACTGTGCGTTAGCAACGGAAGATTATTCGGGGGCGATCCAGCATCTGGAAGAAGCGCTTGTGGAACTCTCACCGAACTGGCTTATGCGTCAAGCCGTGACAACGATACCGCTTGCAGTGGCCTATGCACGAACGGGAGAGCGTAATGTCAGTGTTGATGTTGCCAAAAAGGCAGTTGCTGTTCTCAGTGCCCTCAATGCGCCAATCATGACGAAGCAACTGGTGGAGTATCTGCGGCACGATCTGCTTGAGCGCTTCCCGGGCGACACATACGTCAACTCCTTTATTCGTGAAGTAGGTCACCAATTGCCTCAAGCAGCCGCGGCACTTGCATAATCTGCTTGAAAAAAGACGGAAAGCGCTCTCTGTTCATGCGTCCTTTCCGTCTTGCTCGTCAGATACTTCTCTTGATTAAGAGCAGACCTCCCACACAGTCTTCAAGCCAGACCTTCCCAGCACCGCCCAATTGCTGCAGGCACCATGTTCCTATAGCCTCCAGCTTCTCACGTGTAAAAAGCTGCAGATGACCATACGAAACTTCCGGAGAATCCTTTTCATATGGCACAGCCAAGATGAGCCGCTCGGCAGTAACCTGTAACAGATGTGAGAGCGCCAGGTACATGCCATCTTCAGGAAGATGTTCGAGCACATGCAAGGCGACTACCGTATCAAATCGCCCCAAACGGGTAAAACCCTCATCAAGCAGATCTGCCTGAGCAAAGCGCACATTCAACAGTCCGCGTTCCTGGGCCAGTTCTCTGGCCGTTGTAAATGCACCCTGATCGATGTCGACACCGACAACCTCTTGCAGAAAAGGGATTCGCTCTGCTACCAACAGTGGTAAAAAGCCAGAAGCACACCCGGCATCGAGAAACGTGTCACCTGTGCGCAATTCACAGACACGCTGATAGAGCGTTGCAAACATGCCGATCGTAGCATAATCTGGAAGTGGAGGAGTATATGCCGTAGCCAGAAAAGTCAAATAGCGTTGCAGCGTGTTTGCCCCATAATAGCGCCAGGCGCGGCGAGCGTCATCAGGAAAGAGTGAACTGACAATGCCGCTGAGCACCTCACCAAAGTACTGTGAGCGAGTGAAGATACCAAAGGGCTTGAGTTCTTGCACCAGATAATGCTGGACATCTGCATTTAAGGCTTCAGGAGCAAACCAGTGAACGACGATGGTGGAGGGAGCCTGCGCGCGGGTGAAAAGCAAGAAATGTGGAGTCTCATAAATTGAATAGCCACCCTCATTGAATCGTGTTTTCAACGTATCTCGGTTGACATGATAGCCGTTCACTACGACAAAATTGCCTACAGGGACAGACCGCTCCTGGATGGGGATTTTCCTGCTGGTGGGACTGACATCATTCAATGAGGTGTGGCTCTTGGTCATGGATACTCCTCGCACTGCGGTGATACTACGATCTCATTTCTTCATGCAACACTATTGTATCATGCCATCCAACGAAGTTAAATCGTAAACAGGAGATCATGACGCTCTTCGAGCAGGCGGCCAACAGGTGGAATACCCATCCCACCCCGTTCGTGTGGGGAGGCAAACGCGCCTTGCGTCGCGAACGCGCCCGGCAACGACGGCTGGGGCTGGCTGGCAGTGGGGCCTGGACGCCGTGCCCCATCCGCTTTCAGTTCGGCGCTCTCGCTCACTATCAGCGCATCAATGGCAATGTGCAAAGCAAATGACCCAGTCACAGACAGCGCGACCTGGCCGCGACAGGTGACCTTGATTGGTGTACTTAATCCTGTTCTATGGGCTTTCTCTTCATGAGTTGCTTTAGGAATTCGCGCAAGATCGTTATTGTCTCTTCATCAAATGTCTGTTCTTCCGGCGAGCCCACTTCCTTGTTTGAGGTTTCCCTCTGCGGTGCGTTCTGGTTTGTCGCATCAGATCTGGGCAGTGTAAAATCCCTATTTTTGTGGCGAGAAAAGATGACCAAGGCCAGGAGGAGGATGAACATAAAAACACCGATGCTCGATAAGGGGAGTTCACTAGCATCTGATAAAGAGAATGCCCCCGGCTGATCATTTGCCGCGAGGAAATTACTTGTCTCCAGTGAAGCATTCATATCTTTCAAAGCTTGTGTGTGTTGACCTAGCTCCAAGTGTACCAGACCACGCCAGGCGTAGGCGATCGCACACGACTGATCATTAAGAAGATCACTCTCCAAGAACAGTGTCAACACTTCTGCCGCTGTCTCATG
>Ga0207646_10003095_pt1 | contig 19124 bp, 22 predicted proteins | sample KBSK5502metaG_FD_184343 | JGI IMG/M metagenome (GOLD analysis project Ga0207646, IMG submission 184343) | Corn, switchgrass and miscanthus rhizosphere microbial communities from Kellogg Biological Station, Michigan, USA - KBS K5-50-2 metaG... | ecosystem: Host-associated > Plants > Roots >...
CGTGCCGCGCCCCGCGCAGCTTGTCCAGGAAGTCGGCCGGGCCCTCGTACTCCTCGATCTCCATCCAGCTGAGGCCCAGCTCGCTGGGTGCGTGGGCGTCGCTGCCGGTCGCCGCGACCTTGCCCAGCTCCTGGCAGAGCTCAGCGGCCAGGCGGTTGTCCTGCGGCCGCGCCCATGCGTTGTAGGTCTCGATGATGTCGACCCGGGGCGCCAGCTCGATCACCCGCTCGGGCGAGAAGCTGGACCGGTAGCGGTCGACGGGGTGGGCCAGGTAGGTCAGACCGCCCTGCTCGTGGACCAGGTCCAGCACCTCCTCCGCCCGCAGCCAGGGCTTCACCTGCTCGGCCAGGAAGAGGCCGATAACCTCGCCCTCTCGGGTCTTGATCTCCTCGCCGGCGATCGCCAGGCCGGGGTGCAGGCGGACCAGCTCGAAAGCGCCGGCGGCGGTGTTGTGGTCGGTCAGGGCGATGCGGTCGAGGCCGATCTCGCGGCAGCGCGCGACCAGGTCGTCGAGGGTGGTCGAGCTGTCGTGCGAGTAGCGGCTGTGGAGGTGGAGGTCGACCCGGAGCGTCAGCGGAAGAGGCGGATGATCTTCGCCGGCCTGCGGGCCTTGACCGCCTGCTCCATGAGCGCTTCCTGGGCTCGGTAGACAAACTCCATGACCTGGGCCGGGCGCCGCTCGTGGCCCAGCTCTCGAGGCAGCGCGGGGTGGGCCTGGGCCAGAACCACGAGCAGCCGGGGCATCAGCCAGCCCGGCACGATCCTGAGGCGCTGGACCAAGCACTCCTCGAGCCAGAACATCAGCTGGTCGGTCTCCCGCAGAAGCATCCGCGGAACCTCGCGCTCATGGACGCGGCGGCGGTGCCAGTAGAGCGCCCGCTGCTGCTCGGCCACCGTCCGCTGAATCACCGCCCGACTATATCAGCGGGCCTTTAGCCGGCCTCCTCGGCTGGATAGAACAACGTCCGCCAGCCGCCCGCGGCGGGCACCAGGTGGACCTGGCGGCGCATCGTCAGGTCGCGCCAGCCGTGCCGGATCCGGTAGCGCACGTCGAGCCGGGCCACGTTGCGGTAGGTGCGGTTGCGGTGGCGGTCGGTCCACTCGGGCACGATCTCGGAGCCGCCCACCTGAGCCTCCAGCAGCTCGTACTCGGAGGCCTGCGCGCGCATGCGCTCGACGAAGCTCTGGCGGCTGCCCCAGGAGCGCTGGGCGTCCTCGGCCAGCAGGTCCCACATCACGTCGAAATCCTGGTCCTGGTGCAGCTTGGCGAACCTGAGCTCGAAAGTGCCGGGCGCGATCGAGGTGGCGTCTGGCGACCGCAGGGGCGGCGCCGCGGGCGGCAACGCCGAGACCACCGCGCCGGGTTCGCGGGGCGCGGAGCGCGTGAAGCGTGCGAACTCGTCGGCCGGCCAGGTGGTGAAGTGCCCGGCCAGCCACTCCAGGATCCGATCCAACCAGGGATGGCGGCGCAGGGTGCGCATAAGCACTAAATGTTGTGGGATTTCCCCAGACTGTACCCAGAATGTGGATATACTGCAACCGATGTCGCGCGCCGCGACCGGACCCGGGCGCTGCGTCCTCAGGCGTCGCGGTGGAGCCTGCGCGCAAGCTCGGCTAGCGCTCTGCGGCCCCCGTCGCCGTCCGCGCCATCACTCTCCAGAATCCGCTCCAGGAGCTCGCGGATGCGGGCGAGCTCTGGGGTCGACAGCCCCCGCAGTCCCGCGCGAGCGCGGGCGATGAGCTCGCCGTAGCCGTCCAGCTCCGGCTCCTGGCGCGGCTCCCGACGGCCCGCCGTCAAGCTGTGGCCAGCCGGCGGATCATCACCAGGACGCCTCCCAGCGGCACCCCCACCGGGCAGGCCGCGGCGGCCTCGGCCAGGCCGGACGGGGAGTCGCCCACGAGGTCGGAGGCGGCCGCCGGCAGGCGCGGGTAGTCGCGTAGGTAGGCCGCCGCCAGGTCGGCCGGCCGCAGGCCGGAAACGCGCGCCGCGACCAGCGCGCAGAGCCCGCAGTTGATGCAGGCGGAGGCGGCCGGCAGCAGCTCGCGCTCGGCGGCGGTCAGTGGTCTCAGGTTGTCGGCGGCGTACATCTCGAGCAGGCGGCGGCCCCCGCCGCGCGGCAGCCGGCGCAGCCGCCGGCGCAGCTCGTGCCGGGCGAAGGCGCCGGCCAGCCGCACCATGGCGTCGGCCCGGCTCACGACGCGTACCCCCTCCGTGCGGCGTAGGCCATCTCCTCCTGCGCCCAGCCCCGCCGCTCCAGCAGCGGCGCCCGGCCCAGCCAGGCCCCGAGCAGGAACTCGCGGGCGGCCTCCACCTGCTGTGAGGCGCTCCAGCCCAGCTCCCGGCCGATCACCTGGGCGGCGCGGTCAATGCAGGCAGCCCCCGCGCAGGGGCCGGCCGCCAGGCCGACCCGGCGGAAGGCGTCGGCCAGGCTCCGCGCCTGCTCGTGGCGCGCGGCGTGGGCCAGGTCGGCCTCCGGCAGGTGCTCGCAGCGGCAGGCCAGGCGTCCGTGGCGCGGGTCCTCGAGCACGGCGCCGGCCCGGCAGCCGTGCCGGCGCAGGACGTTGGTCGCCGCCAGCGCGGTCACCCGGTGCTCCCGGGCCAGCTCGCCGGCCGCGGGAGCCTCGGACTCCGAACCCGGCAGCCGCGCCTGCTTGGTCTGCGAGCGCGCCTGGACCCCCAGGCGGCGGCAGGCCGCGTCGGCCGTCTCCTCGGCCATCAGCCGGTACATCGAGAGCTTGCCGCCGGTGATCGTGAGCAGGCCGGGTGCGTGGGGGTGCTCGAAGAGCTCGTGGCGGCGCGAGAGGCGGTCCTCGTTGGGCCGCCACTCATACAGTGTCGGGCGCACGCCGGTGGTGGCGCGCACCGGCCGCAGGCGCTGGATGGCCGGGAAGACACGGGCCACGGCCTGCAGCAGGTAGTCGACCTCGTCCGCCGTGACCTCGACGTCGTCGAGGTCGCCGAAGAAGTCATCGTCCGTGGTGCCCAGGACCGTGATCGGCCCGTGCGGCACCAACAGGATGTCGCGCCCGTCGACGGCCTCGGTCGAGATCACGAAGTTGCTCAGGCGGCGGTCGTAGACGAGGTGGATGCCCTTGGCGGGGCGTAGACGCACCTCCTGGCCGGCCATGGCCGCCACCTCGGGCGACCAGGGCCCGGCGGCGTTGATGACGACGCGCGCGCGCGCCTCGACCTCGGTCCCGTCGCGCGCGTAGCGGGCGCCGATCACCTGGGCGCCGTCCCGGACCAGGGAGGTCACGCGCGCGTGGTTGAGGGCGCGGGCGCCGTGCTCCACCGCGTCCAGGACGTTGGCCCAGGTCAGCCGGTGGGGGTCGACGCCCCACTCCTCGACGGTCACCCCGCCCACCAGGTCGCGGGCCAGGCCGGGCTCGACGTGGAGGAGCTCCTCGGCGTTGAGGCGGAGGTGGGGGTGGGCGTGCTTCAGCGGCTGGTAGCGGTCATAGACCTCCATCACGGTCTCGATCTGCTCGATACCGTGGGGGTCGTCGGGCAGCACGGGGATCAGGAAGAGGACGCGGTGCACCAGGTGGCGGGCGATCTCCACGATGTGGCCGGCGTCCTCGCAGGAGAGGCGGGTCGTCTGCCAGTCGTACTCCAGGTAGCGGAGCCCGCCGTGGATCATCCAGGTCGAGGAGCCGCTGGTGCCGGCGCCCCAGTCGTTCTTCTCGAGGAGCAGCACTGACACCCCGCGCAGCGCCAGGTCGCGGGCGACCCCGGCGCCCGTGACGCCGCCGCCGATCACGATCACGTCGTAGGCTCCCGGGGCCGCGCTCAAGCGCGTTGCGCCGGCATAACCGGCGGTAAGGATGCCCCGGCAACCCCAAGTGCCGGCAGATCACGCATCGGGTGTAGCTGCGACGCCCCAAGTGCCGGCACTTGGGCACACCGCCCGGTCAGTCCTTGTTCGAATGCTCTTTTTGGTACTGATCGATGAGGTTGCGGGCGAGGTGGGCGGGCATCTCGTCATAGTGCGAGAGCTTCATCGTGAAGGTTCCCCGCCCCTGCGTGATGGACCGCAGGCCGAGGGCGAACTTGAGCATCTCCGACTCGGGCACCTGCGCGCGCACGATCTGCCAGCCGTCGTCCGGCTCGGTTCCCGCGATCTTGCCGCGCTTGCTGTTGAGGTCCGACATGATGTCGCCCAGGTAGCGCTCGGGCACCTTGACCTCGACGTCCATGATCGGCTCCAGGAGCACCGGCGAGGCGTCGGCCGCGGCCTTGCGGATGGCCAGGGAGCCGGCGATCTGAAAGGCCATGTCCGAGGAGTCGACGGTGTGGTACTTGCCGTCCAGCAGCGCCACCCGCACGTCGACCATCGGATAGCCGGCGACCACCCCCCTGGACATGGTGTCGACGATGCCCTTCTGGACCGAAGGCCGGAAGTTGTGGGGGATGGAGCCGCCGAAGATCTTGTCCTCCCAGACGAACCCCTCGCCGCGGGCGGTGGGGCCGACCTCGATCACGGCTATCCCGTACTGGCCGTGGCCCCCTGACTGCTTGACGTGCCGGCCTTCGGCCTTGGCGGTGCCGGCCAGCGTCTCCTTGTAGGCCACGCGCGGCGTCTCGGTGGAGGCCTCGACGCCGTACTTGCGCTTGAGCTTCTCCAGGATCACGTCCAGGTGCACGTCCCCCAGCCCGGCGATCACCAGCTGGTGAGTGATCTCGTTGCGCTCCACGTGCAGCGTGGGGTCCTCCTCGGCGAGGCGGGCGAGCCCGGTGCCGATCTTCTCCTCGTCGCCCCGCGCCTTGGGCGTGATGGCCACCGAGAAGACGGGCATGGGGAGCTCCAGCTGCGGCAGCTCGCCGATGCCCTTGTCGCCCAGGGTGTCGCCGGTGACCGTGTGCTGAAGTTTGGCCACCCCGCCGATGTCGCCGGCGCAGACCTCGGGGGTGTTGACGTGCTCCTTGCCGCGGGGGAAGAAGAGGGTCGCCAGCCGCTCGGCTCCGGCGCGCGCGTTGGTCACCTGGCTGTCCGACTTCAGGCAGCCGCCCATCACCTTGAAGTAGTTGACGCGGCCGACGAAGGGGTCGGCGGCGGTGGCGAACACGAAGGCCTGGGGCGGCTTGGAGGTGTCGCCCTCGGCAGGCGGCAGCAGCTCACAGATCGCCGAGAGCAGCGTGCGCACGCCCAGCAGCTTGGTGGCCGAGGCGCAGACCACCGGGATCACCTTCATGGCCACGATGCCCTCGCGCAGGCCGCGCTCGACCTCTTCGTCGGAGAGCGTGCCCTCCTCCAGGTACTTTTCCAGGAGCTCGTCGTCGCCCTCGGCCGCCGCCTCCACCAGCTGCTCGCGCCGCTCCTCGACGACGGCCTTCAGGTCGGCCGGGATCTCGGCCTCGGCGCCCTTGCCGTCGGGCTGGCTGACGAAGGCCTTCATGTGCAGGAGGTCGACGACGCCCTTGAACTCGGCCTCCGCGCCGATCGGCACGTGCAGCGCCACCGGCTTCGGGTTGAGCGCGGCGCGCATGGCGTCCAGGGCCCCGAAGAAGTCGGCGTGCTCCTTGTCCAGCTTGTTGATCACGACCAGGCGCGGCTTGCGCGCCCGGTTGAGCTGCTCCCAGGAGACCTCGGTGCCCACGGCCAGCTGGGGGTTGGCGGCCACCACGACCAGCGCACCTTCGGCGGCGCGCAGGCCGGACTGGACCTGGCCCGCGAAGTCGAAGAAGCCGGGAGCGTCCAGCAGGTTGACCTTGAAGTCGTTGTGCTCGACGTGGGCCAGGCCGAGGTTGATCGAGATGGTGCGCTTCTGCTCCTCGGGCTCGAAGTCGAGGGCGGAGGAGCCCTGCTCTGTGGAGCCCATCCGGGAGATGGCGCCCGTCACGAAGAGCATGGCTTCGGCGAGCGTGGTCTTGCCTTCGTGGGAGTGGCCGACGATGACCACGTTCCGGATCTTGTCCGGGCCGAACTTGGGCACGGAGTTTAAGTGTAGGTTTGCGCCGCGGCTAAGATTGGGCCCCAGTGGCAACCACCAAGCGCACCGCCTCGCTCGAGGAGGTGCTGGCCGCGATCGAGGCCGCGCGCGACAAGGTGATGGCCGACGAGGTCAAGTCCCTGACCAAGCTCGGCATCCCCAAGGCCATGGCCTACCAGATGATCGCCAGCCGCTACCACCAGAAGATCGGCGGCCACGAGGAGGCGGAGCCCGACCCCTTCGAGTCGACCTCCGGCTCTTCCTGGGAAGAGATCACCTAAGCGCTCGTACGTTGGATCGGGCGCGGCGCTTCGCCCGGCTGCTCTCCATCCTCGCCGCGGTGATCCGCGAACCCGGTCTCTCCCCGGGGCAGCTCTCACGGCGGGTCGGCGTCTCCGAGCGCACCCTCCGCCGCGACCTCGCCCGCCTGCGCGGCCTCGGCTACACCGTGACCTGGAACCGCGGTTACGAGATCCAGGAGCGCTTCGGCTTCGAGGGCGGGGGTGGGGCGCGCTCGCTGGCCGCCGTGTACGAGCAGCAGGTCAAGCTGTTGCGCACCGAGCTGCCGGCGCTGGCGACCCAGGTCGAGGCGGAGGTGGAGGCGGAGGCGCCGGCGGCGGTGGCTTCGCTGTTCGCCGGGGCCATCACGCGTCGGCTACGCTCCAAGAAGAAGTGACGTCCGGACAGAGGCCGCTGATGCTGGTCGCGCCCGGCCAGGGCGACTCCGACTGGCTCTACGCCTGCGGCTTCGACGTCGAGCAGGCGCTCTTCTTCGACTTCGGGGCCGAGCAGGTCCTGGTCGTGTCCGAGCTGGAGTTCGAGCGCGCGCAGGCCGAAGCCCGGGTCGGCCAGGTGGTCGATCGCCGCGACGCGGGCTGGGTGGAATCGAGGGACACCGTCGCGGCCTGGTGCGCCGTGGCGTCCCACGTCCTCCGCGGACGCGGCGTGGACTCGGTGCGCATCTCGCCCCGGCTGCCGGTCGGCTACTTCCAGGCGCTGGAGGCGGCCGACGTGCAGATGGAGGTCGATGGCGAGCTGTTCCGGGAGCGGCGCCGGCGCAAGTCGCGCGAGGAGGCGAGCTTCATCCATGCCGCCCAGCGGGCGGCGGAGGCCGCCTGCGCCGAGATCATCGCCCACCTGGCGGTGTCCGAGATCAGGAGCGGCCTGCTCTGGCTGGACGACCGCCCGCTGACCTCGCAGCGCCTGATGGCCCGGGCCGAGGCCGCGCTGGCCGAGATCGGCTACACCGGCAGCCACATGATCGTGGCCGGCTCGCCGGAGAACGCGCTCCCCCACTACCGGGGCGAAGGCCAGCTGCGGGCCAACGCTCCGATCATCATCGACATCTTCCCGCGGGGCATGACCAGCGGCTACCGCGGCGACCTGACGCGCACGGTGGTCGTGGGCGAGGCCTCCGACCAGGTGCGCCGGATGTGGGACGCGAGCCTGGAGGCGTTCGAGGTCGCGATCGGGCTGCTGAAGGCCGGGGTCAATGGCCGCGACGTGCACCTGGCCGCCTGCCGGGTGCTGGTCGAGCGGGGCTTCGGCACCTACACCAAGGGCTACGAGGGCGACCTCGAGGGCCCGCGCATGAGCCACGGCCTCGGCCACGGCGTCGGCCTCGACGTGCACGAGGGGCCCAGCCTGCGCGACCTCGACTACCCGCTGGTCGCCGGCGACGTCGTGACCGTGGAGCCGGGGCTCTATCGGAAGGGGATGGGCGGGGTCCGGGTGGAGGACACCGGGATCATCACCGCCAACGGCTTCCAGAACTTCACGACCCTGCCCAAGAGCCTGGATCCCAAAGCCTACTTGTAAGTTCCAGCTTTACGCGGTAAGCTCGCGGCCCATGCCCGAAGAAACGATGGGCGAGCGCATTCGCAGACGCCGGATGGAGCTCGGCATGAGCCTGGCCAAGGTGGCCGGGGGCGACTTCAGCCGCGCCTACCTGCACCAGGTCGAGCTGGGCAAGACCCAACCCTCGACCCGCATCCTGCGCGTGGTCGCCGACCGCCTGGGCTCGCGGGTCGAGTACCTGCTGGACGGCTCCATGCCCACGCTCGACCGCGAGATCGCCCTCGAGCGCGCGCGCGTCGCGCTCCTCCAGGGGCGCCCCAAGGACGCCGTGGCCGACCTGGAGTCGGCGGTCGACTCCAAGGAGTGGCCGCTGGGCGCCGACGCCCGGCTGACCATGGCCGAGGCGCTGCTCGCGCTCGGCCGCGAGAAGCAGGTGGTGGCCCTCCTGGACAAGGAGGAGGAGCTGATCAAAGCCCGCGGTGACCGCACCCGGCTGCGCCGGCTGCGCGCGATCCGCGCCCGCCGACCCTTCCGCCCCAGCGCCGCCGAGTGGCTGGCGCTGGCGGGCCAGGCGGTGCAGGAGGGGCGCCCCAGCGCGGCCCTGGAGTTCTACCGGACCGCCCGGATCCTGCTCACAGGCCCTGCGCGAAGGTATAGGAGGGCGGCGGGTCGACGGTCGGAGGCGTGATCTCCAGGACCACGAGCGTGTGGGCGTGCAGCCCGATCGACCGGGGATCGGTGCCGTCAGGCTGCTGCTTGCCGTCGACGAAGATCAGGAGCTTCTGGTCGGGGGCCAGCTTGAAGGTGCCCACCTGCGTCCTGCTCAGCGGCTGGTTCCAGACGTCGAAGAAGTTGCCCAGCGTGTAGGTGTGGTTGGCCTCGGCCTTGGGCGCCTCGATGTGTATGACGCCGGTGTTGTCGTGGGTGTGCAGCCAGTAGAAGCAGTTGCTGGTGATGCCGATGTTGGCGGGCACGAAGACGTCGTTGCCCTGATTGAGGATCTCCAGGTGGGCGTGGTAGTGCACGGCCAGCTGCTCGCCGGTGTCGCAGCTCACGTTGGCCACCTTGCGGGCGCCGCTGCCCGAGCTCGTGATGTAGGCGATCGCCAGCACGACCGCCGCCACCAGCAGGACCGCGGCGGCCCCTACGGGCAGGACCGGGAAGCTGCTGGTGGGACGGACGGGTGCGCGGCGGGCTTGCTTGCGCTTGGCCTTGGACGTGGGAGGGCTCCTGGTGAGGGAATGGCGGGCCGCCGGGGGGCCGGCCGCCCGGCTGATAGAATACCGGCTGCCTCGAGAGACCCCTCCGAGCGCATCCCCTCTGGCCTCTGCCCAGGTGCCACCGCCCGCACCGGCTGCCGGGGCCAACCACCATAGAGGAGACAGCTTTTGCTGCGCGACTACGAGATTCTTTTCATCGTCCGGCCCGACCTGGACGAGGAGCAGGTCACCGCGGCCGCCAAGTCCGTGGAGACGCTGATCACCAACCTGGGCGGCGAGCACCAGAAGACCGACGTCTGGGGTCGCCGCCGGCTCGCGTATGAGGTCGCCCACCTCAGGGAAGGCCAGTACGTGCTGACCGACTTCAAGCTCGACCCCACCCGGGTGCCCGAGCTGGAGCGAACGCTGCGCATCTCGGAAACCGTGTTCCGGCACCTGGTCGTGCGCAAGCCCGACAAGCTGGACGGCGGCGCACCCGCGCCCGCCGTGGCCACGCCGCCGGCCGCGCAGGCCGCGGTCGCTGAGGAGGAGGTAGAGGAAGCATGAGCAGCCTGAACCGCGCCGAGCTGATTGGGCGGCTGACCCGCGACCCGGAGATGCGCTACACGCCTTCCGGCCAGCCGGTCACCTCCTTCTCGATCGCCACCAACCGGTACGCGTCCGGTCCCGAGGGCGAGAAGAAGGAGTACACCGACTACCACAACATCGTCTGCTGGAACATCGGGCGCCGGAACCTGGCCGAGGTCGTGGCCCAGTACGTCAAGAAGGGGGCCCTGGTCTACGTCGAGGGGCGCATCCAGACCCGGTCCTGGGAAGGCCAGGACGGCCAGAAGCGCAAGGCCACCGAGATCGTGGCCAACGACGTCCAGTTCCTGGAGCCCCGGGGCAGCGATGGCCGCGGTGGCGGCGGCTACGAGCGCGGCTCGTCGGCCCAGCCCAGCGGCCGCGACGCCGATGACATGCCGCCGATGGAGGAGTCGCACGCGCGTGACGTCGACCCCGATGACATTCCCTTTTAGGAGCAGCTGAGCACATGGCAGTTCGCACCCCGCGGGAGGGCAAGCCGAAGCGGTCCGGCCGCAAGGTCTGCCAGTTCTGCGTCGAGAAGATCGACTACATCGACTACAAGGAGGTGGGCCGCCTGCGCCGCTTCGTGTCCGAGCGCGGCAAGATCCTGCCCCGCCGCCTCACCGGCACCTGCGCCAAGCACCAGCGGCCGCTGACGACCGCCCTCAAGCGGGCGCGCGCGATCGCGCTCCTGCCCTACGCCGCGGACGTCTCCAGGTGATCTTCCAGCCCCAGCTCCGGATCCCCGGGCCGGCGCCGCTGCCGGAGCGCGTCGTCCGGGCCATGAGCCGGCCCATGATCGACCACCGAGGCCCCGAGTTCGCCGAGCTGCTCGACGAGGTCGTGCGCGGCGCCCGGGAGGTGTTCGGCACGGAGAACGACGTGATCGTGATGTCGAGCTCCGGCACCGGCGGGCTGGAGTCGGCGATCGTCAACCTGGTCTCCCCTGGCGACCGGGTGCTGGCCGCCATCTGCGGCAACTTCGGCGAGCGGTTCGCCGAGATCGCCGCCGTCTACGGCGCCGACCTGATCCGGCACGAGGTCGAGTGGGGCCAGCCCGTCGACCCCGACGACCTGCGCCGGCTGCTGGCCTCGCACCCCGAGGTGGAGCTGGTGCTGCTCACCCACAACGAGACCTCGACCGGCGTCACCAACGACCTCGCCGCCCTGGTCGCGGTGGTCCGCGAGGCCGGGCGCCTCTCGGTCGTGGACGGCGTTTCCAGCGTGAGCTCGATGGCCGTCGAGGTCGATCGCATCGGCGCCGACGTCGTGGTCAGCGGCAGCCAGAAGGGCTGGATGGCGCCCCCCGGGATCGCCTTCGCCGCGGTCAGCCAGGCCGCCTGGGAGCGCTCGCAGCGCGCCAAGGCGCCCCGCTTCTACTTCGACTGGGCCCAGCACAAGAAGTTCGCGGGCAAGGGCGCCACGCCCTGGACCCCCGCCGTCAGCGTGCTCTTCGGAGTCCGCGAGGGCGTGCGCATGCTCCTGGAGGAAGGCCTGGCCAACGCCTACGCGCGGCACCGCCGCTGTGCGGACGCGGTGGCGGCGGGCCTGCAGGCGATGGGCTTCACGCTCTTCGCGGCCGAGGGCTACCGCTCGGCCACGGTGACGGCGGCGGTGCCCGCCCCCGGCCTGGACGTCAAGGCCTACCGCAAGCTCCTGCGCGAGAAGTACGGCGTCGTGATCGCCGGCGGCCAGGGCAAGCTGGAAGGCCGGCTGGTCCGGGTCGGCCACCTCGGCTACGTGACCGAGGGCGACATGGTGCAGGTGCTCTGGGCCATGGAGCAGGCCCTGGAGGAGCTCGACGTCCGGGCCAACGAGGGCGCCGGCGTGAGCGCCGCCGTTGCTTCACTGAATCGGGCGGCGGTTCTGGCTTAGCGCCCTTGCCTCGCATCCTGGTCGCCGATCCTCTTGCCGAGGACGGGGTCGCGCGCCTGCGCGAGCTGGGCGAGGTCGAGGTCCGCACCAAGCAGAGCGAGGACCAGCTGGTCGAGCTGGTGCCGGACTATGACGCGCTGGTGGTGCGCAGCGAGACCAGGGTCACGGCGCGGGTGCTGGAGGCCGGCCGCCGGCTGCGCGTCGTGGGCCGGGCCGGTGTCGGCGTCGACAACATCGACGTGGCCGCGGCCACGGCCAAGGGCATCCTGGTCGTCAACGCCCCCCGCGGCAACATCATCGCCGCGGCCGAGCACACGATCGGGCTGCTCTTCGCGCTGGCCCGCAACATCCCTCAGGCTGACGCCTCGGTGAAGCGCGGCGAGTGGGCGCGCAGCAAGTTCACCGGCGTCGAGGTGCGGGGCAAGGTCCTGGGCCTGGTCGGCCTGGGCAACATCGGCTCCGAGGTCGCCAAGCGGGCCCAGGGGCTGGAGATGGAGGTGGTCGCCTACGACCCGGCCGTACCCGCCGACCGCGCCGAGCAGTTCAACGTCCGCCTGGTCGCCCTCGACGACCTGCTGCGCACCGCCGACTTCATCAGCATCCACGCGCCACTGGTGGAGAGCACCCGCAACCTGATCGACGCGCGCCGGCTGGCGCAGGTCAAGCCCACGGCGCGGCTCTTGAATGCCGCTCGGGGCGGGATCGTCGACGAGGCCGCGCTCTACGAGGCGCTGGCCGCGGGCCGGCTGGCGGGCGCCGCCTGCGACGTCTTCCTGCAGGAGCCGCTCTCGCCCGAGAGCCCGCTGCTGAGCCTGCCCAACTTCATCGCCACCCCGCACGTGGCCGCCTCCACGGCGGAAGCCCAGACCTCGGTCGCGTTCGACGTGGCGGAGGAGGTGGCCGCGGTGCTGGCCGGCGAGGTGCCGCGCTATGCCGTGAACGCCCCCTCGCTGCCGCCCGAGGAGCTCGCCTTCCTGCGGCCTTACGCCGAGCTCGCCGAGCGCATGGCCTCGCTGCACCTGCAGCTGGTCTCGGAGCGGGTGTCGGCTCTGGAGGTCGAGTGCGCGGGTGAGCTGGCCGAGCACGACACCTCGCTGGTCACGGCTTGGGCCGTGCGCGGCATCGTGCAGCCCTTCGTCGAGGACCGCGTCAACGCCGTCAACGCCCGCCTGGTGGCGGCCGGCCGCGGCCTGGAGCTGGTGGAGCGCCGCCTGCCCCGCGCCGCCGGCTACCCCAGCTCGCTGGCGCTGCGCATCGATGGCGGCGAGATCGAGGGCACGGTACTGCTGGGCGAGCCGCGCGTCACTCGCATCGGCGCCTTCCGCGTCGACCTGGCGCCCGAGGGGCGCTTCCTGGTCTCCAGGCACGAGGACCGGCCCGGGGTGGTGGGCCGGATCGGGACGATCCTGGGCGAGAACGACATCAACATCGCCTCGATGCAGGTCGGGCGGGACGCGCCCCGCGGCCACGCCATGATGATCCTGGCCGTCGACGACGCGGTCGACGACCGCGTCCTGGGGCTGCTGCGCGGCGTCTTCGGGATGTCCGACCTGCGCTACGTCGAGCTCGGCGCGCGCTCCGATGGCTGACGTTCGCCCGTTCCCCGCGCTGCGTTACGACCCGGCCCGGGTGGGCGACCTCGGCCGCGTGGTGGCGCCGCCCTACGACGTGATCCCAGACGACCAGCTCCAGGTCTACCGGGATCGCTCGCCTTGGAACGTGGTGCGCCTGATCCGGCCGGGCACCGACTACGAGTCGGCGGCGCGCCTGCTCGCCGATTGGAAGCGCGAGGGGGTGCTGCGCCGGGATCCGCCGGCCATGTACGTGCACGAGGTGGCCTTCGCCGGCCGGCGCCGGCTCGACCTGCTGGCGGCGCTCCGCCTGCAGCCCTACTCGGACCGCGTGGTGCTCCCGCACGAGCTCACCCATCGCGGTCCCAAGGAGGACCGGCTGGCCCTGATGCGGGCCACCGGGGCGGCGTTGGAACCGCTCTGGTTCCTCTACGAAGGGGAGGGGACGGCCTTGCCGGCCCTGCTCGGGGAAGCGGTCGAGGCGCGCCCCGCCGTGGAATTCGAGTTTCCCGAAGGTGAGCGGCATCGGCTGTGGGCGATCGAATCGCCCCAGTGGCACCGATCGGTGTCGGAAGCGCTGGCCGCCCTGCCGGCCCTGATCGCCGACGGCCACCACCGCTACGAGACCACGCTCGCCTTCTCTCAAGAGCTGGGCGGCGGGCCGGACGCCCCTTCGCGATTCACGCCGGCACTGCTCACCGACCTGGTCGACCCCGGCCTGGAGGTGCTGCCCACCCACCGCCTGATGCGCACCGGGGTCGCGGTCACCGGCGGCGAGGAGGTGGCGTCGCTGGAGGAGATGCTGGGAAAGCTGGAAGGCCGGGTGGCGGCCGGCGTCTACCGGGACCACGAGTTCCAGGTCTTGGAGCTCGAAGGAGAGGTGCCGGTCGTCGAGCTGCACCGGCAGGTGGTCGACAACATCCTGGGCCGCAAGAGCCTGGAGGAGAACGTCTACTACACGCGCGACGCCGCCGAGGCCGTGCGCGAGGTGGACGCGGGCCGCGCGGTGTCCGCCTTCTTCCTGCCCAAGCCGGACCTGGGCGTGGTTTTGCGCCAGGCGCGGGAGGGTATGACGTTCCCGCAGAAGACCACCTACTTCCATCCCAAGCCGCCTTCGGGAATGGTTTTCCACACCCTCGACCCCGACCGAGCCCTATAAAAGAGTCACATGCCCATCTATGGATACCGCTGCACCCAGTGCGGGCACGAGCTGGAAGCGTTCCAGAACATGTCGGACGCCCCGCTCCGAACCTGCCCCGAGTGCATGGGCCCGCTGCAGAAGATGCTCTACCCGGTAGGGATCTCCTTCAAAGGCAGCGGCTTCTACAGCACCGACTACAAGGGCTCCAAGACCTCCCCGAACGGTTCGGACGGCGCCAAGACGGAGTCGAAGCCCGAGTCGCCGAAGAGCGAGCCGCCCAAGAGCAAGTCCGCCGACAAGAGCGACTAACATCGAGCCCGTGGGCGCCGTACCCCAGGTGACGGACGCCGAGTTTCAGTCCCAGGTCCTGCAGGCTCAGCAGCCCGTGCTGGTCGACTTCTGGGCGACCTGGTGCGCCCCCTGCCGGATGATCGCGCCGGTGGTCGACGAGCTGCTGACCGAGTTCGGTGACAAGGTGCGCATCCTCAAGATGGACATCGACGCCAACCCCCAGACGCCGATGCAGCTGGGGATACTCTCCATCCCGACCTTGATCATCTTCAAGGACGGACGGCCGGCCGACCGCACGATCGGCTACCGGACCAACCTGAAGACCGACCTCAAACAGAAGCTGGAAGCGCTGCTCTAGCCAGACCCGGCCGCGTTATTGGGCGCTGAAGATCACCGCCGCGCGCAGAGCCAGGACGCCGACCAGGACCGCGACCGCGACCAGCGTCGCGTTGGCGGTCACGGTTGCCGCACCGCCGGTGCCGACGGCGACGCGTCGCCGGGTGACGGCACTGACCGGCAGCAGTATGCAGAGCAAGGCCAGCAGCCAGAGCAGGGTCCAGGGCAGCCGGAGGGCCGTGCCAAGCGACCCCGCCACGGCCACGGTGATGAAGAAGAGCGCGAGCAGCAGGAGCTCCAGGACCGCGAAGTAGCGGCCCGCCACCTCCAGCCCCTCGGCGTCGTCCGGACCCGCTGGGGCGCGCCGGCCGCCCAGGAGTGAGATGGCGGCCGCGGCGCCGCTCATTCCGGAGGCCAGGAAGAGGCCGCCCAGCACCGGCGTATCGCTCCAGACCGGCTGGTTGGAAACGCTGAGGAGGACGCCAGTGTAGCCGGCGATGAAGAGCCCGAAGAGGCTCCCCACCAGACCGAAGGCCCCGCCCAGCACGCCCCCGCGCAGGAAGGGCACGAATCCCAGCTCGGCGGCGAACGAAACCACCGCGAAGAACCCGAAGACCAGCAGCGCCCAGACGCCCAGCGACATCGGGGTGGCGGTGTTCAGATTCAGCCCCAGCTCGCCGGGGGTGGTGTCGACCATCATGTGCCAGAAGCGCAGCGGCTGCCCCAGGTCGACGGTCAGAAAGATCGGGCAGACCAGCGTGCACGGGAAGGCCAGGAGGTAGCCGGTGCGCGCGACGGTCCCATTACCGCCGCGCAAGCGCACCAGGGAGGCCAGCACGTACGCCCCGCCGGCGAGGCCTGCGAAGAAGAAGTAGAGGAGGATCCACAAGCCCCAGGCCGGCGGCCGCGCGAAGTGCTCCGCCAGGAACATCAGCTCTTCCTCCGTCGGCGCAGGCCGCGCCTCGGACTGGGAGCGGGAGCGGGAGCAGGCTCAGGCGGCGGCTCCGACTCGGGCTGCGCCCCCGGCTCGAGCGCGACGGGCGCAGCCGCCGCGGCCGGCGCCGGCGCGCGCGGCTCGGTGCGCCGGCGCAGGGCGACCAGGCCCGCGATCACGGCCAATGCCGCGGTGACTGCCGTCCCCAGGTACCCGAAGAGGTTGTTGCGGGCGGGCAGCACCGCGTTGTCGGCGTTCGGGAGGGCGTAGGTCTCCGGCTTGTCCATGAGCAGGAAGAAGGCGTTGAGCCCGCCGTACACCGTGTCGTCGGCCCCGTACAGCTGGGCGTTGGTGGCGCCGCCGGCCTGGACCGCGACCAGGCGCTTGGCCGCTGCCGCGCGCAGGTCGTCGACCTTGCCGAACTGGATGGACTGCGTCGGGCAGGCCTTGGCGCAGGCCGGCATCAGGTTGTTCTGGAGCCGGTCGTAGCAGAGGGTGCACTTGCGGGCGGTCCCCGTGGTGCTGCTGAAGCCGATCACCGAGTAAGGGCAGGCGGAGATGCAGTTGCGGCACCCGTTGCAGACGTCCTGCTGGATGTAGACGGTGTCGAACTCGGTCCGGATGATGGCGCCGGTCGGGCAGACCTGCATGCACGACGCGTGCTCGCAGTGCTTGCAGACGTCGGACATCATCAGCCAGGCCTGCCCGTTGCCAACCGAGGTCGGCGCATCGGCGACCTGCTCCATGAACTTGACGTGGCGCCAGTGCTCGGAGTCGAGCTGTCCCGTGTTGTCGAAGCTGTCCCCCAGGAAGACGCTGTTGTCGGACTCCAGGCCGTTCCACTCCTTGCAGGCGACCTCGCACGCCTTGCAGCCGATGCAGATGCTGGTGTCGGTGAAGAAGCCGTACTTCTCGCCGGGCGTGATGTTCAGTGCCACTGGCTCAGATCCCCACCAGGTTGGGCACCAGCTTGGTCAGGCCGTGCTCCTTGGCGAAGAGGTCGAGCGGCGTCGCCACCAGCTCGTCGACCAGGGGCACCGCCGCCGCGTCGCGCCGCAGGTCCACGTGGATCAGGTAGGTGTTGCACGTTTTACATCCTTCGACTGCCAGGTGCGGGAAGCGGTCGCTCTCGCCGTAAACGGGTAGCTGTGAGCCGCGCGTCTCCCCGCAGGACGCGCAGGTCATTCGGTTGTGGCCCCAGGCGCCCTGGCAGCGGGCGCACTGCAGGTAGCGGGGACCGGTGACGAGGTCTTCGCCGGAGAGCGCCGACCAGGACACCTGCGGCGGCCCGCCGCAGTGCGGGCAGGCGGCGCCGCGCGCCCGGCCGCTGCAGGCGGCCGCCGCCAGCCCCGGACCAGCCGCCTCGAAGATGGGCGCCAGGGCCGCGCGAGCGAGGTAGCGGTCGACCGGCGACTGCTCTTCGAGACGCAGCCAGCGGCCGACCAGTTCCTCGAGGTCGGCGGAGTGGAAGCGGGCGACGGCGGCCGTGGCCAGCTTCTCCGGGCCCGCGGCGACCGTGACGTCCAGGACTCGTGGCAGCGCCTCGGAGAGCGCGAAGCGAGCCAGCTCGGCCGGCTCGGGCGGCGCCGCCTGAGCGGCGTCGTATATCTCCTCCTGCACCCCCAGCAAAGCCTGGTAGAGACGCAGCACCTCAGTGGCGTGCGGGTAGCGCTCGGCCAGCTCGATGGTCCGCCGGCGGCGGTCGAACCAGGGTCGGTAGACGGTGGCCAGCTCCTGCATCACATCTTCTCGACGTTGACCAGGAAGGCCTTGAACTCGGGTGTGCGCGCGTTGGCGTCGCCCACGAATGGCGTGAGCGCGTTGGCCAGCCAGTTCTTGCCCTTCCCGGGGTCGTTGTCAGCGGCGATGCCGACGAAGCCCCAGTGGATGGGGATGCCGACCTGGTAGATCTTCTTGCCGTCGATGATCGACGGCCCCAGGCGCTTGGTGACCAGCGCCAGCACCTCCAGCTTGCCGCGCATCGAGCTCACGCGCACGCGGTCGCCGGACTTGATCTTCAGCTGCTGGCCGAGCTCGTAGGGGATCTCCACGAAGGGCTGCGGCTGCAGCCCGACCAGGTGGGGCACGTGCTGGGTGACGTAGTGCTCGTGCTCGGTCAGCCGGTAGCTGGTGGCCACGTACGGGTAGTCCTTGGCGGTGCCGAAGCGGTTGGGCCGGCCCGCCGCCTGGTCGTACAGGAAGGCCACCGGTGACGCCGACTGCGATGGGTGCAGCGGGTTGGCGACCGGCGACTCCACCGGCTCGTAGTGCTCGGGGAACGGTCCGTCGGCCATCGAGTTGGAGAAGAGGCGCCCGGTGCCCTCGCCGTTCATGATGAACGGCAGCCAGGCGGCCGGGTCGTGGGGGTTCATGGTCGGCGGGTAGTCGGGCACGTCGCCGACCCAGGCGCTGCCGTTCCACTGGATGCCGGGCCGGGCGGGATCCCAGGGCTTGCCGTTGAGGTCGGCCGAGGCCCGGTTGTACATGACCCGGCGGTTGAGCGGCCAGGACCAGGCCCAGTTGGGGAAGAAGCCCATGCCCGTGGGGTCGTTCTTGGCGACGTCCTGGACGCCGTCCCGGCGCTTGGAGAGGTTGGCGTCGGAGCGCCCGGCGACGGTCGGCGCCGAGGGGTCCGGGTAGACCCCGACGTAGATCCAGTCGCCGGACGTGGTGGTCCCGTCGTCCTTCAGGGCGGCGAAGCTGGCCAGCCGCTTGCCGGTGGCGAGGTCCTTGCCGTTCATCTCCTGGAGCAGCTCGTCCAGGGTGGGCTTGAGCGGGTCCTTGTAGTCGAGGGTGAGGTTCTGGATGGGGTCGGGGAACTTGCCGCCCGCCGACTTGTAGAGCTTCTTGACCCGGTCGAAGAGGTCGGCCGTGATCCAGTGGTCGTGGCGGGCGTTGCCCTGGGGCTGGATGACCTGCTCCTTCCATTGGACCCAGCGCCCGCTGTTGACGAAGCTGCCGTCCTTCTCGATCCAGTGCGTCGTGGGCAGCAGGAAGACCTCGGTCTGGATCGACTTGGGGTCGGCCCCCGGCCGCCGCCAGAACTCCGAAGAGGTGGTGGGCAGGGGGTCCATCACGACCAGCCACTTGAGCTTGGCCAGCGCGTCCATGACCTGGTTGGAGTCCGGCCCGATCGAGGTGGCCGTCATCCCGGACAGGAGGAGGCCCTCCATCTTGCCCTTGAGGGCCTGGTCGTAGATCGTCATCCAGGAGGCGTTGCCCGCCGGCTTGGGCACGTAGTTGAACGCGAACTCGTTGTCCTTGGTGGCCGCGCTCCCGTACCAGGTCTTGAGCAGGCTGACCATGAAGTTGCGGTAGTTGCGCCCGAAGAAGTTCCAGGAGTTGGGGTGCGAAGCCTTGGAGGCCGACTGGTCGACGTAGTCCTGCACGGTCTTCTGGCCGGGCGCGGGGATCCTCAGGTAGCCGGGGAGGATCTCCCAGGAGATGGCGTTGTCGGTGTT
>Ga0207646_10003097_pt1 | contig 19112 bp, 15 predicted proteins | sample KBSK5502metaG_FD_184343 | JGI IMG/M metagenome (GOLD analysis project Ga0207646, IMG submission 184343) | Corn, switchgrass and miscanthus rhizosphere microbial communities from Kellogg Biological Station, Michigan, USA - KBS K5-50-2 metaG... | ecosystem: Host-associated > Plants > Roots >...
AACGCGAGGATCATCTCGACCAACGGCGCGTACCCACTCTCGTACTGCAAACCCTGAGGCCACCTTCGTGTCAAGCGCCTCAGGGGTCATTCCGGAACACTGGCCCAGGCGACCGTGCTCGCCCTCGGCCGGCTGTGACGACGCCCGTGTCGGTGCCGTATCTTCGGAGAGTGAGCGTTCCCAGGACAGCAGTCGTGCTTGCTCTGGTTCCGCTCGTTGCATCTTCGTGCGGAAGCGGTCATCACGTCACGTTCTCGACCTTCTCGCAGGCAGGCGGGCTTTCGGTGCCCGTACCGCCAGGATTCCACCACCGCTCGTGGGGCCAGGGGGTAGCAATCAGCGATGGGAGGATAGGAACTGGGAGTTCAAGCGCGCCGTTGACCGCCGGGTATCTCCCGCAGAACCAGAGTCGAGTCGCGCTCAGCGTTGTGCAGGGTCTCTTCCACGGCCCCACTCCGGTCAAGGAGTTGCCAGTGACGCTTCACGATCTGGGCCGTGCGAGCGGCGGCCTCACGCTCTGGGGTGGCGCATTCCTGATCCGCAACCGGCAGTACGGGTTCGAAGTGTGGCTCGGCCGAAATGCCTCCGGAGCTGACCGCTCAGCCGTCCTCAGCGCACTTCAGGCGGTCAAGCTGCGCTGAACCTCAGGGGTCATTCCGGAACACTGGCCCAGCCGAGAGTCCGGCCTACGGGAACGGTTCGGGCTGTAGGTCCTGATCGGGGAGCCACCAAAACGATTCGCGGCCGTAGTAGATCGTCTTCGCCCAGTCGGCAGGTACTTCGTGCAACAAAGCGGTCACCTTGCCCGCCGACGTGAACTCTTGCCCCTGCCAGAACCTATTGAGGCGTCCGAACGCCTCGGAAGAACTGATCGAGAAGAGCCGGACCATCTCGGCGGCGATCTTCTCCATATACCGCCTCGCCTCTTCGGTCGCGGAATCAGCACCTCGGTCATAGCCTCAGCATTATCGGCGTGGTGGCCGCTCAACCTCAGGGGTCATTCCGGAACACTGGCCCAGGCGTGGATCCTGGGGAGAGATCGTCTTCCGCGACCATGGGCCAGCGCGCCGACGCCAGCAAAGAGATAGAACGCCCGGCCAAAGGGTTGCGCTTGCGAGGACGCCTAGGCTGACGAATCCATCGGCGCGGCGTGCTTGCCGTCGGCAACGAGGGCCGGGCTTTGCAGTCGGTGTCCGGCGCGCAGGCGAACCTGGGCGGCGATCTCGTTGCCGATGAAGCCGATGATCCCGGCGAGAGCAAGCAGCCAGAGGTGTGTGAGCGTGCGGGGGTGGATGAAGCGCTCGATCGTCTGGACGAGGGCGACCATGGCGCTGATGAAGATGGCCAGCACGACGGCGAGTCCGGCGAGACGTTCTCCGCGCAGGCTGCGGAAGAAGAACGCGAGTCCGAGCGGGATGGCGGTGAGCGCGTCGCCAAAGTTGTGGATGAGGTCAGCGAGCAGCGCCACGCTGAGCGTGCGCGAGTAGATGAACGCCTGCGCAAGTGCCGTGACCGTCAGGATGGCGAGGCTCCAGGAAACGGCACGTATTCCGGCTCGGGAGCGAAGGATTGAACGGTCGATCAGGCCGTGCTCGTGGCCATGCTCATGGCTATGGTCGTGCTCGCGGAAGACCGCAGGTTGCGAAAGGTTCGCGTGCGCCTCTTCGTGCTCGCAAAGAATCGTCCCGTCCGCTGCCCGAAGGTGGCTCACAAGATCACGCTAGCGAGTTAGGTGCCAGGCGTGAGACCTGTCGCCTGGGCGAGCGTCCTCTCGCTCTGAGGGCGTGTTTAGGGGAGATTGTGGTAGCGGGCGAGCCAGCTCAGGTCGCGGATGCGGTGGCTCTGGTGGCGGGAGGAGTAATGGTAGGCGCTCGAGGTGATCGGGCTTGCGTAGCCGAGGGCATAGTCGTTGATGGCGAAGCGGCGGCGCGGGATGCAGATGCTTATTCCGCTTGTGGGTCTGTTGGCGGCCCAGTTGATGGCTTGACTGAAGGCGTCGACTTGGTCGTCGTAGCGGCCGTGGGGGAAGAGTGCGGCTTCCTCGATCAAGCTCGCCACCCAGTCGGGTGCCTGATAGCCGGCGGTGGTGTCGGGGGCAGCATGGCCGGGGAGGTAGATGTTGCCACTCTCGAGCGGGGGCGAGGCCGCGATCGCACGTGTGATCTTGTCGTTCGAGACGGTGACTGGGAGAACGCCCGGCAGTTCGCGCTTCAGGGCGGCGACGATCTCGGCACCGTTGGCGGACTTCTCGATCAAGACGGTGTGCGCGGCGCGCGGCCAGCGTTCCTTCGCCCAGGCGTAGGCCGCGCGCATCGCATCCTTGGTCGCATTCAGGTTCGCGTGCCGGCGATAGCTGTAGAGCAGGTAGTGGTCGGTGCCGCGGATCCCCCAAACTTGGCCCACGACGTAGTCGGAGCTGGTCGTGCCCTCGAAAGCGGTGTCCCAACTCGCGATGATCCGTTGGAAGGGTGGCAGCATCCCGACCTTGTCCGGGTTCAGGTACTCGGGCGGAAAGAACTGCCACCACGAGCGTTTGAGCAGTTCGCCTTCGGCCGCGGAGGGCCGTTGTTGGAGCTGGCCTGCGGCGCGGAAACTGCCCATCGTTTGCTCAATCCGAGTGAGCTCCGGTTCGGGAATGTGGGTTGGCCAGAGCAGCTCACCCTCTTTTTGGCGTGGGTCGTCGGGCCAGCAGAACGGGTGCTGGGGCTCGTAGCGGGCAGGGAGGCAGAGATGGGTGTAGCCGCGCTCGAGCAGGTGGCCGGAGAGATCGCGCTCATGCAGTCGCTGCATGACCACGACCTCGACTCCTGTCTTGGGATCGTTGAAACGGAACCCGAGCGCACCGTCGTGCCAGTCGAGCACCCGCGCACGTGCCAACGCGCTTAGCGCCTCCTCCAACTTGTGTGGGTCGTCGATGATGATCACGTCGCCGCCCTCGCCGGTTGCTTCACCTCCGACCGAGGTCGCGAGTCGGTAGCCGGTGTGCGTGTTCTCGTACCGGTTCGTTCGATTGACGTCGCTCTTCAACTCGATCGCGGGCCATCGCTCCTGGTACCAGGGCGAGCGGAGCAGGTTTCGGCTTCGCACGGCGTCGCGTTCGGCCAGGTTGGCTCCGTAGCTGGCGGTCAGGAAGCGGGTGTGGGGCGCGAACGTCCACCACCAGACCGGCCACATCACCGACACCGTGATTGTTTTCATGTGTCGCGGCGGCACATTGATCACCAGGCGATCGATCTCGCCTCGTGTCGCCGCCTCGAGGTGTTCGCAGATCGCCTCGATGTGCCAGCCGGGCACGAACAGTGTCGCCGGCTCGATCACCGGCCAGGCCTTCTTGACGAAGAGACGGAAGCTTGTCTGACAGGCTGCTGCCTCTTGGGCGATCAGTTCCTCGGCGCGGCGGCGCTCGAGTGCCGCGCGCACCGCGAGGGCGTTCAGCTCACTGCGTGGCATCGTCGACGCTCGCTTTCTCCGTCAACGCGAGGAGCTGCTCTAGCTCGTCGACGGTCAGCTTGTCCGGGTCGAAGGTTGGCCCGGCGCTGATCCGGAACGGGCTCTCGTCGGCGTTGGCGATCTCGTGTCGTTCCCGCTTGCCGTAGACCTTCGGTAGCCGGCGCTCGAGCCTCCAGGCAGCGGCGTGCCAGTCCTCCTTTGCCGCCTCACCGATCAGGAGCACATCGCGGGCCTCCCATTCCGCGAGCGCCAAGTCCACCGCCTCCAGGAACTCCTGATAGACGGGTGCAGCATTCGCGGCGCGGCCGAGTGCCGTCCACCGGTAGTACGTGCGCGCACCAATGCCGTTGTACGCGGCGGCGATCTCCGGGCGCACGCCAGCACGGATTGCATCGCAGATAGCGCACTGCCGCTCCGGCGTCAGCTTCAACGGGGCGCCACCACCCGTCGTCGCTGTCCGCCTAGCCACCATCGGTGAACGCCTCCCACCGCTGCCGGATCAGATCGACGCATCTCGGATCGATCTCCATCAGGTAGGAGGTCCTGCCGGTCATCTCTGCGGCGATCAGCGAACTGCCGCTGCCGGCAAACGGGTCATAGACCACCTCGCCGACCCGCAAGTGATTTTCGATCGGACGCTGGAACAACGCGACCGGCTTCTGCGTCGCGTGATCCACCTTTGCGTCTTCGCGGGCGCCTGCCGCGGCCATCACCATCTTCGGACTCGAAGCCCGCCACACCGTCGACTGATTCCGTGAACCGTGCCAGGGCACGCGGGAGCCTGTTCGGGTCGCGTATAGGCAGGGCTCGTGCTGCCAGTGGTAGCCCTGTCTCGAGAGTACGAAGAGGCCCTTGTCCCAGATGATCTGTTGCCGCACGTGGAACCCGACCCGCTCCAGTCCGGCCTCCACCTGGCAGGCGTGCGCGGAGGCGACCCACACGTAGGCGACCGTCAACGAGGGGACGAGCGCGTATGCCTCGCTCCAGTCGTAGCGGTCGTCGGAGACGATGCTTGAGTGCGCATGACCTTCCAGCGGCCGCCCGCGCGCCCTGCCTCTGGTTGAGCCGGGCCGGCTGTTAACTCCGGCACGATCCCGCCAGCGATGGTCGAGCCGGACGCCGTACGGGGGATCGGTCGCTAACAGGATCGGTTCAGCACCGTTGAGCAGTTCCTCGACGTGTTCCGGGTTCGTCGCGTCCCCGCACATCACGCGATGCGATCCGAGTTCGTAAACGACACCGAGCTGTGAGTCCGGCTCACCATCCGGCGCCGGCAACACAAGATCAGGGTCCTTGTCACGGTGGAGAAGGCGGCGGAGCAGCGCATCCGTCTCTTTGCGCTCGAACCCAGTCAGTTCGAGATCCGCGCCCCGCTCCTGGAGTTCGGCCAGCAGTTCGGCCGCGAGATCCTCGTCGTCCTCGCCGAACCCCCTGTTGTCGAGGAATGTCCAGGTCGCTGCTCGCAGGTCGTCAAGATCGACGAAGACGGTCGGGATCGTCGCCCAGCCGAGCTCTCGCGCTCCCTGGAGCCGCATGTTTCCGGCAATCAAGACCCTGTCTAAGCGGCGGGCAATCACTGGCCGCGCCTCAGTCAGTTCGCGCTCGGCCGCGAGCGTCTTCAAGAACTGGGCCTTGCGCTCCGGCCGCATCCTCCTCGGATTACGCTCGTTCAGCACGAGCTCATCCACGCTAACCTCGACGATCTCGAGCATCTCCGCCCTCCATGTGCAACGGTTCGGCTGAACTGTTGTATAGCATATCGCCATGACCCGACGTAGCCAGTCAGACAAGCAGGCAGCGCTCGGCGGTCCGTTCACATTCGAGACGTTCGCTCCCCTCGCAGCCGCCTCCCGCGGCGAGCCCATCGGTCGCGTCCGCTCGCTCGACGATGCCCGACGCGAGCTTCGCGTCCCAAACTCCGCGGAGCGCGAAGTCCTCCAGCTCTGGGGGGTACCAAAGGACTTCCAACTGGTCGTTTACCCGGTCCCGGACGCCGAACTCCCGGACACCGTTGCCGAGTTTGCGCTCCTCCGGGTCGTCAAACGGCAAGGTCGAAAGCTCGTGGCCGGCGACAAGCAGACGCGGCTCCGCCTGGGGGAGAAGAGCAACGCGCTCTGGATCGTCTACGGCTCACTCGCCACGGCGAGCGACGGCTCGCTTGTGATCGAGAGCCTCGCAGTGGGACCTGCCTTCGAAGACCAACTCAGTCGCGAGGGGGACGACATCGCCCGAGGCATCACAAGCCAGTTCCTCCGCCTCCTCCGCCCGACTCAAATCCTTGCCGCCTGCGCCGACCAACTTCAACGGCAGGCCTACGGGCTCGACGAGAATGCTCGCCGCCGCGGCGTCGCCTCACCCATCTCTCCGAAACAACGCCAGATCCTCGAACGGATCGATCAAGACCGCCGGCAGCCACCCAGCGCCGACGACCAACTCGCGGAAATCGCCAAGCGCTACATCATCCTCTATCAACGAGGCAACCTGCGGCCACGCGCCCGCCTCGCGGAGGAGTTCGGCATTAGCTCAACGCAAGTCCGCGACCGCCTCCACCAAGCCCGCCGGCACGGGTACCTCACGCCCGGCACGCCAGGACGGGCCGGCGCCCTGCCCGGCCCTCGTCTCACCGAACTCGGCTGGAGCCCAACAGAAAGCAGCTTGCCGACTGTTGTCATAGAAGGCAACGAAACGTAATAGCCGCAGGACCCGAGCCCTCAACAAAAGAGTCTGGCGCAAACGGCCGGACACGCCTTTTTCGCACTGCCAAAACTGCCAGACATCATCCACGCGAACAGTCGCGCAAACGATCGCGCAAGCCCGCTCAACTACTCAGAAGTCGCAGCATACGCCGGACATGCCGCACAGCGGCGCCACCGTCTCGAAAACCGTTATCCGTCGTTAGGCGGATCGAGGGTTCAAATCCCTCCCCCTCCGCTCCCTGAGCCGAATCCGAGGCGGCCAATCGAGTTGCTGGCCTCCGACTAAGTGCCGAGGGCTCGGCGGAGAAGCGCACCGGGACCTCCCGGGGCCCCCTGAAGCGCCCCCGGACCGGCGCGCGACCGGCGCGCGCGAGCCTCTGAGACGGGAGCGATTCTCGGGTCACCGAAGAGGCCCCTCGTCCCGAGACGGGGATCTCTCCTGCCTTGACTCCTTGGATCGCCGGAGAGGAGGATCAGGCGGATGGCCGGGCAGAGACCGGAGACGATCGTCGTCAAGACCAGGCGTGGCTGCAACCCCTCTTGTTGCGGCTGCCACTGCGCGCTACCCGTGCTGCTGGTTCCCGCTGCTGTAACCCTGGAAGAGCTCGGGCGGTCGCCACGTCAGTCCGTCTGAACGCTCCTGAGAGAGGCCGACACCGACGGCACGAGTAGTGCTGCGGCCCTAGTCGGGCGGCGAGAAGAAGACGGCCCGGCGCAGGGGTCAGCGCGAGACACTTCGGGTCCGTCAGGTGAAGGGACGCTCGCCCAAGCGAGGAGTCGGACCTCATGTGCCTGACGGCGATCAGTTAGCGTCGTCGTCACGCTCTCGGTTCCTGATCCACCCCTTCGCGACAGCCTCGTCAGCCTTCGGCCACCCGAGGAAAGAGACATTCATGCGATCGAGCGAGGTCTTCAGGACCCCGACGTGGTGGGTGCGTTCGGTCGTCCGACAATGTCCGGCGAGCAGCTGCTTGAGCTGAACCGCAGTCGATGGGATCGAGGCGAGGCAGCTACCTTTGCGATCTGTGACGCCAGCGGAAGCTGCGTCGGTCACATCTTCGTGAATATGAGCGGAGTGCGCCGAGGCAGCGTCGGCTATTGGCTGCTCCCGGAAGCGCGAGGGAAAGGGCTGGCCAGCCATGCGCTGAGGCTCGTCTCACGCTGGGCGTTGCGCGATCTCGACCTCAGGCGCCTCGCGCTCTTGACCGAACCCTCGAACCGACAATCACGGCGTGTTGCAGAGGCGAACGGATTCCTTGAGGAAGGCGTACTTCGCTCGTACGCCGAGATCGACGGCCGTCGGCTCGACTACGTCTCCTACTCCCTTCTCCCAAGCGACCTGGAGCAAGACCGCTGACAAGGTGTCCTCGGGGACACATTCCCGATTACTGGCCCAGGCGAGTGCTCAGGCCGCCAGTCTCTCGTACGCGGCCTTCCTCCTCCCTTAGCACATCCGCTCGACGAAACCCTCTAGAACCGCGAACCCGTCGTTCCAGATCTCCGGGTCGCGGAGGTCGACGCCGAGGACGGCCAGCAGCTCCCCGGGCGAGGCGGAGCCGCCGGCTGCGAGGAGACGCTCGTACCGCTCCGCGAAGCCGGGCTCCCGCGACCGGGCCACCAGCCCGGCAGCGAGCAGATACGCGAAGGTGTAGGCGTACGTGTAGAAGCGCTCGCCCACGAAGTGCGGCATCGACGCCCAGTAGACCTTGCCGGAGCCGAGCTCATCGGTCACCGCGTCGCCCCGGACCTTCGCCACCGCGGCCTCGCAGAGAGCATTCAACCGGTCCGCGTTCAGAGCCTGGCCCTCGGCGCGAACCGCGTACGCAGCCTGTTCGAAGCGCGCGAATGCCACCGACATGTACGCGGCGCGGACCGCTTCGTCGAGCTGCAGCGCGAGCAGCGCGCGGCCCAGGTCCTCGTCCGTCGCGAGGAGGTGCTCGACCAGAAGCAGTTCGGCGAACGTCGACGGGATCTCGGCGACGGCGAAGCCCTGCTTGAGTGAGTTGTCCGTCTGCGCCTGCGCGGCCAGCGCCTTATGGGTTCCGTGCCCGAGCTCGTGCGTGAGGATGGCGAGCTCCTTCAGCTGCCCGGTCCAATTGACGGAGACGAAGCCCGGCACGCGCGTGCTGGGCCAGACCATGAAGAACCCAAACGGCTTCCCGCGCCTCGGCTCGGCGTCGATCCGCTTCTCGGCGAAGAACCGCTCGGCCTCCGTGCCGAGCGCGGGCGTCACGCCCCCGAACATGTCCACGACCAGCCGGCGGGCTTCGTCCCACGGCAGTGGCCGCCCTTCGACAGCCGCAGCCTGCAGGTCGACCGCGTCCAGCCGCTCGAGACCGAGCAGCGCCGCCTTCCGACGGAACCACCGCTGGGCGACCTCGACGTGCGCCTCTGACGCGGCGAGCAGCGCCTCGACCATGCCCGCGTCGAGTTCGTTCTCGAGGTTCGTTTCGTCCATCGGGTTGTCGTGGCCACGCAGGTGGTCGACGGCGAGCCGATCTGCGACGCGCGAGTCGTGGCAGTGGGCAAGCACGGGCAGCACGGGTTCGAAGAGCGCGGCCGTCGTCTCCTGCGCGCGCCGCCGCACGTCGCGGTCGACATGGAAGCGCCGGGCCGACTCGAGCTCCGAGAGCGGCCACTCCCGCTCTCCCGAACCGTCGTCGAAGCGAGCCGAGAGCGGGCCGAGCGTGCGGTTGCGCAGAACCTGCCACGCTGTCACCGCGCTCGCGTCGCGGGCCGATAGCGCACGCTCCTCGGCCGGAGAGAGCCTGAACGGGCGGAACCGCCGGATGCCCAGCAGGTAGTGCCGGTCCCGAACCACTGCCTCGTCCTCGGCCAGCGATCGGGCACGGTCGTCGGGAAGCGCCATCCAAGCGAGCTCGAAGTGGCGAATCGCCTCGTCGAGGCGGGGCGAGCGGCTGTCGACCCAGGCGCGAATGTCGAGAACGGCCGGGTTCTCGCTGTCGGTCATACCGAGCATGAATGCCCAATGCCTGGCCTCGTAGCCGACGGCCCGAATCTCCGCGAGCTCGCCCAGCAGCCCCCGCAGACTCGCCGGCTCGATCGTCTCCAGCGACGACGCCGACCACCGATCCACGAACGCTGCCGCATCCGCCACGGCGACCTCGAGCCGCTCCTTCATCGCCTCCACGCTCGGAGCCAGCGGCGTCAGGTCCCAACGAACGCCCTGCGAACCCGACTCGACGGCCGTCGTCACGGGGCGGAGCCGATCGGTGGCCGGGCGGCGGCTGGTCTCACGAACTCGGCGCGGCGTCGGTGCACTAGGTCGGCGGCTAGAGCCGGCAGCGCAACAGCGGCGCCGACCCGTAGCCGTATCGAAAGCTCAGGCATCGCCCTTCCAATCTGCGAATTGAGAGGGCGGCATCGCGACCGCCCTCTCCGCTCGCGCTATGAGGTCAGGTACGCGATCGTTGGCGTGCAGACGTCGACGCCATCACGCTGGGGGTGCGGTCCGTGCACGGTCTCTTGAAATGAAATGAGGTCCCCCGTCGCGATGTCGAAGGTTGCGACGTCGTCGATGACTCCCGCTCCCACGAGCGGCTTACCGTTCACATCCTTCAGGATCGGACCATTCGGGACCTTGTACGTCACCGCGAGGCCGGCTGTATTCTCCGTGAACGTCACCGTCCCGTCGCCGTTGTCGACGAACGCACCCATGTCGACGCCCGTCGCAGACACTTCGAGCGACTTTCCGGTCGCGGCCGCGGTGAAGACGCTCTTCTGCTGCTGGGTCGCATGGAAGACGCCGCTCGCGTCCTGCCTGAACGTGAAGGTCCCGGTCGTGACCCTAGTGCCATCGACGACGCCGCACCAGCTACCCGGGTTCGGGCCGTCGACGAAGGACTCATGGTCGAAGATGACCGGCTTCCCGGCGGTCGCCGCGGCTGGCAGCATCGCGGCGACGGCGACGATCGCCACGAAACTCGTAATCCCGCGCTTGTGGTGCATACCGGTGGCTCCTCTCGATTGACGGTCACGACGATCGTCGGAGAAGCCACTATCGATTCACTACCGATTTGATATCGAGCTACTGATGACGAACCGGGCCCCAAGCAGTCTCGCTGGAGGGCGGCTCGCGCCGCGTCTCTAGCTGGTTTCACTCAGTCGAGAGCGCGAGCAGTCGTCTGGCAATCAAGCCTTGATCGGCGGCGCGTGAGGGCGGAGACTGCCCTTGTGTCGACGGTCACCCAAGGCACGATTGTCGGCGGGTTTCGAATCCGTGAGCCTCTCGGCGCGGGCGCGATGGGGGAGGTGTACCTCGCCGAGACGGTCGAGTCGGGCGACTCCGTCGCCGTGAAAATCATCGCTGCCGGGCCGAGCCACGATATGCGCTTCCGCGAGCGGTTCGAGCGCGAGTGCGTGCTTGCGGCAAGCCTCCAGCACCCGAATGTCGTCACGACAGTCGCTTCCGGTGAGACGGGGGGCCATCTCTATCTCGCTATGGAATTCGTCGAGGGGACCGATCTTCGGGAGATTCTCCGGCGCGAAGCGCCCCTCGAGACGTCCCGCACCCTTCGGTTGGTGTCACAGGTCGCGGACGCTCTCGACGCGGCGCACGAGCTCGGGCTCGTCCACCGCGACGTCAAGCCCGGCAACATCCTCGTTACCGAGCGCGACGGAGAGCAGCGCGCGCTCGTTTGCGACTTCGGTCTGGCTCGTCACGTTTCCTCCGTCTCGAGCCTCACCGGCGATCGCGGCTTCGTCGGCACGATCGACTATGTCCCGCCGGAACAGGTTCACGGAAACCAGGTCGACCGACGGTCCGACCTGTACTCGCTCGGCTGCGTCCTCTTCGAGTGCCTTGTCGGAGCGAGGCCTTTCGAGCGGGAGAGCGAGTTGGCCGTCGTATTCGCCCATCTCAACGACCCGCCGCCTCGCCCGACGGAGTTTCGCCCTGACCTGCCCGCAGCCTGGGACGAGTTCTTCGCGACCGCGCTCGCGAAGGAGCCAAACGAACGCTTCGGCTCGGGTCGCGAGCTCGTCGAGGCCGCGACCGCCGCGGCTGCCGGGAAGCGTCTGAAAAGCAGGCACGTTCGCACTCGAGTGATCGCAGTCGGCGTCGCTGCGGCAGTCATCGCCGCAATCGGTGCTGGGTTCGCGCTGGTCGGAGGAGGCAGCCACGCGCGACCGGAGATCAGCCAGACTGCGATCGCGGGCGCGCACTTACGTCGAACGCCGACGTACTACAGGAAGCACTTCGGCCCTGTTGCCTTCTCGATGGCCGGAGTCGTCGACTACCCCACCATGTCTTTCCAGAGGCATCAAGTCGCCGTCTATTTCCCGGCCCTTAAGCGAAAGAAGCCGATTCCGGGGCCGCACCAACGGGCGCAGATCATTACGACCTGGAACCGGTCGTACCGGACCGCCGCCGGGATCGGGCCTTGCTCGACGCTCGCAGCGGCCCAGAGCGCCTATGGTGCCCGCTGGAAGCCGGCGTCGCATGGAATAGTCCTCAAGCACACGCACGGCCTCCACTCGGCCTATGTCGTTGGAAACAACCTGATCTTCGCGATGACCGCCGACGGCCGAACGATCCTCGCAGTCGGCCTGTACGAAGGTGGCCCCCACGCCTCCAGAAACGGCAGCCCGCAGTCCTACGCGAACTTCATCACTTCCAATCAGTCCCCCTGCAAGTAGTCGAGCGTCCACGAGAAGCGAGTCCTGCTCCCCTTCGGTGCAAGGCCGCCCGGGCGAGGGCCCCGATGGACGATCACGAGTGGTGCGCCCGCGGCCACGAGTGCGCGTCTGGCGTCGCCGATGCCGGTGGATCGCCAACTCTCCGTGAGGCCGATGATCACGGCGGCGGCGGGCTCGACGGCTTCGCGCAAGCCCTCGGGCGATGGAGCCGCGAGGACCGGGCGAGTGGAGACGCCGGCCAGCCGCTGCGCCGCCAGAGCGGCATGCGCGAGGAGCCGGCTCGCATCCCGACGGCCGCTCTGCCGGTCGGAGCCTGTTCCCAAGAGCACGAGCTCGGTTCCGGCGGCGGCCGCGAGCCATGTTGCGAGCTCGAGTGCAGCCCAGTCGTGCTCGCCGCCGCCGAACGGAACGAAGATCTCGCCGGAGACTCGCGGCGCCCCTGCGACGATCCCGACATCGGCAGCTGATCGGTCGAGGAGTGCGGCGAGCTCATCCGGCAGGTGCTCGCCGTCGATCCTTTCGGCTGCATCGACGAGTACGAGCTGGGCTACGTAGGAGTCGGCCAGCCGTGTGGCGTCATCCACCCGATCGCTGCTCGTGAAGACGGCGGTCCGAGCATCGCCGGAGAAGCGCCGGCAGTGGGCATTGGCCGCCGCGGCCGCAGAGGCGAGCTCGTGCTCGTCGTCGGCGAGTCGCGCCAGGATCAGCTCGCGCGAGGCTGCTAAGGGCTGAGCGACTGCTACTAGCTCATCGAATGCGTCGTCCCTCGACGCGAGGAGCAAGATCGCCTGTGGCTCGTCCGTTCGGGCCGGCTCGAGATCGAGGGTGGTGTCCTGTTGCAGGATCGCGCGCTCCATGGCCCGAAGCGCGGAGCCGGGCTCGATCCCGTATTGGTCGACGAGCTCGGTACGCGCACGCCGGAAGACGTCGAGAGCTTCCGCCTGGCGGCCGGAGCGGTATAGCGCAAGCATCTGCAGTGTACGAAGCGACTCGCGCAATGGGTGCACCGCGACGAGATGCTCCAGCTCAGCGGCAACCTCGGCATGACGCCCAAGCGTGAGCTCCGTTTCCATCAGCCGCTCCTGCGTCGCGAGTTGCAGCTCCTCAAGTCGCCGGGCGTGAGGCGCCAAGGGCTCCTCGCCGTGCAGATCGCCGAGGGCATCTCCGCGCCAGAGGGCCAGCGCGTCCTTCAGGAGCGTGGTGGCGCGGGCGGCGTCAGACCGTGCCATCGCTTCGACCCCATCCGACACAAGCCCCTCGAAGCGAGAGAGGTCGAGTTGATCCCGCGATATGTTGATGACGTATCCCGAGCCCTGCGTGCGGATCGCCTCCGAGCCGAGCACTTTCCGCAGTTCCGAGACCTGCCTGTGCACCTGCGTCACGGCCGTCACGGGCGGCCTGCCCGCGTAAAGCGCATCGGCCAGCTGGTCGATCGAGACGACGCGATTCGCGTTCAGCAGGAGCAGGGCGAGAGTCGACCGCTGTCGAGGGCCGCCCAGCTGCAGCGGGCCGTCGTCGGCGACGACCTCGACCGGCCCGAGGATCCCGAACCGCAGCACGCCGAGACGGTAAGCGTCGGCAAGAAGGTTGGCAAACCACAGAGGGCAGACTGCTTAGGACACAAAGTCCGGGCTGCCGCGGTAGGGTCCACAGGACCGGCGCGCAGACCGGCGCGCCCCCGTCCGATTCGGCTTCAACACGCCTCTTTAGCCGCGAGCCGCGCGAGTCTCGAAACCCGTTATCCGTCGTTAGGCGGATCGAGGGTTCAAGTCCCTCCCCCTCCGCTCCCGAGCCGGCTTCTCTTGTGGCACGGGCAGGGCGCGTCCAGAATGGGCGGTATACGCGAATCGGAGTCGGGCGATCGTCCGGCGGGGCGGGTGCGATGGCAATCGAGATCATCGGCAGGCGCGAGGAGCTGCGGGCCGTCGCAGGGTTCTTGACGGCTGTTCCCGACGGCGGGCAGGCGTTGCTGCTCGAGGGCGATGCGGGGATTGGGAAGTCCGCGCTCCTGGAGGAGGGCAAGCGGCTGGCCGGCGAGCGCGGCTTCCGTGTTCTGGCTTCGCGCTCTGCGCATTCCGAGACGCGGATCGCGTTTGCCACCATGGGCGACCTGCTCGCGCCTGTGGTCGAGGGCGCGCTGCCAGGCTTGGCGCCGATTCAACGGCGGGCGCTCGAGATCGCGTTGCTGATACGGGATCCGGACGGGCCGCCTCCGGAGGCTCGCCTGCTCGGGCTCGCGCTTCTGTCGGTCTTGGGTGCGCTGGCTCGGGAGCGGCCGCTTGTTCTCGGCCTCGACGACGTCCAATGGGTCGATGCGAGCTCCGCCGAGGTGTTGAGGTACATGCTGCGGCGCCTGGAGGGCGAGCCGGTGGGCCTGCTCGCGACGGTGCGCGGGCGGCCCGTCGAGGCGCCGCTGGAGCTGGATAGCGCGTTCGTAGGCTTCGAGCGGCTGAGGGTCGAGCCGCTTTCCATGGGGGCGATCCATCGGCTGCTCTGGGGTCGGCTTGGGCTCAACCTGAGCCGGCCGGAGCTGGTGCGCGTGCACCAAATTTCGGGTGGAAACCCGTTCTTCGCGATCGAGCTCGGGCACGCGATCGCCAGGGGCGCGATCAGCGTCGAAAGCGCGAGTGTGACGCTGCCCGAGAGTTTGAGCGCGCTCCTGACGGAGCGGTTGCGCGCTCTGCCCGAGCGTGTCCGCGAGACGCTGGCTGCCGTCGCCGCCCTTGCAGCTCCGTCGTTGACGGTTCTCGAGCCGCTGGCGGCTGGGGTTGTCGACGACATCGAGGTCGCCGAGAAGCAAGGCGCGGTCGAGCTCGACGGCGACCGGATCCACTTCACGCATCCATTACTCGCTCCCGCCAGCTACGCGGCGATCCCGCTGCACAGAAGACGTCGGCTCCACCTTCGCCTCGCCGAGCTGGACGTCGACCTCGAAGAGCGCGCCCGCCATCTCGCACTCGCGGCTACCGGTCCCGATGAAGAGATCGCAGCCGCGCTCGATACTGCGGCGACCCATGCCGGTGCGCGTGGCGCTGCGCTAGCGGCCGCGGAGCTCGCCGGGCTGGCTGTATCGCTCACACCTGTAGATGCGATCGAGAGCGTGAACGAGCGCCGGTACACCGCAGCCCACCACCTCCTGCACGCGGGCGACGCAAAGGAGGCAAGGGCTCTTCTCGGCGACGTGATTGCCTCTTCGACCCCCGGCCCGTTCAGAGCCGAAGCTTTGTGCCAGCTCGCGGGAATGGGCCCATTAACGGAGGGCTTCCGAGGGGCTGAGAGTTTGTACCGCGGCGCGCTTGCCGAGCCCGGTCTCACCATGCACCAGAAGGCGGGCATTCTCTGTGAGCTTGCGTGGATGGCGGCCGCGGGTTGGGATCCCGAAGCCGGCGCAAGGTACGCCGAGGATGCTCTGATCCTCGCCGAGGAACTGGCTGAAGCAGACACGCTCGCCCTCAGCCTGGTCACGGTCGCAAGAGTCACGTTCTGGCGCACCGGGCGTCTCCGCCGCGACCTGTTGCATCGCGCGATCGAGATCGAGGAGCAAACCTTTAGGAACAACGACGCACGAACTGTGCTGGCCAGGATTCTCGGACGCTGCGACATCCACGCTGAGGCGCGCATGATGTGGGAAGAGCTGATCGCGGAAGCGCGCGAGCGGGCCGATCCCTGGGTTGTCGGCCGACTGTTCTTCCTTGCCGAACTCGAGGTTGCGGCAGGAGAGTGGGACACGGCAACGCGACTCTGTGACGAGTCGATGGAGCTCGCACGTCAAACGGGCTGGGACAATTTCCTTCCGCTTTGCCGCAACCTCCTGGTCCAGATAGCTGCACACAGAGGCGACGCCGAGACAGTACGAATAGAGACTCCCGACTTGCTCCAGGTCGCGGAGCGGAGTGGCATGGCAGACTACGCCTACCAACTGGGTCGGGCGCTGGGGACGTTCGAGCTCTCGCTGGGCGACGCCGAATCGGCATGTTCACACGTCGAGCCCCTCTTCGCGAAGACCGAGGACATGGGCGAATACAGCGCCCAGGTCGCAGGCTCAGTCGCAATCGAGGCGCTCATCGGCATCGGCGACCTTCAGACCGCAGAGCGTCGGCTCGATCTGCTCGAGGACCACGCCGCCGGGTCCGACACAACGGTGCGCGCGCTGGCTCATCGCGCGCGCGGGCTTCTCCACGCTTCGAAGGGCGACCAGGAGCGTGCGATTGCTGCGCTGGAGGCTGCGGCCGTCGAGCCAGAACCGCCGCAAGAGGCGAATCCCTTCGAGTTGGCCCGGACGCTTCTCGCGCTCGGGACGGTGCAACGCCAGGCGCAGCGCAAGCGCGACGCCCGCGAGTCGCTCGAGCGGGCAGCCGCCATCTTCGAGCGGCTCGGCGCGCGCCTCTGGCTGGAGAAGACGCGTGCAGAGCAGCGGCGGATCGGCGGCCGCACCGCATCCGACCAAGAGCTCTCGGAGACCGAACGGCGGATCGTCGAGCTGGTCGTGGCGGGGCGACGCAACCGCGAGGTAGCCGCCGAGCTCAGCCTGAGCCCGAACACCGTCGCGTGGAACCTGTCGAAGATCTACCGAAGCTCGGCGTCAGCTCGCGCACGGAGCTCGCGGCACACGTCGCCGCAATGCCCCAGGCGTAAATCCACAAGTTCGTGCGGTTGATGGGTAACGCCCTGGCCGCGATCGTGGACTGCGATGCCGACCTACCTCGTAGAGCGCTACCTGCCGGGCCGCGACCGCGCCTGGATCGAAGCCGCAGTCGATCGACTGCGGAGACAACGCCGAACCGCAACGCATCTCGGCTCGACCTACGTCGCGTCTGACGACGCCTGCTTCTGCCGCTTCGAGGCCGAGACCGAAGACGACGTCAGGGACGCGAACGAGATCGCAGGTGTCCCCTTCGCACGGATCATCGCGACCGAGGAGATCGGCATCGGTCAACCCGAACCCGCAAAGAAGGGAGACCGCTCATGAAGCGCGCCTTGGTGCTACTGGCTGCCCTGGGGGTCGTCGCATTCGCAGCGGCTCAAGCCTCGGCGTCGAGCGCGCCGCCCCGCGTCAAATGAAGGAGGCTCAAGTGAAGAAGGTGAGACGCAATCTCGTCGTGTTGATCGTGATCGCGGGGGTCACCGCTGCGGCCGCGGCCGCCGCGTTCGCTCTTGCCATGGCGGTACCGGCATTGGCGTCCGCCCCGCGAGCTGGGATCCTCGCTGTGACGGAGGACTGCTCGCAGTACGACGGCACCGCCGGATCGTTCTGCACAATCGCGTCGTCGAACCTCGACGCGATCCCAGCCGGCTCGAAGCTCGTCGCGACGAGTGCTAAGGGTGCTGGCGTGCTCGACAGCGACCTCGTCCTCTACACGCGTGGTGCGAACGCCGCCTACGGCCACGTCCTACTCGATCTTGCGACCGGCACCGGCACGGCGACCTTCTCGGGCGGGACCGGGCAATTCAAGAAGTTCTCGGCCAGCGTCGCCGTCTCGCATCTCGGCGGACGGAACTTCGGATGGAGCGGCTCGTACTCGTACTGACCTTCCCACGTTCAGGCGGAGCTGCGTGGGCGGCCCGAAGACGAGTCGCCCACGTCGCTCTCCGATCGCGAAAGGAGGCGAAATAGACGAATAGAAAGCGTCCGCTGAGCCTGGCGGCGGCAGCGCTCGTCGCTGCCGCGATCGCCGGCGTCGCCTGGGCCGCGATCCCTGGTGCCGGCAACGTCTACACCGCCTGCATGCTCAAGGGTGTCGGGACGATCCGGCTGATCGACAAGTCATTGCCCCGACGAACCTGATGTCCCACTGCACGGACAAGGAGACCGAGATCTCGTGGAACCAGGCCGGACCGCCTGGACCCGCGGGCCCGCAGGGCGCCAAGGGCGAGCCGGGTGCTCCGGGGACGAACGGGACGAACGGAACCGACGGCAAGGACGGGGTCAGTGTCACGAGCGCCGCAGAGCCGGCGGGTGCGAACTGCGCGGACGGCGGCGTCCAGCTCACGGCCGCAAATCGGGTGAGCTTCGTCTGCAACGGGGCGAAGGGCGACAAAGGGGACAAAGGCGATCCCGGCTCGGCCGCCGGGGGGCCAAGTCTCGCGACCATCGCCACCTTGCGCTGGGACCAGTTTCGCGGGTACGGCGACTTCCCCCCCGGCGATGTCCCGGTCGCGTTGGCGTTCGACGGCAGCAGCGTCTGGGTCACGAACGAAACCAACGACAGCGTGAGCAAGCTGCGGGCGAGCGACGGCACCGACCAGGGCACCTTCCCCGTCGGCACTGACCCCGTCGCGGTGGCGTACGACGGCAGCAGCATCTGGGTCGCAAACCATGTTGGCAACACCGTGAGCAAGCTGCGAGCGAGCGACGGCGCTTCCCAGGGCACCTTCCCAGTCGGCGCCTTCCCCGACGGGGTGGCGTTCGACGGCAGCAGCGTCTGGGTCGCGAACCCGGGCAGCGGCACGGTCTCGAAGCTCACCGGGTGACCGGCGAAGAAGTCGCCTCGATCCGCGAGAGTCTCCGATGCGAAAGGCGCCGTCTCCGGCGTCTTTCGCAGTAGCGGGGGCGGATGAACCGGGCGATCTCACCTCGGACGAACGAGGCAACCTCTACACGCGTCCAGTTCATCCCGGCTCCACTGGGCTGACACAGATCGCGCGCAGGCCGCCCTTGAAGCACCGGACGGCCGCGCACCTGAGCCGGGAGCCGGAGTCGAGACATACCCTGCGAGGACCGGCGCGAAGACCGGCGCGCACGGCGCCCACGCGGGACGGAATTGGCTTGAACAAGCCTCTTGAGCCCCAACTTGAGCAAGTCTCGAAAACCGTTATCCGTCGTTAGGCGGATCGAGGGTTCAAATCCCTCCCCCTCCGCTTCTGTCCGCTGGACAGCGCAGGCCCATCGGCGCATGATCGTCTGCGATGGCGAGCGATCTGCCGACGGGTGTCGTGACGTTGCTGTTCACCGATGTCGAAGGCTCGACGCGGCTATTGCACGAGCTCGGCGACGGCTACGGCGAGGCCCGTCCTTGATCGACTCGAGGCCGAGTTCTCGGCCGAGCACGGCCGAGCAGCTCGCAGCCGTCCGCGCGGCAGCCGCTGCTGCAACCCTAGAAGAGCCTGGGCGGTCGGCACGTCAGTCCGTCTGAAGGCTCCTCCCAGGCACTACGGACCGGCGCAAAGACCGGCGCGCGCACCCGATCACCCCCTCCCTCTCCGCTTGACTCAGCCGAGAGTGTGGCGCGAGGAGATCTGGTCTCGGTGCGGGTCCGCCGACGGGAGCCAGATCGGTCCGGTTGGGGCGGTGCGGGACGCCGCTGGTCG